>Ga0164243_10007581_pt1 | contig 16184 bp, 16 predicted proteins | sample OricompcompostOP_FD_108781 | JGI IMG/M metagenome (GOLD analysis project Ga0164243, IMG submission 108781) | Organic Plus compost microbial communities from Emeryville, California, USA - Original compost - Organic plus compost (OP) | ecosystem: Engineered > Solid waste > Mixed feedstock >...
AGCGGCTGGGGCACGAGGCCGGACTGCCGGTGGCGGCGAATTTTCGGCCAGGCAGCGCGGCACCTGTGCCGGCACCCCCGCCACTACCTGCGGCAAGCGCTCCGGAAGGGTCACCACCAGGTCGGGGCTGGCCACGTTCATCTGATACAGCAACTCGTCCGGCCTCAAATCCGGGTTCAGGGGAACAACAGAAGCACCGTTTGAATTCAGCGCCAGCCAATGAAAAAAGAACTCCGGCTGGTTCCCGAGCAACAACGCCACCCGCGATCCACTGCCATAACCCGCAGCGGAATAGGCAGTTGCAAGCCGCGCAACCTCTGCTGCAGCTTCGCCATAGCTTATACGGAATCCATCAGGCGCATATGGTAGTGCGGCCGAGGCGGGCGCTATCAGGAATGGCTGTTGCGGGCAGCGCCCTGCAACTGTGCTGAAAACATCGAACGGAGAGATGGGTGGCGACATCGTCATGCGTCTTTTCGTTTGATTTTGCTGGAAAGTAGATGTGCGTTACCGATACTTCCAATTCAAAAGGCAGCACCAACCAATCACGAAACGCTATCATTGACAGCCGGGCCACACGCAGCGCTCAGCTGACCGGCAGCTTGACAAGACGGTGCGCGACACTTCTCAGACGCTAGGCCGAAAGTCTGTCGAACCCCCCGCGATAATACAGAAGCGGCTGGCCATCGTCTGCATGATGGAAATCCCGCAATTTCCCGATCAGGATCGTGTGATCGCCCTGCGGTATCACGCTCTCACGCGAGCAATCGAACCATGCAAGGCAATCCGGTAGCCGCAGCCCCCCATAGGTACCGCCGATATAGCTGCCCTCTGGCCATTTATCGTCTGACTTGCCGGCAAAATGGCGCGCCTCGGCCTCCTGCCTCGCCGCCAGAACGCTGACACAAAATCCCGGAGCCTGCGCGAACACATCATGGCTTCGCATGAAGTGACCGAGACACACCAGGATCAACGCGGGATCCAAAGAAACAGATGTGAAGGAATTTACCGTCGCGCCATGTCGGCGACCCGTGTGGTCGGTGGTGCCGATGACGCAGACGCCTGTTGCGAAGTGGCCGAAGCTGCGGCGCAGACGGATGGGGTCAATATCGTGGATTTCAGCCATAGGAATTCCTTTCGGGTGGGGTCAGCGCAGGGAACGCCGGGGCAGGCCGAGATTTTCGCGCAATGTGCGGCCTTCGTACTCAGTGCGGAAAAGGCCACGGCGCTGAAGCTCGGGAACAACCATCGTTACGAAATCATCAATGCCGGCGGGCAGATGGGTTGGAATGATATTAAAGCCATCGGCAGCACCGGTTTCGAACCACTCCTGCATCTCGTCGGCAATATCGTAGGGACTGCCAACGACCATGCGGTGCCCGCGCCCTACGGCCATCAGCTCATAGAGCTGGCGGATCGTGTAGCCCTTGCTCTTTGCAAGCTCGTACATCACCATGGCTCGGCTGCGGAAAGCGGGGTCCACCGGTTCCGGCACCGGCCCGTCCACGTCATATTCGCTGAGATCGCCCATCCGGTCATAAAGCGAGGCCAGGCCAACCAGCGGGTCCAGAAGCGCTTGCAACTTGGCCAGCTTATCCTCTGCCTCGGAGCGGGTATCGCCAACAATAGCCATCAGGCCGGGCATCACCAGAACTTCATCCGCACTACGGCCAGCCTTGGGAAGGCGGCGTTTAATGTCGGCGTAGAAGCTGCGGGCATCACCCAGATCCTGCTTTGCCGTAAAGACCACATCGGCCTCGCTTGCGGCGATGGCCCGCCCCTCTTCGCTGTCCCCAGCCGAAAAGATCACCGGCTCCCCCTGCATCGAAGGGGCCATGTTCAGCGGGCCACGCACCTTGAAGAAGTCACCCTCAAAATTTGCCGGATGCAGGTGCGTAAAATCAGAGAAACGACCGCTCGCCTTGTCGCGCACCAGGCCTTCCTGGTCCCACGAATGCCAAAGGGCACGCACAGCGCGCGTAAATTCCCCTGCACGGGCGTAGCGCTGGCTGTAGTCAGGCAGATTGGCATGGCCAAAATTCAGCGCATCTTCTGCCCCCCATGACGTTACCATGTTCCAGCCTGCGCGCCCGCGGCTGATATGGTCCAGCGACAAGAACTGGCGCGCGGTGTTGTATGGCTCACTGTAAGTTGTGGAGCAGGTTGAAACGAGGCCGATCTGGCGCGTCTGGGCTGCAACGGCAGCCAGAAGCGTAATCGGCTCCAGTTCAGCTACATTGGCCATGCGCTCGGCAGCGCCCTCCGGCTTGGTTCCCCCGCGTATCGCAAGCTCGTCAGCCATAAAGACGAGATCGAACAGTCCTTCCTCCGCGCGACGGGCAACGCGGGTAAAGAACTCCAGATCCATCGCTCCATCGCTTTGCACACAGGGATGGCGCCATGCAGCGACATGGTAGCCAAGCCGAAACATTGACAGGCCCAGACGGATCTTGCGCATATGACACCTTGTGTTGGGGGCAGCCTTACGCCGCGGCTTCTATTGCTATAAACGTTATAGTAATATGGGCGCAGCAAAAGGAAACCCCCTTTCGCGCGGCTTGTCTATTTTTTCGCATCGGTTTGAAAATACAGGGAAAAGAACAATGAAAAGGGATGATGTCGGACACACCGGCACCGCGCGGCTGCAGGCAGAGCCGCTTCATCAGGTGGTGAAGCAAAGGCTGACGGATGCGATTCTTTCGGGCGAGCTTACACAGGGTACCGTGCTTCCTGCAGAGCAGGAGCTGGCGCAAAGCTATGGCATCGCAGTAGGCACCCTGCGCCGCGCCCTCACCGCGCTGACTGAAGAGGGACTTCTGGCACGACGGCGCAAAACCGGCACTGTGGTGACCGGAAGGGCCCCGCAACTGACTTTGAGATTCCTCGTCAAGTATTTCCGTCTGCACCGGCTGGACGGCAAGCTAACCACCAGCGAGTCGCGGTCTCTGGGCGTTCACACCAGCCCTGCGGAGGTAAACGAGGCCCATGCTTTGGGCTTGCCGGAAGGCACATTGCTGCAGCGTTTTCACCGAGTCCGCCTGGTAGATGGCCGCCCGGTCATGATGGACCGCTATGCTGTCGAAGCAGCGCGGCTGAAGCTGACGATCAAGGAGGTGCCGTCGCATCTTTACATGCACCTCGAAGACGCTCATGGATTGCGACTTTCAGCGGTGCGCGAAGCGCTGAGCGCCGAGACGGATGCGGAGGTTGCAGCAGAGCTGGGCTTGCCGGGCACTGCCCCGCTGCTGCGCATCGATGAAATTGCCTATGACGACACCGGCCAGCCGGCTGTGCTGGCAGTGCACCACGCCGACACATCCCGCCATCGCTATGTCAACGAAATTCGCTGAGCAGGTGAAGCAAGCAAGTCAGGGTCCCGCAGAGCTTCGAGATCTTTTACGCCGAGCATGCCCATCACCCTTGCCAGCTCCTCAGCCAGTATCTCAAGCACCCGGGTGACCCCGGCTTCACCGCCTGCAGCCAATCCGTACAGAGTGGCCCGGCCAACAAGAACACCTTCAGCACCCCGGATCAGAGCCTTGGCGATATCGGCGCCACGCCTGATCCCGCTGTCCAACCACACAGGCGCGCCTTGTGCGGCAGCCACAACTTCGTCCAGCGCTTCTAGGCTCGCCGCTGCCCCGTCCAGTTGCCGGCCACCATGGTTGGAAACCACGATGCCATCCGCTCCGGCATCCAGCAGCAACCGCGCATCGTCGCCGCGCAGAACACCCTTCGCCCACAGTTCTCCCTGCCAGCTGCCGCGAAGCCAATTGAACCACGAACAGTCGAGCCTGTCTTCTATTTCACTTCTCGACCATGCTGTGGCCGATGCCAGATCGCGTTTGCCTTCAGGCAGAAACGCTGCAAGATTTCCGAAGGTTGGCAAACCCGGCAAATAGACCCTGAAAAGCCAGTGAAGGCGCCGCATCGCCTCGATCTTGCGATGGAAGCGTGGAGCACCGGTTGCGGTGTAGGAGCGCCGGTCCCATTCCCGGTTGCCGTATATGCTGGAGTCGAGCGTCAGCACCAGCCGCTGGATTCCAACCGCCTTGCAGCGTTCCAGCAACTGTTCCATGAACGGGCGGGAACGGAAGATGTAGATCTGCATCCAATGCAAGGGGCCGAGGGTGGGGGAAAGCTCCTCGAGAGTAGCGTTCGATACGGTACTCTGGCACATGGGCACCCCGGCAAGTCTGGCGGCTCGCGCCAGCGCCAAGTCGCCCCCATGTGCAAATAAACCGGCAAAACCTGTGGGTGCGATGGCAAGGGGCAGACGCGCCTCTCCAAGCGTCATGTCGGGATTTGGCTGTCCTGCCAGCAAGCGAGGCCGAAAAATTTCTGCCCTGAAGGCATCGCGATTGCGTGAAAGGGTGATTTCATCCTCGGCGCCACCTTCAAGGTACTCGGCAACCAGCGCCGGAAGCCGTTTCAGCGCTGCCGCCCGCATCTCTTCAACCGAAAGGATGCGCTTCATGTCGCGCCCCGAATAAAACCGACGCATCATTCTGCTCCGAAATTCAGAACTATCTTCCCGCCAGCATGGCCGCCGTCACACAATAGCTGTGCCTCTGCAAAAGACGATGCGGGCAGCACCTGCCTTGGGCCGGAGTCCAGCGTGCCTTTCGAAACAAGAGAAAGCAGCGCCTCAAGCCGCGCTCCATCCGCAACGATATCTGCGATAACAAGCCGGACGCCAAACTCCGCGCCCGATCGATAATGGGCTTAGCGTTTAGGCAAGCGAGCGTACCGCGCTTACGCAAGGCACAATAGCTGCGCTCGTGCTCCGCCCCTCCAAGAAGGTCGACCACAAGATCGAAACTATCCGTGCTGGCGTAGTCATCGCCTTTATCATAGGCCCAGACCTTCGAACAGCCGAGCCTCTCAAGTCCGGCGCGATGGCCGGAAGAAGCGCTTGCATGAACCTGCACACCTGCCAGCCGGGCGAGCTGGACTGCAATTCTTCCCACTCCGCCAGGTGCGGCAAGGATAATCACCCGCTTGCCCTGGTTCGCGCCCCTACAGGCGAGTCCTCCGACGCTGAGACCAGCTTCAGCCGACTGGCCGGCCAGCGGCAAATCAGCCGCGGCGCCATGGCTTACCGCATCGGGAATGGTTCCTAAAACGCCGACTGGCATGTTCACTGCTTCAGCCCACGTACCGCAGCTTCACGCGGTGCCAGAAAGGCAACCCCGCGCCCCAGCCACATCGGATCGACACCAGCCCCCAAGGCAACCACAAAACCTGCGCCGTCGCTACCGGTGCCGGAGGGAAACACACAAGGCAAAGACGGAGAAACGCCCCCGCTACTTTTCCCGTCGACCAGATTGACCGATGCGGCACGAACCGCAATTCGCACTTCATCCAGCCCGTGCGGACTTAGGTGGCAATAGCGCCAGCCAAGTACCTCCGGCCCACCATGCCGGTCATATTCGACCCGCCAGACCCGCTGCGCTTCAGCCAGCCGCGCTTCGCGTGCGGAAGGTGAGCAGCTCATGCAATGCCTGCCGCCATGAACGAAGGTTCTGCCAGGGCAAGCGCCTCTTTCTCACCCGGCATGGCGGCCAGAAGCGTGCGCGTATATTCGGCCTGCGGGCTGGCAAATACGCTGTCCACGTCTCCCGATTCAACGACTTCGCCACGGTATAGAACCAGCACACGGTCGCAGAGATACCGAACGACCGAGAGATCGTGCGATATCAGAATGATCGACAATGCCCGTTCCTGTCTCAACCGCAGCAGCAGTTCCAGAAGCTGCGCCTGCACCGACACATCCAGACCTGACACGATTTCATCGGCAATCAGCAGTCGCGGCACAGTACAGAGCGCGCGCGCAATATTGACACGCTGCTTCTGCCCGCCTGACATCTGTGACGGATAGCGCTGCGCCATTTCAGGCGACAGGCCTATCTCGGACAAAAGCTCTGCGGCACGGCTTGCGCGGTCAACGGCACTGCTGTTCATGACTTCCAATGCCTGCGTGACGATATCGCCCACCCGCCGACGGGGATTGAGCGCAGACTGCGGGTCCTGAAATACCATCTGTATATGAGCCCGCCGGAAGGCTGCTGTCGCGCGGTCCATGTCACTGACATCGCGGCCCATCAGATTCATCCGACCGCCGCTCGTTTTTTCTAGCCCGACCAGAAGACGGGCAAGCGTGCTCTTGCCGCTGCCGCTTTCCCCGACAACACCGAGAAATTCGCCTTCGGCCAAATCGAAGCTGGCGGAGTGAACCGCGCTAAAGACTTCAGACTTTCTAAACAACCTGTATTTCGTGACATAAGACCGCGAAATTTCACGGGCGCTGAACAAGGGCACAGCAGACGGATCGGGCCCGCGGTGCTGCGGAGCAGGTGGCGCAACAATTGCGGAAGTCGCCTCAGACTCAAAGCAGTGTGAAACGTGCCCCTCAGAAACTTCCACCTCAGGTGGCCGCATGGTTGAACAGCGTGGCTGGGCAACCGGGCACCGTGGCGCGAAGGAACAACCTGCCATCTCGCCCAGGCTCATCAGTCCCGGCATCCGGTCAGGAAGAATGAACAGTCCGCGTCGTTCCGCTGCTGTCGGCGGAATAGCGAGCTGCAGAGCCCGCGTATAAGGATGAGCGGGACTATCAAAAATTTCGGAAGCCGTCCCCGCCTCAACCTGCTTGCCGGCATATAGCACCAGCACATCGTCACAGATCTCGCGGGCCAGCCGCAAGTCGTGCGTAATGAAGATCACGGCCGTGCAATAGCGCCCCTGCATCTCCCTGATCAAGGCGACGATCCTTGCCTGAACTGAAACATCGAGAGCGGTGGTCGGCTCATCAGCTATCAACAGCTTTGGCTGGCTTAGAAAGGCCATTGCAATCAGCACGCGCTGACACATACCGCCTGAAAGTTGGTGCGGGTATCTCTCCAGGATCGCAGACGGGTCATGCAGTTGCACCCCTTCCAGCGCCTTGACAGCTACCGCTCGCCAGTTCGCGGCCGCTTTGCGCCCCGGCGCTGCCGCTATGTGGGCCATGTGCTCGCGGATTTGCTGCCCGATCGTCAATGCCGGGTTCAATGCAGCCAACGGCTCCTGCGGAATAAAGGCGATCTCCCGTCCAAGGAGACGACGCCTTTCGGCATTGCCAAGCGCAAACATGTCACGCCCGCCGAAATGCAGCTTGCCACCGCCCACCACGAAGCCCGGTGGCAAAAGTTGCGCAACGGTACGGCCGATCATCGATTTGCCCGCACCGGATTCGCCCACAAGGCCCAATACTTTTCCGGGCTCCAGCGTAAAGCTCAGCTTGTCGAGGACCGTGAACTCACCTCTGGCATTGGCAAGTTTTACCGAAACGCGCTCGACCTCAAGAAGACTCATATTAGGCGCGCTCCGTCTGGGTCAGGCGGGTATCCATGCTTCGGCGCAGCCCATCGCCCAATATGTTGAAGCCGAAAACCGTGAGGAACACAAAGAATGCAGGCAGCAGCAAGCTCCATGGCGCGGTATAGATATCCTGACGGGCGTCGGCGATCATCTGGCCCCAGGCCGGCACTTCATTGCCCACGCTCATGCCTGCGAAAGACAAAATCGCCTCGACCACGACGGCGACACCCATTTCCAGGCTCATCAGGGTGATGAGCAGCGGCAAGGTGGCGGGCAGGATTTCGCGCAGTATCGTCCGAAGATGCGAGAAGCCAAGCAATCGCGCCGCAGCGACATAATCGCGCCGGCAAACGACCATGACCTCGGCTCGCAGGACGCGGCAAAACCGCGTCCAGTCCACCAGAACGATGGCAAGGATCACATTGAAGAGACCCGAGCCGAGCCCGACCATCAGGATGAGGGACAGGACCACCGGCGGAAATGACAGCCACACGTCGATGATCCGACCAATCAACCAGTCGACCCAGCCTCCGCAGTACCCAGCAATATGGGCAAGCACTGCTCCCAGAAGGGTGGCTCCTGCAGTTGCGCAGACTGCAACAACCATGGCAACCCGTGCCCCATAGAGAAGTCGCGAAAGGGTGTCGCGGCCAAGGCTGTCTGTTCCCAGCATGTGGGAAGGATCTGAGCCTTCAACCCAGAATGGCGGGAGCAGCGTGGCAATAAGGTCCTGTTCGTTCGGGTCATGCGGCGCCAGAACCGGGGCCAGAACCGCCGCCAGCGCGACAAGGATCAGGATCGCGAACCCGATAAGACTGCGCGCATTGCGGAGCCACAGTGGAAGTCGTTTCATGGCTCAGCGTGACCTCAGTCTGGGATTAAGGATGAGATAGAGCGCGTCGACCACCAGCGAGATCAGCAAAGCCATGACGCAGTAAGTCAGTCCCACAGCCTGAATTACGGGCAGATCCACGTTGCGGATCGCTTCGATCATCAGGTTACCAAGTCCGGGATAGGAGAAAATCATCTCAACGAGCAGGGTACCGCCGAACAGAAAGCCAAACTGAACACCCATGAGGCCCAGCGTCGGCAAAATCGCGTTCTTAAGCGCATGGCGCATGAGCACCTGACGCTCGCTGAGACCGCGCAGGCGGGCCTGATGGATGTAATCCTCCTGGTAAACGTCAAGCAGGCTCGAACGCAGCACCCGCATGATCGCAGGCGAGGCAGCAACCCCAAGCGCGGCGCAGGGCAAAACCATGTGGCGCAATGCGCTGAAGAATGCGTCTGGCCTTACGACCAGCAGCGTGTCGAGCAGCAGAAAACCGGTAACCACCGGCCGCTCGATGCCCGGGTCCAGGCGAAGCATGAAGGGCAGCCATTGCAGCCAGACCCCGAAAATCAGCATCAGGATCAGGGCAAGAAGAAAATCGGGCAATGACAGCAGGGCAATCGAACCGACATCGAGCGCCGCCTCCCCCGATGTCCCGCGGAAATGGAACGCTATAAGCCCCCCGGCGATACCCAGCACCGCAGCGACGACCATCGAAAGCAGCGCAAGCTCGATAGTTGCGGGCAGCGCTTCGCCAACCAGTGTCCTCACCGGCCGGCGAAGCTGGATAGACATGCCGAAATCGCCGCTCAATATCTGGCCCATCCATATGCCGACCTGTGCAGGCAAAGGCCGGTCGAGCCCCATCTCACGGCGCATATTCTCCAGCTCGGCCACGGTCGCATTGGGCGGCAGCGACATGGCCGCAGGGTCGACCGGCAAGAGACGCAAAACGGTGAACAGCAGCAAAGCAACAATCACGAGTGTCGGGACCGCAACTAGGAACCGTCTCAGAATCATTTTCAGGATCGTGGCGAACATCAGAATTCCGCAGCGTCGACAACTTTCGCAAAACCTGATGCGCGACCTGAAAAAGGCCGCGCAACGGGAAGAGCGGTCAATCCCAATGCAATGTCTGACCGAGAACCCAGCCGTTCCGGAACTTCAGGTAATCCAGGTCCGCTTTTCGGACCAAGGTCTGGACACTCTGCAACAGAGGAATGCTCGCCCCCATTTCGACCGCCTGCCGGTTGACCGCGCGATATCCTTCTATGCGGCTTTCATAATTGGCCGTCTTGAACAGTTCGCGGATGGTCTGCCCCGGTTCGTCGGCACGCCAGGCGGAGAACGGAAGATCGGGATTGAGCATGTAGCCGGTGTAGATTTCGGGATCTCCGGTGGCGTTATCCCAGGAATACAAGGTGAGATCCGGCAAGCGGCTGCCACGATTGAGCTCGAAGAACTTGGCGTATTCGATCACCTCCAGATCGGCCTCTATGCCAACCTTTTCCCACATCGCCACAAGCGCGCGGGCAATATCATAGTCTGACGGGAAATGGCCGTTGGTGGTGGCAAATTTCACCTTGGCCGGCTTGTCGGGACCGTATCCGGATTTCGCCAACAATTCCCGCGCCAGGGCCTGATCATAGGAAAAGACGAAATCGGGAACGTCGCCGGGAGTACCGGGCGTCACAGGCACCGACAACGGAACTGCCACGCCGGCATAGAACGCCCGTGACAGTGCCGTTTTGTCGATCGCATGATGCAGCGCCAGACGAAGATTTTGATCAGCCACCGCATTGTCGTGGCGGATATGGATGATCACGATGCGTGTCACCGGATTGATCTCTGTAGCAAGACCGGGAACCGTGCCCAGACGCGTGGCTTCGCGCACCGGAACGTTGATCGTAAGATCGGCCTGCCCCGATTGGAGCGCGGCCGCGCGCGCGGAAGGGTCCTTGACCACATTCACGATAACGCGGCGCAAAACAGGCTTTTCGCCCCAATAGTCCTCGTTCCGCTCGAAAACCATGCGGCTGTTGATCTGATACTCAACCAGCTTGTATGGGCCGGTGCCGATTGGCTTATCCCGGAATGCCTCGATGCCGATCTTGTTTATATAGTCCTTCGGCACCACGAAATTAGCCATGAAGGCCAACCACTGAACCGCTGTTGGCATCGGGCTGGAGAAATGGAAAGCACCTGAGTAATCATCATTGAGCGTGATATCGGTGACGTTCTTCCAGATATTGGCCGCATCGATCTTGTTTCCGCCATTTAGGCTTTCCTGAACGCGCTCATACCAGTTGAAGCGAATGTCATGAGCCGTCAGCGGGCTTCCATCGTGAAAAGTGACACCCTCGCGTACCTTGAAAGCAAATGACAGCCCGTCTTCAGCCAGAGACCACTCCGTCAGCAGGCCGGGCACGAAGTTCAGGTCGGCATCCTGCATAACTGGCTGCTCGAACAGCATCTTGTAGATTGGCTGCGCATCTGGCTGCGTACGCTGGCACGGGTCCCAAGAGGGTACATCCGACGGCCAGGCGATGGTAACGCTGTCCTTATCGTGAGCAAGCACGCGAGCAACGCCGCCTATATTCATGAATGCGCCCCCAAGGCTAGTGCCCAGCAGAGTGAGGGCGCGACGGCGCGTCAGTTCGAAAGTCATAGCTATTCCCCTTTGAAGGCAAGCATTCTGAGAATGCCGTTTCCAGTTGCACGGCCTTTTCCGGCCGAGGCGTCGCAAGCTCGGGAGGAAAACCGTATTCTATTTATGCGCACTACGATAAATGCCCTGACCATTCCGTCAAGAGAAATTTGAAAGCTCAGACAACCGTATTCTCATTTTAGCGTTGCATACCTTTAAAATGTGGCTTAAAGTAACAAAATTCCGCCTTTCAGGGCGATACCTTCGATGAAAAGCTCTGAGATCATAATCGGTAGAGCAATAACGGAATACAGAATACAGAATATGGATATGGATCGTTCCATCGTCGCTTCCGGCAGCGAAAGCCTTCGTCAGAAGGTCTATGACGAGCTGCGGCTGAAAATCAGGCAGGGTGCATTTCCAGACGGCACCAAGCTGGTGGACGTGACAATTGCCAGACAGCTGGGAATTTCCCGGATGCCGGTGCGCGAGGCTCTGTTACAGCTTGCTGCAGAAGGACATGTGCAATCCACCACCCGTGGTTTTGAACTGAGAAAACCCGATGCCAGTGATATCGCCGAGATTTTTGAAGCCCGACGGCTGATCGAGCCGCAAGTGGCCGCAAATGCCGCGCGTGTTCTGAGCGTTTCCGACCTCGACACGATGGAAACCCTCGTCGAACAGGCCTCAAAAGCAGTCGAAACGGGTGACGCGGCTTCGCTTAGCACCGCAAATGCGGAATTTCGTGCGCTTTGGGTTGCGGCCTGCCCCAACCGGCGGCTCAGCGGCATGCTGCAGCATTTCACCGACCAGGTGGAGATCGTTAGGCATGTGACGCTGGCCGACCCCCATACGCAGAAAGTGGTGCTTAAAGGAATGCGCGATCTGCTCGCTGCATTCCGGCAGCGGGATACACTGGCGGTTGCCCAGCGTATGTACATCTTCACCTGCGATGCGGAGTATGCCTTCTCGCAGCTCCCATATATTGTAGCTGAAGCGCGGGATTGATCATTCTCCCGTTCTGCATTCGAAGGAATATCTTGTAATGTCGCAACGCCATGTCTCGTGGACAATCGAACGTCCGTCATTGCGACGTCACATTCTGGAGCACGGCGCCGTGGCGCTCCATTGGCTGGCACTTGGAAATCCCGCACTGGTTGAAATCGCGGAAGCCAGCGGGGCAGAGGGCGTGGTTCTCGACCTTCAGCATGGATTGTGGGAACGCGCAGGACTGGAAGCTGCGTTGCGCCCCATTCCCGGAGCGCCATGGCGTCTGGTGCGGCTGGCCGATCATGATCGCGCAGGGATAACCACCGCTCTGGACGCCGGGGCCGATGGCATTATTGCACCGCTCGTGGAAAACGCCGAACAGGCTTCCCACATTGTTGCTTCCGCACGCTTTGCACCCGCAGGAAAACGTTCTGTCGGGGGCATACGCCCGCTGACGGGCGATCTGGCGAAATATCTCCAGCGATCGCAGAACAACACCGCTGTTGGCGTCATGATCGAGACCGTAGCCGGGCTTGAGGCTGCAGAGGCTATCGCCGCGACGCCAGGACTGGACTTCATCTTTATCGGGGCGGGCGATCTGGCGGTGGATCTGGGCGAATTCCCGGAGCCGGGCCCGGAACTTGCAGGGGCACTGCACCGGATTTTGTCTGCTTGCCAGACGGCGGGGATAGGGTGCGGCATCTACTCCTATAGCGGTGAGGATGCGCGCAGCCGCAGAGCCGAGGGCTTTGCGATAACGGTGATGGCCAGCGACGTAACGGCTGCGCAGTCAGGCTTTCGCGCGGCGGCTGCCGCCTATGCGCAAACAGCCTGAACCTTCCGGCATCAACCCGGCAGCAGTGCCCGCGCCCGCATGATGGATGGGCAGAGTGGCCTCCTGCCCATTCACAGCTACACGCCCAGGGTTGTGCACACGTCTCACCCCCGCAGCCCAGCAGCCTCCAGGCGTGGCAACACCTCCGCCAGGAAATAAGGCAGCTCATCCTTGAAGTTGACGAAGCTCACGGTGGTGCCTTCGAAACCTGCTCGCGACATTTCAACCATCTGTTCGGCTATGTCTGCAGGCGTACCAACCAGCGGGTAGGTGCCGGCACCGCCTGCAAACCACTGGCGACGCAGGCGGTAGGTCTCCGGATCATGGTTGAGTGCATTGGCCGACTGGGTGGCGAGATAGTAATCCAGAGCCTTTTCATCAGCCATTTCAACCGTGTAGCGCTGATAATACTCCTCAGCCTCGGATCGGGTCGGACGGCACACAACGTGAGTGGTGGTAAACACCTTCACATCTCGCGATGTTGCTGCGCTCCGCTCCGCAATATCGGCAATCGTCTCGCGCCCTGCTTCGATGCTCTTGAAGGTCGTGAACAGGAAGTCAGCATGGTTTGCGGCAAAGTCTCGTCCGGTAGGTGAGAAGGCCGCATTGATCACCGGCACCGCACTGTGCACAGGGCCCGGCTGTCCGCAAGCTCTTCTGAGCTTATAGTAAACTCCGTCATGGTCGAAATCGCCCTCATCGAGGTGAAGGCGCCTGATGATCGATATCCATTCGCCCGCCTGCTCATAAGGCGTTGCGGCGCGTTCGACACCGAACATCGCAAACTCGTCGGGATTCCATCCCGCTACGATGTTGACGCCGGCTCGGCCGTTCGACGCATGATCGATCGTCGCAAGAGCTTTCGCTGCAAAGACAGGGTGAACCGTGGGAACATGCACGGTGGAAAACAGGCCGATCCGTTCCGTGGTCCCGGCCAGCGCCGCCGCGAAAGTGAACGTTTCATAGCTGAGCTGACGCGCATTCACCTCGCCGCCATAACCCTTCCAGCGGGCAATCGGCAGAAAGAACTCGATGCCGGCCCGGTCGGCCATCTGCGCCACTTCCACAATCTCGGACCAGATCGCAGGCCAGCGCTCCGGCACGCGGGTCACCGTCAGGCCGCCATTGGCGTTGGCGGAAAAGACACCCAGCTTGAAGCGGTTCGGGCCCCTCATGGGATGAACATGTGTCGTCAATGTAATTCTCCTGACTGCGTGCACCCGGCAGGCCTGCTTGACATCAGGCTGCGCGATCATTGGTTCATCTTGCGCGAACCGGAACCGTCTCGGTCGACATTGCATGGTGGAAACTGCCTCCGACGAAGGGCGGCAGCTTTTCAAAGTCCGCGCGAAGCTCGCGTCGGATCGGGCTCTGCAAGGCAGCGGTAAGGGCTACCGGATTGTCGAAGACGATACGGTTGCGCTGCATATGCGTTGCCTTGCGCACAGGTAGGGCACTTATCCATTCAACAGGCGTCAGAACCTCAACGGCCCGAACACCGGGCAATTGCTGCATAAGGGGAACATGGCCGCTGATGTAATGGGCGAGCCACGCATTGATGTCCCGCGCCCTTCCCGGATAGTGGACAACGAAGGAGCATGGATCAGCGACGGTTTCGCGCAGCGGTTCGTAAACCGGATAGCTGCGCCGCAAAAAGGCCTGTGCGTCGCCCAATGTCGGCTCAAGCGTTTCGCTAAGCACACCCGGATCGAACAACGCCTGGAGCGCACCTGCCCTGCCAGCCGCTCCCTCCAGAGCGAGTATGTCTGCGAACTCCAGTTGAAGGCCAAGCGGCGGGCCAGCGCCATCATGGGTATAGATGTCGCTGGCTTGCGCAGGCGTGAAGATCAGAGCCTCACGCACACCAGCAATATCGGCAAGAATATCGCGAAGCAGCGGCTGCACGTGGAGTTGCGGCTGCTCCTTCCGCATTCCACTCGGCCAGCGCCAGAAAAGGGTGAGAACGACAGCCATCAGCAGGCTCTCATGCGCGCTTTATCAGGCAGGCTTATCCAGTGCGAGGTCGTGTCGGCGTTCATGGAATTCCTTCAGGAAACTGAGCCGGGATCGTCCAGGTGGCTGCGTGACGGCAACCCGCCGAAGCCAGACAATAGAAGGTTCCGGGCAGCTATTTCCAATTCAGATTTTTTTCCCTATCCATATTAAAAATGGATCATTGACGATGGAAATCCGGCAGATTCAATACTTCATTGCTATTGCCGAGCGTGAGCATTTCAGCCGGGCATCGGAACATTTGCGCATTGCCCAACCGGCTCTGTCACGCCAGATGAAGTTGCTGGAAGCAGAACTGGGGGTCGAGCTGTTCGAGAGGCTGCCGCGCGGCATCCGCCTGACGCCCGCAGGGAAATTTTTCCTTGAGCACAGCCGCTCCATTCTCGGGCAGATTTCCAATGCGGTTTCGCTGACGCAAGCGATGGCGGCGGGGCGCGCCGGCCGGCTGCGTCTGGGCGTGATCGAAATGGGCGCATGGCAGGGATTGGTTCCTGACAGCATCCGCCGTTTCCGCAAGGAATTCCCTGCCGTGGAGCTTGAACTTTCGGTCTTGTCTTCACCCGGTCAGACAGAAGCGCTGAAAGCGGGGCGGCTGGATGCAGGCTTGCTCTACTATCCGCCGCGCGACGCCGGCCTCGTTGCGATCCCGCTCATCCGGCATCCGGTGATGATTGCAGTGCCGGTTGAAAGCCCCCATGCCGAAAGCACTGAGGTGGACCTGAACGATCTGTCGGGCGAAGCGTTCATCGGCTTTCGCCGCGCGGTCAGCCCGCAGTTTTACGATGAGATCCAGGCCGAATGCCTCGCATATGGATTTGAGCCGCGTTTCATCACCGAAACCTCCTGCGAGGCCGATATGCTTGCGCTGGTCAGCGCTGGTGCAGGTGTCTGTTTCGTAAATGCGTGCCAGCGCTGGCGCGAACCCCATGCTGTGCGTATTCGGCCTTTGCGCAACTTTGGCGTCTTTCTGGAATTGCATTACGTCTATCCGGAACAGAATAATCTCCCTGTGGCCAGACATTTCCAGTCGATCATTACGAGCGCGTCGTTTCCTGCCCGGTAAGGCGACTATGTCTTGTCTGCACGTTCCTATGCCGGGATCGCCAGATCCGGGATTTTCTGTCGCAGGCAGTTCAACTTCACCCGCTCATTTTCCAGAACAGTAAGCGTCAGCTCGCCCTTTCGGCTCAGAATGTACGGTTGCGTTGCAGCGTTCTGAATACCGGCACTATGGCAGGAGAGCCTCTGGTACTTTCGGAGTGTTGAATGTTCAAGAGCCGCCAGTTCGACCAGTCAGTGATCCTGCTTTGTGTGCGCTACAGTCTGAGAGCGCGTAATCTGAAGGAGATGATGGCCGAGCGGGGTATTGCCGTCGACCACACGACAGGCGTTGGAGGACACAAGCGCCGACGTCCCTGATGACGAGGTCGAGGCGATCTTTGCCAGGCGACGCGCGGCGGCCCGGCGCAAGGCGAACGATCGGCGGTTGTGAAGCTTGCCTGGTC
>Ga0164243_10007582_pt1 | contig 16184 bp, 14 predicted proteins | sample OricompcompostOP_FD_108781 | JGI IMG/M metagenome (GOLD analysis project Ga0164243, IMG submission 108781) | Organic Plus compost microbial communities from Emeryville, California, USA - Original compost - Organic plus compost (OP) | ecosystem: Engineered > Solid waste > Mixed feedstock >...
TCGACACCGCCGACGAAGCCGACCGTGTTCGTCTTGGTGGCCTTGGCGGCGGCGACGCCGGCCAGGTACGACGCCTCCTGCTCGGCGAAGACGAGGGAGGCGACGTTCTTGCCCTCGACCACGGAGTCGACGATGCCGAAGGTGGTCTTCGGGTACTTCTTGGCCACGGCCTCCATCGCGGGACCGTAGGCGAAGCCGACGCCGATCACCGGGTTGTAGCCCTGCTTGGCCAGCGACGACAGCCGCTGCTCCTTGTCGGCGTCCGTCTCGCCCTCGGTGGGCTCGATGTCGGCGGTCTTGTAACCGAACTCCTTCGCCGCCTTCTGGAGGCCGGCGTAGGCGGCGTCGTTGAAGGACTGGTCGCCCTTGCCGCCGATGTCGTAGGCGATGGCGAGACCCTTGGAGTCGCCGCTGCTGTCGCCGCCGCTCCCGCTGTCGCTGCTGGTGCCACCGCACGCCGTGGCAGCGAGCGCGATCGACGCGACCCCCACCGCGACACTGGTCAGTTTGGATGTCCGACGCATCGTGAAGTCCCCATTCTCCAAGCCCCGCAGTGGGTGCTGGGTTCGGCGCACATTAACGCGCGTAGACACTCCTGGGAACGGGGTTTCGCCGTGCCGTTATCCATTCGTGCCGATGGCCGGTTACGTCCTTGTGAACCACCGGATCGAAAGGCACACATGGGGCGACCGCACCCATGATGCCTTCCGCGCGACAGCGCTCCGGACCGCCCGCCATCGCCCAGACTTCCCCCGCCACCCGGCGGTCGCAAGCGGAGTGGGCGAGACGGGTGGCGGGGTGTCCCGGAGCCGTGCCCCGGGGGGTGCGGTCAGCGGCCGGCGTCCAGCAGGGCCGCCGCCGTGAACAGCTCCACGCCGACCGCGATGGCCGACTCGTCGACGTCGAAGTCGCCCTGGTGCAGGTCACGTCCGATGCGGTCGCCCGGGTGGCGGACGCCGAGGCGGGCCATGGCGCCGGGGACGTGCTCCAGGTACCAGGAGAAGTCCTCGCCGCCGAGGCTCTGCTCGGTGGACTCGACGGAGTCGGCGCCGCGCCGGGCGGTCATCGCCTCGCGCAGCAGCTCGGTGGAGTCGGCGTCGTTGACGACGGGCGGGACGCCCCGCACGTAGTTGATCTCCGACTTGGCGCGGTGCAGGTTGGCGACCTCGTCGATCGCGGCGACGACCAGGTCGGGCGCCTGCCGCCAGGTGTCGAGGTCCAGGCAGCGCACGGTTCCGGCCACCTCCGCGTGCTGCGGGATGACGTTGGGCGCGTGCCCGGACTCGACGCGGCCCCAGGTCACCGACAGTCCGCTGCGGGCGTCGGCGCGCCGGGCGACGATCGCGGGCACGTCGGTGACGACGCGGGCGACGGCGGTCACCAGGTCGGTCGTCAGATGGGGGCGGGCGGTGTGGCCGCCGGGCCCGTCCAGGGCGATCTCCAGGCGGTCGCAGGCGGAGGTGATGGCGCCCTCGCGCAGCCCGATGCGGCCCGCGTCCACCTTGGGGTCGCAGTGCAGGGCGAGGAACCGGCCGACGCCTTCGAGCACGCCGTTCGCGATGGCCTCGACGGCACCGCCGGGGAGGACCTCCTCGGCGGGCTGGAAGAGCAGGCGCACCGGGCGGGGCAGCTGTCCGCGCCGCTCCAGCTCGGCCAGGACCAGGCCGGCGCCCAGCACGACGGTGGTGTGCACGTCGTGGCCGCAGGCGTGGGCGCGGTCGGGCACGGTGGAGCGGTAGGAGCACTCACTCTTCGTGTCCGGGATGGGGAGCGCGTCGATGTCGCCGCGCAGCGCGAGCATGGGGCGTCCGCCGTCCCACTCGCCGATGTCGCACACGAGGCCGGTGCCACTCGCGAGTACGCGGGGCTTCAGGCCGGCCTTCTCCAGGCGGGCCTTGATCGCGGCGGTCGTTCGGAACTCTTGATTGCCGAGCTCAGGGTGCATGTGGAGGTCGCGCCGGAACTCGATGAGCTCGGCGCGCAGCTCCTCCGGCAAGGTGCCGGGCAGGGCTGATTCTCCGGTTTGGTCGGCCTCGGACTCTGCGGACATCAGTTGGTTCACCCTCTGAAGGGTAGGACGCCGAGACGGCCGAGTGTCCCTCGATCAACAAAAGTTCAACCCGTTCGGGGAAGAAAATCTGGTCGTCCGACGCGTAGGGAGTGATTCAGGTGGGTAAACTCACGCGCTTCTCACCGAGCCGACCTGTTCGGTCCACGGAGCGTGATGACGACGCGGGTTGCCCCATACTCCACGGATACCACGCCTGCGACAGAACCGTCGGTCGTGTTCACCTGTCGGGACCGGGTGCCCAGGACGAAGTCCCGGACACGCCCGCCCGGTGTCTCCTAGAGTCGCCGGGTGCCAGCCGACCCCCTGGAGGCCACGCGGGCCTCGTACGACACCATCGCCGCCGCCTACACCGAACGGTTCCCGAACCGGCCTTCCGACGGCCACCCGCTGGACCGGGCGCTGATCGGCGCCTTCGCCGACCTGGCGCGGGCGCACGCCCCGGCCCCGGTGGCCGACCTCGGCAGCGGGCCCGGTTCGGTCACCGCCCATCTGCACGGGCTCGGCCTCACCGTCTTCGGGGTGGACCTGTCCCCCGGCATGGTGGCCCTGGCCCGCCGCACCCATCCCGCGCTGCGCTTCCACGTCGGCTCGATGACGGCGCTGGACCTGCCGGACGGGACCCTGGGCGGGATCGCCGCCCTGTACTCGACCATCCATCTCCCCGACGAGCGGCTGTCCGAGGCGTGCGCCGAGATGGCCCGGGTGTTGCGGCCGGGGGCGCCGGTGCTGCTGGCCTTCCAGTCCGGGGACGCGGAGGCACGGATGCATCTGGCCGAGCGGTTCGGGCAGGACGTCGATCTCACCTACCACTGGCGGACGCCCGGGGCGGTCGCCGCCATGCTGGAGGAGGCCGGGCTGCGGGTGACGGCGCGGACGCTGCGGGAGCCCGTCGGTGAGGAGAAGCGCCCGCGCGCGTTCCTTCTCGCCGAGCGGCCCGCCGCGCTCACACCGCGCTGACCGCCGGGAGCCGGTGCGCGCCGCGCGCGGTGCCGGTGACCCCCGACAGGAAGCCCTGGGCGCGCGGGGACGCGTGTGCCGTCAGCCACGCCGGGTCGATGTCGCACACCGCGACCCGGACGCCGGTGCCGGCCAGGGCGAGCGGCAGGGTGTGCACGACGGTCGACGGGAAGCTCAGGACCGTACGGCCGATGGGGCCGCGGCGGGCGATCAGCTCCAGGGGCAGGTCGGGGCGGACGACCTCGAGGCCCGTGCCGACCGCGAGCCGGTGCAGCTTCTCCGCGTTCTCCCGGCGGTGGGCGAAGTAGCGGGTGGCGCCGTGCGCCGCGGCCAGGGCCCGGACGGCGTCCAGGTACCGGTCGCCGTCCACCACGCCGGTCTCCACGAGGGACGTGCCGATCAGGTCGGCGCCCTTGGTGAGGCGGGGCGGGCCGAACCGGTCACGGGTCCAGGCGAAGGCGTTCGCGGTGACCGTCGCCCCGGGCGGTGTCTCCTCCACCGGCATGGACGAGAAGACCTCGACGGTCCCCCGGCCGCCCGGGGTCAGGCGCCTGCGGGCGGTCGCCGACACCGGCGCGAACAGCAGGTCGCGGGGGCCGGGGCGGCCGCCCTTGCGGTGCCAGCGCACGAGGCGTTCCCCGCGGGCGAGCTGCGCCACGAACTCCATGGTGGCGGTGCCGTCGTCGACGACGACGAGGTCCCGGGCGCCGGTGATCGTCAGCAGGAGCTGCACATACCGGGAGAAGGGGTCGCCGAGGACGATCCGGTCGGCGCCGCGCAGCAGGGCCGCGAGGCCGCCGATGGTGCGGAAGGGGGCCGTGGCGCCGCCGCGGGCCTCCTCCCAGCGGACGGTGTGCCCCTCCTCGCGGGCCAGCTCGGCCATCCGGCGGAGCTGGCCACGCGTCATGGGGTCGGTCGGGGACAGCACGACGAGGGTGAGTGCCGCGCCGGACGCACGGGCGTGCGCCCACTCCAGCACGTTGAGGAGCTGCACCGGGCTCTCGACGAACGCGAGGGTGGAGTGGCCGGTGTTCCCGGCGCGGCGGCTCATCGGCGTAGGACGTCCCCTGCCTCGTGGTGTGCGGCTCAGACCGTGACCGGCTCACCGGCCGCGGCGGCGATCTCCGCCTCGGCGACCACGCCGGAGACCCGGCGGAGCTTCCTCATCGGGCCGAGCTCGGAGTCGTAGACCTTCTTCACGCCGTCGCCGAGGGACGCCTCGATGGTGCGGATGTCCCGGACGAGGCGGGTCAGGCCCTGCGGCTCGACGGAGGCGGCCTGGTCGGAGCCCCACATCGCACGGTCCAGGGTGATGTGGCGCTCGACGAAGGCGGCACCGAGGGCGACGGCGGCCAGCGTGGTCTGCAGGCCCGTCTCGTGGCCGGAGTAGCCGATCGGGACGTTCGGGTACTCCTTCTCCAGCGTGTTGATCACGCGGAGGTTCAGCTCCTCGGCCCTGGCCGGGTAGGTCGAGGTGGCGTGGCACATCAGGATGTTGTCGGAGCCGAGGACCTCGACGGCGTGCCGGATCTGGCGCGGGGTGGACATGCCCGTGGAGAGGATGACCGTACGGCCGGTGGCGCGCAGCTCGCGCAGCAGTTCGTCGTCGGTCAGGGAGGCGGAGGCGACCTTGTGGGCGGGCAGGTCGAACTTCTCCAGGAAGGCCACGGCCTCGGTGTCCCACGGGGAGGCGAACCAGTCGATCCCCTTCTGCGCGCAGTACGCGTCGATCTGCCGGTACTCGTCCTCGCCGAACTCGACGCGGTGGCGGTAGTCGATGTAGGTCATCCGGCCCCAGGGGGTGTCGCGTTCGATGTCCCACTGGTCGCGCGGGGTGCAGATCTCGGGGGTGCGCTTCTGGAACTTCACGGCGTCGCAGCCGGCTTCGGCGGCGACGTCGATGAGCTTGAAGGCGTTCTCCAGCTCGCCGTTGTGGTTGATGCCGATCTCGCCGCAGACGTAGACGGGGCGGCCGGGGCCGACCTCGCGCGAACCGAACGTGCGAAGGCGGGAGTTGGTGCTCATCAGGGTATTCCTCACGTGGGCCTACTGGGGGAGGGAGTCGAGGGAGGGGCCGAGGAGCCAGCCGGCGATCTCCCGGATCGCGCCGTCGCCACCGGGGGCGGTGGTGACCGCGCGTGCGGCGCCGCGGACGGTGCCGTGGGCGCTCGCGACCGCCACGGGCCAGCCGGCGAGGGCGAAGCACGGGAGGTCGTTGACGTCGTTGCCGACGTAGAGCACGCGCTCGGGCGCGATGCCCTGTTCCTCGCACCACTGTTTGAGGGCGAGGTCCTTGCGGTCGATGCCGTGCAGCACGGGGATCTGCAGTTTGCGGGCACGGGCGGCGACGACCGGGTTCTGCTCCGTGGAGAGGATCAGCATCCTCAGGCCGCTCCTCCGCAGGGCGGCGATGCCGAGTCCGTCGCCACGGTGCACGGAGACGAACTCCTTTCCGTCGGCGTCGATCAGCACCCGGTCGTCGGTCTGGGTGCCGTCGAAGTCCAGGACGACCGCGTCGACGTCGTCGTACGAGGGGAGCGCGCCGGGCCGGCCGGTGTCGAGCAGGGGGGCGAGGGCACGGGCGCGGGCCAGGTCGTGCGGGTCGTCGATCTCCAGCACGCGGGCGGGGTCGGTGCGCACGAGGTCGGTGCGGCCGAAGAAGCGGTGCCGGTGGGTGCGGAAGCCGGCGGCGTCCATGGCGTAGGCGGCACCGGTCTCCAGGAAGTCCCGGGGGCGGTCCTGGCGGCGGGGGCGCACGGCCTTGTCGTGGTTGACGCCGTGGCCGCCCTCGCGGGGCTCCCCGCTCTCGCCGTTCTCACCGGTCGCACGACTCTTACCGCTCTTACCGCTCTTACCGCTCTCGCCGCCCTCGCCGCCCTCGCCGCTCTCGCGCCAGACGAAGCCGTGGAAGGGCGCGACGGTGACGGCGGTGTCGGCGCCGTTCTCGGCGACCGCGGCGGCGGTCCTCTCGATGTCGTCGCGGACGAGGAAGGGGCTGGTGCACTGCACGAGCAGGACCACGTCGACACGGGCGCCGTGCAGCGCCTCGTGGGTGTCGAGGGCGTGCAGGACCGCCGCCTCGGAGGTGGCGGTGTCCCCGGCGATGGCGGCGGGCCGCAGCACGACCTCGGCGCCGGCCTCCCGGGCCGCCGCGGCGACGGCCCGGTCGTCGGTGGAGACGACGACGTCGGTCACCAGCCGGCTCGCCCGGCACTCGCGCACCGCGCGGGCCACCAGCGGGACTCCGCCCACCGGGGCGAGGTTCTTCGCGGGCACGCCCTTGGAGCCGCCGCGTGCGGGGATCACCGCGAGCACCCGGCGGTTCGAAGCGCCGTGGCCCGCTGCGGGGTCGGACATGGGTTCTCCTTGTGCGGGGGGACGTCGGGGCCGGGTCACAGCTCGCCCATCCGCCGGATCGCGGGGGCGACGCGCTGGACGCCGTGCCGGTAGGCGCCGCGCGCGGCCCGGCGGACGATCTGCCGGACGGCGCCGGGCGCCTTGTCCTCGGCGGGCGCTCCGGGCAGCGGTACGCCGTCGGGGCCGAGGTGGTGGCGGGCGAGGACGCCGGGCAGGTAGCCGGGCGCGGTCTGAGGGCTGTACCAGGGGGTGAGCGGCGGCAGGCCGCCCGGCCGGGCCAGCAGGCGCGCGAGGCGTGCGCGGGCGTGGTCGAACGCCGTGGCGTAGGTGCCGCCGGCGGCCACGCCCTGCCGGGCCACCCACTCCTCGTCCGGCTCCGGCCGGTGCCCGGCGTCGAGCTGGTCCCAGGAGGCCAGGCAGCCGGAGCCGAGGAAGTGGTGGTTGCCGAGGGCCTCGCGCACCCCGAGGTCAGTGAGGACGGCCGTCGGGACGCGGCGGTGCAGGGCCTCCAGGGCTGCGGTGGAGCTGACCGTGACGAGCAGGTCGGTGCGGTCCAGCACCTCCCCCATGTGCCCGTACACCAGGCGCAGGTTGGGCGGCAGGTCCCGGCCCCGGGCCAGCTTCTGGTACGGCAGTTCCTCGATGTGGGTGGTGTGTTCGCCGGGCCGGGAGCGCAGTTTGAGCAGCACCTCGCGCTCGGGGTGCGCGCGGGCGTGCCCGATGAGGCGGTCCAGCAGGTAGGTGCGGTCGCGGCGGTTGTCCGGCACGGAGGGCTGGGCCGCGAACACCACGGTGTACGGCTCGTGTCCGCCGGTGTGCGGCGCACCGCCGAGGAAGGGCAGCGCCACCTCGGTCACCGCCGAGGCGTCGGCGCCGACTCCCTCGTACACGGCGCGGAACCGTTCGGCGTCCTGCCGCGAGTTGGCGAGGACGAGGTCGGCGCCGTGCCGCAGCAGCAGGCCGTCGGCGAGCTTCTCGTAGACGACGCCGACGTATCCGGTGACGACGACGGGGCGTCCGGGACGGTCCGCCCACACCGCGCGCAGGCCGTGCAGCACGGCCTGTACGCCGCCGCCGACCAGGGCGAGGACGACCACGTCGTACGGCTCGCGCGCCATGACGCGCAGGAACTCGGCCGCGGTCACCTCGCGCAGGGAGTCGGCGGGGGCCCCGGTCTCCCGGAGCTGGCGGGCGGTGGGCGTGGCCCGGCCGCGCAGGAGGTAGCCGTCGAGGCGGACGTCCGCGTCCTCGGGGGTGATGCGGTGCGCGGTGAGCGCGCCCCATTTCCACCGGGTGTCGGAGTCCGCGAGCACGGCCGTTCGCCGGGTCTTCGTCGTACGTGATGGCACGTCGAGGACGCTAGGGACGCTTTCGGAGCTCCCGCCCAACCCGAACACAACAAACGGTTAACAGCGCACCGACGAATGGCGAATCAGGCCGGGTGAGGCCCGGGAGAAAACCCGGTTCACGGCTTCGCCACACGTCGTTCACCCGCATTCAAGGAAGGCGTCAAGACGAATGCCGGGCCGCGCCCTACGGTCTTTTCCGTGGTCAAGCTCTCCGTCATCGTGCCGTTCTTCAATGTGCGGCAATACGCGCCCGACACCCTTCGGAGCCTTCGCGCGAACGCGCGCGACGACTTCGAGTTCATCCTCGTCGACGACTGTTCGCGCGACGGGACCCTGGAGATCCTCGCGCGCGCCGAGCGCGAGCTTCCGGGTGCCGTCCTCGTGCGGCACGAGAGGAACGGTGGACTGGCGACCGCGCGCAACACCGGGATCGACCGGGCGCGCGGCGAGTACCTGACGTTCCTGGACGGCGACGACTGGCTCGCGCCCGGCCACTACGACCGCCTCGTCGCCACCGTCGAGGCGCTGGGCTGCGACTTCGTGCGCACGGACCACGTCCAGTGCACGGGGCGGGCGCGTTCGGTGCACCGGGTGCCGCACGGCCGGCGCGGGGTGGCAATGCGTCCGCGGGACGCGATCCTGCCGGCCGACCGTTCCACGTCCGTGGACTACGCGTACGCCTGGGCGGGGATCTACCACCGCCGGCTCGTCGAGCGGGGGCTGCTGCACTTCACCGACGGGCTGCGCACCGCGGAGGACCGGCCGTGGATCTGGCGGCTGCACCGGGAGGCGGACTCCTTCGCGGTGTCCGGGCTGCTCGGTGTCTTCTACCGGCGCGGGGTCGCCTCTTCCTTGACGCAGATCGGTGACGTACGGCAATTGGATTTCATCCGCGCATTCGACCAGGTCGTGTCGGAAACCGCCGAGGACCCCGCGGCGGACGTCCTGCTGCCGAAAGCCGTGCGCACGTATTGCGCGATCATTTCCCATCACCTGGGATCGATCGAGAGGTTCGAGCCCGCGGTGGCGAGAAAACTGAGGGCGATGAGTGCCGGGGCGTTGCGGCGGATGCCGCAGGACGTGCTGGACGAGGCGCTGGACTCGATGGACACCGGGCGCGCCACCCGGTTGCGGCGGCTGCGCCGCCGTCCCGCCGTCGCGGGGGCCGCCGCGTGACGACCCAGATCTTCCAGGCGTCCACGCTGTACGGCGCCGCCACCCTGGCCGCCGCCCTGGACGCGGGCTGTTTCGGCCCGGCGGACCGGCGGGTCCTGCTGGTCTGCAACAACGCGGCGACCCCGGAGACCACGCCGGGCCTGGACGCCATGCCGGGCTTCGGGCGGCTGCGCGACCGCTTCGACGACGTGCTGTCGTACAACGAGACGATCTTCCCGTTCCACCCCGGCGGCTGGGCGCCCCGGGCGGACGACCTGCCGCTGTGGGAGCGGTTCGTGCGCCACGAGTGGCGTCTCGGCGACGACGACGTGGAACTGGCGGTGGAGTCGATCCAGGTCGACCCGTCGCTGGCGCTCGCCCGGCTCTTCACGGGCGCCCCGGTCACCGTCTACGCCGACGGGCTGATGTCCTACGGCCCGACCCGCAACAAGATCGACCCGCTGGTCGGCACGCGGGTGGACCGGGTGCTGCACGTCGACCTGGTGCCGGGCCTCGCCCCGCTGCTGCTCACCGAGTTCGGCGTCCCGGCGGAGACCGTGCCGGCGCAGGCCCTGACGAAGGTGCTGGCCGGCCTCGCGGACGGGCAGGACGGCCTGCCGGACGTCGAGGGGCCGGCGCTGCTGCTCGGCCAGTACCTGTCCGCGCTCGGCATCCTCACGGCCGAGGAGGAGGACGCGCTGCATCTGCGGATGCTGCGGGGCGTGGTGGCGCTCGGGCACGAGCGGGTGGTGTTCAAGCCGCACCCCTCGGCGCCCGCCCGGTTCACCCGCAGTCTGGAGGAGGAGGCGGGGCGGCTCGGCGCCGAACTGGTCGTCTGTGACACGCCGGTCCTCGCCGAGGTGCTGTTCCAGCGGACGCGTCCCGCGCTCGTGGCCGGCTGCTTCTCGACCGCGCTGCTCACGGCGTCCGTGCTGTACGGCCTGCCGGTCGCCCGGGCCGGCACGGAGCTGCTGCTGGAACGGCTGACGCCGTAGGAGAACAGCAACCGGGTGCCCGTCACGCTCGTGGACGCGCTGCTGCCCGCGCTGGAGGACGGGGCGGCGGTCGCCGGCCGGCATCCGGGACGGGACGCCGAGGCGCTGGCGGCGCTGGTGCGGGCGGTCGGATTCGCGATGCAGCCGAGGATCCTGCCGGGTCTGCGCGCCGAGACCGAGCGGTACCTGGCGCTTCATCAGGACGCGGACACACTGCGCTACTTCAAGCGCAGGCGGCTGACCTCGCTCGGGCTGCCGGGCGGGCTGCCCGCGCGGCTGGCGTTCGTCCCGCGCAACGCCACGGTGCGGCGGGCGGCCCGCCGGGCCTGGGACATACGCCGGTCGCGCAGGGGCACCTCGTGATCGACGCGCCCACCACCGCGGGCGCCCCGGCCCGCCCCACCGCCCCGGCCCGCCTCCGTCCTCCGGCCCGGCTGCGTGCCCTTGACGGGTTGCGCCTGATCGCCGCGCTGATGGTGGCGGCGTACCACTACGGCGGACGCGACGGCGAGGTCGCCGAGGCGTGGGGCACCTCGCCGAGCGCGCAGTTCCCCACGTTGCACGGCTGGTTCGCGTACGGCTGCCTGGGTGTGCAGGTGTTCTTCGTGATCAGCGGGTTCGTGATCTGCATGAGCGGCTGGGGCCGCACGCTGACGTCGTTCTTCGCGTCCCGCGCGGCCCGGCTGCTGCCCTCGTACTGGGCGGCGGTCGTCCTGGTGACGGCCGTGTTCGCGCTGCCCGTCGTCGCGTACCGGGCGGTGTCGCCGTCCGACGCGCTGCTGAACCTGACGATGCTCCAGCAGCCCCTGGGTGCCGACCGGGTGCTGGGCGTGTGCTGGACGCTGTGGGCGGAGATCCGCTTCTACGCGCTGTTCGCCCTGTGCGTCGTGCTGCCCGGCGCGACCCGGCGGCGGATCATCCTGTTCTGCGCGGCCTGGACACTCGCGGCGGCTCTCGCGCAGGGCGCCGGGGAACCGCTCCTCGACCTCGTGCTGATGCCCGAGTACGCGCCCTTCTTCATCGGCGGGGTCGGCCTGTACCTGGTGCACCGCGACCGGCGGGACGCCTACGCGTGGGGCATCGTGGCTGTGAGCTGGCTGATCGGCCAGCACTACGCGGTGGCCAGGCTGTGGCACGCGCCGGATGTCGACGCGTTCTCCTACCGCAGCTCCCTCGGCATCGTCCTCGTCGTCACCTGCGGCTTTCTGGCCGTCGCCGCGATCGCGCTGGGATGGCTCGCCCGGGCCGATCGGCGCTGGCTGACCGTGGTCGGCGCACTGACGTACCCGTTCTACCTCGTCCACGAGCACCTCGGCTGGGTCGTCATCGAGGCGCTGCACCAGGGACTCGGCCTGCCCTCGTCCGTCACGGCCCTGCTCACCGTGGCCGCGATGCTGCTGCTGGCCCGGCTGCTCAACCGCTACGTCGAGGAGTGGGCGACCCCGCTGCTGCGCCGCACCCTGTCCGGGCGGACCTCCCGCAGGCCGTGAGCGGCGCTCAGCCGATCCCGTAGCGGGCTTCGATGCCCGCGAGCACGAGTTCCAGCCCCTCCTCGAAGTGCTGGTCGTAGTCGGCGAAGATCTCGGCGCCCGCCCGTGCCGACAGCGGGTAGTCGGCCATCATCCGGGCGCGTTCCTCGATGTCGTAGCCCTCGCGGCGCTCGCCGGGCAGCGGTTCGACGCCCTGTTCCTCGGTGACGAAGCCGAGTGTGTAGGCGTACGTCGTCGAGGTCGCGCGGACCGCCTGGGCGAGGGTGAAGCCGGCGGCCGTGAACAGCCGCAGGCCGTCCTCCATCTGCTCGGCGTGCACCATGCCGGTAAACCGTGAGCCGCTGAACACCTTCGCGCCGTCGCGGTAGCCGCGCAGCGCCGCGCGCAGCCCGCGGTTCGTCTTCAGCAGCCGTTCGCGCCAGGTGTCGCCGGGGTCCAGCGGGGTCGCGGCGACCATCCGCCGGTACATCTCGGTCGCCATCTCGTCGAGCAGCGCCTGCTTGTCCTTGAAGTGCCAGTACAGGGCGGGCGCCTTCACATCGAGCTCACGGGCGATGGCGCGCAGGGTCAGGCCGTCGAGGCCGACCTCGTTCAGCAGTTTCAGGGCGGTGTCGGCGACCCGGGTGCGGTCGAGGGGCGCGCGGCGTTCGGTGCTCACGCTTGACAGTTTAACGCCGTTAAGGGCACGCTCGGCGGCAGACGGCACTTAACAGCGTTAAGGAGTGACGCGATGACCGAGCATGCCCGTACGACGGACGTCCTGATCGTGGGAGCGGGGCCGACCGGCCTCACCCTCGGGATCGACCTGGCCCGGCGCGGCGTGGACGCGCTCGTCCTGGAGCGCGCCGGGGAGCTCTTCCCCGGCTCGCGCGGCAAGGGCCTCCAGCCCCGCACCCTGGAGGTCTTCGACGACCTCGGCGTGCTCCCCGCGATCCGCGCGGCGGGCGGCACCTACCCGGTCGGCATGGTCTGGCAGGACGGGAAGCGGGCCGGCGAGCACCACATGTCCGAGCCGGCCGTGCCGACCGAGGCCTCCCCGTACGAGGAGCCGTGGATGGTGGCGCAGTGGCGGACCCAGCGGATCCTGCACGAGAGGCTGACCGAGCTGGGCGGCGAGGTCGCCTTCGGCAGCGAACTGACCGGGCTCACCCAGGACGAGGACGGCGTGACCGCCCGGCTCGCGGACGGCCGCACCCTGCGCGCCCGCTACGCCGTCGCCGCCGACGGCGGCCGCTCGGTGGTCCGTCGGTCTCTGGGCATCGGCATGACCGGCGAGGACGTCGACCCCCAGCCGTGCCTGGTCGCGGACGCCCGGATCACCGGCCTGGACCGCGACAACTGGCACATCTTCCCGCCCCGCGGGGACGACTCCTTCCTGGCGATCTGCCCGCTGGCCGGCACGGACGAGTTCCAGGTCGTCGCCCGGTTCCCCGAGGACGCCACCGTGGACACCTCCCTGGAGGGGGTGCGCAAGGTGGTCGCCGCGCGCTCGCACCTGCTGCCCGAGGACGTCACCGAGGTGCTGTGGGCCTCCGACTTCCGGCCGCGCATGGCGCTCGCCGACCGCTTCCGGGACGGCCGGGTGTTCCTCGCCGGGGACGCGGCGCACGTCCACTCGCCGGCCGGCGGCCAGGGACTGAACACCAGCGTCCAGGACGCCTACAACCTGGGCTGGAAGCTCGGCGCGGTGCTGCGCGGCGGCGCCGACGCGTCCCTGCTCGCCACCTACGAGGAGGAGCGGCGGCCCGTAGCCGCGCACATGCTGGGCGTCTCCACCGGCGTGCACCGCGGCGAGGTCCGGCGCGGGCAGGCGACACGCCAGCTCGGCCTCGGCTACCGGGAGTCCTCCCTCAGCCGCGAGACCCGCCCCGAGCCCGGCCCGGTCCACGCGGGCGACCGCGCCCCGGACGCACGGGCCGACGGCGTCCGGCTCTTCGACGCCTTCCGGGGCCCGCACTGGACCCTGCTGACCGTCGGCACGGACACCGGGCTGCCCCCGCTCCCCCTGCCCACGGTCCGCATCGGCGCGCACGCGACGTACGGCACGGGTGTCTTCCTGGTCCGCCCCGACGGCTACGTCGGCTGGGCGGGGACCACCGCGGAGGGGCTTGCGGAGTACGCGGAGGAGCTGCGGCTCGCCTGAACCGCTACGCGCTCGCCAGCGACAGCTTCACCGCGAAGCCCAGGAACAGCGCACCCGCCGCCGAGGTCGCCCCGGCCGACAGGCGCCTTCGGCGGCGGAAGGCGGCGGCCAGCCGGGTGCCGCTGAAGATCAGGGCGCTGAGGTAGAGGACGCTGGCCAGCTGCGCGAGGGTGCCGAGCACCACGAAGGACACGGCCGGGTGGGCGTACGCCGGGTCGACGAACTGCACGAAGAAGGCCACGAAGAACAGGATCGCCTTCGGGTTGACCAGGCTGACGACCAGGGCGCGGCGGAAGGGCCGCTCCTCACCGGCCGGGGCCTCGCCCGTGGCCGCGGCGACCGTCTCGCGGCGGGTCCGCCACATCGCCCAGGCGGCCCGCAGCATGCCGATCGCCAGCCAGGTCAGATAGCCGGCGCCGGCGTACTTCACGATCCCGAACAGCACGTCGTTCGCCTGGAGCAGCGAGGCGACCCCCGCGGCGGACAGGGTCATCAGCACGGCGTCCCCGCACCAGACGCCGGCCGCGGCCGTGTACCCGGCGCGCACGCCGCGCCGGGCGGCCACCGACAGGACGTAGAGCGAGTTGGGGCCGGGCAGCAGGATGATGAGGACGAGACCCGCCAGATAGGTGGGGAGATCGATGACGCCGAACATGGACAGGAGTGTCACACGCGTCCGGGCGCCCGCACCCGGTGTTCCGCAGGGTGGGACGGCCCTGTCCGGCGGCCGTGCTCAGAAGGTCTCCGACGGCTCGTACCGGCCCCACACCTCGCGCAGGGTGCCGCACACCTCGCCGACCGTGGCGCGGGCCCGCAGCGCCTCCTTCATCGGGTACAGCACGTTGCCGTCGCCGGCCGCCGCCTTCCGCAGCGCGGCCAGCGCCGACTCCACGGCCCGCCCGTCCCGTTCGGCGCGCAGCCGGGCGAGGCGCTCCACCTGCCGCGCCTCGATGGCCGGGTCGACCCGCAGCGGCTCGTACGGCTCCTCCTCGTCGAGCCGGAAGCGGTTGACGCCGACCACGACCCGCTCACCGGAGTCGGTCTCCTGGGCGATCCGGTAGGCGTTCCGCTCGATCTCGCCCTTCTGGAAGCCCTGCTCGATGGCCGCGACGGCACCGCCGAGGTCCTCGACGCGGCGCATCAGGTCCCGTGCCGCCTCCTCCACGTCGTCCGTCATCCGCTCCACGGCGTAGGACCCGGCGAACGGGTCGACGGTCGCGGTCACGTCCGTCTCGTACGCGAGCACCTGCTGGGTGCGCAGGGCGAGCCGCGCCGACCTGTCCGTCGGCAGGGCGATCGCCTCGTCGTAGGAGTTGGTGTGCAGCGACTGGGTGCCGCCGAGCACCGCCGCGAGGCCCTGCACGGCCACCCGGACCAGGTTCACCTCGGGCTGCTGGGCCGTCAGCTGCACGCCCGCCGTCTGCGTGTGGAACCGCAGCATCTGCGACTTCGGGTTCCGCGCGCCGAACTCGTCCCGCATGACCCGGGCCCAGATCCGGCGGGCGGCGCGGAACTTGGCGACCTCCTCCAGGAACGTCGTCCGGGCCACGAAGAAGAACGACAGCCGGGGCGCGAAGTCGTCCACGTCCATGCCCGCGGCGACCGCCGTACGGACGTACTCGATGCCGTCGGCGAGGGTGAACGCGATCTCCTGGACGGGGCTCGCCCCCGCCTCGGCCATGTGGTACCCGGAGATGGAGATCGTGTTCCAGCGCGGGATCTCCGCCCGGCAGTACCGGAAGATGTCCGCGGTCAGCCGCAGCGAGGGCTTGGGCGGGAAGATGTAGGTGCCGCGCGCGATGTACTCCTTCAGCACGTCGTTCTGGATCGTGCCGGTCAGCCGGTCCGCGCCGACGCCCTGCTCCTCGGCGACGAGCTGGTACAGGAGCAGCAGCAGCGCCGCCGGCGCGTTGATGGTCATCGACGTCGACACCTGGTCCAGCGGGATGCCGTCGAACAGGACCCGCATGTCGTCGATCGAGTCGACGGCCACGCCGACCTTGCCGACCTCGCCGTGCGCGAGGGGCGCGTCGGAGTCGTGGCCCATCTGGGTGGGCAGGTCGAAGGCGACCGACAGACCGGTGGTGCCGTGCGCGATGAGCTGCCGGTAGCGGGCGTTGGACTCGGTGGCCGTGCCGAACCCGGCGTACTGGCGCATCGTCCAGGGCCGGCCGGTGTACATCGTCGGGTAGACGCCGCGGGTGAAGGGGTGGGCGCCCGGCTCGCCCAGTCGCTCGGCCGGGTCCCAGCCCCGCAGCGCGTCCGGTCCGTAGACCGGCTCGACGGGCAGTCCTGACTCCGACTCACGCGCCATGGTGGGTGCCTCTCGCGTCGCTGGGGGTGCCGGGCGCCGGTCCGGTCGCCGTGACTCCTGTGTTCCACCATGCCGCCTGGTTCGCCACCGGTCACGCGCGGGGAACATGTCGAGTGACATCCGGACGGCCGGGGGTGGCCGCGATGAGACGACAGGGGCCTGGATGCGTACCAGGGGCATGGGGCGGACACCGCGGAGGGCACGGGGCGGGCGCGGCGCGCGAACCGGCGGGCTGCGCGCACCGACGGCCGTGCTGGCCTGCGGCGCGGCGCTCGCGGTGCTCGCCGGCTGCACGGTCGAGGGACCGGACGGGGAACGGCACTCACCGGTGCGCATAGAGCTCCCGAGCGGCA
>Ga0164243_10007583_pt1 | contig 16183 bp, 11 predicted proteins | sample OricompcompostOP_FD_108781 | JGI IMG/M metagenome (GOLD analysis project Ga0164243, IMG submission 108781) | Organic Plus compost microbial communities from Emeryville, California, USA - Original compost - Organic plus compost (OP) | ecosystem: Engineered > Solid waste > Mixed feedstock >...
CTCCCTCGAAGCGCGCCGACTCCTTCTCCTCCTCTCTCCGAGTTCGTCACTCTCCTCGCGAGACAAGTTCCGCAGCCTCCTAACCTCTTCCCTCAAAGTCTCGATGACCGCGTCCTTTTCCCGAGCCTCCTCCCGCTCGCTCTCTCGGTCGCTGTCCTCTTTGTCGCTGAAATCACTGTCGCTTAACATAGCCTCGATCTCGATGCTTCTTTTTCTCGTCCGGTCCACAGCCCGTTTATGAATCCTCTTCATCCTTCCATGTCCTGTTTCAAGCCTCGGCCTCTCTTTTCTCTCTGTCCTAACCCTCTCACGCTGAGGCGCTCGTTTTCTGAAGGTTGTCTTCCGCACCTGTCTAGGTCGCCGAACTTCCTCGTCATCTCCTTCATACTCATCCTCATCCGAACCGTCGCTAAATCTACCGTCTCTATCTCGCATGTCGTAGTAATTATTGTTCTGCACATACTTTTTGTCCCTTCTTCTCCCCCTTCTGCTCCTCGGCCAGCTCTTCTTTCGTCGCCGCCACCATTTCCACCGTGTTGATGAATCCTCACAACAGCATTCAACCGACCTGTTCCAGCCGCATTTCCACCATGGGCGCCTCTTCCGAGGACGTAGATCTATGTAGAGCTGATTGTTGTAGTGACCACCTGGTTGGCACGTCCCATGGGTGGTCTATCGTTCTCTCTCAGCGAAAGGAAGAAGGCACACATGTCTTGCGGTTGAACTTACACGATCGAGCGCGCACCCAGCAGGCAGACCAGCACCACAACACCCACCATCACAAAAGTCCGCCGCTCCATGCCCACAACAGTCCTCTCCGCCCCCGAACCATCTTGAGCCACGGCATCTGTTGATAGTCCTGTTCGTGCAGCACCACCGGCGCTCAAACTCCTCGTGGGACCCGGCGCAACTGAAAGAACTGGCCGAAGAAAGCGAGGACTCGTAGTCAGACGCCGACGCTACGGGCGCGTCTGGGAGGAAAACTAGATCGCCCATGCTTGGTTTCGAAGAGAAATGTCTTTTGATTTGGTGTTCAGTCGGGATGGATGGTAGCCTCGACAGGTGCGTGTATTGGAAGACCTCTCCTTGTTCACGAAACACCCTGGTAAGAGCCGGGGGAACGTCAGGATACTCGGCCATGGTTGAAGGAAGAAGGGCATTCTCCGATATATACAACCGTACTCGAGCTCTGCTTCATGGAATGTTTGCATGTTTGTCCTCCGTGCGTAAACACACTCTCTGTGTGCGACGGTGAAGAGAGCCCACCTACCAGTCCCAGGCCAACCATTTTCTCATCTCCACCAAGTCCACGAGTCCCTCTTCGTCTCGATTTCCAGTGTACTTTGCGGTGAAGTGGTACTACCACAGCCTCATAACAAAAACGGCAAACAACATCTTGGATAAATGCAGTGTACTCATTACTACATGACTCCATGATACTTCATACTCATGCCTCCAAGACAATCAAAAAGATAACCATATCCCAGTCGCACCAAGAAACCGTGTTAACCCAATTAAGTCCTTCGAAAAGCAATAGAGAAAATGCCGGAACCCATGCTCGCCTTTCGCCATCGTCTCCATCCATACCCGCACACCGCCTATATCCCACTGTCGTACACAATAAAAACTCCATATGCAACTTCCCTTCTCCTCTTACAAGAAGCCCTTCGTCATGCTCGGCACACGACTAATGCTCGACTTCCGCTTAGGCACCTCGATCTCACTCTCATCCTCACACGTCACTCCAAGCGACGACCTCCACGTCCCGGAAGTGCCTGTTCTGCCGATGCTTCCCATGGATGAACCCTTCTCCATCCTAAGAGACTTCCATCCTTCAAGCTCGCGCTCGAGCCTTAAGCACTTCTCCCGCTCCTCGCGTAGCTCCCTGTCCGCCCGCCGCGCCGACAACTGGCTTGTAGACTCTGAAGCCTGGAGCTCGTCAATGGTCTGGAGAAGTTTGGTGACCTTCTCCTGGAAGCGTGCCACGTCGTCGGCTAGGTGCGCGTTTTGCTTGTCCTTGCGCTCGATCTGACTCTGGAGGTCCTTGACGACTCGGTCAACGTTTCGGACCGAGCGCTGGGACTTGGTTCGCTCTTCTTCCTGCGTCTCGAGTTGGTTTTCAAGCTGTTATGAAATGGTTGTTAGTAGTGTAAAGCAAAATCGTGAACCGTGAAAACCCCCCCAAAACCGCATACCTCTTGAATACGCTTGTGAAGGAATTTGATGTCCTGGCTGGCGCTAGAGTATCCCTTCGTTTCAAGGTCGACTAGCTTGACTTGGACCTCATTGAGGGCCTTCTCGAGGGCTGCCTTGTCCTTTTGGAGCTGCGCGCTCAGCTCCCTCTCCACGAGCGCATCTTTCTGAATTTCTGCAGAAAGAGCCTCGGATCGCCTCATCTTTTCTACCGCAGCTAAGGCGATATCCTCCTGCTGCGCGAGCTTCGACTTCAAATCCAAAATCTCCTTGTCCATGTTGGCAGCATCACGCAGGGACGGGTTCTCTCCCCTGGTGAGATCGTCCAGGCCGGACATGGCTTCCTCGAGGCGAATTTCAATGCTGCGCTTCTCCCTGAGAAGCGCGTCGCGCTCCGCCGTAACGTCGTCGACGGAGCTGCGGAGGTTGCGCACCTGAGACAGGAGCGAGACAATCTTGCCCTGCGCTTCTTTGTGGGCATCGACGGCTTCATCTCGCGAAGAAACCACATCGGCGAGCGCTGTTTCGAGTCGAGATTTCTCCTTAGACCAAGTAGAGCTATTGAGCACTTCATCGTCCCACTTAGACCTAAGATCGTCGAGCTCTTCTCGAAGTCTCACAATCTCGGCTTGCTTGAATAGCTTCTCCTCCCTGGCGAGGTCGAGCTCCTTGGTCAGCGTCGCGAACTCGGCCTGATACTTCTTACGCGTCTGCTCCATGCTCGATTCCTTGTCCTCAATGTCCATTGCGCGTTGGTTTCGGTAGTCCTCCAGCTCGTGCTGAAGACGCTTCTTCGACTGGAGGGCGGCTTCGAGGTCGGTTGAGACGTCCTCAAACTTCTCCTCGAGTTTCTGGTTCTGACGTTGAAGATCTTCGATCGAGGCATCCATGTTCTTCCGCTCCGCCATGATCTCGGCGCAAGTGTCTTCCGCTTCCTTTGCCTGAGCCTTAGCAAACTGCTCAGCGCGGCTCGCCTTGAGAACCGCGATCTCAGCCTGCTCAAGCTTGTTGAAGTACTCATCTGCACGGCTCTTGTAGAGATTCAAGCTAGATGTCACGTCGGCGAGCTTAGACGTCTCGGCATCCAGTCTGATCTGGAGATCAGCAAACTCTTGAAGGAGCTGATTACGGCTCGCCGCCTCCTGTTCCCTCGCCAACGACATCTCCTCGAGGTCGGATCTAGCATCGCGCAGCTCTACCTCGGCCTTGGCTCGCTCGTGTCTGGTTTTCTCGAATTGTGCTTTGATGTCTGAGAGTTCTGCCACGGCGTCCTTATGGCTGGCAATGAGCGACTTCCTCGACTCCTCTTGGCTATTAAGTACATCGAGAATCTCTTCATGAGAGCGAGTTTGCAGATCACGCAGAGAGAGTTCGCCAGACCTGATGCTTCGCTCCAATGCGGAAACCTTCTTAGCAGAGTCATCGAGCATTTCTTGGAGGCGGCTGTTGGCTTGCTCAAGTTTCTGCATTCTACGGAGAGAGGGACTTTCGTCGAGGATGCTGTCTGGCCCTGGGGTCATCCTGTCCAGCTGGCTCTGGAGGTGTCGGTTCTGCATCTGTGCTAGTTGAAGCTGGTTCTGGAGCTCCTCAACCTCGGCCTTGAGGTCCATGCGGTTGTTGAAGCTCAGGATATCGGCCGTACGATCCGATCTAACGGAATCCTGAAGATCAGCATCGTTGAGACCGAGTTTCCTGTTCGGAGTTGAGACATTAGAGAAGCGACGGCCGTGGAGCTTGGAGTGCCTCTGAGTAGGCGATCGGTTAAACGGCGCCTCGTTGAGGGGAATCTCCTCGAGCCTGGGTCGGCTGGGAGACTCGCTAGCCCGAGAGGCGCGGAGGTCTGCCAGCTGGTTCTCTGCGCTTGATCGTGCCGCTGTCTGTACCCTAAGGTTTTGCTGGAGTTCTTCAATCTTACGGATGAGGTCGAAATTTTTTGCGAGGTGTTTATCCGCAGCTGCGCCGTTCGTTTGCGGTGGAATGAGGTTTGCCGCCGGATCGAGAGTTTTGAGGACACTAAGCATCTGGTCGCGAAGGTCCTGCAATTCCTGGTCGCGAGAATCAAGCGTAGCCTGAAGCGTGCGCACCGTTCCTTGGGCCTGTGTGCGGAGCTGCCTCTCAGACTCAATGGTGCGGTTGGCCTCCGCAAGTTGAACTGTGAAGTTGGACGACATCTTTTCCGCGTTCCGACTTGTCTTGAGTTCGCGGGCCACCTCATGGTTAAGATCTTCGAGGTTAAGTAGGAGCTTTTCAACCTTCTTCTCCAGCGATGCGACGCTAAGCTGAGATTCCTCGAGTTGCTTATGAAGCTTATGGTTTTGCTCCTCGAGCCTAGCCTTTTCTCTTTGCATCGACATGGCTTGGTTACGGGAGGCTTCGTTCGCTCGGGAGGTAGACCTGGCAATTTCCAAACCCTTGTGCTGCAGCTTGTTGAGGAGGGCGCGGTTATCATTTTCCGACGCCGCGAGGCGACTCTTGACCGTGGCTAGTTCTCGTTCCAGTCTTTCCTTGGCTTGGTCATTCTTCAAGCCAAAGTTGCCAGACTCGAGGATGAGTTTGTTTAGATCCTCGACCTTCTGGTTCAAGTTGGCGCACTCAACCTCAAACCACTGAAGGCGCTCATGAGCAGCATCAAGATCCTTCATCAAACTTGCTTCCCGGTCGCGGGCGACCTTGCTGGCCATCTTTTCACCTGCGACTTCGGCCTCGATCCTCGCCTCCTCCGCCTGGGCCTTCGCCGCTCGGAGGCGCCGGATTTCATCACGCGCCTCGTCTCGCTCCTTTTCCGCGGTCGCGCGTGCCTCCATGGTTCGGCGTAAGGTGTCTTGCTGGACGTAAAGCTCCTTTTCGATGATGATCTTAGACTCGTTAAGTCTATCATACTCCTCCTTGAGCGTTTCGTACTTATGCTCGCCGAGGAGAAGAACGTCGTCTCGGGATTGTCGTTCTCTGCTGAGGTCCATTTGAGTCTTGTAGAGTTCCTCCTTTAGGTCCTTGATTTGATCCTCTAGAAGTTTGCGGTTCTGGTCTGCTTGAGCGTCCTCGGATAGGCGTGCCTGTAGCAAGTTCCTCGCGTCTTCAGCCTCCCGTTGTAGTTGAGACTGTTGAGACTTCATTGCGGTAATCTCGGCATGGATCTCCCGCATCCGATTCGTCGCCGTTTGCTTCTCCTCGACCAAGGCAGCCTTTTGCGCTTCAAAATCACGTCGCTCCATCTCATACTTCTTATTGTCACTTCGGAGTAAGGCCAACTCGCTTTCCTTCTTCCTGACCAAATCCTCGTAGTCTGTTGAAGTCTTGGACAGTTGCGAAAGCTGTTGCTGAACGTCTCGGTTCTCCCGGGTAAGGTGCTGCTCCCTAAGTTTCGAGGACTGGAGCTCCTTCTGGGCGGTGTGGAGCTTGATTTCTAGATCTTGATCGGCCTTGAGAAGCCTGCTCTCAAGATCCTTCGTCTTTCTATCTTTCATCGCCAGCTGACTCTGAAGCATCTTGATCTCCTCCTCTAGGAGGGCCTCTTGCTCGCTTCGCTGGGACTGCTTCTGTGAAATGTCTTCGATCGCCGCCTCGAGGTCGACAACCTTTTGGGCGAGTGTTTGTTTTTCGTCCTCGAGGCGGGCAATAAGACCAGCAGCTTGCTCCAGTTGGGATCGATATTTCTCTACCTCCACCTCCGCTTGCTTCTTGGCCGCTAACAGATCATCCAATTGGTCCTCAAGCCTCTCCTGGTCATCAAGAGCACCAGCCAGCTTATCCTCAAGCTCTGCCTCGCGTAATTGCAAGCGTTTGAAAATCTCCTCCTTGTCTAGCGCGAGCGCTCTCTCGCTTTCCAGGGTTTGCTGAATGCGCATCATTTCGGCATGTGTATTGCGCCTATCCTCTTCAAGCTTTTGCCTCGACTCCGCCTCGGTCTGGATTTTCTCGTTCAGCTGACGTATCATTTCATCCCGCTTCTTGACTTCTGTTGCCGACCTGGTGTTACCAAGTAGGGGCTTCATCTTGACAAGGAGCTGCCACCAAGGATTGTCCACTAGGTCTAAATAGACTCGGAAGTTGGATTGAATGATCCGCGTAGCTTCAGCCCTGAACAGTCTCTTATAGGCGATGCGTCTTCGTACGTATCCTCGAGCCACCGCCTGGAAGCGAGTCATAAGTTCCGTGATCAAGGTGTCCCGCTTCTCTTCGAGTTCGGCAAGAACACCGGCGCGGAAAAAGACTTTGGTCAACCCCACACGGAAGAGGGTTCTATCCAGGCCCAGCTTGTCCAGCATGATCGCCACGGCGGATTGACCTTCCAAGTATCCCTTGGGCATATCACGGCAGAGGACTTCATACCGCTGTCGAAATTCGGCAAAGGCAAGGCGATTGGGGAAACCAGTACGGGCGATTCGGATACCCTCTAGAACACCATTACACCGGAGCTGATCAAGAACAAGCAAGTTGTTGAACTGCTTCGGTCTCTTCTTATGGTTAGGGAGGATACAACGAACAAAGTGAGGGTGAGTCGAATGAAGCTGAGCCATGAGGCTATGTAGCTGTTCCTTGTGGCGTTGGGCAACGGTCCTGAAGAGACCCTTCTTGACCCGGCTTCTCGCGCCTCCATGTTCATCGTCGGGATCTGCGCAATCGGCAAAGAGGTTTGCGACATGGGCGTTACTTGAGGCGGCGAGCAGGCGGGTGATATTATCATTAAGGGGATCTTTGTTCTTTTCTAGCCAACCCTCGGTGGAGTACTCAACCTCAGAAGCGTAATGGGTGAGGACGAATCCTTGGCCCAGACGAGACGGCCGATACTTGTCCGACTTCTTCTCCCAGAGAGAGTTCAGCTTCTCTGTGAAAGACTTATCGGTGGCCTTGGGCATCACGCAATCCTCGTCGAGACAAGAAAAGATGCCGATGGGGTTCGGGAGCTCAATCAAGTCGATGGTGGGCTGTAGGTCTCGGCCAAAGTCGATGAATTGCCACTCAATCTGTTCTCTGGCATATTCCTCTTGTTCGAGCACGAACATGTGATGGTTGAAGAATTGCTGCAACTTTTCGTTCGTATAATTGATGCAGAGTTGCTCGAAGCTATTCTCCTCGAAGATTTCAAAACCGGCAATATCGAGCACGCCAATAAAATGCGAGTCGTCCATGCCCATCCCTGTGCGGTCCAATTGTCGGTTTATCCGGGTGACGAGATCGCCAAACCCTCGCTCGTAGATACCCTTGGCGAGAGCATCAAGAGCAAGTCGGACTTGCTCGGGCGTCTGGACCTTCTCCACCCATTCCCGGCCGGCCTTGACCTTGGGGTGTAAGAGGGCCTGGAGGAAGGGCTCAAGCTGAATTCCAAGGAGTTGGCAGACCTTGGAGGCTTGCTGCTCTCCGTCAGACGCCAGCCGAGCTTGATCTGCCATCCGGCTTTCTTTTACGACAGAGATGTTGCCCAAGTGCAGGACTGCAGCGATTGTTCGTAGGATGGAGCTTTGTTCCTTATCCGAGAATCCCATTACCGAAAATGCCTCGAGGAGGGCATCCCACTCTTCTCTGTCAGAAATACCAACAATGGTATCCTGTCCACCACGGGTGTAGGCAAAATCGTCGACATGGAGGCCATCCAGGAGGAACTCGCGCTTCATCCTGCTATCTGCACCATTCAAGAGCTGATAGAAAATATGATAGTTGCGCTCGTTGGCATTGATCCTCACAACACGAGACTTTTCTAAGAGGTACCAGTCGATGAAGGCACCCGCGATGGAACCTGTTCGAGTGAATTCGATGCGGATAAATTTGCCGAAACGTGAGGAGTTGTTATTACGGACGGTTTGGGCATTTCCGAAGGATTCAAGAATCGGGTTAGCCCGAAGAATCTGTTGAGAAAGACTGGAGTGCTGAGACCTGCTCTTAACTGAGGAGTCGGAATGGGCAACAGCAGCGAGGTACTGGATAACTTTTTTCGTGTTTTCAGTCTTCCCAGCACCGGACTCTCCAGTTACCAGAATACTCTGGTTTTCTCCTTCATCGACTAGATTCCGGAAGGCATGATCGGCCATGGCAAAGATGTGCGGCTTCGTGTCTTCCCGACTCCGGCCCTTGTACATATTAATGTACTCGTTCGTGTAAATCGGGAGTGGACAGTAAGGATTGACGGTGACAAGGAAAAGGCCGGAGTAGGTATATATGAGGTCAGACTGGTAGCGCATATGGAGGTTGTGAACCACCGACGCCTCGTTCAGGTGCGTCAACTCGGCCATATCGTTTGCCTTGTCGAACTTGGCGGGGTTAACCTTATCGACACTCTCTAGGTCGACTTCTCGTTGCTAATGACGGCGTCAGTACTACTACCAATGGAGAAATAATCATCTAGGCGAGCATAGATGGCATAGTCGACATACACTCCCATCGTCGCATTGGACCAAGATTCGCTGATTGTCGAGCTCCTCGACGACCCACCCCTTGACGAACGCTGTCTTTTGGTCCTTCAACCAGACATAGCGCTTGCCAGAAAAGTCATTCTCGCCTTCAATCCCCTTGACCGCGTCGAAGCTTGGCCTTATGGGTTCGGATTTTATGAAAGAGGGCGCAAAGGTGCCGGACGCCGGCGTTCCTGTCCTGGAATCGTTCCGGCCGTGTCTCGATATGGGCAAGGATGCCATGTTTCCGGCTAGTGTAGATTGGGATCGGGTTCTGCTATGCGAAGGAGGGGTTGGAGGGGAAGGCATCACGGAAGGCGAGGATATGATTGTCGACTTCGGCCTAGGTGCTGGATTAGAAGCAAAAGAAGGCGACTCAGCCCGCGTGAAAATACTGCGGCGCTGAGCCATAGTCGGCGCGCTAGGAGCCATCTTAACGCGTCATTTATGGATTCGTATATGCCTTCGTCTGGGTTGGGGTCCGAAGGTGAGGAGTGGAGGCCAGGAAGGATAATCTAGTCCAGCTTGATGTTTGGACGTAGGCTCAAGTAAACAGAAATAAAGAAGCCTTCAGGTCAGAAAACAAGGCTCAGAAAGAGGCACATAGGAGGGCTATAACATATAAGGTGAACAATGAATCAATCTCAAAGTCTTTTTGCACTCAAATAAGTGAAGAACATCTCAAAACTGCCTGCGTTTAGTGAACGGCAAGACGGGTCTCGAGTTTGGAGTTCAACTGAGGCTTCTTTCCAGATGGAGACTTGGATGGGGTTGCCCAGGGCAGTGGGGCTCAAAGTAAACAAATACACGTGACCTCAACTTCAGAAGACAAGAAACCCGCTTAACCTGGTTAAACAATACAGCATGGGCCACTGTCTGTACGTACCCTGCTAAAATTCGGCTAATTCAAGTTTTACCGGAAATTTGTCGCTACGAACTTGAACGTCCAGGTCCAACCATCACAAGCTTTGCCTGCTGAAGGCTTCCTCTCAGTCTTTCATCCTATTCCCGCCACACGAGCCTTGAAACGCCATCCATCGAAATTTTCCCTACTGTTACTCGAGTATTTGCGTAAGAGATCGAGAGCGCGGAAAGTGACGACGACCCATTGTGTGTGTTGGTGAGCTAGCCCTCAGCCGCTCTCCTTCGCACAACTCGACCGACATAATACAATTTGTGATCCTTACACGCCATCCCCGAACGCGCCTTCCAGCCTCATGTCATTACCCGGAGCCTCTCAAACCAAGAGATACCAGTATTTGAAGGCTGGGCCCTTATTTACATCAACATGAATCAGCAAGCGTTTCAGTGGGGTCCAGGTTATGGCCAGAACCCTCCAGGTGCCTTTGCCCATTCACCACCTGGGTTGGACAGAATCAACTCCCCTCCAGGCCCAAAAATCCCCGGGCTGGATCCGCAAAATTCTTTTGCCTCGCCGGCCGCCTTTGAGTACAACCGCGCATCCATCCCGGGTCTCTCCTTCGCCATGCCTACCACAGCACCTTCCCCCACCACCGCCCCGATGATCTCAAATCCCGATTCCTGGAAGGGGCAACCCCGTGACACTCCCTCCAATCCTGAATACATACCCAGCCGCGGAAATCATACTCGCGCCTCCATTCCATCTCAACCACAATACGCGCCTCCCGTAATCACCAACAACACAACACCGCAACCTGTGACAACGGAAGTTACAACCAAAGAATCGTATCCAGCGGCGACCGACAACGCTACCAACGCTGATGATGCCATGGAGGAAGGTGAACTCGATGAATCCGGATTCGAAGATCTTTATGAGCCGTACCTTGAACCGGGTGACAACACGAACTACCATCCTCCCTCGCAATCTGAGCACCCAGCCACGGACGACGAGGACTACGATCCCGCTCAGCCAGCCAGTCCTGGCCTGCAGGATACCATATTACCCGATCAAGGCGCTCCCGACGCCTTAGCCATAACAGGTAGGAATAAATACAAACGCGTTGCGTCATATGTCCCGCCCTGCTAACGCCCGCGATTAGGCCGAGAGAGATCTCGTTCTTATTCCCCCTATCTCTCGCCAGGCGAGCTATCGACCATTTCCCCATCCCCACAGCAGTCTGCTACGAATGGTCCAGGTATGTTAATGCGCCTCACCATCGCTATTCTAGTTCGTACTTTCATGCGATCCACTCTCCTTCTAACACCTTGCTGCTACCTCAGATACACTTCCCGAAACTACCTCCGCCCAGGCCATGGATAAAGACTCAGCTACTCCAGCGGAAAGTCCCGCCGAGGCTAGGAAAAAAGCCCAAGCTTCAATTCTTAGGTTGTGGCCCTTGGAGGTACGCTTCCAAGACTACGTGGACGAAGGTATCGACCCAAAGATTGTCCGCGATCTCTTCGCTGGTCTAGGTCTGGACACGAAGTCGTCGAAAAGTCCGGCTGAACAGCAGCCACTCCCGAAGAACCACGCAGAGGTTCAGCCGTCTAAGAGCGTCAACCTGCAGCCCATGGACACCCAGCCGCAGCCTGACACGGCTTTGACTCCCACGGTAGCTCCTTCTAAACCTCTAGCGGTCACCGCCTCGCAAAAGCAGGAGGAACGTAAAGACCGCATTGCACGACTCCTTGCCGCCAAAAACGCGAAACAGCAAACCTCGTCTACTGGAGCCGTGGAAGGAACCACGGGGGCACCTGCCTCAGCCAGCGAGACTGCCCCGTCCTCGGTGGCCGAGCCAGTGCCCCAGCTACCGGTCCATCAGGCGAGCGTGGCGGCTGACGCGGATAAAGCAAGCAAGAAAGCGGAGAAAGAGCGTTTGTTGCAGCTGAAATTAGAAGCTCTTCAAAAGTCACGGGCGCTCCGGGCACAAAATACAGCCTCAAAGACGACGGAAGCTCAGCATCCTGAGCCTGAGAGGGATTTGAATACGTCGGATCGAAACATCGGCTCAATAGAACAGACATCAATGGCCCCTAGCCCCCAGGCCCCTAACGACGCAGTAGTGGGGCGCGACACAAAACCTCACGATAAGCAAGCCGTAGGCTCTATTCCAGGCTTGTCCCTCTCAGCGACGGCTCAGTCGGGGCCGACGATCCCGCGCAAAAGACCCACTGCATCCGACCTGAACGAAACGTCGGTGGCCCCCCCATTCAAGAGGACCTTCAGCCAGCATCATGTTGAAACACCACTTATCATTAATGTTAGTGACGAGTCGGAAGACGAAGATGTTGAGATGGAGATCAGCTCGCAAGCCGATGATAATCCGTATGAACCAAATCATAATGGTCATCGACTTCCAGCTTCGCAAGATCATACATCCCTCGTCGAGCTGCGACATCAACGTGGCTTTGCCACCCCGACCTCCTTACCTGGCGGCACTGCTACTCCTAAGCAAGCTGATTCTGCTGAGCTGCAGCGAATCAACCATGACATTGATGAGATGAAACGGAAGATAGCTGAGGCAGAACGTCGGAAGAAGGCTAAGTTGGCGTCCAAGGATGCCACAGCACAGCAACCGTCCACCGGACCTGGAGTAGCCGGAGTCCCCCTGCCCCTCATCCCGGGACCTTCTTCCGTCCATTCACAATCGCCCGGTTCACTGGCGTCACAGCCTGCACCCTCACCCTCCGGTATAACAGGTGATGTGCAGAGGGTTCTGCCCAAAGCACCAAGAGGCGTGGGAGCCGATCAGTCACAGCGTACTCAAAGGATTCGTGTGGTTAGTGAGACCTTACCCGCCCTGGAAGCCAAGCTTCGGAGCAAAACAACAAAGCTTCGCCTTCTGAAGTCCGAGGTTACGCGGATTGAAAGGGAAGTCAACGAGATGCTTGCCGAACGGGCCGACCTAAGTTCCGAGTTGGAGACACTCTCCAAAGACGAAAATGGGACAACGGGGGAGCCTGGGGCTTTGCAAGAAGAATCATCGAGTAACTCGGATCTTCCTACGCCGCAGTACCCAAGCCAGGTCTTGGAAATCGACGATGAGTCAGCCCCTACGGAGCTATCCCAAATTGCCAATGGCACAGAAGATCTTCTCCCAACTACACATTCTGAGCTCACGGGGCCCCAGGCAGAATCTGGAATAGAGACCAGTCCTAGCAGCCAAATCCAAGACGGGGGTATCAGTAGTTCGAACGGACTAGAAGAGGGTGTGCCACGTGGAGGAATAACCTCGGAAGACGAAGCTGCCGTTGTTGAACCAGTCGAAGATACGCAGATGGTCGATGTACCCAGTTCTCAGAATGAGGGACCTGTTGTCGAAGAGCAACCCGCAGCCAGTCCCACGACGGAGCAAGACGAGATGGCCGTCGATGGCGAGCCATACAGTCCGCCTGAACCCTTTCCCCATCCCCTAGAGACGCAAACAGCCAATCTTGATACAGCCACATCCCCCCCGCCGGCCGATACTGACATGCAGGAAGCACAGTTGTCATTAGCGCCCACTAGCATCTCTGATGGTGCGGTCGATACTCGTGAAGCCAGCCCAGAATCTCTAGGTGACACCAGCTGTGCTCCATCCAACGCTCCTAAGCCCGTGGCTACTGATGGATTTGCACCGTACAAGAGCGTGCTGAAAGAGTTTTTATCCTATCGCTTCCATCCTAACTTCCATAATGATGTCACGCAAGGGCTCCGATCTCTCACGTACAGTAACAAGATCAACCCGCATGTCCCATTCTGTCTCGATAGTTTACTGCCAGAAGGCTGTCCCAGAGGTGCTAGTTGCGAGTTACAGCACCCGGGGTCGATTGAGATACCCGGTAAGTCCCCTCTGCCTTATGACAGTGACTGACAGACGTTCTACTCCAGCATACATAGATCGACGCTGACGTTTCGATTAACCATCCGCTGCTGCAGACAGTCAAATTCTTCTTCAATTAGGGAACTCGGAGAGACTCGAGGGCAAAGAACAGGAAAGATACATTGATGGGCTTCGTGCGTTGCTCTCGGAGTTTAAGGCCAAGCAGAGTAAGGATTTCGACGTTATCAGCAAGGCCATCGTTGATTACCGCACTCGATTCTATGGAGACCAATCGAGAGTACTCCCCCTCGGAAACATCAGCGTTTAAGGACGCTTCCCAACCCTGCATTCCGTATACATCCCACACTCTCCGCCGATTGAGTCCCTAGAATATCCTATCCTCGCCTCAAGAGGAGATGTTGTTACTGGGCCCGGCTGTGCGTGTTCAAGCCCAATGCTTGTCGATTGTCACAAGGACATTCTTGCGCAGACACACGCACTAAAACAGACTAACCCAGAGACGACCTCTGCCGGGATCCGTCCGCGGTCCTCTCAGACCTAGACAGTGGCCCTTGCTGTATGAATATTTTTCATGACTACTTTTTCGTCTTTTTATTCGTCTTATTTCTTTCCCACGCATCGACGCATGGATTTCGCTTATCGTTTATCCGCCGCGCTCGTACCCCGCGGTGCCGTCTTATGTCGGAGCTTAATGTCGACCCCCCAAGGAAGCAGTTGGGGGAAGTAGGAGTTAGGATAATACCCGGATTCTTTCGGACATTTGCCTTCAGCTTATGAACAGGCCTTACCGCTCGAAGGAGAGGGGTAAGCAGCAAAGGCCCTATCGACGAGTGGTATGAAGAAAGATGGCAGTAGAACAGTAGCAGATCTCAACAAGCGTTCTAAAACGGAGACGATCGCCACATCAAGGTGAACGGCTCATCTCCAACGAACATATTTTTGAGGTCTAGGCCCCTAGGTACAAAGCTGATCAATAATGCGACGTTTTACAATTCTCATCTGGTGTCGGGTCTTTATTTCGAGATGGTGATAGAGACGCAATCCCATGTAATAGCATCCGTGAGCCGTACTTTCTAAAGGCCATCATGAAACGCTGTATTAATAGCACGTGAAGACGATATCCAACAAGACAAGACAGCCGAGAAAGTGACCATGCAGTAACAAGACATGTCTTATGAGACATGAACTGCAAGTGCATATCGCGTGCTAGTACAACGGGAAGTGGACCTGATTAATAACATTGAACATTGGAACATCAATCGTATCCTTCGTGCTTCGTAGATTACAACTCGAGACAAGGTGATCGGCTCGATGAAGAACGAAACGGCTTCGTGTGAGACAAGTCAGCGGCGAGTCCTCATCACGATCAGATCCCATCTAACATCCTCGGTCGCCACAGACCTTGGCAAATTTGACCCGAGGACCAGATTGTTACTCCGAACTTTGTAATATAGTTTACAAAGTCTAACAGAAACTAATAACACAGGGCAGGTCACCTAGCGAATAAGCTCACAAGGAAAACACCAACCAGCAGGGCTAGCATGGAGTTTGTACGCCGTGGCATGTTCTCCACGATTTCCAACCTTAAATGTTGTCGAGGCAACCAGGGGCAGGAAGACCCCACTCGACTTCTCACCCTGTCAATGTACTTTGTACCTCGCAATATTGACACAGTATGAAGTGAGATGAGCGATTTGAGAGCTTGAAGGAGCCTGGATTTGATTGGCCAGGATTGGTTTGAGACGCGTTTTGATCCAGGCGCTGAGGGCGCTTCGCGTCGGTGGTCCACAGCTCCAAGGAAAAGGGAGTAGGTTCGCGAGCATGAAATTCACAAGTATGTCGTACGTCGAGGTTATCGGCAGATGGGTAACAGACGTAACAGACACATAACGAAACGTACGAGGTAGGAGAAACCATGCTAGATGAAGCCGTGCTTCAAGAGACTGGCCTTCACGCGGTGACCCGGATGTTGGCTCTCTCCGTCCCATAGATCCTCGAGCGCGATCGCGGTCAGACACGATCAAGATTTCATGTATTCGTCATCACATCTCTACTTAGCACTGTACGGGTGCACAGTACGGGAGTACCAACAAATTTCAGGAGGGAGCTGATGGGTGTGATTGGTGCAGAAGTACCTTGATCGGCAAATTACACCATACAAGGTACATTGAACCAGCTCTCCACCCCCCAGAACCGCCTGGACTGGCTTGGACAGATTTGTGAAGAAAAACGGAAAACCGCCAGGTCTTGACATGGCGCTGAATCGTGCATCATGTGAAGGAGCATTCATTTCAACCCCGTAAGGACCAGTAACGGCCAACGGGGTAGCCCTTCTTCACATCTCATTTTCCCCCCCCCTCCAATGTGAGCAACAAATGGTTTTTCGCAAGTCTGGATACGCCGGAGGAGTTCCCTAGTCAAGCGCTCAGTTCACTAGTTGGGAGTACGAAGTAGGGTACGGCGGAGCCGGCATGAAGAGGCTGGGGGGTTGTCCTGGACAACCATGCAGGAGGCCAGGCCAAGGTCCAATAGTGGCATTCCACGAACGATCCTCTTCCTTCTCAGCAGCACGCTATTATGGCAAGGTAGAGGTTCGGGGTGCTTCTGATCAGCTGCCGAGGCTCGACCAAATTGCTCCACAGGTACCTTCGTATTCAGCAATTTGACGCCATCCGGGGGATGACGAGGATAGTGGTAGGATCAATTGATATCAGTCGATCGAATCAATTGGGATGAGGTTCCCGCCATTGAGCACAATGCAGATGCAAGAGGCTGGTATTTGATGCCATTGGACGAGAACTGCCAATCGATGATGAGAGCTGTGGTGAGCTGTGGTGGTTGCAGATGCAGGAAGATGTA
>Ga0164243_10007585_pt1 | contig 16181 bp, 12 predicted proteins | sample OricompcompostOP_FD_108781 | JGI IMG/M metagenome (GOLD analysis project Ga0164243, IMG submission 108781) | Organic Plus compost microbial communities from Emeryville, California, USA - Original compost - Organic plus compost (OP) | ecosystem: Engineered > Solid waste > Mixed feedstock >...
GAGGACGGCTTCGCGGCGCGCATCGCGGCCCTCCCGGAGGACACGCGACGGCTGCTGCTCGTGGCCGCCCTCGACCCGGTCGGTGACGTGGGCGTGCTGTGGCGCGCGGGCGACCGGCTGGGTCTGGCGCCGGACGCGATCGCCCCGGCCCGGGCGGCGGGCCTGGTCGACGTCGGGGCCCGGGTGCGCTTCCGGCACCCGCTCGTGCGGTCGGCCGCGTGGCGGTCCGCCGACCCGCCGGCCCTGCGCGAGGCGCACGGCGTCCTCGCGGACGTGACCGACCGGGCCCAGGAGCCCGACCGGCACGCCTGGCACCGGGCGCATGCCGCCGTCGGGCCGGACGAGGCCGTGGCCGCCGAGCTCGAACGGTCCGCGGACCGCGCGACGGCCCGCGGCGGTCGGGTCGCGGCGGCGGTGTTCCTGGAGCGTGCGGCCGCGCTGACGCCCGAGCCGAAGACCCGGGGGGCGCGCGTGCTCGCGGCCGCCGAGGCACGGCTCCAGGCGGGGTCGTTGCGCGAGGTCGCGGACCTGCTCGCCGCCGCGGAGCTCGCGCCGCTCGACCCCGTCCTGCGGGCGACGCTCGAGCGCCTGCGCGCCCAGGCGGCCTTCGCGGCCGACCCGGGGCGCGCGTCCGGCCCGGCGCTCCTCGCCGCGGCGCAGCGGCTCGAGTCGCTCGACGTGGCCGCGGCCCGCGAGACCTACCTCGCGGCGCTGGGCGCCGCCATGCACGCCGGACGCGTCGCGGGTGACGAGGGTGCGGCCGTCGCGCGGGCCGCGCTCGCCGTCCCGCCCGGCGACGACGCGACGGGGCTGCTGCTCACGGGTCTCGCGACGTGGTTCCTCGACGGGCAGGCCGCCGCCGTCGGGCCGCTGCGCCGTGGCCTGGACGCCGTCACCGCCGACGAGACCCCCGGCCTGCTCTGGCTCGCCGGGCCGCTCAGCCAGGAGGTCGGCGACGACGCGACCTGGTGGCGGCTGACCGAGCAGGCCGTCGACGGCGCCCGGTCGAGCGGCGAGGTGGCGGCGCTCCCGACGGCGCTCACGTTCCGCTCCCTGGCCCTGACCTGGGCGGGGCGCGCGGCCGAGGCGTCCGCGCTCAACGCCGAGGCCGAGGCGCTGGCGCAGGCCACCGGCCGCCCCCTCCACCCGGCGGGGCCGCTCACCCTGACCGCCTACCAGGGGGACGAGGAGGCCGCGGCGCGGGTCCAGGAGGCCGTCGTCGCGGACGCGTCGGCGCGCGGCCAGGGGCGGCTCGTCGGGCTCGCGCACCACAGCCGGGCGCTGCTCCTCAACGGGCTCGGCCGCTACCCGGCCGCCCTCGAGGCGGCGCTCGCCGGCGCCGCGTTCGACGACCTCGCCTTCGTCTCGTGGACTCTCGTCGAGCTGGGCGAGGCGGCCGCCCGGACCGGCGCCCTCGACGCGGCCCGGGAGGCCCGCGACCGGCTGGCCGCCCGCGCGTCGGCGACCGGGACGGACTGGCTGGGCGGCCTGGCCGCGAGCGTCGCCGCCCTCGTCGCGCCCGACGACGAGGCCGAGCCGCTCTACCGCGACGCCCTCGGCCGGCTCGCGGCGCCGACCCTCACGCTCCACCGCGCCCGGGCGCAGCTCCAGTACGGCGAGTGGCTGCGACGTCGGGGGCGACGCGTCGACGCCCGTGAGCAGCTGCGGGCGGCGCACGAGGCCTTCACCGCGTCCGACGCGCGGGCCTTCGCCGACCGGGCCGCGCGCGAGCTCGCCGCGACGGGCGAGACGGTCCGCAAGCGCACGACCGGAGCCGACGAGGACCTGACCGCCCAGGAGGCCCAGATCGCGCGCCTCGCGGTCGCCGGGCGGACCAACCCCGAGATCGGCGCGGTCCTGTTCCTCAGCCCGCGCACCGTCGAGTGGCACCTGCGGAAGGTCTTCGCCAAGCTCGGCGTCTCGTCGCGCCGGGAGCTCGCGGGGGCGCTCGCGCGCTGACCGCGCACCGGCCTGCGGTCCCGTCCGCGCGGTGGCAGGCTCGCAGCATGTCCGACGACCTCACCCGTCGTAACCCGGTCGCCCGCGCCCTGTCGTGGCTCCTCAACACCCGGTGGGTGGTGCGCGCGCCGGTCGTGCTGTTCCGGTGCGGGCTGGGCTTCCTGTTCGCGGGCCGCCTCGTGATGGTCACGCACCGGGGCCGCCGCAGCGGGCAACGCCGCTACGTCGTGCTGGAGGTCGTCGACCGCCCGTCGCGCGACGTCGTGGTCATCGCGTCGGGCTTCGGCGAGCGCGCCCAGTGGTACCGCAACCTCGAGGCGGACCCGCGGTGCCTCGTGAGCGTCGGCGGCCGCTCGGACGTCGCGGCGGTCGCGCGCCTCCTGCCCGACGACGAGAGCGCCGCCGCGCTCGAGCGGTACGCGGCCCGCTACCCGCGCTCCTGGAAGGAGCTGCGCCGCGCGATCACGGCGTCGACCGGCGACCCGGCGTCCAAGATCCCGATCGTCCGGCTCGAGCTGCGGTAGCCCCGCCGCCACCGACCACCACCCACCGAGCACGCCGACCCGCGACGAGGGGACAGGACCGATGAGCAGTGCCGACGAGACCGTGGTCGTGAAGAGGTCGGGCCTCCAGCGGGTGCTGGACGGGGTCGAACGGGTCGGCAACAAGGTGCCGCACCCCGTCGTGATCTTCCTGATCCTGATCGCGCTCATCATCGTGCTGTCGCACGTGTTCTACCTGGCCGACAGCCAGGTCACGTTCGACCAGGCCACGGTGTCCGAGCAGGTCGAGCCGAGCGGCGAGGAGCTCGTCGGCGACGCCGACTACCAGGCGCCCGAACCCGAGATCGAGCAGGTCACGGTCAAGGCGCAGAGCCTGCTCACGGCCGACGGGATCCGGTTCATCTTCACGTCGCCCGTGGACAACTTCAACGGCTTCGGCGTCATGGGCGTGATCCTCGTGGCGATGATCGGAGTGGGGCTCGCGGAGGAGGTCGGCCTGATCGGGGCGTTCATCAAACGCCTGGTGAAGGTGACGCCCGCGAAGTTCGTGACGTTCAGCATCGCGCTCCTCGGCGTCCTGTCGTCGATCGCGACGGACGCCGGCTACCTCGTGCTCATCCCCCTCGCCGCGGCGGTGTTCCACTCGCTGGGGCGGCACCCGCTCGCGGGTCTCGCGACGGCGTTCGCGGCCGTCGGCGGCGGGTTCGGCGTCAACCTCCTCATCACGCCCATCGACGGCATGCTCACCGAGATCACCAACGAGGCCATCTCCGACCCGGCGCAGCACGTCTCCATCACGGGCAACCTGTACTTCGCGATCGTCTCGACGATCATGGTCGCGCTGCTCGTGACCCTCCTGACCGAGAAGTTCGTCGAGCCGCGCCTGGGCCGATACGACGAGGCCGAGGCTGCTACGCCCGGCGACGCCGAGGCGATCGGCGGCATCGGGGAGCCCGGCGGCCCCGAGGACACCCCCGAGCCCGGCGAGCTGACGTCCGCGGAGCGCCGCGGCCTGCGGTGGGCGTTCTGGGGGCTGGTCGGCGTGACCGTCGTGGTGCTCGCGCTCGCGCTGCCGCCCGGCGCGCCGCTGCGCAACCCCGACACCGGCAGCCTCGTCGAGGGCTCCCCGCTGCTCGGGAGCATCATCTTCCTCATCCTCGTGTACTTCTTCGTGATGGGGTTCTGCTACGGCAAGGGCGCCGGCACCATCAAGGGCACGATGGACGTCATCAACCCGATGACCAAGACCATCGCGAGCCTCGCCGGCCTGTTCTTCCTGCTCCTCGTCATCGCCCAGTTCATCGCGTACTTCACCTACTCCCACCTCGGCACCATCGCCGCCGTGAACATGGCGGACTTCCTCGAGGGCGCCGGCTGGCCGACGTGGCTGCTCATCGTGGGCCTCGTCGTCATGACGGCGATCATCGACGTCTTCATCGGCGGCGTCGTGCCGAAGTGGGCGATCTTCGCCCCGATCTTCGTGCCCCTGTTCCTCCAGCTCGGGCTCTCCCCGAACCTCGCCGTCGCGGCCTACCGCGTGGGCGACTCCCCGATCAACGTCGTGACGCCGCTCATGCCGTACTTCGCTCTGATCGTGATCTTCGCCGAGCGGTACCGGAAGAAGGCTGGCGTGGGGTCGGTGATCTCGCTGATGCTCCCGTACGCCGCCGTGCTCCTGGTGGCGTGGACCGTGCTGCTCGTCGTCTGGTATCTCCTCGGCATCCCGCTCGGCCCGGGAGCCCCGCTCCACCTCTAGCCAGGTTCACCGACGGTGACGCTCCGTTCCCCGACGGTGACGGGCGCCGTCGGCGGTGGGTGGCCTCGATCATGCGATCGGGGCACCGTGAGGAACGCGGCGAACGGGACGTCACCGTCGGTGGTGCACGGACGCCGGTCAGGGGGCCAACGGCCAGACGACGGGGATCAGCACGACGCACACCACGAGCCACGCGAGCATCGTGACGATGCCGAGCCTCCAGTAGTCGCCGAAGCGGTACCCGCCCGGTCCCATCACCATCATGTTGGCGGGGGTCGCGATCGGCGTGAGGAACGACGCCGCCCCGGCGACGGCCACGAGCATGAGGACGGGCGCGAGCGCCGTCCCGGTCTCCGCGGCCGCGGAGACGGCGATCGGCGTGACGATGAGGACGGTCGCCGTGTTGGACACGACCTGCCCGAGGACGGCGGTCAGGACGAACAACGCGATCAGGAGCACGTGGGAGTTTCCGGCGGGCACGACGCCGACGATCGCGTTCGCGATGCTGTCGGCCGCGCCCGAGGCCTGGATCGCGACCGACAGCGGGATGAGGCCGCCGACGAGCACGACGGTCTCCCACGACACGGCGCGGTAGGCCTGCTGCGGCGTGACCACGCGGAGCAGCACCATCCCGGCCGCGCCCACGAGCCCGGCGATCGCGGGCGGCGCGACCCCGGTGGCGAGGAGCGCGACCGTCGCGGCGAGGACCGCGAGCGCCCGCCACGCCCGTGCGCCCAGCGGCACGAGCTGGCGGCGGACGAGCTCGGGGCTGTCGACGACGAGCAGCTCCTCGGACCGGGCCAGCGCCTCGACGTCGGGCCAGGCGCCGTGCACGAGCATGGCGTCGCCCTCCTGGAGGTCGACGCCGTCGAGGCCCGTGTCGTGGCCGAGGCGGCGGATCCCGAGGACGGTCACGCCGTTGCGCGTGAAGCCGGGGAACCGGCGGCTGCCCACGAGCGGCGAGCGCGGCGGCACCACGACCTCCGCGACGCCGCGGTCGCGGCTGACGAGCCGGCTGGGGGTCGCGCGGGTGAGCGGCGTGCTCACGACCCGCAGTCCCGAGGCGTCGGTCAGGCCGGTGACCGACGACGACGCCCCGCTCACCACGACCGTGTCCCCGTCGGCGAGCTCGCGGTCGGGGCCGTGCCCGACGCCGGTCGCGTCCTGCACACCGACCACGCGGGCGTCGTCGACGTCCACGAGGTCCTCCGCCCGCCGGCCGAGGGCGGAGGAGCCGCCGGGGACGCGCAGGCGGTAGAACCCCTGGTCGAGCTCGTAGTGCTCGGCGACGGTGGCGGGGTGGGCCGAGTAGTCGGCTGGCAGGTCGGACGGGGTGCGGTGCGGCAGGAGCCGCGGCCCGAGGCGCCAGGCGACGAGGATGGTGACGGCGAGGAGCGGCAGCCCGACGAGCGCGAACTCGAAGTACCCGAAGCCGCTGCCCGTCTGCTCCTTGAGCGACTGCGAGACGACGACGTTCACCGGGCTCCCCGACAGCGCCAGGAGGGCGCCCACGCTCGCGCCGAACGCGAGCGGCATCGCGAGCTGCGAGCTCGCGGTGCCCGAGCGCCGCGCGGCGACGACCATGATCGGCAGGAGCGCTGCCGCCGAGCCGTTCGGGGTCACGAGGGCGGCCATGACCGCGGCGAGGACGACGAGCGCGACGAGGAGTCCCGACCGCCCGGTGCCGACGCGCGCGAGGAGCTGCTGGCCGGCCCACGCGGTGACGCCCGTCGCCTCGAGGCCTTCGGCCACGACGAACAGCCCCGCGATGAAGACGACGATCGGGTCGCCGAAGCCCGCGACCGCCGTCGTGGCGTCGACGACGCCCGTCGCGTAGAGCGCGAGGGCCGCGAAGACCGCGACGAGGCCGACGGAGAACCGGTTCCAGACGAACAGCGCGACGACGACCCCGAGGACGACGAAGCACCAGGCGCTGTCCGACACGTTCGGACCCTACGCGGGCGGTCCGGGGCGCGCGCGTCGGTCCTTCCAGGTCCCGGCGGACGCTCGGGAGCACTACGGTGGGACCCGAACCGCCCGTTACCCACCGGAGGCAGGCCGTGGCCGACCCGAAGCCCCAACCGAAGCCGACCGCGACGTCGCAGATCCTCACGGCGGTGCTCACCGCCGGTGCGGGCTGGGCGGCCCAGAAGCTCGTGCGCACCGTGTGGGCGCGCCGGGCGGGCAGCGCCCCGAAGAACGCCGCCGACCCGAACGTGTCCGCGGTCGCCGCGGTCGTGTTCGCGGCCGTCGCCGCCGCGGTCGGGGCCATCGCGCAGCGCGCCGCGACCCGCGGGGCCGAGCGCGTCGCCGCGCGGATCCACGCCCCGGGTGCGAAGGCCGTCGAGTCGACCCTGCGCGACTCCTCCAACGCGGAGCTGTGAGGCCGTGGCCATCGTGAGCGACGCGACGCCGCTCGACGACCTCCGGGGTCTCTACCCGGAGATCGAGCCGTACGCGAGCGGCATGCTCGACGTGGGCGACGGGCAGCAGGTCTACTGGGAGACGTCGGGCAACCCCGAGGGCAAGCCGGCCGTGTTCCTGCACGGCGGCCCGGGTGGCGGCACGTCGCCCGCGCACCGGCGCCTCTTCGACCCCGCGAAGTACCGGATCGTGCTCGTCGACCAGCGGGGCTGCGGGCGCAGCATCCCGCACGCGAGCGAGCCCGACGCCGACCTCGCGACCAACACCACGTGGTACCTCGTGGAGGACCTCGAGGTCCTGCGCGAGCACCTGGGCATCGAGCGCTGGCTCGTCCTGGGCGGCTCGTGGGGCTCGACGCTCGCGCTCGCCTACGCGGAGACGTACCCGGAGCGCGTCACCGAGCTCGTGCTGCGCGGCATCTTCACGCTGCAGCGCCGCGAGCTCGACTGGTACTACGAGGGTGCCGCGGGCCAGCTGTTCCCCGAGCGGTACGCGGAGTTCCTCGAGCAGGTGCCGGGCGTGGCACCGGGCGACCGGATCGCCGCCTACCACCGCCTCCTGTTCGACCCCGACCCCACGGTCCACGTGCCCGCGGGCCGGGCCTGGACGACCTGGGAGTCGTCGACGTCGTCGCTCTTCGAGAACCCGGACCGGATCGAGGAGTCGGCGCAGGCCGCGCACGCCACGGCGTTCGCGCGGATCGAGAACCACTACTTCGTCCACCACGGGTTCTTCCGCGAGGGGCAGCTGCTCGACGAGGCGGCGTCGCTGCGCGACATCCCGGGCGTGATCGTGCAGGGCCGCTACGACGTCGTGTGCCCGCCGGTCACCGCCTGGGAGCTGCACCAGGCGTGGCCGGGCTCCGAGCTCGTCATCGTGCCGGACGCGGGTCACGCGTTCGACGAGCCGGGGACGCTCCACCAGCTCATCGAGGCCACGGACCGGTTCGCGTCGCGCTGACCCCCTCGTCCTGACCGTCCGCGAGCGCCGCGGTGCCCCCTGGGCGCCGCGGCGTTCGTCGTGAGCGGCGCCGCTCCCCGGGCCGTCCAGGGGCTCCGGAGCGGCTCCGGACGCCGTCGCGCCGCGCGCGGCGATCTCACCCGCCGACCGTGTCACGTCCGCGGCCGTCGGCCCGTCTCTCAGGTGGACCGCACCCGCGGTCCCCGGCGCGCCCGCTTCGGGGCGGGCGTCTCGGCGTCGCGTGCCGGAACAACCGTTGACCAGCGAAAACATTACGCTGCAAGCAAACGGAGGCAGTTTCCATTTCCGGTTGACGCGCGCGCGAGCGGCTGGTGTGCTGGGAGACAGTCGCCTCGCCGCCGTCCGCACGGACGACGCCGGCCGGCACCCCACCCGATGACGAGTCCCTGGAGGACGTGTGTCCGAGCACCCATCGGTGAGCTCCTTGGAGGAGCCCACCCCGACGGCGACATCGGACGCCGTCGACGAGCGCGTCGCCCCCGACACCGGGACGGCGCCCACCGAGCTGTCGAACTACCCCCGCCGCTGGGCCGCGCTCGCCGTGATCGCCGCCGCCCAGCTCGTGATCATCCTCGACACCTCCATCATGAACGTGGCGCTCCCGTCCGCCGCGAAGGACCTCAGCATCCCCGACTCGAGCCTGCAGTGGGTCGTCACGGCCTACACGCTGGCGTTCGGCGGGCTGCTGCTCCTCGGCGGGCGCATCGCCGACTACGCCGGTCGCAAGCGGATCTTCCTGCTCGGTCTCCTGGGCTTCGCGGCCGCGTCCGCGCTCGGCGGCGCGGCGCAGAACGAGGGCATGCTGTTCGGCGCCCGCGCCATCCAGGGTGCCTTCGGCGCCCTGCTCGCCCCGGCCGCGCTCGCGCTCATCACCGTGATGTTCACGGAGGCGCACGAGCGCGCGAAGGCGTTCGGCGTGTTCGGCGCGATCGCCGGCGGCGGCTCGGCCGTGGGCCTCATCGCGGGCGGCGTGCTCACCGACTCCCTCGACTGGCGCTGGTGCCTCTACGTCAACGTCCCGATCGCGATCATCGCCGCGCTCCTCGCGCTCCGGATCGTGCCCGAGTCGAAGGCGCACGGCGACACCAAGCTCGACATCCCGGGAGCCGTGCTCTCGATCATCGGGCTCGCGACGCTCGTCTACGCGTTCACCGAGGCGTCGAAGCAGAAGACGCTCCCCAACGGCACGGTGTCGACCGTGGGCTGGACCGACTCGCTCGTGCTCACGCTCCTCGCGGTCGCCGTCGTCGCGCTCGTGGCGTTCGTCGTCGTGGAGACCCGGGTCGCGAACCCGCTCCTGCCGATGCGCGTCGCGCTCGACCGCAACCGCGGCGGCTCCTACCTGATCTTCCTGCTGGTGGGCGCCGGGCTGTTCGCGATGTTCTTCTTCCTCAGCCTCTACCTCCAGCAGGTCCTGGCGTGGTCGCCGCTCAAGTCCGGCATGGCGCTCCTGCCGTTCAGCCTGGGGATCATCGTCATGGCCGGCATCGTGGCGCGGCTCCTGCCGCGGTTCGGGCCGCGGCCGCTCATGATCGTGGGCCTCGCGCTCGCGACCACCGGCATGCTCCTGCTCATCCGCACGACGCCCGACTCCTCGTACGTCGGCGCGGTCCTGCCCGCGATGATCGTGATGAGCCTCGGCATGGCGATGGTGTTCATCCCGGCGTCGTCGACGGCGCTCGTGGGCGTCCAGCCGCACGACGCGGGCGTCGCCTCGGCGCTGCTCAACACCGCGCAGCAGGTGGGCGGGTCGCTCGGGCTCGCGCTGCTCAGCACCCTGTCGATCTCGGCGGCGTCGTCCAAGCTGACGGACCTCGTCGAGGGCGGCAGCAACCCGCAGGACCTCGCCGTCCAGCACACCGCCAGCGTCTACGGCTTCCACACCGGCTACTTCTGGGGTGCGATGCTCCTCGCCGGCGGCCTGCTGGTCGCGATCTTCCTCATCAACGCGAAGAAGGACGCGCTCCCCACCGAGGGAGCGATCGCCGCCGGCTGACCTCGGCACGGCCTGCACACACGACGACGCCCCCACCGCCCGAGAAGGCGGTGGGGGCGTCGTCGTCGGTACGACGACCGGTCAGGTTCGGCTCCGCCCTCGTCCGACCAGGGCGAAGATGAGGCCAATCACCAGCACGGCGATCCCGATCCAGAGGAACACGTGTCCCAGGGAGGTGAAGCCCAGGATGAGCAGGACGACACCAATCAGAAGGATGATCAACCAGGCAGCCACAGAGGCCTCCTCTCGTCGTCGACGCCATTCGCGTCGGCCACTTCGACCTTCACCCAACCTCGCAAGCTACGCATCTCCGGGCGAAGGTTGCCCCGAGCGCACGCCCTTCTCCTCGAGGTAGTCCCGGAGCACCGCCGCGTTCGCGGTGGCCGGGTCGTGCGCCCCGAACAGCAGCGTCACGGTCGGGTGGTCGGCGGCCCACGCGAGCGCGTGCTCGACGGCGTCGGGCCGATCGTCCAGCTCCGCGCGGAACCGGGCGGCGAACTCGTCGAACCTCGCCGGGTCGTGCCCGTACCAGCGGCGCAGCTCGTCCGACGGCGCGACGTCCTTGTCCCACTCGTCGAGGTGTGCGTCCGCCTTGCTCACGCCGCGCGGCCAGAGCCGGTCGACGAGGACGCGGTACCCGTCGTCGTCGGCGGGCGGCTCGTAGACCCGCTTGACCCGGTAGCCCATGCCCCCAGGCTGCCACCGCCCCGCGCGCCCCGCAGGCCGCGAGGGCCTCGGCCGGGGTCGCACAGGTGGCAGACAGGTACGCGACAGTACCGTGCCAGACCCCCTCCCTACGGTCGGTCCGCCCGGGACGACCGCTCCCGGACCGCTCGACCGACGAGGGAGATCATGGGAGCCGCAATCCACCGCGTCTGGGCCCGGCCACGGGGCCGGGCGCTCACCGTCGGGATCGTCGCCGCGATCCTCGTCGCCGCCGGCATCGTGTGCTGGCTGGTCCTGCGCCCGTCCGGCGACGCCGCGGCGTCGCCGAGCATCAAGCAGGTCACGCAGACCGCGACGGTCGGCACGTCGACGTTCGAGAAGTCCGTGTCCGCGACGGGCTCGCTGACGCCGACGGTCGACGAGGACGTGAGCTTCGCGGCGTCCGGCACGGTCACGTCGGTGAACGTTGCCGAGGGCGACACCGTGAAGAAGGGTGACGTCCTCGCGACGATCGACACCCTCCAGCTCAAGGCCGACCTGCTCTCCGCGAAGGCGGACCTCGCGACGGCGAAGGCCGACCTCGCGTCCGCCGAGGCCGCCGACGACGGCACCGACGCCGCCGAGCAGCAGGTGTCCGCGAAGAAGGCCGCGGTCGAGGTCGCGCAGTCGGCCGAGGACGACGCCGAGGACGCCATGGACGGCGCGACCCTGAAGGCGCCGGCGTCGGGCCTGGTCACCGCGGTCAACGTCGCGAAGGGCGACGCCGTCACCGGCACGTCGACGGGGTCGTCCGGCGGCTCGGGCACGGGCGCTGGCGCGGGGAGCGGCTCCGGCGGCACGGGCGCCGGCACCGGCTCGTCGAGCGCGAGCAGCAGCTCGTCGTCCTCGTCGGCGCAGTTCACCATCGTCGGGACGAGCTCGTGGGAGGTCGCGGTCAGCGTCGGCGAGGACGACGTCGCGAACGTCGCCAAGGGCGACCAGGTCGAGCTCACGGGCGACGACCTGACCGACACCGTGTACGGCACCGTCTCCTCGGTCGGCCTCCTGCCCTCCTCGAGCTCCGGCTCCGTGACGTACCCCGTGACCGTCAAGGTCACCGGCTCCCCGAAGGGCCTGCACGACGGCGTCTCCGTGACCGCGAAGATCGTCTACGAGCGGCGCACCGACGTGCTGTCGGTGCCGTCCGCCGCGGTCACGACGGCTGACGGCGTCTCGTCGGTGCTCGTCGTCGGGGACGACGGCAAGACCACCAAGACGACCGTGACCGTCGGCGAGACCAGCGGCCAGAGCGTCGAGATCACGAAGGGCCTCACCGAGGGCCAGAAGATCCAGTACACGCAGACCGTGATCACGCCCGGCGGGACGTCCGGCCGCACGGGCAACCAGCAGAACGGCGAGTTCCCGAGCTTCGGCGGAGGCGAGGGCGGCGGCCGCGGCTACGGCGGCTACAGCGGCGGCCAGGGCACCGGCCAGGGCGGCCCGCCCGCGGGCTTCGGTGGCGGACAGCCGGGAGGCGGGCAGTGACCGCGACGCTCGCAGGGCCCGCGACCTGGACGACGCCCGCGGCGCCGCCGGTCATCGACCTCCGGGCCGGCCGCAAGACCTACACCACGGGCTCCATCACGTTCGAGGCCCTGCGGGGCGTCGACGTCCGGATCGAGCGCGGCGAGTACGTCGCGATCATGGGCCCGTCGGGCTCGGGCAAGTCGACGCTCATGAACGTCCTCGGCTGCCTCGACGTCCTCACGTCGGGCACCTACCGGCTCGCCGGGCACGACGTGGGCGACCTCGACGAGGTCGAGCTCGCCCAGATCCGCAACGAGGAGATCGGCTTCGTCTTCCAGCAGTTCCACCTGCTGCCGTCGCTGGCCTCCTGGCGCAACGTCGAGCTCCCGCTCATGTACCGCGGGGTGGCCCGCAACGAGCGGCGCGACCGCGCCGCCGCCGCGCTCGAGCGCGTCGGGCTGGGCGACCGGCTCGACAACCGCCCGGGCGAGCTGTCCGGCGGCCAGCAGCAGCGCGTCGCCGTGGCGCGCGCGCTCGTCGGCGAGCCGGCGCTCATCCTCGCGGACGAGCCCACCGGCAACCTCGACACCGCCTCGACCGAGGACGTCCTCGCGCTCTTCGACGAGCTCCACGAGGCGGGCCGCACCATCGTGCTCATCACGCACGAGCCCGAGGTCGCCGAGCGCGCCCGCCGGGTCGTGCGCGTGCGCGACGGCCTGATCCAGGGCGACGGCCCGGCGTCGGCGCTGCACGACGACCGGGGCTACCTTCACCACGACGGGGCGGTCCCCGCGCCCGGCGCGCCGTCCACCACCCTCCGTACCGACGACACCCAGGAGCTGCGATGAGCTGGGGCGAGACCCTCGCGACCGGCTGGCACGCGATCCGCGCGCACTCGATGCGCTCCCTCCTGACGGTCCTCGGGATCCTCATCGGAATCGCGGCCGTCATCCTCACCGTGGGGCTGGGGCTCGGCACGCAGAAGGACGTGAGCGCGCAGATCAGCTCGCTCGGCTCCAACCTGCTGATCGTGTCCCCGGGCTCGACGACGTCGTCCGCGGGCATCCGCGGCGGGTTCGGCTCGTCCACGACGCTCACCACGTCCGACGCGTCGGCCCTCACCTCGAAGACGGCCGCGCCCGACGTCGAGGCCGTCGCCGCGGAGAAGTCGTCGTCCGAGTCGCTGGTCAACGGCGACACGAACTGGACGTCGACGGTCGTCGGCACGACGCCGTCGTGGCTGGACGTGCGGTCCCGCACCGTCGCCCAGGGCCGGTTCCTCACGGCCGCGGACGAGACCGACCGCACGACGAACATCGTGCTCGGCTCCGAGACGGCGACCGAGCTGTTCGGCAGCCCGCGCGCCGTCGGCCGGACGCTCACCATCAACGACGTCACGTTCACGGTGGTCGGGGTCCTCGAGTCCGCCGGGTCCAGCAGCTCGGACAACCTCGACGACACCGCCGTCGTGCCGATGAGCACGATGCAGAACACGATCGTGGGCGGCACGACCCGCACCGCGGTCTCGACCATCTACGTCAAGGCCGTCGGGACCGACGAGATCTCCGCCGCCTACCAGGAGACGCAGCAGCTCCTGCTCAACCTGCACGGCATCACCGACGCCGACAACGCGGACTTCACCGTGAGCAGCCAGGACGCCCTCGTCTCGACCGCGACGTCCGTCTACCGGACGCTCACCGTCCTGCTCACGGGCATCGCGGCGCTGTCGCTGCTCGTCGGCGGGATCGGGGTCATGAACATCATGCTCGTCTCCGTCACGGAGCGGACCCGGGAGATCGGCCTGCGCAAGGCGCTCGGAGCGCCACCCGTCGCGATCCGGCGCCAGTTCCTCACCGAGGCGTCGGTGCTCGGGCTCGGGGGCGGGCTCGTCGGGGCGGCTCTCGGCATCGCGGCGGCGAAGCTCCTGCCGAGCGTCCTCGACTCGTCGATCGTCGTGTCGCCCACGGCCGTCGTCGGCTCGATCGTCATCGCGGTCGGCATCGGCCTCGTCTTCGGCGTCTACCCCGCGGTCCGCGCGGCGCGGCTCGCGCCGATCGACGCCCTGAGGAGCGAGTGATGCCCCGCTCCCGACCCGCGGCGCACGCCGCCACCCCCACCCCCGACTCCGTCGACCCTGGAGCTGCCATGTCACCCGTCCGTCCCACCTCCCGACGCGGCGGCCGCGCCGCGCGCCCGTCCCTCGTCCTCGCCGCGACGGGCGTCGTCGCGGCGGTCGCGCTCTCGCTCGCGGCCTGCTCGTCAGGATCCGGCGCGGACGGCAGCACCCAGGCGAACGCCCCGCAGGGCGAGGGGCAGCAGAACCCGCAGGGCCAGCAGGGCGAGGGCCAGGGCGCACCCGGACAGGGCGGTGGCCAGCGTCCCGGGACGTCCGGCGAGGTCGCGGCGGTCTCCGGCTCGACGGCGCAGGTCCAGTCGAGCGACGCCCAGACCGCGGTCTCGTGGACGTCGTCCACCAAGGTCACCCAGCAGGTCGCGGGCACGCTCGCGAACGTGAAGGCCGGCGCGTGCGTCGTCGTGACGTCGGCGAGCAGCGGCGACGGGTCCTCGTCGAGCGGCTCCACGTCCACGGACTCCCCGATCACGGCGGGCACCGTCGTCGTCCAGTCCACGTCGGGCGACTGCACGTCCGCCCGGGGCGGGTTCGGCGGCGGGGCGGGCGGCACGCGCCCGTCCGGGGCGCCCACCGGTGGCACCGGCGAGATGCCCCAGGGCATGCCGACGGACCTGCCCTCGGGCGCCCCGACGGGAGGCACCGGCGGGCGCGGCGCGGGCGGCTTCGGCGGCTTCGCGACCGGCAAGGTCACGTCGGTCTCCGCGACGGGCTTCACCGTCGAGCAGACCGGCTTCGGCCAGGACGCGACGACGACCGAGCGCCAGGTGACCGTCGACTCGTCCACCACCTACACCGTCACCAAGACCGCGAAGACGTCGGCCATCAAGGTCGGACTGTGCCTCACCGCGCAGGGCGAGACGGACTCCAAGGGCACGGTGAAGGCGACCACCATCGCGCTCAGCACCAAGGGCGACGACGGCTGCTCGGCGGGCTTCGGCGGCTTCGGTGGGTTCCGCGGCGGCCAGGGCGGCCAGCAGGGCGGCCAGTCGGGCGAGCAGGGAGGTACCGATGCCTGACGTCCAGCCGATCGCCCCGCACGAGCTCGAGCCCACGTCGCCCGGGCACGCCCGTGGGTCGGCCCGGTCCAAGCGGCGCCGCGCGCGCCGCCGCCGGGTCGTCGTGGGCGGCATCACGACGGTCGCGCTCGTCGCCGTCGCGGGCGGCGCGTACGCGTTCACGCGCGGCGACGACACGCACTACCGCACCACGACCGTCGCGACCGGCACCGTGAACCAGACGATCGCCGCGACCGGCACGGTGGCGTCCGCGTCGCGCGACGACGCCGCGTTCTCCGTCGCGGGCACCGTCGGCAGCGTCAAGGTGCAGGTCGGCGACACCGTCAAGGCCGGGCAGGTCCTCGCGACCCTCGACACGTCCGAGCTCGACGACGCCGTCACGTCCGCCGAGGACACCCTCACGTCCGCGAAGCAGCAGCTCGCCGACGACCTCGACGCGCAGACGAGCTCGAGCTCGAGCACGTCGTCGACCGAGGGTGCCGCGTACGTGGCGCCGGCCGGCGCGGCAACGGGCACCGGCTCCGCGAGCGCCGTCGCGTACGTGACGGCGGCGCGCACGACCCCGGTCGCGTCGTCGAGCACGGACGCCGTGGCCGCCGCGAAGAAGAAGGTGCAGGAGGCGCAGGACGCGCTCCTCGCCCAGTACGACACCGTGAAGCAGGCGCTCGCTGCGAGCTCGGACGGCATCACCGCGTCCGGCACGACGTGCGCCACGTTCCTCGCGGGCACGACGTCCGGCTCGGACGGCTCCACGCCCACGTCCGGCGCCACCGCGTCGGGCTCGTCGGACGACGACCTCGCCGCGGCCCTCGCCGACTGCCAGGACGCCGTGAAGGGCGTGCTCTCCGACCAGCAGACCGTCGACGACGCGCAGCAGAAGCTGCTCACGCTCGCGACCGACCTCGACGACGCCGTCGCCGCGCTCCAGAAGGCGGTCGCCGCCGCCGGCTCGACGTCGGGCTCGGGCTCCGGGTCGGGGTCGTCCGGCAGCGGCTCGGGCTCGTCCGGCTCGGGCTCGTCCGGGAGCGGCTCGTCCGGCTCGGGCGCGCCGTCGGGCTCGGGCTCGTCCGGCAGCGGATCCTCGGGCAGCGGCTCGTCCGGCTCGGGCGCGCCGTCCGGCTCGGGGACGAAGGGCTCGGGCAGCACCGGCTCCGGGCTGCCCTCGGGCTCGGGCGCGACCGGGTCGGGGTCGGGCACGAGCGGCTCCGGCGGCCAGTCGGGCTTCGGCTCGGGCTCGGGC
>Ga0164243_10007586_pt1 | contig 16181 bp, 9 predicted proteins | sample OricompcompostOP_FD_108781 | JGI IMG/M metagenome (GOLD analysis project Ga0164243, IMG submission 108781) | Organic Plus compost microbial communities from Emeryville, California, USA - Original compost - Organic plus compost (OP) | ecosystem: Engineered > Solid waste > Mixed feedstock >...
AATGGCTCCGGCTGGGGATACGATCCCTGTAACCTGATAGCCGAACGACGCGCCCTGGAACTCCTCGGCCCAACCGGGCTGGCGCCTCGCGTCTATGCGGCAAGCGATGAGATCGGCGTCATCGTGATGGAGGACATAGCGGGTGCTCGAACCGTCGAGCAGGTTCTCTTCGGTGCCGATCCGGCCGCCGCACGTGATGCCCTCGCCCGTCTGGCGACGGCTTTCGGGGCAATGCACGCGGCCACGGCCGGACCCAGGGTCGACGCAGAGCCGTGGAATCCGACTGCGCCGTTGATGCAGGAGGTGCGCGGAGCGTGGGACACGGTCATCCGGGCGGCACGCGCGCTCTCGTTGCCAGCGCCCACGCAAGCCGCCGCCGGTGAGATCGCGCACCTGGACGCGGCCCTGATCGATCCCGCGTGGCGTGCGCTGACTCACGGCGACGCTTTTCCAAGCAACACCCTGCTTGTGGACGATCGGACGGTGCTCATCGACTTCGAGGGGGCAAACCCGCGCCACATCGCTATCGATGGGGCGGGATTCGCCCTGGCATTCCCGGCCTATCGCTACTGGGCAGACCTGTCGGAGGACGTGATCGCTGCCATGACGGGCGCCTGGCGGGCGGCGATCGAGCCGGCGTTCCCGTCGGTCGCCAATGATGCGGTCTTCTGGCCGATGCTCGCGACCGGCGCCCTCGCCTGGGCCATCGCTCGATTGAGCCGGCTGCCACGCATCGCCGACGACAGCGCACCGATGGACGAGAGCCGCAGACGGCGCAGCCAGATCGTCCATATGACCGCCCTCGCGGTGGCAACCTACCGGACCGGCGATGCCTATCCGTCGATCTCGGCATGGCTGGGTGCCCTCGAGGCCGCGATGCGGGAGCGGTGGCCGGAAGCCTCCGAGCCCCGGCGATTCCCGGCCTTCAACGGCGGTTCGCGCGAAGGCTGGACGATCGTCCACGACATCTGACCCCTCTTCCGGATACGCCGACCGCCATCCGAAATCCTCGGATGGCGGTCGGCGTGCCGGCAAAACGGCTATTTCGCGGGCTACTCGTCGTCCTTGGCCGAGAGACTGGCCTCCTGGATAAGCTCGACGATCGAGGGGTCGGCCAGGGTCGTGGTGTCTCCCAGCTTCTGCCCGCTGGCGATATCGCGCAGCAGGCGCCGCATGATCTTGCCGGAGCGCGTCTTCGGCAGGTCCGGCGTGAACATCAGCCGCTTCGGCTTCGCGATCGGGCTGATCTTCTCCGCCACGTGCTGGCGCAGTTCGTTGCCGAACCCCGCGTGGTCGTGGGCGCGGATCTTCAAGGTGACAAAGGCGAAGATCGCCTCACCGGTCAGGGGGTCCGGCTGCCCGACGACGGCAGCCTCGGCCACGAGATCGTGGGAGACGAGCGCGCTCTCGATCTCGGTCGTGCTCAGGCGATGTCCGGAGACGTTCATCACGTCATCCACCCGCCCGAGCAGCCAGAAGTAGCCGTCCTCGTCGCGCTTGGCGCCATCCCCGGGGAAGTAGAGCCCGGGATACTTGCTCCAGTAGGTCGATTTGTACCGCTCGTCGTCGCCGTAGATGCCGCGCAGCATGGATGGCCACGGCTTGCGCACGACGAGATACCCACCGCTTCCCAACGGCACCGGGTTCCCATGGTCATCGACCACGTCGGCCTCGATCCCCGGCAGCGGGAAGGTCGCCGAGCCCGGCTTCGTGACCGTGATGCCAGGCAGCGGGGAGATCATGATGGCGCCGGTCTCCGTCTGCCACCAGGTATCGACCACCGGGCAGCGCTCGCCGCCGATGTACTTGTGGTACCAGATCCAGGCCTCCGGATTGATCGGCTCGCCGACCGACCCGAGCAGGCGCAACGAGGAGAGATCGTGCCTGGTCGCGTGCTGATGGCCTTCCTTCATGTGCGCGCGGATGGCGGTCGGCGCGCAATAGAGGATGGAGACCTTGTAGCGCTCGATGATGTCCCACCAGCGATCCGGACCCGGCGTGGTCGGGGTGCCCTCGTACATCACGCTGGTGGTGCCGTTCGCCAGCGGCCCGTAGACGATGTAGGAATGCCCCGTCACCCAGCCGATATCGGCGGCACACCAGTAGATGTCGTCGTCCTTGATGTCGAAGACGACCTTGTGGGTGTAGGAGACGCCGAGCAGGTAGCCGGCCGTGGTGTGGACGATTCCCTTTGGCTTGGCGGTGGTGCCGGAGGTATAGAGGACGTAGAGCATGTCCTCTGCGCCCATCTCCTCCGGTGGGCAGTCCTCGGACTGGCGGGCCACGATATCGTCCCACCAGATATCCCGGCCCTCGACCATCGCGGTCTCCTGGCCGGTGCGCTTCGCCACCAGAACGTGCTCCACGCTTGGGGTTTCCTCGATCGCCTTGTCGACATTCGGTTTCAGGGCGGCCGCGCTGCCCCGCCGATAGCCACCGTCTGCCGTGATCACGACCTTGGCCTGGGCGTCGTTGATGCGATCCCGGAGGGCCTCGGCGCTGAAGCCGCCGAAGACCATGGTGTGCGGGGCGCCAATGCGGGCGCAGGCGAGCAGCGCAATGGGCGCCTCCAGGATCATCGGCATGTAGACGGCGACGAGGTCACCCTTCTTCACGCCGAGCTCCTTCAGGGCGTTTGCCGTCTTGTTCACCTCGGACAGCAGCTCGGCATAGGTGATCGCCTTCGTGTCGCCCGGCTCACCCTCCCAGTAGAACGCGACCTTGTCACCGCGGCCAGCCTCCACATGGCGGTCCAGGCAGTTGTAGGCGACGTTGAGCGTGCCGCCTTCGAACCACTTCGCGAAGGGCGGGTCCCACTGGAGCACGGTGTCCCATTTCTTGAACCAGCTGAGCGACTCCGCCTGCTTCGCCCAGAAGGCCTCCGGGTCCCGCCGTGCCTCCTCATAGATGGCGGGGTCGGTGACATTGGCGTGGGCGGCAAATTCGGCTGGCGGGGCAAAGGTCCGGTTTTCGGCAAACAGCGCCTCGATCGTGGCGGCGGTCTGCTCGTGAACCTGGCCTTCGGTATGATCGGTCATGCGTTCCTTCCTCACCTGCTATTTCGACAAATGGGCCCACCAACCAGCTTCGGGCCACGCTCCGCGACTGCTCGTTGTCGTTTCGATTGCCTGCTTCAGCGCAGTATACAAAAGGCCAGTCCCGATCCAGACCAGCGTGCGCTGGCCGCATCCAGGGACCGTGCCGGAATCCACCGCCCATGGTTCCACTCCCGCGCGCGATGCGCAACAGGCATGGATGCAGAATCACCCCGCTATTCCGGCGCTCGAAGCGTCAGGCGCGCCCCGATGATGCCATACTGAGCGCAGAAACGACAGCGTGCCGCGCTGTGAAGGTCCCAGCGTGGAGGCATGGCCTTGGGCAGGCGGCCGATGACGCCCGCATCGCGGCGGCGCCCTTGCCGGCGTTCGAACTCCCGGTTCCGATCGTAAGGAGTGTAGTGCAATCCCATGACCACCGCGCACATGGTTGTCGGCAGCCTCACGCTGCTCGCCTTTCTCGTCTCGCTCATCCTGAACATCCGCACCCTGGTCACGGGCGCAGCCTTCTCGTGGCAGCGGATGGTCTCGTTCGGGGCAGCGACCCTGCTGCTGCTCCAGTACATGATGGGCTTCTCGCTGCTGAGCTCCGACAAATCGATCACGTCGTCGCACTATTTGGTGGCGCTGCTCGCGATCATCCCGGTGGGCGTCGAGCATGGCTACGCCAGCACGCGCACCGATCCCCGCCAGCGCGCGATGTACACGACGATCGCCAACGCCGCCGCGTTCATCATCATCCTGATCGCCTACATGATCGGCGAGACCCAGGGCTCCTGAGCCCTGTCCAGCGTCCACAACCCGCAGTACCGTGAGAGGGCGCTCGTCTACCGGGCGTCCTCTCGCATGAATGACGGCCCTGTCCGCCCCACCAGGATGCCCCGATGACCGAGACCACGACCCGATTCCCCGCCCCGCCCGATCGCCGGATCGATGTGCTGATCGCTGGCGGCGGCGTCGCGGGGAGCGCCTTGGGCATCGCCTTGGCGCGGGCCGGGATGGCGGTCGCGGTGGTCGAGCGGGAGCCGGTCTTCCGCGACCGCATTCGCGGCGAGAGCATTCACCCCTGGGGGGTGCGAGCGTTGCAAGCGCTCGCCCTGGACGACATCCTCCGGCGCCATGCCGCCGCCATCGAACTGCCCCGCTGGACCCGCTATCGCGATGGCACGGCCGACGACAGCTTCCGCTGGGACGAGCTGATGCCCGGCTCCCCTGGCGAGTTCAGCGTCCGCCACCCCGCCATGCAGGAGGCCCTGCTCACCGCTGCCGCCGATGCCGGGGCAACCGTCTTCCGGCCTGCAACGGTCGTCCCCCGGCGTGAGGACGGCGCCATCGTGGCGACGATCCGGGCTGACGGTTCGGCCGTCGACGTCACCCCCCGCCTGGTGGTGGGGGCGGATGGTGCTCGAAGCGCCGTTCGCCGCTGGATCGGGGGCACGGCCCGGCGCGACCCCGTGCACCACGCGATCGCCGGGGCGATCGTCTCCGGTGTCCACCTCGCACCGGACTCCGCCCATCAGGCGTATTTCCCCGGCGGCTTCGCGATGGTCTTTCCGCAGGCCAGCGGAACGAGCCGCATCTACTATGTCTGCCCGCCAGCCGAGGCGGAACGACTCCGGCGCATGGATCTCCCCACCGCGATCATTGATGCGATGCGTTCCTGGCTGCCGCCGGACGCGATCGGCGACTGGCGCAGTGCGGGGCCAGCCGGATTCTTCCCGAACGCGGATGTCGTGGCCGACCGGATCTTCGCGCCCGGCGTGGTGCTCATCGGCGATGCAGCCGGCGCCAACGATCCCAGCCAGGGCCACGGCCTGGCACTCGCCTTCCGCGATGCCCGCGCCCTGCGCGATCTGCTCGTTGCGACCGATGCCTGGGACGATATCCCGGCGACCTTCGCAGCGGCACAGCGGGCGGCACGCGAGACCCTGCGCCAGCACGCGATCTGGTCCGCCCCCCTGATGACAGAGACCGGTCCGGCGGCCGACGCCCTGCGCGATCGGGTCGCGGCGGCACGCGCGCTCGATCCCACCGCTGGCGGGTTTGCCCCGATCTTCATGACAGGACCAGAGGGCCTCGTGGCCGACGAGGCCGCGCGGCGTCATTTCCTGGGCGAGGACCTCGACAGCCCGACGGCCCCTCCAAGGCCCCCATTGCCCGCCACCTGAAGGCCCCGGAATGCCCGTTTGTGCATGAATGCCGTTCCCGTCTGGCACAGTTCTGGCAAAGGGAGCGGTGGGTCGGCGTCATTGCGCGACATCCCGCGCGTTCTCGGGGTATGATCGTGTCATACGTACGCCGCACTCAATGGGGGTTGAAGGCAGTGGGAGTCTTGACAAATCCGTCACAGCTTCAAGAATGCTGAAAGCACAATTCGCCCAAGCTTGGTACAGTCTCCCCGATTCACGTTCGGAAACCATCCGGTGTCATGCGTGATGCGTATACGGGGTGATGCTGTGGGACTCGGGGAGTGCTCCGCTGTCCGGAACGATCTGGACCCGCACGGGGATAGAGGGGGAAACATGCGACGGATAGTGACCCGCGCTCTGGCGATCGGCGGCCTCGCCGCAAGCCTTTGCACGCCGATCGCCGCACCAGCCGTGCTGGCACAGGATGCATCCGTTCAGGCCTGGGCGACCATTGCCGCGACCCACGCGGCGCCTGGATGCAGTGTCGGGGTGTCGTTCGAGGTCCGATCCGGTGGTGGGCCGGAGAGCGGCGCCGATGTCTCGTTGGCGCTCTCCCACGATGGCACCTCGGACATCATCAGCAGTGACAGCGAGGTCACGGACGGCAGTGGTATCGCCTCGCTGGCCTTCGACACATCCGGCGCCTCGTCCGGTGACAAGCTATGGCTGGAGTTCCACGTCAACGGCGCCTATGTCGGCGGCAAGACGATCTGGGCCGATGGCAGCGATTGCTCCACCGGAGGCGAAGTGGTCGCCTTCAGCGGCGATGTCCCGGCCTCCAGCGGCGACGCCGGCAGCGCGGATAGCACCGAATCGTCCAGCACGTCGGCCGATTCGGGTGAAGTGATCATCCCGGGCATCTCCGCCTACCAGCAGCAGCGCGGCCTGAGTTGCGAGTATGCCTCGCTCTCCATTGCCACCGGCGCGCTGGGCAGCTGGGTCAATGAGTGGTCGTTCGACGCCTACGTGCCGTTGAGCGACAACCCGCACTGGGGCTACCGCGGCAACATCAACGGCCAGTGGGGCAACACTACCGACTACGGCGTCTACGCCGAGCCGCTGGTTCCCGCGCTCCAGGCCTTCGGATTCAACGGCACCGTCTTCTACGGCGGGACCGATACCCTGAAGCAGGAGATCGCCGCCGGACACCCGACCCTCGTGTGGCTCGCGCTGTGGGGCGACACCAGCACCCACGAGACCACCGCCGATGGCACCACCTACCAGCTGACGGCTGGCGAGCATGTGATGGTCGCCTACGGCTACGACGACAGCGGCGTCTACGTCTCCGATCCGGGCACGGGCAAGCTGCGGTTCTACGACTGGGGCACCTTCACCTCCATGTGGAGCGTGATGGACGATATGGCCCTCGCTGTCCACTGGTAGCCCATCCCAACCGGCCGCTCCAGCCAAACACCGACCGACCCGGCCCTGCAGGGCCGGGTCGGTCCATTCCGAAGCCGGTCCCCCGGCGGAGGACAGTTCCCCTTGCGGGAATGCCATAATCCCCCTACTGTGAACAGGCGGCTTTGGTGAGCCGTCCCCCAAACGACACTGTTGCGCGCACGAAGGATTCGACCGGATGATGCATCGCCGTGATCGCCGCGTTGGCCTTGTCTTCGATGACCGCTATTTGACGCACAATCCCGGTCAATACCTGATCGGCTATCGCGACCCCTATCCCTTCGCCGATCCGGTGCCTCATCTTTCAAGCCCCGCCATTGCCATCCGCTCGAAGCACCTGCTGGACCTCTTCGGCTACACCGACGCCATGGAGCGCATCCCCGCCTTCGAGGCGGACGACGAGATCCTCCTTGCCTACCACACCGCCGACTACATCGCCCGCGTGGCGGACGTCGGCAAGACCGGCGGCGATACCGGCAAGGGCGCACCGATCGGCCGGGGCGGCGACCGGGTGGCCCGCTTCAGCGTCGGCGGGGTCGTGACGGCGGTCGACCGCGTGATGGCAGGGGGAGTCCACCACGCCTATGCGCTGGTGCGGCCGCCCGGTCACCATGCGATGTCCGATCGCGGCATGGGATTCTGCGTCTTCGCCAATGTCGCGCTGGCGGCGCGGCATGCCCAGCGCGCCCACGGAGCCGCGCGCATCGCCATCGTCGACTGGGATGTTCACCACGGCAACGGCACGCAGGACGCCTTCTACGACGACCCATCCGTGCTCTTCATCTCCATTCATCAGGAAGACCTCTTCCCCGTTGGCTGGGGGGCACTCGACCAGATCGGCGACGGCAAGGGCGCGGGTACGACCGTGAACGTCCCGTTGCCGGCGGGGTCGGGCAACCGGGCCTACCTCGAGGTCATGGAGCGCCTGGTCATCCCAATCCTCCGGCAATTCGCGCCCGATCTCATCATGGTCTCGGCCGGGCAGGATGCCAGCGTGCAGGATCCGCTGGGCCGTATGTCGCTTACCACCGCCGCATACCGCGCGATGACCCGCATGCTGCGTGACACGGCGGACGAGATCTGCGGCAGCCGCCTGGTCATCGCCCAGGAAGGCGGCTACAGCGAGATCTACGCGCCCTATTGCTCCGCTGCGATCGGCGAAGGGCTCTGCGATGGGCTGAATGGCATCCTCCCACTGGAAGAGCCCTATGGCCCGCGCGCCGAATCGATGCCGCCATCCCAGCGGGTCGGGCTCGACGCCCGCGCCGCCATCGATGCCGCGATCGCCCAGCATGGCCGGCACTGGCCGCTCTGATCAGGGGACGACGATGCCGCCACCCAGCCCCGACCAGCTCCGCGTGGACCATCACTGCCCAGCGAGACGCAGGCGGGCGGGCGGCAGGGCAACGGCATGGCCCTGAGGCGATCCTGTAGCCACGCAGCCAGGCGCCCGGATCGATCGATGACCACATGACTCCAGGCGCCGGCCGCGCGGTCCCGGCTCAGTGAGGAGCGGCATGGACGAAGCACCGCCAACAGGGACGGCACGGTCCCATCTCCATCGGGCCATCAAGGCGCACGACGCCAACGATCCGGCCACGGCACTCGCGCATATCATCCAGGCGCTGAAGCTCGAGCCGGACAACGAGATCGCATGGTTGTGGATGGCCGAGTTCTGCGATCGGCCGGAGGAGCGCCTCTATTGCCTCGGCCGCGCTGTCGCGATCAATCCGGATAGCCCCGCACGCCGCACTCGCGACCGGCTCCTCTTCCGGGGGGTGAGCGCGACACCGCCGGAATCTGTCGCGGAGCTCGCCGAACCAGCCCTGCCCTCCGTCTACCAGCGGACCACGGACATGCGTGCGTCCAGGAGCCTGGGCCACCGGCTCCGCTCACGGCTGCATCGTCTCGCCCACGTAGCGACCAACCAGCCGGCAGACCACGCCCGCCCCTCGGTCTCCACACACCACTCGCCGCGATGGTCGGCGTGGGCCGCGCTGCTCTGTGGCGCACTGGCGGTCCTCACCTCCCTCCTGATCGTGCGCCTGACGGCCGAGAACGATGCGATCCTGATCGCCGTGGTCGGCCCGATGACGGGGCCGGAGAGCGACATCGGCCTCGCCATGAGCAACGGCGCCGCCATCGCCGCCGCCGACTTCAACCGCACGACCAAAGGAGCCCACATCCGCTTGCTGTTCTTCGATGACCAGGGTGATCCGTCCACGGCGGCAACGGTCGCGCAGACGATTGCCGACGATCCACGCATCGTCGGGGTCATCGGGCATGGCGATTCGACTGAATCGCTGGCGGCCGCCCCCATCTACCAGCGCGCCGGCATCCCCGCCATCACCGCCCAGTCGACCTCCGATGAGCTGACCGCCTATCCGGAGTATTTCCGTACCATCTTCTCCAACCGCACCGAAGGCATCATGCTGGCTACCTACCTTCATGATGTCATGAAGCAGGACCGCGTCGGCATCGTCACCGGCCAGGTCGGCTACGAGCAGGAGCTCACCACCCAGTTCACGTCGGCCTTCCAGCAAAAGGGTGGGACCATCGTCCGCACCTGGACGATCTCCGATGCCGACCCAGGCGGGTCCATCCAGCAGATCGTGGCGCAGCTCAAGGCCGATCCGAACGCCGGCGCCGTCCTGCTCTCGCTCACCGAACATCATGGCTACGAATTCCTGCTCGCCAGCCGCCGCGCCGGTGTCGATCCGGCCCCGATGATCGCCTCGGAGTCGATCGGCTCGGACCGCTTCGCGGCGCTCTTCGCCGGCGAACCGGAAGAGACCAAGCAGCCCGGCTTCTTCACCGATGATCTCTATGCCGTCTCCCCGTTGATCTACGACGCCGTCAGCGCCGATGCCCTGGCCTTCGAGCAGGAATACGAGGACACCTATGGCACCCCGCCCGGCTGGCGCCCGGCCAAGACCTGGGATGCCGTCACGGCACTGGCCACCGCGGCAGACCGTGCCGATATCACGCCGCGCCACGCGGACGGCGAAACGGATATCGCCAAGGTTCGCGCCGCGATCGCCGCCCAACTCCATGCGATCGACAGCCCGGACACCTCCTTCCGCGGCTTGGCAGGCCCCTTCTATTTCACCACCAACGGCGATTCGCCCCAGGGCTTCTCCATCGGCCAGTTCCTTGATGGCCAGCTTTCGAGCGCCCCGACGCAATACCGCCTGGTGACCAATACCACCCAATACGACATGGCCGAGGAAGTCGCCTCCGGGCGCGCGGTGAAGATCGACGATTTCTATGTCCGGCAATACCGGGTGGTCTATATCGGCATCGAGATGATCGAGCTGCGCGACCTCGACCTGACAGCAGAATCGTTCACGGCCGACTTCTTCATCGCATTCCGCTACAACGGCAGCGACGACGCCTACGACATCATGTTCCCCAATGCCACCTCGCCTGATCTCGATGTGGGTGAGCCGATTGCCACATCCATCACGAAGACCGGGATGCACTACGCCTATTTCCGTGTCCAGGGCACCTTCAACACGTCCATGAACTTCCGCGACTATCCGTGGGACCGCCATCAGCTCGCGATCCGATTCCAGAATCCCCACCTCACCCAGAACGACATCGTCTATGTCACCGACCCGGGTTCCGAGGCGGTCCCCATGGACCAGCGCCTGACCAGCTCGTTCGACCAGGCAGAGCCGTTCAACTCCGTGCCGAACTGGACCGTGGATCAGCTGCTCTATACCCAGGCCTCAGTGACGACCACCGCCGAGAGCTACGATACCGAGGGATTTGTCCAGTATTCGGAGTTCCGGGTGGTGATCGGCATCCACCGCAACGTCCACGCCTATCTGGTCAAGAACCTGATGCCGCTCCTGCTCCTGTCGCTGGTGACCTACATCGCGCTCTGGTTCCCTCCCGACCAGGCGGGCGCCCGCGTCGGATTCGCGGTGACTGCGCTGCTCTCCTCCTCGGTGATGCTGAACACCATCTCGGGCCAGCTCCCGGATATCGGCTATACGGTGGCGATCGAATGGGGCTTCTATGTCTACCTCGCGCTCTCGGCGCTCGTGGTCATGACATCCATCGCCGTTGGGCGGAGCTACAAGGACAAGCGAATGGCGCGAGTGCAGCAGATGGACGTGATGCTCCGGATCGTCTATCCGGCGGTGATCATCGCGGTGGTGCTGATCTACTGGTGGACGTTCTATGGGTCGGCCCGGCTCTGACCTGGCAGCGGGGCGTTTCGCCAGCCATGCCTTTTCGGGACGAGGCCACCGGGCCATAATGCCGAGCAGCATGTCGCCGCCGCCAGCCTCCCTGGAGGCGGCTCCCGTTCGCCTGCCTGCTCGATAGGGGCAGCCTGTGCTGCCCATGCAACCGTGATGGGAGGAAAGACCTCGGGTGGATACCGATCCATCGTCGCCACTGGGACATATCAACCGGGGAATCGAGGCATACGACCGCAAGGACACCGAGGCCGCCAAACGGCAGTTTGCCCTGGCCCTATTGGGCGACCCCCAGAACGAGATGGCCTGGTTGTGGCTGGCGGAGCTCTCGACCGAACGTGGCGAACGACTCTACTGCCTCAATCGCGCCGTCGAGATCAATCCGGACAGCCGGGGTCGCCGTCGCCGCGATGCCCTGCAGGAGGCAGAGGTCAAGCCGCTCGTCCCGCCGGCCATCACGGACCTCGACAAGCCACGATTCCCCCCCAGCCTGCGCTCGGCATCTCCCTCGCGACGCGCCCGCATTCGAATACCCTTGCGCAACCCCAGGCGGCGCGCCGGCTCTCCCGATCCAGCCATCCACCCCCCCGACCACGATTCGCCCCAGCACCTGCACCGGGCACGCGGTCCCCGCTGGCCGCTGGCCGTGGCGATCCTGCTGCTGGCGGTGGCTGCCGGGTCGTTCGCCCTCATCCTGCAGCACCGGAACGAGGAGGATGTCTTCTACCTCGCAGTCGTCGGTCCGCTGAGCGGCGATGACGCCGTGATCGGCCAGGAGGTGCGGAACGCGGCCCTGATCGCGCGGGACGACTTCAACGCAACCGTCCGACGGGGTCCCCGGATGGAGCTCGTCTTCTTCGACGATCAGAACGATCCGGCCCAGGCGAAGGCCATCGCCGAGCAGATCGTGGCGGACCCCCGGATCGTGGGTGTGGTCGGGCATGGCACCAGCACCACCTCGCTGGCGGCGGCGCCCATCTACAGCGGCGCAAACCTGCCCGCCGTCACCGGGCAGGCAACGGTCGATTCGCTCTCGCAATACCCCGGCTACTTCCGGACGATCTTCACGAACTCCACCGAGGCGACGATCCTCGCCGAATATATCCCGAGCGTGCTGGGCCAGAAGCAGGTGAGTATCGTCACGGGGACCAGCGATTACGAAGCCTCGCTTTCCCAGGAGTTCGCCCAGGCATTCGCCTCCAGAGGGACGGTCGTTCACACCTGGACGATCAGCGGCGACCGCGCAACCTCGGTGGCCGCCATTGTGGGCGAGATGAAGGCGGCTGGGGATCTCGGCATGGTCGTCATGACCCTGACCGGCGCCAATGGGTACGAGCTGCTGGTGCAGATGCGGCGCGCCGGGCTCGATCCCCCGATCATGGGCTCCGAGACGCTGGGAAGCGAGATCTTTGCCGATCAGTTCCTGGGCCTTCCGGAGGAACAGACGGCGCCCGGCTTCTTCACCGACGGCATGTATGCCGTCTCGCCACTCCTCTTCGACTCGGTCGGCGGCGACACGCTCTCCTTCGCATCGGCCTACCGGCGTGCCTATGGCACGATGCCGGGCTGGCGCGGCCCCAAGACCTGGGACGCCGTCACCGCCCTCGGCGTTGCCGCCAAGCGCGCCAAGGTCACCGAGGACCGGAGCCGGACCGCCACCTATCGCAAGGAAATCATCGCGCAGCTCCTCGCCATGGACAGCCAGCAGACCGCCTTTCGCGGGTTGGCCGGGCCCCTCTACTTCACCGCCGAGGGGGATTCACCGCAGGGGTTCTCCATCGGACAGTTCGACAAGGGGAATCTCTACAGCGCGCCAACCCAATACCGCCTGGTCACGAACCTCTCCGAGTACGACATGGCGGAGGAAGTGCGGGCCGGGCGGGCAATCGACCTCGACGGCTACTACATCCGGCAGTATCGCGTGGTCTACGTCGGCGTCGACATGATCGAACTGCGCGATCTCTCCACCGCATCCCAGAGCTTTACCGCCGATTTCTTCATCTATTTCCGCTATTTCGGCGACGACGCCCCGCTGAACATCGTCTTTGTCAACGCCCAGAAGAGCGACCTCTCGCTGGGCAAGCCGCTCAACACGTCCACGACGAAAGGTGGCATGAACTACCGCCTCTACCGCGTCCAGGGGACCTTCAACGAGCCGATGGCGTTCCAGGACTACCCGTGGGACCGTCATCAACTGACCATCCGTTTCCAGAACCCCGAACTGACACAATCGGATATCGTCTACGTTCCCGACCCCAGCGCCTTGCAGAAGTCGCAGGACGAGCGACTCGTCAGCGGATTCGACCTCTCACGGCCCTTCAACCGCGTCCCAAGCTGGTCGGCGGATTCGGTGACGTTCGAACAGAATGCGATCACCACCGAAGCCGACGACTACGATACCCAAGGGCTGGTGCAGTACTCGGAGTACCGAGCCGTGATTGACATCGGGCGGGATGTCAACCGATTTCTCATCAAGAATCTCCTGCCCCTCCTGCTGCTGACGCTGGTGACCTACATCGCCATCTGGTTCCCGGCGGAACAGGCAGGGGCCCGCGTCGGGTTTGCGATCACGGCCCTGCTCTCCTCCTCGGTGATGCTGAACGCCATCTCCAGCCAGCTGCCGGACATCGGGTATACCGTCGCGATCGAGTGGGGATATTACGTCTATATCGGGCTCTCGGCAGTGCTCGTCCTCCTCACGATCGCGGTCGACCGCAGCTACAAGGCGAAACGGTTCGCCCGGGTGAGGAAGCTCGATACCTTCATCCGAACCATGTACCCGGCGGCGATCCTGCTTGCGATCGGCATCTACGGCTGGACCTACTACTGGAGCTGAGCGGCCGCCGAACGGACCCGACGGGAGCGGAAGGCCCCGGTGCGCGGTGATTCGGCTGTGCACTGGGGCCTTGTCAATCGCCACGCGGCCCTAGATCACCGGCGTGGCCGACGACGAGAGCCCGGAGATGAGGTCACGCGCGAACTCGTCGAGGTGGTCAGCCATCTCGGCGCGCGCCCGCTCCGCGTCGCCCACCTCGATCGCCGCCAGGATTCGCTCGTGCCCGGCGATCGAATCCGGGATCACCCGGCCCATCGAGCCGGTGGTGATGAGCGAGCCGATCCGCCGGATCTGGGTCACCGGACGCATCATCTTGGTGAGCAGACGATTTCCGGAGGCTGCCAACAGGAGGTCGTGGAAGGCGATATCGAGGTCGGTATACTCCTCGGCGGTGATCCCCGGTTCGCGCATGGCCGCGACGACCGCGGACAGGGCGGCCACATCCTCCGCCGAGCGCAGGCGGGCAGCGGTCCCCGCCACCTCCACTTCGACCGTCCGCCGGATGGCGAACAGGTCCTGGGCGAGATCGCCGATCAGCCCGGCCCCCGCGCGGATGCGGATCAGGTCGGGATCGAGATCGTCCCACGCAGAATGCGGAAGGACGATGGTGCCGATCCCGTGCCGGACCTCGATCAGGCCGAGGCTCTGCAGACGCTTGATCGCCTCCCGCACGACCGTCCGGCTCACCCCGAAGCGCTCGGAGAGCTGGGGTTCCGGCGGCAGGAGCTGTCCTTCGGCAAGTTCCCCTCGAAGAATGTCGACCGCCAGTTCGTCGATAATGGCATCCGCCAGTCGAGGCCGGCGTCCTGTTCCGGTCGTCATCGAACCTCGTCGCTCCCCGCTCCTGCGCGCGGCCCGTCCGCACCAGGCGCAGCCGGACGTCACACGTCATCCGGGAAGCATACCGAATCCGGCGGCGTTCAGCCGGCCAGCGCCTTCCGATCGGGGTGGTCCAGCGGAAGGATCTCCACGGTTGCCGCCATCTCGGCCAGCTCGGCGAGCACCTCGGCCCGCACCGGCGTGCCCTGCGCGCGGTTCACCGCCTCCGATTCCGCCTCCGGGTCGCCGGGAGCCAGGACACCGGCCGCACGAACACCCTCGGCCAGCGGCGCCGCCCGGAGCTCTCCCAGCATGGCATCCATCGCTGCCCCGAACTCGGCCGGGTCGCGAAAGGCGTCGATCCGCCAGGCGAGGAAGCAGTGGCCGATCCCACTCGGCGAGGAATACCCTGCCGACGTTGTTGTGCGTCCGATATCGTAGCTCCAGGCGCTGCCGGCAAGCATGGCGGTGAGCACCTCCACCATCACGCCGAGACCATAGCCCTTGTGCCCCGACTGTTCGCGCGGGCCGCCCAACGGCATCAGCCCGGCCACAGACCGGGGATCGGTCGTCGGATTGCCGTCCTTGTCGAGCGCCCAGCCCTCCGGGATCGGCAGGCCAGCACGACGGGCGATCTCGATCTTGCCCCAGGCGACCGTGCTGGTGGACATGTCGAGGATGAACGGGCGGCCGGAGCCTGTCGGCACGGCGAACGCGATCGGGTTCGTGCCGAGCATCGGCGCGCGCGAGAAGGTGGGCACGACGAGGCGGGAGGCGTTCGTCATCGCCATGCCGCCGAGGCCGCGCTCCGCTGCCATCAGAGCGTAGGAGCCGGCAATGCCGAAGTGATTGCTGTTGCGCACGGTGGTCAGGCAGATGCCGGACTCCTCGGCCTTGGCGATGGTGCGGGTCATCGCCCGGCGGCCCATCGTGAGGCCGAGCCCGTTGCGGGCATCGAACGCCAGGGTGGAGGGCCACTCCTGCACCACCACCAGCTCGGCGTGTGGATTGATGAGCCCGGCCTTCAGGCGGCTGATGTAGCCGGGAAGGCGGGCGACGCCGTGCGATTCCACACCGCGCAGATCGGCGAGGGTCAGGAACTCGGCCGCCTCGCGCGCGTCTGTCGCGTCCAGCCCCGCCGCCGAGAAGGCCTCCGCAACGAATGCGACGATGCCATCGTGGGTGAATCTCGGCACCGCGCCGATCTCGATCGTCGGCACGGGAGCGTGCCCCTCCCGCTCCGCAGCTGTCCCTGGTTCCACCGCCATGCGCTCCCCTTCTGCCGGGCATCGGGCATGCCCGATGCCGCCCGAATCGATGGCCCATTGTCTGCCTGGACTCGGCGATCGGCAAGGGCGCCGTGTCCCGGAATTGGGCGAACGGACGGGCGCCCGTTGTTGACCCGCCGCGGCAGACGGCGGTATCATTACGGGTGCGCAGCCAATCGGCGTGCGTCATTTCGTGCGCGGGTCGAGTATCTCCCCGCCCTCTCTCCGTGAAGGGAGCGTCGTTGGACGCTGGCAGTAGTACGGGTTATCGACAATCGATTTCCTCGTGACCTGAGCCGGTCCACGCGCGCCTTCGGCACCGCCCCCGGCCTCGTCCGGGGACCATGAACGTCCATCCAGCCGCATCCCCATGCAGATGCGTGATGGCGTTCGGAAAGCGGTGT
>Ga0164243_10007587_pt1 | contig 16181 bp, 14 predicted proteins | sample OricompcompostOP_FD_108781 | JGI IMG/M metagenome (GOLD analysis project Ga0164243, IMG submission 108781) | Organic Plus compost microbial communities from Emeryville, California, USA - Original compost - Organic plus compost (OP) | ecosystem: Engineered > Solid waste > Mixed feedstock >...
CGGTGCGCCGCGCCAGCTCGGCGCGGCTGATCAGGCCGGCGCGCCGCAGCTCGTCGACGACGAGCCTGCGGTTGCGGTCCCGCAGCGACGCCAGCGATCCGCTGGGCTCTCTCCTCATGAGAGCGATCTAACCTCAGCTCTCGGCGGTTTGTCAATGCTCGGGCAGAACCTTCACGAAATACACACAGAGTTCTGTCGAGGTGCGGCGGAGAGCATCCACCACCACCCCCATGCTTTCGCGCCCGCCTACCGCGCGCCAACACGACACCCCAGCGGCACGTTGACCTTCTCAATGAACTTCTTTATAGTCAAAAGCGTTCGAGGTGCACCCGCGCTTACCTGCTTCCGGTGCTTTCGAGGACGATCCGAGACAGCCGCCGGAACCCCCGACGTCGGCCCACAGCCCCACAACCGAGGCCGGGGCAACGCACAGAGAGGGAGGTTCGAGATGCTCAAGCGTCTTCTGCTCGCTGCGGCACTTGCCGCCGGAGCGCTCATGGCCGTCGCCCAGGCGGCGACCGCAGCCACCGTGACCGTGCCGGCCAGCTCGATAACCGCAACGTCGTCCGGCGCGACGTCGTTTGTCATGGGCGCGACGGCGATCCAAATGAACATGACACTCAGCGGCACGGTAAGAGCCGGCACCTACGTCGGCACACTAGGCGTCACCCAGTTCAACAACATAGCCTCGCTCAACACGACAACCTGTTCAGCCCTGACTGTCGGCTGGATAACTAGATGCCTAGGCCCGTGGCCGATACACGTGATCTTCAATGGTTCAAACGCAACGTTCATAAAGCAGTGGGGACTGCTAATCGAAAACACCATCGGGACGATCAGATGTCTAATACTGACGACCGTCGTCGGCACATATGACAGAACGACAGGCGTCCTAAACTACACGGGTGCGACGTCCTCGACGACTGCCACGCCACTAACGCCTGGCGCCTGCCCCGCGGGCACCCCGAGTGTGAGAGGAACGGCCAGAATCTCGCCGCTGATCACCTGGGCACTAGCCTGACGCAGCTCTTGAGGGCGGCGCGTCAGGCGCTGCCCTCACTTTTCCCAGCTGCACAGTGGGCTCCTTTAGAATTGATCGATGAGACTCGGAGGGGTGTACTGCGAGAGCGTCAACGCGCTCTATCGGGTCGTGATCCCGATGATGGGTCTCCAGCAGCTTGGTCATGAGGTTGTGGACGCGAAACAGGTGCCCGGCCAGCCGGTGTCGATCGAGCAGCTGGTCGACTGCGATGTCGTGCACATCCACCGTCTGCGACTAGAGGACCAACTCGAGGATCCGATAGATCGGCTGCGTGAAGCCGGGGTCGTCGTCTCGATCGACGAGGACGACGACATGAGCGCCGGCACGCCGGAGATCGAGCGGCTTGTCGGAGCCGACAACTTCGCCGTCGGCCAGCGGCAATTCGCCGAACTGCTGAAGCGACTGCCCGACGCCGACCTCGTCACGACACCGAGCGACGTGCTCGCCGACCGCTTCGAGGCGGCGGGGGCTCACGTGATCGAGGTGATCGACAACTACCTGCTCGACCAGTTCGGCGGCACGTTCCCGCGGGGCATGACGGCTTCGTGATCGGCTGGCACGCCTGCGCCGAGCACATGATCGACGCCGAGCGGCTCGGCATCGCCGCGGTCCTGCGGCAGGTGCTCGACGCGTATCCGGACGTACGTGTGCGAACGATCGGCGTCGACCTCGGGATCGAGCACGAGCGCTACGCGGCGCAGGCGAGCGTGCCCTTCGACACGCTGACGCAGGAGCTGGCCGAATTCGACCTTGGCATCGGCCCACTGGCCGACACACCGTTCAGCCGCGCCCGCTCCAACGTCAAGGTGCGCGAGTACGCCGCCGCCGGCGCCATGGCTGGCCTCAGACATCGCCCCGTACCACGGTCTCGGTCCAGCGCAGGGCGGCCGGCTCGTCGCCGACGACGAGTGGCTCACCGCGATCGGCACGGCGATCAGCAACGGACGCGCGCTGCGCATGCAGCGCGAGCGAGCTCGCGCCTGGGGCACCGCCGAGACGATCGCCTCGATGGCGCACATCTGGGAAGAGGTGTTCCTCGACGCGATCGCCGCCCGTCAGGCAGCGTGAGGGGTGCGGGCCTGGCAAGTCACGGTCCGACGCCGGCCCGCTCCCGCCTGGCGCGGGCGATCGTGTCGCGGAAGGCGCGCTCCCACGCCGCGCCCGATCTTCCGATCGTCTGCGTCGAGGCCCAGCCGCGTCCTTCCCACGCCAGCTCAGCCCGTCGTCGCGGGTCAGTGACGAGGCGCTCGATCGCCTCCTCCCAGCCATCGGCGCCAGTGTGGCGCCGCCGTCTGACGGTCGCCGTCACATGCTAGAGGCAGTTCGGCAGCACTGCGACCTGCTCGGCGCCGGTGTCGCGGAAGAGGTTGGCGAGCTGCTCATTGGTCGTCGTGACGAGGTGGGCCGAGCGCGCCATCTCGAGCGAGAGCTCGTGGTAGCGCTTGAGCTTCCGTGGACCGCCGACCGTACGGCGGGTACCGCGCGTGTGCGGGATGCTGCCTATGTCGTCGTCGCTGTCCCAGACGATCGCGACGCCGGCGCCGCGCAAGCGCCGGACGGTCTCGAGGTTCTCCTCGCTCGCGCTCTGATGGACGAGCATCAGGTCCCAGTTGGGAGTCCCGGTGACCGCTGCTCGATAGGAGGCGTCGCCGGGTCCTATGACGGCGTGGCCGCGACGTGCCAGCTCGGTCAGCGGCACGAGCACCCGATAGTGCCCGTTCGCGGTGTCGGCCAAGCAGGCGAAGCCGATGCGCATCTGTCCCCCGTTCTGTCCTTCATGTCAGCGGGGCGACGCCGTGCGGCGCCGCCCCGTCCCCTCGCTGACGTGTCTGGCGAGCCGTCCTCAGCGTCTCTTCGAGCCGCCTCTTCTCGCGTTCTTCTCGCTGGATCTTCTGCTGCTGCCTCTTCTGCCTCTTGCAGCGGATCTGCCGCAGCCCGCGACGCTGATCTTCTGCGAGCGGGTGATCTTCTTGTTGTTCTGAGCGACGAACACCTGCTCAGCCTTGAGGCCCTTCCTGACCTTGGCGGAGCAGAGGCTTCTCGTCGTTCCGATCGGCCCCGTTCCCTCGCCTGAGAAGAGCGAGAGGCGGAACTTCGAGATCGGGACGTCGGGCACCGCGTCGAACGTCGTGCGCAGTCTCAGATCCTTCTCGATCGAGACCTTGCCGATGAGGTCGAAGGCGACTTGGCCCTTCAGCCGCACGACGAGGTCCGGCAGTCTCCGGTCTGGGTTGTAGACGAAGTAGGCCGGGCCCCTGAGCGGATCGCGCAGCAACGGCGTGACCGCCGTGCCGGTGCCGACCGCCGTCGGGCATCTGTCGGCGTTGTACTGCTCGAACGTGCAGGCTCTTCTCTTGTTGACGACGTCGAGGCGCGCGTTGAGTGCCAGCGGCAGCGTCACCTGCACCGATCTGATGTTCGCCTGGCCGGACGGCATCGTCACCGTCGCTTCGAACGGCGTCCGCTTGCCTCTGGTCAGCTTGCCCTTCGCGCCGACCTTCAGCGGCATCTTCGGAGCGAACGGCAGCGAGGCGCAGTTCGTCGCCTGGAAGTGGACGCTGCGACCGACGACCGCTCCGGCCGCCGAGCTGATCGCGCCCACGATTCTCGAGGCCGTGCAGTTCGACGGGTTGAACATGAAGCCAGGCCGGTCGACGGTGACGTTGACCTTCCGCACCTGCAGCGCGATGCCCTGCAGGATCGTCGGCATCGGCTCGGAGACGATTCTCAGCTCGGCCGTGTTGCGGTCGACGAAGATCGCCGCCCGCACGATGACCGTGCCGAGGTCAAACGGTCCGGCTACGGCCGGAACCGCGATCGAGAGCCCGTATGGCGCGCCCTTGAAGGGCCCGGTGACGAACACTCTGCCCGGCAGGTAGTACGGAAGCGGGCCGGGGCCAGCCGCCACCGTCACTCTGCCGATCTGCGAGCCGGCGCCGCAGGCGCCCGCGTTCGCGGCGGCGTCGCCGCAGAGGTCGGCCGACGCGATCCGCGCCAGCAGGCCTCTGGGGAGCTTGACGTCGATCGCGGAGAGGTCCTGCTGCCGGTCGCCGCGGGCGAACGTCAGGGTGAACGCCGAGTCCTTCCCGCCGGCGGAGTTGACCGTGCCGGCGATCAGACTCGGATCGAATCCGGGCGCGCCGCACGGCGTCCCGTTGCCGTCGGCGCTGACGTCGTAGGAGTCGGTGGTCGTCGCGACCTTGCCGCTGTACGCCGTCATCGTCGCGTTCGTCGTGAAGGTCCCGCACGTGTCGGGGTTCACGAGCGACGCGTTCGGCCCGTCGAAGAAACGCAGCTCGAGATCGGTGAACGGCAGCTGCGGGTTGTTGTCGAACGTTGCCGTCAGCTGACGATCGTTCGACCCGTCTATCGTGCCCGGCAGCTTCACCAGCACCCCGCTGCCTCTGGCGACGAGGTAGATCTTCAGCAGCTGCGTCGACGTCGGCTGCGCGAGGTAGATGGACCCTTCGAGCGGATCGTCGAGCAGCGGCGTCGTGATCTTCACCGTCCCGATCTTCGAGCTGTCAGGACATCTCGGCTCGGCATCGCTGTTGATGGCGATGTCGGAGTCCTGGCAAGCGCCCAGACCCTTCGCCGACGACGGCGAGACGCGCACGCCCTGCGGCAGTCTCACGACCGCCTTCTTCAGCGCCGCCTGCGCCAACCCGTTCGGGTCGTCGTCGTACGGGAATCTCAGGTGCGCCACATACCCCGAGGGACCGTCCGCCGTCCGATTGGTCGGCTGGAATGTGAACTCAGGATCGAACGGCAGCTTCTCGCAGTTCTCCGGCCCGATCAGTCTGTTCTCCGGCGCCGGGGTGTGCGTCAGGAAGGACGCCGTCTTCCAATCGCCCGGATCCTGCCACGACTCCGCTCTCAGGTCCGTGCGAACGGGACCTGTCGAGCAGTCGGTGGGGTTGGTGAGGAAGGGCTTCTGCGCGACGTTGACGGTGTTTCCGGCGTATGTGCAGGTTGAACCGTCGAAGCCTGGATCGAGCGCGTCGCCGCTGCAGGAGCCGAGACCGAACATCCGCAACGCGTTGTGTGACGGGTCCGCTGGTATTCCCCAGAACACGAGGGCCGCGAATCTGATCGGAAGCAACTGTGGGATGTTCGGTACGACGACACGGAGCCCATAGCCATCCCCCGTCCGGACCGTAGCGTTGAGCACCGTCGGAACGCCGAACGGCACGAACCCGAACTGCGCGGGGAAACCGGGATCGGGCTCCAAGGAATATACGGGGTATGTGGTCGGCCCACCGCTGACGGTGAGGGTTGACAACCCGACCTGAGCAGACGGTGGACACCCGGGATCGCTCGCGAACTGTTGCTTCGTGCAGCGTGGCGTCGCCAACGGGTTCCCTACGAAGCCTGCCGGGAGGTCTACGACGATGTCTTTCACGTCCTCGAACGGCGCGCCATCGAATGTCATGAAGGTGCTTGCCTGCGACGGGTGTACCCCAGCCTGTGTCTCCGGGGTCGTCCGATCGGCCTTGGAGACCTGTCCGTCGAAGGAGGTCACCTCGAAGTCCGCTCGGCCATCAACCGTCGCGAGGCCGAGAACGATGACGATGAGCAGCGCGGCCATAAGCAGCCGTCCCGCAGCGCCACCAGCGCTGCTGGCTCGTTGCTTGACGCTCATCTTGCGCCCCTTCCATGTCTCGCCGCGGAACGCCCTTGCCTACCTCTTGGCGGCCCTCTGTGCGCCTTTTTCCTCAAGACCACGTGCAGAACCGTGGCTCTTTCGACGGTGAGTTGGGTGACCCGAAGCCGAAGTCTCAGCACACCGGTGGCCACCAGCGTGCGCGTGGCCTGTGCCTGCAGCGGCACGACAAGCGTCGCGACACGTCCAGACTTCGCCGAGTGAGCGCCGTGGCCGACGATCGCGTTCCGTCGATCGATACGCGCGAATGCCAATGCCTCCACCGTTCCAGCTGTCGAAGGCCGAACGCGGAGACGCAACTTGCCGGTTTTCGCGGCATTGCGCAGCGCCGCTCTGCCGAGTGGGAGAACCGTCAACTGCGGAGACGGAGACGCGCTCGGCGCGTTCCCGCCAGACACGACCCCATCCGAAGAGGGATCGGCGAGTGGCGGCGTCCCGTCGCCGAGAACGCGACAGTCATCACCGGAGCATGGAGGCGACGGGACCCGCGGCGGCGGGAAACCGCCACCCTCTCGAGCATCGTAGAGATCGACGCTGTCATCGACGTCGGCGGGAACGAGTTGCTCGCGCGTCGAGAAGAAAGCGTCGTGCCCGTCGGACGACGCGTCAAGGAAGTACGAATTGCCGCTTCCTCGCCCAGCCGACAGGAGCCTAGGCCTCCCGTCGGTGTATTCATAGGCGTCGACTGCTCTATTGACGTCGCTGTCCACGAGTTGCTGGGCTGTCGAGAAGAACAGGTGCCCTCCGTCCTCCGAGAGCGAGCGTTGGTACGCGATCGGATCCTCGAACGGTGCTGCCACCTGACGACCAGGGGGCAGAGACGCTGCCGCGTCGGCTGGCGTGCCGTCCGGACGGCAAGACGCGCACGTCAGCTGCCCTTCCACGGCGTCGTAGAGGTAGACCTGCTCCAGTCCAGCGGTGTCAACTCTCGTCAATCTCTCAGAGGAGACGAACGCGAAGTGCGTTCCGTCGTCCGAGGTGCGCGCCGTCTGACCGTCACCCATGACACCGTTGCTCAATCCGAACCAGGAGGCAACGAATCTAACAGTCCCATCGTGCCACACGTAAATGTTCGGATCCGATGCACTTACACCGTCGACGAGATCCCCGATCGCCATGAAGTAGACGTAGGAAGCGTCCTGCGCCATACCAAGGATCTGATAGACGTCCGCGCCGGAGGTCTCAAGCTTCAGTCTGCCCGTAACGGTATCGTACGCGTAGAGGTCCGCATTGGAGTTCGTATCACTGTCAAGAAGCTGATCGTACGTCGTCAGCACAGCGGTTCGACCATCGCCAGACGCACCCCAGAACGTTGCCCCGGTCGGCGATGGGTCTGGGACCGCCTTCTGCGAAGCAGAGACAGCTTTGGTTTCGTTCCCATTGATCCGAACGTAGATCTGATTATCATTCGGAGTCGAGAAGAAGATTCGAGATCCATCTCTAGAGACGGCGTTAAATCGCGAGCGATTTCCAGAGATTACATCAGGAGCCGCAGATCCTCCGACGGCACCTCCTGGCGCCACTCTTCCATCAGGAAGCACACCCACCAGGCGCACTGCTCCCGTCGACCAATCATAAACGTTGGTTGTGAATGGCGGCGCATCAGGCGAATGGGGGTTGCTATCCTGAAACACCACATGTGAGAAATCTCGAGAGCCACCGATGAACGAGAGTTCAACTATCGGTGGCGGAGCGGCGGGCGCGTCGCGCGTGACCGTAGAATACGTTCCGGTCGCGAGGTCACGCACATAGAAGTTCGTCACTCCGGGCTGGGCACCAGCGGCGATTGGCGCACCACGACCCGAAACGAGCGCCTTGCTCAGATCCTCGGAGTAGGCCGACACCGCAATCCCGTCGGCACCAGCTCCCCGGGCTGGGTAATCGTCGGCTGTGACCGACCAACCATACGCACCGCGCCGCCCCGAGTACGACTTGACCGTGAGTCCACTTGGATTCCCTGAGAACGCGGACTGCGCGGCAAACCCGACGGATCCGCCGGTCGGCGACGCTCTTACGAGGTACTTCAAGAAACCCTGGAACTCGACCAGCAACTCACCCCCGCCCTTCTCCACGGGGGTGATCTGTTCATACCCACGGCCTGCGCCAGCGTCGGCAAACGCCTCGCCAGCGGCCGCCGCAGCGAGCCCCGGGACCAAAAGTCCCAAGGCGCACCATCGACATCTCCACTGTCGTCGTCGCAAGACTCTCCTCCATCATCCTCTCGCCGGTGCACCATAGCACCGAGCAATAGGCGATTGTAAACAGTCCCGGCTCTAGAGGCAACCGTGGGCCGCCAAGCAAGCGGCGGGCTGTGCAGAAACACAGGCCCCGCCGCTCTGCCACAACGAAGTGGCGGTCAACAACTGCTGCTAGTCATGCGTGTGGTTCAGAACGGCAGGCCCTGAGCGACATCGCTGTCGACGATCATCGTGTTGTTACCACCTGCCGAAGGCAGCTTCAGCTTCGCATTGACCAACTGGTCAATGAGCCCAAGTCCCAGCCCGCAACTAGTGGCGCCGGGGACCGAGAACGAGTTGTCCACGTTACGGTTGCCAGTGAAGATGACAACACCGAACTCGGGCTCGCTGAACGTGCCTATTCTGCCGCTGATCGGCGTGTTCGGAGCCGGGGGAGCGGTCGTCCCGGTGATCAAATTGAGGTTGACCGGGGACGAGTTCGAACCGATGTGGCAGTTCGGCCCGATGAGCGGATTGCTGAGTCTCATCTTGAGCGGGACTCTAATGCTCAGCGTTGTGACATTTACCTTCACCTGCGACGGCACTCCCGCGAGCTCAGCCGTAGCCGTCACAGCGTTACCCGGAATCGGGAAGTTGATTCCGAGGAGCCCCCCCGGGACCTGAATCGGCTTCGAGAAGATTCCCGTCGTCCCAGCCGGCGCAACGAGCCGCAACTCCCCGCTCGCGGTGGACTCGACGCCGCCGCGGATCTCGAACGACTCCCCGATCGGGACCGTGAAGCCCTTGATCGTGAGACTCCCTGAACGCGATTGCACGTCCAAACACGTGACGATATTGGGCGCCGATCTCGGGCAATCCGAGAAGTTCGGGAACGCTGCCTGTGCCGATGTGCTCGAAAGCAAAACGCCCGCTGCCAGCGCAGCCGGCGCACACCACCTTGCGATTCTCATTACTCTCCTCGTCCCGTCGCGCCGCTAACGGCGCAGGCATTGACATGAGCGCCGCGAGCCAAAGCCGTCGTCCGACCATACGCCGACCACTTGCGGACGATAAGCCCTCCCCGAAGACGCACGCCGCGACGACTTGCAGCCTCGGCGCAGCCCCACCTTAAACACATGATTCCTGTGTTGTCAAGCACAACAGTTTGGTACATCGGGACGCCCGCTAGACCGCGCCACCCCAAAAGAACCCCATACGCGCCATTACACTGATGGCTGGTAGACCGAAAGTCCGCGTTGACAGCCAAACATGCTCCGGTTTATAGTCTTGCTGTCGCTACTTCGAGTAGGCGCAAGGAGCGGGTTCTGCCGCGTCCGACGCGCTGCGAGCGCTACGCCATCGAAGAAAGGGGGAATGCCACGATCTCGGCTCGCCGAAGCGCGACGTCTGCTACCAACGATTCGAGGGACATAATGACCAAGTTACGTCTGTTGTTCGCCTGCGCGGCGGCGCTCGTCGTCGCGATGGCTGCTGCGAGTTCCGCCAGCGCGGCCACCATCACGGTGCCGGGCGGTGCGATAACCGCGACGTCATCTGGCACGGTCAGCCTGGTCAAGGGCGCCACCGCCATCCAGAGCAACGTTACGCTCACCGGTTCTATCACCAGCTCCACCTACACCAATGTGACCCTAGGCGTCACTGTCATCCTACCGATAGGAGCGATCAGTGGTGGCACCTGCACGTCGGTCACGGCTGGTTTCATAACGAGATGTGGCCTATATAATTGGCCGATCGCAGCTCGCATCACTGGAACAAACACCGCAGAGCTGAGAATCCTAAACGTCGGATTCCTAATAAACAATACCGACAACTCGGTTCAGTGCCTAGTCAACGCGACCGTCACTGGGACCTACGACAGAACGACCGGGATCTTCACGATCACGGGTACGGCAACGAACTCGGAGACCGCGCTAAGTCCCGGGATATGCCCGCCGGGCAGCTCGGCGCTCAGAGCGACCTTCAGAATCAGCCCCATCGTCACCTGGACGCTATCGTAGCCGCGGAATAACCACATGCTGGGCCGTCGCGAATCTTCGCGGCGGCCCTCATGTGTCAGTAGGGATAACACACTTCAGAGAGCATGTCTGAACACGATGTCAACGGTCGCCGGATTGTGATCCGCAACACAAGGCAAACCGATGCGACGAACATTCCTCATCCTGGCGCTTCTGGTCAGCGCCATAGCGCTTGGCCCGGCACGCGTGTCAGCGGCGACAATCACCGTCCCAGGTGGACCTATAACGGCCACCTCAGTTGGATCCGTGTCCGTCATCAAGGGCGCGACTGCCATACAAAAGAACGTGACCCTGACCGGAACCGTGTCGAACGCTGTCTATGCTGGTGTGACGCTAGGCGTAACAACCATCCTACCGATAGGGTCGATCACCTCGGGTACCTGCACATCGATTACAGCGGGCTGGGTATCGTTCTGCAGCCTATTCCCGTGGCCGATCTCAGCACGGATCACCGGGACAAACACAGCCGAGCTTAGAATTCTAAGACTTGGCCCACTAATTCGCAGTACGGATGGCTCTGTCCAGTGTCTAATATCGGCCGACGTTACCGGCACATACGATAGAACCACTGGGCTGTTCGTGGTGACCGGCACCACGACGAATTCGGAGGCGCGACTAGTAGACGGAGCCTGTCCGTTGGGTACCATCTCAATCAGAGCAACGCTCAGAGTGTCTCCGACAGTGATCTGGCAGCTACTACCCTAGGTGCTTGCGAGCGCCACCCGTGCTTCAGTAGAGAACTTCCGAGCGGGCCGGCGAGCGCTCACCAACGCTGCTAAACAGACACGTACCAGAATGCCATTCGAGGCCAACCGTTTTCGGCCGGCCTCGAGTGGTCGCTGTGGTAGAGGCCGAATACAGCGTTCATCGTCGACGCTTGCGCCGGAGGCCGGCGTAGGAGATGCTCCGCCCGATGCACATAACCCTCGTCAGCGATCCAGACCTCGTCAACTCCAACTACCGCGCGTACCAGCCGTTGCAGGTGCTGTCGCGGCAGGGGCACGAGGTGCGGTTGAACCGGCTCGGGGAGCCGCGGTTCGACGCGGGGACGTTGATGGGGTCGGACGTCGTCCACATCCATCGGTATGCCGACCCGCCGATGTTCCCGATGGTCGCGCGGCTGAACGCCGCGGGCGTCGGGGTGGTGTGGGACAACGACGACGACGTGACGGCGATCCCGAGATCGAACCCGAATTATCGCTCGATGGGCGGTCCGGCGAACCGAGCGAGAGCGGTGGCGGCGATCGCGAAGATGGTCACCATGGCGGACGTCGTGACGACGCCGAGCGCGGTTCTGGCGGAGCAATACGCCGGGCACGGCGCGGGGGACGTGCGGGTGCTGGAGAACTACCTGCCGACGGAGTTCGGGCGAGCCAAGCCGCGCAAGCATGACGGCGTCACGGTCGTGTGGCTCGCGGGGCTCGAGCACTCCGTCGACTACCAGCAGCTCGGCCTCCGGGACACGCTGCTGCGGCTTCTCGACGCGCACAGCGACCTGCGGATCCTCAGCATCGGCCTCGGGCTCGGACTGCCCGCCGACCGCTACGAGCACCTCAAGCTCGTGCCCTTCCTCGAGCTCGCACACGTGATGTCGATCGGGGACATAGGGATCGCGCCGCTCGTCGACATACCGTGGAACCGGGCGCGCTCCAACATCAAGGTGAAGGAGTACGCCGCCGCCGGGCTGCCATGGCTGGCGTCGCCGACCGGGCCCTACATCGGCCTCGGCGAGCGCGAGGGTGGCGAGCTCGTCCCAGACGACGGTTGGCACGAAGCGCTCGACCGGATGATCAACGACGGCCGCCGGCGGCGCAAGCTCGCCAAGCAGGCCGCAAAATGGGCGAAGGGCCAGGGCATCGAACGGCACGCCGGTCTCTGGCTTGACGCCTTCCAGACTGCTGCCGCGCGAGCGCGAGCGCGGGCGTCGCGCGGCTGATCGGCGTCCGCCACCACTCGCGATCGCGCAAGCAATCCCGCCGCGCGGCGCTCACCCACCCCGCAACCGCTCGAACCGCTCCTCCCACTCGCGGACGTTGGCGGTGACCGTCTGCCGCTGGCCCCACTTGAGCGCCTTCTTCGCCAGCTTGCGGCGGTCGCGGTCGCGGGTGAGGAGCGTGGTGAGTGCTGCGTGCCAGTCGCCGTCGGCGACCAGCCGGCCGCCCTGCTCCTCGCCCATCCCGACGTAGGCGCCGACCGGCGACGCCAGCCACGGCGTCCCCAGGACGGCGTACTCCTTCAGCTTCACGTTCGAGCGCGCCTGGTTGAGCGGGATGTCGGCGATCGGCGCGATGCCGACGTCGAGCCGAGCGAGCTCGTCGTCGAGCTCGTCGAAGCGGACTCTCGGCACGTGGCGGTAGCGCGGGGAGCGAATGCCGAGACCGACGCCTATCGACACCACCTCGAGCCGTTCATGCTCGCCGAGCAGCTGCTCGAGCGTGTCGGCGATGTCCATCCGCTCGACGTCGACGTGATGCTCCCGGCCGGCGAGCCAGCCGACGGTGAGCCGCTCGCCGCGCCGGCGGGAGGCGCGCTCCCGCGACTCGTCTCGCACGTAGTTCTCGATCACCTCCGCCCGTGCGGCGCCGTAGCCGCGGTAGATCTCCGCCAGACGTCGGCTCGGCGTCGTCACGAGGTCAGCCAGCTGGACGACTCTGCGAATCGCGGCGTTCGCGCGCTGCCCTCTCAGGCCGCCGAACTCCTTGTACGCCGCGTTGTTTCTCGGAACCGAGGCGAGATCGTCGTCGTTGTCCCAGACGACGGGGATCCGCTGGCGCTTGGCGAAGTCGATCAGCGCGAGCGTGCGCGCGTCGTGCATGCGATGGACGTGCAGCAGCTCGCAGCCGTCGACGCGGTCAGCGTGAAAGCCGCCGTCGACCGTCATCACCTGGCGCACCTCGTGGCCGCGCCGGATCAGCGCCTGCATCGGCCCTATCCCGCGGTACCAGCCGTTCGGCGTGCTCGTGTCGGCGACGAAGGCGATCCGCATCACGACCTCCGCGACCGCGCCAGCTCCGACGCCTCGCGCAACGCCGACTCCCACGCTCCGGCGTGCTTGCGGATCGTCTCGCCGGCGCCCCACTTCGCTGCTCGCTTGGCCAGCTTGCGACGACCGCGCGCGTCGTCGACCAGTCGCGCGAGCTCCGCCTGCCACGCGTCGTCGGGGACGAGCCGGCCGCCTTCCTTCTCGCCGAGTGCGCGGTAGGGGCCGACCGGCGAGGCCAGCCACGGCACGCCGGCGGCCGCGTACTCCTTCACCTTGATGTCGGAGCGGGCCTGGTTCATCGCGATGTCGGCCAGCGGAGCGATCGCGATGTCGTATTGAGCGTTGTGGAGCGCGAGCTCGTCGAGCATGACGCCGCGCACGTGGCGGTAGCGCCCCTCCAGGCCGAGCGGCAGCCCGGCTGAGACCACCTCGACGCGCCGATCCGCATCCAGAAGAGCCTGCAGCGTCGATCGCAATCCGAGGCGGTCGAGATCGAGCTTGTGCTCGAGACCGGCGGTCCAGCCGATCGTCACCGCGTCGCCGGACTTCGCCCGGCGCGCCGCGTCAGGGAAGTGGTCGGGCACCTGGTTGCCGAGGACGCGGACCGGCCCGACGCCGAGCGCGCGATACCGCTCGGCAAGCACCCCGCTCGGAGTGGTCACGAGGTCGGCGAGCGCCATCATCCGCGTCATTCCGGCGACGATGCGGGCGCCGCGCGCGCCGCCGACGCGTCTGTACTGCGCACTCTCTCTCGGGACGGCTGCGATGTCGTCGTCGTTGTCCCAGACGATCGCCACGCCCGCGTCCCCCAGACGTCTCGCAAGCTTCTGGACGTCGGCGTCCCAATAGCGATGAATCAGCACGACGTCGCAGGCGAGCAGGCCGGGGACATCGAAGGCGGTGTCGGACTTGAGGTTCCAGCGGACGTCGTGTCCGCGCGCCTCGACCGCCCGCATGGGGATGACCGCTCGGTAGAGCGAGTTCACCGTCTGCTCGTCGCGGAGGATCCCGATGCGCATGGGCTGAGCGAGCGACAGCCGCTCCCCGGGCAGACGAGCCCGAGGAGCAGCGAAAGCACGGCGCGGTCGGATCGCTCGAGCGCGATCCGACCGGTCGAGCGTCTGCCTACGGCAGACCTATCGCGACGTCGTTGACGACCGAGATCGTGTTGTTGCCCGCAGCCGCCGGCAGCTTCAGCTTGGCGTTGATCAGCGAGTTGATCAGGCCCAGGCCGAGGCCGCAGTACTGCGCGCCCGGAACGGCGAACGCGTTATCGACGTTCGTGCTGCCGCGGACGATGAGGTCACCGTTCTCGAACGACTGTCTGCCGCGCGCGCCGGTGATCGGCGTGTTCGGCGGCGGCGGCGCCGTCGTACCGACGATCAGGTTCAGCACGACCGGGTTCGAGTCCGTGCCGATGCGGCAGTTCGGGCCGATCAGCGGGTTGCTGAGGAGCAGCTTCACCGGCGTCGTCACCGACAGTCTCAGCGTGTTCACTCTGATCCCGCTCGACGGACCCGCCAGGACGGCTCTCGCCGTCACCGCGTTGCCCGGGAGCGGGAAGTCGATGCCGAGGATGCCGCCAGGAATCTGGATCGGCTTCGAGAAGATCCCGTTGCCGTCGCTCGGAGCGTGGAAGTTCGCCTCCCCGCCGCTCGTCGGCTCGAGGCCGCCGCGGATCGTGAACGACTCGCCGATCGGCACCGAGAATCCCTTGATGTCGAGGAAGCCGTCACGGCTCTGGATGCTCAGGCACGATCTGACCGCCGGGTTGGTCCCGACCGGACAACCCGTGAAATCGGGGAACGCGGCCATCGCAGTTCCCCCCGCTGCGAACCAGGCGGCCGTGGCGACCGTCGCCCCGGCCAATGCGAGACGCTTGCGCAGTCTCATGCAGAACCTTCCTTTCTGCCGCGCCTCAACGCGACATCGTTCGTGAGCGTGTGCTGCGTGCAGCAGCCCCGGTGCACGAGCCGGCCAGCTCAGCGGCAGCAGTCTTGACAGACCTCTCCCTTTGCATCGGCTCTGGCTGCCGGCAGGCCGACAGCCTCGACTTCTGATCCCCTAGCGTCGTACGCGAACGCGACCTCGCGCAGACACACGCTCCTACCGATTCACGGCTCGGTGCAAGCCTGGCACGACGCGGCTCCCCGATCCGTCATCACAACGCTAAACAGTCCGTCATGCCCTTGTCAAGCGAATGATCGTTGAGTCGAGCGCAAACAACAATGTCTCACTCAATGACGCAATCGAACGCGCCGCCGGGGCGCCGCGACCGCGTCGCGACACCCCGGCGAACGATGCTCTGAACGTCAGCGGTGAGCGATCAGCGCTTGGCCGCTCTCTTCGCCGGCTTCTTGCTCTGCTTGCCGCAGCCCGCGACCGACAGGCGCTGGTTGACCTTCACCAGCTTCCCGTTCTGCCCGCGGAACTCGAGCTTCGACGGGTCGGCTCTCGTCGCCTTCAAGCAGAGCGATCTGACGACGCCGATCGGGCCGTTTCTGCCGGCGACCAGCCGCAGCGCGAACTTGCTGATCGGCACATCGGGAACGGTGTCGAACGTCGTCTGGAGTCTCAGGTCTCTCGTGATCGTGACCTTGCCGACCAGGTCGACGTCGACCTGCCCCTTCAGCCGCACGACGAGGTCGGGCAGTCTGCGATCGGGGTTGTAGACGAAGTACGCGGGCCCGGTGAGCGGATCGCGCAGCAACGGCGTCACCGCGGTGCCGGTGCCGACGACCATCGGGCATCTGTCAGCCCGGAACTGCTCGATCGTGCACGCTCTTCTCTTGTTGACGACGTCCAGCCGCGCGTTCAGCGTCTTGGGCAGGGTCACCTGCACCGAGCGGTTGTTCGCGTTGCCGGCGGGCATCGTCAGCGTCGCCTCGAACGGGGTGGTGATGCCCGCCCGTGTGCGCCCTCTGACGCCGACTCTCAGCTTCATCTTCGGCTTGAACGGCAGCGCCGCGCAAGAGCCGACCTGGAAGCGGGAGTTGACGCCGGCGGAGGTGCCGAGCACCGAGCTGACGACGGCGCTGATGTTCTTCGCCGCGCAGCTGGTCGGGTTGACCATGAAGTCCGGCCGGTCGATCGAGACCCCGACCGTGCGGATCTGCAACGGGATGCCCATCAGGATCGACGGCAGCGGGTCCGAGACGATCCGCAGCGCCGTCGTGTTGCGATCGACGAAGATCGCCGCCCGCACCACGACCGTGCCGAGGTTGAACGGACCGGCGACCGCCGGCACGACGATCGACAGGTTGAACGGCGCGCCCTTGTA
>Ga0164243_10007588_pt1 | contig 16181 bp, 17 predicted proteins | sample OricompcompostOP_FD_108781 | JGI IMG/M metagenome (GOLD analysis project Ga0164243, IMG submission 108781) | Organic Plus compost microbial communities from Emeryville, California, USA - Original compost - Organic plus compost (OP) | ecosystem: Engineered > Solid waste > Mixed feedstock >...
TCGACCGGCAGGGCCACCACCGTCCGCCGCCCGCGCCGCTCGACCCGCACGTCGACGACCCGGTGCCACGGCGTCGCGACGCCGACCGCCGCCGAGGCGCCCCGCACCCCCGCGGCGTCGAGGTCCGCGCCGACCCGCCGGCCCAGGACCAACCCCAGCAAACCACCCAGCGGTACGGGCAGCAGCAGCGCGACCCAGACGAACCGCGGGACCGGCCGCTCCAGGTCGGTGCCGGCCAGCCAGTCGACGACGGACGGCGCCGCCACGGCGGCCGTGCAGGTGAGCAGCAGCGCGCCGGTGACCAGCAGCCCCACCCACAGGCCGTGCCCGAGCGCCTGCCGCCAGGTCGGCCGGAAGCGCAGCCCGTCGCCCGGGTGGGGCTCCTCGGCCGCACCACGGGCCGTTCGCGCGGGCGTCCGCATGCCTTGCTAACGACCACGTCACAGAGAGGTGATCGGCGGCGGGCCCAAGCCGGACGTACGGTGGAACGCATGGCACCCGAGAAGACCGAGATCCCCGACGCCGAGCTGCCGAAGACCGAGGACGAATGGCGCGTCCGCCTCTCCCCCGAGGAGTTCCGGGTGCTCCGCCAGGCGGGCACGGAGCGGCCCTTCACCGGGGAGTACGTCGACACGAAGACGCCCGGCACGTACGTCTGCCGGGCCTGCGGCGCACCGCTGTTCGAAAGCGGCACGAAGTTCGACTCCCACTGCGGGTGGCCGTCGTTCGACGAGGCGATCCCCGGCGCGATCCGCTACCTCGAGGACCGGTCGCTGGGCATGGTCCGGGTCGAGGTCCGGTGCGCGCGCTGCGACTCGCACCTCGGCCACCGCTTCGACGGCGAGGGCTACACGCCCAAGGACGCCCGCTACTGCATCAACTCGGTGAGCATGCGGCTCATCCCCGAGGCGCCGGAATCCCGGTGAGGGTCGCCGCGACCGTCACCTGCTCCGGCTCGAGGGCGTGCCCGCCGTCCTCGACCGTCCAGAGCGAGTTCTGCAGCACCCGGCCGACCGTCCACACCACCGCGCGCTGACGGTCGAGCCCCAGCTCGTCGACCAGGATGTCGAAGCGGCGGCGGATGGTGGGCCCGGGATCGGTGGTGTCCCACTCGTTCCACAGCACCGGCGACAGCTCGAAGCCCGGGTCGCCGGCCAGCGGCTTGGGGTCGATGGCCAGCCACGGCTCGCGGCCGGCGGCGAGCACGTTCTCGTAGTGCAGGTCCCAGTGCAGGAGCCGGTCGCCGGCCTCGCCGACGACCTCGGCGAGCATGTCGGCCCACCGGCGCAGCAGCCGGGCCTCGGCGGGGTCGGCGAGGCGGGCCGCGGCCGCGGGGGCGGCGGCGACCATCGCGGCCGCCTTGTCGTCGAGCCGGGGGATCTCCGGTGGCGCCGCGTGGGCGTTCAGGCGGCGCAGGAGGCCGGCGACCACCCGTACCGCGGTGTCGTCGTCGCCGACGGAGCGCAGGTCGCGGTCCTCGTCGAGGCGTTCGAGCAGCAGCGTCCAGGTTTCGGGGTCCTCGCGCAGGAGGCGGGCGGCGCCGTCGCCGGCCCAGGTGCGCAGGGCGAGGCCCTCGCCGGGATGGTCCCAGTCGGTGTCCTGGAGCTTGAGCATCGCCCGCGTGCCGTCCGCGGTGACCACCGGAAGCACCAGGCCGGCCATGCCGGATCGGGGCGGCCCGTCGCGTCGCAGGCCCCACCGGTCGAGGTAGTCCGCCGCCGTCCGGGCCACTCCGGCCACCCAGGCCCGGCCCGCCGCTCCGCGGAACCGGACCTGGGCGGCTACGAGAGCCGGGGGTACGACGATCTCTTCGGCGGTCATCCGGGGACGTTAGCCGCGGGACGACCGGTGTTCCACGCTGTTTCCCGTCAGAGCTGACCGACGATGAGCCGGCTGCCACGCCAGTCGATGGCGTCGGCCTGCTCGTCGTCGAGCCACACGCCGCCGGTGGCGAGGTAGCGGAACGTGTACTCGCCCGGGTCCAGGTTGAGCGTCACCGTGCGGGTGCCGTCCCGCCGCGGCTGGAGCTCGTGCCGGCCGGGCTCCCAGTCGTTGAAGCAGCCCACGACACTGACCTGCCCGACCGGGGTGTCCTTGGGCAGGCAGAACGTGACGCGGGTCTTGTTGCCGAAGAGTCTCGTTTTCTTGATCATGTCGGCTCCTCCCGGTAAGGACACAACCTCTTGGAGCTTCCCTGCCGGACACGCGACATGGGCGGACCGACACACCGGGCGTTACCGGCCATTAACAGATCATGAGTACGGCTCGGATCCGGCGTTCCGGTTGCCGGGCGGTAAGGTGCGGCGCACGCTGCTGGTATGGCGGTTTGCGAAACATGTGGCAATGACTACTGGCTGTCGTTCGAGATCACCACGATCAGCGGCGACCGGCACGTCTTCGATTCGTTCGAGTGCGCGATCCAGCGACTGGCGCCGATCTGCGAGCACTGCGGCGTCCGGGTGGTCGGGCACGGCGTCGAGGTGGCGGGGCGGTTCTTCTGCTGCGCTCACTGCGCACGCGCGACGGCCGGGGCCGAAGGCGCGGCGATCACCGACGCGGTCGGCGCGCGTCCCGCATAAGATCGCGGGCGTGCCGCCGCTGACCGACGAGATCCGGGTCGCCTCGTTCGCCGAACTGGACGCCGCCACGCTCTACGCGCTGCTGCGGCTCCGGCAGGACGTGTTCGTGGTCGAGCAGGCGGCGGCGTACGCGGACATCGACGGGCGGGACACCGAGCCCGCGACCCGGCACGTCTGGGTCGACCGCGGCGGCACGCCGGTGGCGTACCTCCGGGTCCTCGACGAGCCCGGCGGCGCCGCGCGCGTCGGCCGTGTCGTCGTCGCCCGCGCGGCCCGCGGCGACGGCCTGGCCCGCCGCCTGATGGAACAGGCGCTGACGATCGTCGGCGCACGCCCGTCGGTGCTCGCCGCCCAGGCCCACCTGGCCGGCTTCTACGCGAGCTTCGGCTACGCGGTCAGCGGGCCGGAGTTCCTGGAGGACGGCATCCCGCACGTGCCGATGTCCCGGCCGGCGGCACCCTAAGGCAGGGCCTCCACGATCTCCTGGACGCTGCGGCGGCGGCCGGTGAAGAACGGGATCTCCTCGCGGACGTGGCGGCGCGCGCGGGAGGCGCGCAGGTCGCGCATCAGGTCGACGATGCGGTGCAGCTCGTCCGCCTCGAACGCGAGGATCCACTCGTAGTCGCCGAGGGCGAACGACGCGACCGTGTTGGCCCGCACGTCGGGGTAGCCGCGGGCCATCCTCCCGTGCTCGGCCAGCAGTTCCCGGCGCTCCTCGTCGGGGAGCAGGTACCACTCGTAGGAGCGGACGAACGGGTAGACGCAGACGTAGGCCCGGGCGTCCTCACCGGCGAGGAACGCCGGCAGGTGGCTCTTGTTGAACTCGGCCGGGCGGTGCAGTGCCAGCTGCGACCAGACCGGGGCCAGGTGGCGGCCGAGGGCGGTGCGGCGCAGCTGCGCGTACGCCTCCTGGAGGGCGTCGCTGGAGCCGGAGTGCCACCAGATCATCAGGTCGGCGTCGGCCCGCAGGCCGGAGACGTCGTAGGTGCCGCGCACCGTCACGTCCTTCGCCGCCAGGTCGTCGACGAGCGCGGTCACCTCGGCGGCGATCCCGTCGCGCGACGGCGGCAGGGGCTCGGCCGCGCGGAAGACCGACCACATCGTGTAGCGGATCGTGGCGTTCAGCTCGCGGATGCGCGCCGCGTTGCTCTGCTCCGTCATGCGGACATCCTCCCTCAGCCGGCGGCCGGCGGTTCGGCCAGGGCCGCGAGCACCGCGTCGGCGGCGGCCTCGCCGGAGCGGACGCAGACCGGGATGCCGACCCCGTCGTAACCGGCACCGGCGAGGGCGAGCGTCGGGTGGCGCGCGGCGAGGGCGGCCCGCGCGGCGGCGACCCGGTCCAGGTGACCCGGCGCGTACTGCGGGAGCGCGCCGCCCCAGCGCTGGACCCGGGTGTCGAGCGGCGCGGGGAGCGCCGTGCCGAGCAGCGCCGACAGTTCGGTGTGGACAGCGCGCGCCAGGTCCGCGTCGTCGCGCTGGAGCACGTGCTCCTCGCCGTGCCGGCCGACGGAGGCGCGGACGAGCGCGACGCCGTCCGGACGGCGCAGGTGGGCCCACTTGGTGGTGAAGAACGTGGCGGCCTTGACGCTCGTGCCGGCCTCGGCCGGCACCAGGAACCCGGAGATCTCCGGCAGGTCCGGGGACGGGAGCGCCATCGCGACCAGCGCCACGCTCGCGTAGTCCAGCACGCCGACCGCGCGGGCCGCCTCGGCGTCGACATCCGCCAGCAGGCGGCCGGCCGGCCGCGCCGGCACGGCGAGCACCACGGCGTCCGCCGCCACGAACTCGGGGTCCCGCGTCGGCCCGACCGTCAGCCGCCAGCCCGCGCCGTCCGGCGTGATCTCGCGCACGGTGGCGCCGAGCCGGATCTCCGCGCCGGCCACCGCCACGGCCGCCGACACCAGCCGGCTCACCCCGCCGCGCACGGTCGCGAACACCGCCCCGCCGGGCACCCGGGGAAACGCCGCCTGCGCCGCCTTCACCGCGCCGGTCAGCGTGCCCTCGACGCGGGCCTGGCGGGCCAGCGCCGGCATGGTGGCGGCCAGCGAGAGCCGGTCGGCACGGCCCGCGTACACCCCGCCCAGCATCGGGTCGACCAGCCGGTCCACGACCTGGTCGCCGAGGCGGCGGCGGACCAGCTCACCCACGGCGACGTCGGTGCCCGGCGCCAGGAGCGGCCGGCCCGCGTCGAGGTCGCGGTCCGCGGCCACGCGCGCCACGTCCCGCACCGCGTCCAGGTCACCCGGTACGCCGGTGAGCGTCCCGCGGGGCACCGGCACCAGCCGCCCGTCGACGGCCAGCGCCGCGGCGCCGACCGCCGGGTTGACCAGCTCGTCGCCGAGTCCGAGCCGCCTCGCCAGCCGTACCGCCGGGGAGTCCTCACCCGTCGCCGCGTCGCGCACCAGGAACGCCTCGGCCCCCAGCTCCACGGGCGAGCCTGCCAGCTCGCCGGTCCGCAGCTTGCCGCCGAGCGACCCGGACTGCTCGAAGACGGTGACCGTGGTGCCGGCGGGTGCCGCGTCCCGCAGCCGCACCGCCGCGGCCAGACCCGCGATCCCCCCACCGACCACGGCGACCCGCCACCCGTTGCCCATGGGGCCACCCTATGGCGCTGCCGCGGGGACCCCGGCCGTCAGGGTCCGGTCGGTGAAGCGGCGCCAGGCGAGCCCGGCGACCAGCGCCATGCCGGCCGCCGCGACCCAGAACGGCACCGTGAGCGAGGTCGCGGAGGCGAGGAAGCCGCCGGCCAGCGTGCCCAGCGCCGCGCCGCCGAGGTCGAGTGTGGCGAACGTCGCGCCGACCCGCCCGCGCAGCTCGTCCGGGACAAGCCGCTGGCGGATCGAGAGGGTGATCACACCCCAGACCGTGGTGTGGACGCCGAAGACGAACAGGACCGCGCCGGCGACCCAGGGAATCCTGGTGACCGCCAGCACCGCCTCGGTGGTGACCTCGATCAGCAGGCCGGCGCGGAGCAGCGTCGCCGGGCCGAAGCGGTCACGCAGCCGGGCGGCCACCACCGTGCCGAGCAGCCCGCCCGCGGCCCAGACCGCGAGCAGGACGCCGTAGCCGACCGGCGGCAGCCCGAGCCGCTGGGCGGCGTAGATGACGAAGGCCGCGAACGCGGCGCAGAACAGCACGTTCATCGCCGCGAGGCAGAGGGCGAGCAGCCGCAGCGGCGGGCGGGACCAGAGCGCGCGCAGCCCATCGGCGAGGTCGGCCCGCAGGCTCCCCGCCCCGCCGCTGCGGTGTGGAGCCGGCGCGGTCCGGACCAGCGCGAGCAGCCCCGCGGCGACCACGAAGGTGACGGCGTCGAAGCCGAACGGCACGGCCGCACCGGTGACGAACAGGTATGCGCCGAGCGGCTTGGCCGCGAGCTGGTTGCCGACGACGAAGGTGGCCATCAGGCGGGCGTTGGCGCGTTCGAGGTCGGCGTCCGCGACCACGGCCGGCACCAGGGCCTGGTACGCCGTGTCGGCCAGCGTCTCGCCGACCCCGAGCAGCAGGAAGACGGCGTACACCAGCGGGACCGTGACCGTGCCGGTGAGCACCGCGCCGGCGAGCAGGAACAGCAGCCCGGCGCGGCACAGGTTGACCACCAGCGCCAGGCGGCGGCGGTCGAGGCGGTCGACCCAGACGCCGGAGACGGGGGCGAGCAGCCACGGGAGCTGCTGGACGAACGCGGCGCCGGCCACCGCGGCGGGTTCGGCGGTCAGCGAGGCGACGAGGAGCGGGCCCGCGATCAGGGTGACGCCGTCACCGACGTTGCTGACGGCGCTGGCGGTCCAGAGCCGGCGGAAGTCGCGGCCGAGCACACCGGACGGTAGCCCGGGTCGGCGCTCCGGCGCACCGTGATTTCATGGGGGCGATGACGACCACGACCCACACCGACTCCGCGTTCGTCCGCGCGTGCCGCGGCCTGGACGTCCCGCACACGCCCGTCTGGTTCATGCGGCAGGCGGGGCGTTCGCTCCCTGAGTACCGCGCGCTCCGCGAGGGCCTCGGCATGCTCGAGACCATCCGCCGGCCCGACCTCGTCACCGAGATCACCCTCCAGCCGGTTCGCCGGCACGGCGTCGACGCGGCCATCCTGTTCAGCGACATCGTGGTGCCCGTGGTCGCCGCCGGCGTGGACCTCGACATCGTGGCCGGCACCGGCCCGGTGGTCGCCGACCCGATCCGCACCGCCGCCGGCGTGGCGCGGCTGCGCCGGATCGCCCCGGTCGACGTGTCCTACGTGGAGGAGGCGGTCCGCCTGCTCGTGGCGGAGCTGGGCCCGACGCCGCTGATCGGTTTCGCCGGCGCGCCGTTCACGCTGGCGAGCTACCTGGTCGAGGGCGGGCCGTCGCGCACGCACGCGCGCACCAAGGCGCTGATGTACGGCGACCCGGACACCTGGCACGCGCTCTGTGCCCGCCTGGCGGAGAACGCCGTGACGTTCCTGAAAGTCCAGGTGGCGGCCGGCGCCTCGGCGGTGCAGCTGTTCGACTCGTGGGCGGGTGCGCTGTCGGAGGCCGACTACCGCCGGTACGTGCTGCCGCATTCGGCCGCGGTGCTGGCGGGCCTGGCGGACACCGGCGTGCCGCGGATCCACTTCGGCGTCGGCACCGCGGAGCTGCTCGGCGCGATGGGCGAGGCCGGCGCCGACGTGGTGGGGGTGGACTGGCGCACGCCGCTGGACGCCGCCACCCGCCGGATCGGCGCCGGGAAGGCCGTGCAGGGCAACCTCGACCCGTGCACGCTGCTCGCGCCGTGGGAGGTCGTCGAGGCGGAGGTCCGGCGCGTCCTCGACGAGGGCCGGGCGGCCCCGGGCCATGTCTTCAACCTCGGCCACGGTGTGCTGCCCGAGACGGACCCGGAGGTGCTGACCCGGGTCACCGCGCTTGTACACGAGCTGACGGCGGCGCGATAACTGTCGGGTTTCAGCCGTTTCGCCCCGAAGATTGACCGATCATGCTAGGGCGGCGCGGCGTGCCCTTCCCCCACGGGAGCGCGACGGCCGCATAGGCTGCGAACCATGGTTGCGACAGCGGTCCCGCGGGTGTTCGCCGACGCTGTCGCCAGCCTGCGCGCGGCGACACCCCGGGCCGAGATCGTCCTCGAAGAGGTGGGCCCGCCGCAACGCCTGGCGCCGTTCGCGTTCGCCCTCAGCGCGTCGATCACCAAGCCGGACGACGACGAGATGGCGACCGGCCGCCTGATCCTGCTCTACGACCCCGACGGCCACGAGGCCTGGGAGGGCAAGATGCGGTTGGTCACCTACGTGACCGCGGAGGTGGACGTCGACATGGCCGCCGACCCGCTGCTGCCCACGGTCGGCTGGACGTGGCTGACCGACGCGCTGGAGGCCCAGGACGCGGCGTACCGCGCGATCGCGGGCACGGTGACCCAGACGATGTCGACCCGCTTCGGCGACCTGGCGGGCCCACCGACGGCGGCGGACATCGAGATCCGCGCCAGCTGGACCCCCACCGACACGGACCTCGGCGCTCACCTGCTGGCCTGGTCGACCCTCCTGGCCTCCACCGCCGGCCTCCCACCCCCCGGCGTCACCGCCCTCCCCGCCCGCCGCACCGGGCGGTCATGAGCGAGTCGGCACGCTGGACGGACGTCAGGGCGAAGGCCCGTGCGATCGATCCCGCATGGGACGGCGACGAGCGCAGGGCGTCCCCGACGGTCGCGGTACGCCGGGTGGCCGGCCGTCGCCGGATGCGGGAGCGGATGGTGGCGTCGGTCAGCGGCGCCAACTCGCCGCCATCCGGCGGCAGCGCGGCATGACGCAGACCCAGCTCGCCGCGGCGACCGGGCTGTCACAGGCACGGATCAGCCAGATCGAGCACGGCGAGGCGGTCGGCATCCAATCGCTCCGCGCGTACGTCGTCGGGCTCGGCGGTCAGCTCGACATCGTCGCGCGGATCGGCGACCTCACGCTCGAGGTCGCCTGATCCGTTGCGCGGCGGTGCTCAGGCCGGGTCGTGCAGGGCGGTCGCCAGGTCGGTGGCGAGCAGGTTCACCTGCCAGGCCCGGGCCCCGTAGCCCCGCAGCGTCGCCGAGACCGTCTCCGGTGTGATCTCCTCCGGCGGCGTCCACGCCAGGCGGCGGATCGAGTCCGGGGCGATCAGGTTCTCGGCGGGCAGTTTGTGCGCGGCGGCCGTCGTCGTAACCACCTCCCGGCACCGGGCCAGGCGGGCGGCGGCCACCGGGTCGCGCTCGGCCCAGCGGTGCGGCGGCGGCGGGCCGTCGATGGGCGGGTTGGTCGGCAGGGCGTCGTCGGGCAGGCCGCGGGCGGTGTCGAGGGCGTCCAGCCAGACCCGGGCCAGGCGGCGCACCGACCGGCCGCCGAAGCCCGGCAGGGTCAGCAGCGTCCGTTCGTCCTTCGGGTCGACCTCGGCCGCCGCGATGATCGCGGCGTCGGGCAGGACCCGGCCCGGCGCGGAGTCGCGGCGGGCGGCGATGTCGTCGCGGGCGTACCACATGGCGCGGACCCGGGCCTGGGCCCGGGCACCCCGGATGCGGTGGATGCCGGACGTGCGGCGCCACGGGTCGGGACGGGTCCGCGGCGGCTGCGCTCCCCAGGCGACCAGCGCGGCGAACTCCTCGGCCGCCCACTCCTGCTTGCCCTGGGCGACCAGCTCGGCGGCGAGCGCGTCGCGGAGGTCGACCAGCAGCTCCACGTCGAGCGCGGCGTACGTCAGCCACGACTCGGGCAGCGGCCGGCTGGACCAGTCGGCGGCGGAATGGTGCTTCTCCAGCGTATAGCCGAGCAGCTGCTCGGTCAGCGCGGCCAGGCCGACCCGCTCGAACCCGCAGAGCCGGCCGGCCAGCTCGGTGTCGAAGAGGCGGCGGGGACGCAGCCCGAGGTCGGCGAGGCACGGCAGGTCCTGGCTGGCGGCGTGCAGCACCCACTCGGCGTCGGCGATCGCGGCGTCGAGCGTACGCAGGTCACCGAGCGGCAGTGGGTCGATCAGCACGGTGCCGGCACCGCCGCGGCGCAGCTGCACGAGGTACGCGCGTTGGCTGTAGCGGTAGCCCGAGGCACGCTCGGCGTCGATGGCGACGGGGCCACTGCCGGCGGCGAAGCGCGCCACGGCGGTCGCGAGCGCCTCGGCCGTCTCGATCGGCGCGGGCGTGCCATCACGCGGCGCCGTGAGGAGCCGCGGTGTCGGCCCGGCCGGGACGGGATCGGCCGGGACGGGCGGGCCGTCACTGGAGCCGGTGGAGGAACCGTCCGCGTCCAAGGAGGTGGGCGACTCGTCCCCCGCTCTGCGTGCGGCCCGACGGCGCAGGGGTGGTTCGTCGGTCACCTGACAACCCTAGTAGGCGGGCCGTCACGCACGGGACAGCCGGGTCGGCGCGTCGGCTCTGCGGTAGCGTCCACCGGGGGCCCAGCCGGTGCGACGGGAGGGAGCGGACATGTCCGCCGGGGACGAACGCACAGCATGGCCCTCGTCGGCGTACGGCGGCCCGCCGCGGCCGAGGGTCGACCCGGACGCGCCGGTCTACCGTCCGGCTCCCGAGCCGCCGCCGTCCTATGCGGACGCCGGCCCCTACCGCCCGCCCGCGCCGCGCTGGCCGGACGCCCCGATCACGGCGCCGTACCCGCCGCCGGTCGCCTCCCGTGCGCCGCGCCGCTGGCCGCTCGCCGTGCCGCTGGGCCTGGTGGTGGTCCTCGCCGGAGTGGCGGTCTACCAGGCGGTCCGGATCGACCGCCTCACCGACCGCGTCGCCGCGCAGGAGAAGGTGCTGGTCGAGACCCAGGCGAGAGACAACGCGCGCCTCGACGGCCTCGACGGCCGCGCCGCGGAGCTGGAGAAGAAGCTCGGCAGCGCGTTCAACCCGGAGGCGATCTCGAGCGCCGCGCTGCCGAGCGTCCTCCGGGTCGCGGCGGGCGACGTCAGCGGCACGGCGTTCGCGGTCGGCAGACCCGCCGCCGGCGGCCGCACCAACCTGCTCACCAACTTCCACGTCGTCGAGTCGGTGTACGACGGCGGCGGCCGCCGGGTGACGCTGGAGCGCGACGACAAGCGCTACCAGGCGACCATCGTGGCGGTCGACCGCTCCGCCGACGTCGCGCACCTCCGCGCCGACACGAAGATCCCGGGTCTGCCCACCGCGAAGGGCGACGTCCGCCCGGGCCAGCAGATCGTCGTCGTCGGCGCTCCCCTGGGCCTCACCGACTCGGTGACCACCGGCGTGGTGAGCGCCGTCCGCGATCTCCCCGACAGCGACGGCCCGGTGATCCAGTTCGACGCCCCGATCAACCCGGGCAACTCCGGCGGCCCGGTCATCAACGCGGCGAAACAGGTGGTCGGCATCGCCACGGCCAAGGCCCGCGACGCCGAGGGCATCGGCCTCGCCGTCCCCATCACCACCGCCTGCGACGCCTTCGCCGTCTGCTGAGCCGGAAAGGAAGGGCCCCTTGTTAACGCCTGGGCGTTAACAAGGGGCCCTTCCTTTCCGGCTCAGGCGCCGAGCACGTGCGGGCGGCGGGAGGCCCACTCCAGGGAGTGCCGGATGCCGTCCTCCACCGTGTACTCCGGCTCCCAGCCCAGCGTCGCGCGGACCTTGTCCGTGCGGGTGTACGAGCCCGCCACGTCGCCCGGCCGGGGTGGCGCGTCCACCACGCGGAGCGGGTGGTCGATCGCGCGCTGGAACGCCGCCACGAACTCGCGGACCGTCGTGCCACTGCCCGAGCCCAGGTTGAGCACGTCGTAGCGCCGCTCGCCGCCGGGCGGCAGCACGTCGTCGAAGCGGCGCAGCGCCTCGACGTGCGCGCGGGCCAGGTCCCAGACGTGGATGAAGTCGCGGATGCCGCTGCCGTCGCGGGTGGGCCAGTCGGTTCCGGTGACCTGGAACGCCGTGCCGTCCTCCAGCGCGGTGATCAGCTTGCCGAGCAGGTGCGTGGGCTTCGGGTACTGCAGGCCCGTGCGCATCTTCGGGTCGGCGCCGATCGGGTTGAAGTACCGCAGCGAGATCGCGCGCAGGTCGTACGCCGCCGCGCAGTCCTCCAGGACCCACTCCATGACCGCCTTGGTCCGGGCGTACGGCGACGACGGCGCCAGCTCCGATGTCTCGTCCACCGCGAAGTCCTCCCCCGGCCCGTAGATCGCGGCCGACGACGAGAACAGGTACCGCGAGCAGCCGTTGCGGACCACGTGGTCGATCAGCTCGACCGACTTGGCGACGTTCTCGCGGTAGTAGCGCACCGGCTCGGCGACCGACTCCGGCACCACGATCAGCGCCGCGCAGTGCACGACGGCCGCGATGTCGGGATGGTCGGCGAAGACCCGGTCGACGAGCGCGCCGTCGGCGATGTCGCCCTCGTAGAAGACGCGGTCCCGGGCGTACTCCACCCGCCCGGTGACCAAATTGTCCAGAATGATCGGGGTGAGACCCGCGTCCAGGCACGCCGACGCCACCGTGCTGCCGATGAACCCCGCGCCACCCGCGATCAAGACCTTCATGGCGAAGGACCCTACCGGAGCGGGATGGACGGGACCTGGGTCGCCGACGCAGGTTACTGGCGAGTAGCATCCAATCGCAGAAGCCCCTACCGAGGAGGCCAACCCGTGCCCCGTGTTGTCCGCGACGTCGCGTTCGTCGACGGCGTCCGCACCCCGTTCGGAAAGGCGGGTGGCATGTACGCGCACACCCGCGCCGACGACCTCGTCGTCCGCTGCATCCGGGAGCTGCTGCGCCGCAACCCGCAGCTGCCACCGGAGCGGGTCGAGGAGGTCGCCATCGCCGCCACCACGCAGACCGGCGACCAGGGCCTGACCATCGGCCGCACCGCCGCGCTGCTCGCCGGCCTGCCCAAGACCGTGCCCGGCTTCGCCATCGACCGCATGTGCGCCGGCGCGATGACCGCGGTGACCTCCGTCGCCGGCGGCATCGCGATCGGTGCCTACGACGTCGCGATCGCCGGCGGCGTCGAGCACATGGGTCGCCACCCGATGGGTGAGGGCGTCGACCCCAACCCGCGCATCCTCGCCGAGCGGCTGGTCGACCCGTCCGCGCTGGTCATGGGCAAGACCGCGGAGAACCTGCACGACCGCCTGCCGGGCGTCACCAAGGAGCGCGCCGACGCGTTCGGCCTGGCCAGCCAGGTCAAGACCGCCAAGGCGTACGCCAACGGCAAGCTCCAGGACGACCTCGTCCCCGTGGCCATCCGCGACCCGGAGGCCGGCTGGGGTCTCGCCACCGCCGACGAGGCGCCGCGCGAGACGAGCATGGAGAAGCTGGCCACGCTCAAGACCCCGTTCCGCCCGCACGGCAGGGTGACCGCCGGCAACGCCGCCGGGCTCAACGACGGCGCCACGGCCAGCATCATCGCCGCCGAGGAGACCGCGCGCGAGCTGGGCCTGCCGGTCGCGATGCGGCTCGTGTCGTACGGCTTCGTCGGTGTCGAGCCGGAGGTGATGGGGTTCGGCCCGATCCCGGCCACGGAGAAGGCGCTGCGCCTCGCCGGCCTGTCCATCGACGACATCGGGCTCTTCGAGCTCAACGAGGCGTTCGCGGTGCAGGTGCTCGCGTTCCTCGACCACTTCGGCATCGCCGACGACGACCCGCGGGTCAACCCGTGGGGCGGTGCGATCGCCGTGGGCCACCCGCTGGCCTCCTCCGGCGTGCGGCTGATGACCCAGCTCGCGCGCCAGTTCGCCGAGCACCCCGAGGTGCGGTACGGCATCACCGCCATGTGCATCGGCATCGGCATGGGCGGCTCGGTCATCTGGGAGAACCCGGCCTGGGAGGGCACGAAGTGACCACGCTGAGCAATCCCGACGAGGTCGTCACCCGCGCGCTGGTGCGCCAGGTCCAGGTCAAGGGCGTGAAGGCGGCGCTCGTCACGCTCGACAACGGGCACGACCACACCAAGCCCAACACCTTCGGCCCGGCGGGCCTCGCGAGCCTCGACGAGGCCATCACCGCGGCGCTCGCCCTCGACCCGGCGTTCGTCGCGATCACCGGCAAGCCGTACGTCTTCTGCGTCGGCGCCGACCTCACCGGCATCCCGATGATCTCCACCCGCGAGCAGGCGGTGGAGCTGGGCCGCTTCGGCCACCGGGTGTTCAACCGGCTGCGCGAGTCACCGGTGCCGACGTTCGCGTTCGTCAACGGCGTCGCGATGGGCGGCGGCCTGGAGGTGGCGCTGCACTGCCACTACCGCACGCTCTCCGGCGGCGCCGGCACGCTGGCGCTGCCCGAGGTCTCGCTCGGCCTCGTCCCGGCCTGGGGCGGCACGCAGCTGCTGCCGAACCTGATCGGCATCGCGCCGGCGGCGCAGGTGATCGTGCAGAACCCGCTCACCCAGAAGACCCTGCGTCCGGCCCAGGCCCGCGAGCTCGGCCTCGCCGACGTGCTGCTGGAGCCGGCGGACTTCCTGGAGCGCTCGCTGGAGTGGGCCGCCGGCGTCGTGGCCGGCGAGATCACCGTCGAGCGGCCGGAGATCGACCGCGACATGTGGGACGGCGTGCTCTTCTTCGCGAAGCAGCAGCTGGACGAGAAGCTGCACGGCGCCGTGCCGGCCGCCGAGAAGGCGCTGGAGCTGCTGGCCCTGGCCAAGGAGGCCGACTTCGCCACCGGCACCGCCGCGGAGGACGAGGCGCTCGGCGACCTGGTGACCAGCCCGCAGCTGCGGCGCAGCCTGTACGCCTTCGACCTCGTGCAGCGCCGCGCGAAGAAGCCGGCCGGTGCACCGGCGGCGGCGCTGGCCCGCGAGGTGACCAAGGTCGGCATCGTCGGCGCCGGGCTCATGGCCAGCCAGATGGCGCTGCTGTTCGCGCGCCGGCTCCAGGTGCCGGTCGTGCTCACCGACCTCGACCAGGCCCGGGTCGACAAGGGCGTCGGCCACGTCCACGCCGAGATCGACAAGCTGGCCGGCAAGGGCAGGATCGACGAGGGTACGGCCGCCCGCCTGCACGGCCTCGTCTCCGGCTCGGTCGACACCGCGGTCTTCGCCGACGCGGACTTCGTCATCGAGGCGGTCTTCGAGGACCTGGCCGTGAAGAAGCAGGTCCTCGCCGACCTGGAGAAGATCGTCAAGCCCGAGGCGGTCCTCGCCACCAACACCTCGTCGCTGTCGGTGACCGAGATGGCGGCCGACCTCGACCACCCGGAGCGGGTCGTCGGCTTCCACTTCTTCAACCCGGTCGCGGTGATGCCGCTGGTCGAGATCGTCCGGGCCGGCAAGACGGACGACGCGACGCTGGCCACCGCGTTCGCGGTCGGCAAGCAGCTCAAGAAGTCCTGCGTGCTGGTCAAGGACGCGCCGGCGTTCGTCGTCAACCGGCTGCTGACCCGGTTCCTCGGCGAGATCTACGCGGCGATCGACGCCGGGACGCCGGTCGAGGTCGCCAACACGGCGCTCGACCCGCTCGGCCTGCCGATGCGGCCGATGGCGCTGCTCACGATGGTCGGCCCGGCGATCGCGCTGCACGTCGCCGAGACGATGCACGCCGCGTTCCCGGACCGGTTCGGGGTCAGCGCCAACCTGGGCCGGATCGTCGAGAGCGGCAGGCCCCTGACCGACCGCGACGGCACGATCGACGAGTCGGTGGTGGCGCTGCTGGAGGTCGGCGACCGGCCGCTCACCGCCGAGCAGGTGCGCGACAACGCGCTCGACGCGGTCGCCGACGAGGTGAAGCGGATGCTCGCCGAGGGTGTCGTGGCCGACGCCAAGGACATCGACCTGTGCCTGATCCTCGGCGCGGGCTGGCCTTTCCATCTGGGCGGGATCACGCCCTACCTGGCGGCGACCGGCCGCCTCTGAGGGTGGGCGGAAGGGCCCCTACCGGGGCCCTTCCGCTCGCTCAGTCCTGGATCTCCACCTCGGAACGCATCTGGACGAAGTTCTTGTAGGCCCCGTCGCCGTCGGTGTTGTAGACGCCGACCAGGCCGACGCTCCCCCGGTCCGACCAGGCACAGATGCCCAGCGGCAGCGACGTGGCGCCGGTCGCGATGCTGCCGTCGGCGCACTTGGCCTGACCGCCGAGCGGGCCGGCGTCGACCTCCTTGGTGTTCTTGATCGGAATGCCGCTGGTGTTCATGCTGCTGAACGTGTCGTCCAGCTCCTTCTGCGGGTCGGCGATGATGCCGGAGACCGCGACCAGCATGACGAGGTCCTGCTGGGCGATGTCGCCGTAGAAGGCGGCGGCGGTGCTGGTGGCGTTCGGCACCTTGGCGTTGAGTTCTGACAGCATCTGGTCGCTGGCCGACTGGAGCTCCGCGTCCTGGATCTTCGCCTTGCCGGCCAGCGTCGCCGGCGCGGTGACACGCGTGCTGGTGGCGTCGATGACCTCGTTCGCGGTGTCGCGGACGGCGAAGAAGATGGCGACGGCGCCGCCGATGCAGAGCAGCAGCACCACGGCGACGACGATCAGGACGATCCGGCCGGCCTTGCTCTTCTTGGGCGGAGCGGCCGGCGGCACCGGCGGGCCACCGAAGCCCTGCGGCTGGCCGTACGGCTGCTCACCGTAGGTCGGCTGCGCTGGCGGCTGCCCATAGGCCGGCTGCTCACCGTAGCCCGGCTGTCCGTAAGCCCCGCCACCTGAGGCGGGCTGCCCGTAGGCCCCGCCACCCGACGCGGGCTGCCCATAGGCCCCGCCA
>Ga0164243_10007590_pt1 | contig 16180 bp, 14 predicted proteins | sample OricompcompostOP_FD_108781 | JGI IMG/M metagenome (GOLD analysis project Ga0164243, IMG submission 108781) | Organic Plus compost microbial communities from Emeryville, California, USA - Original compost - Organic plus compost (OP) | ecosystem: Engineered > Solid waste > Mixed feedstock >...
CCCGCGCCCGGCCCCACGCCCGGCCCCGCGCCCGGCACCGTGTCCTGCACCGTGTCTGGCACCGTGGTCGGCACCGCGAGCGCGACGCCGGTCACCGCCACCGCGAGCCCCACGGCGAGGCCGACGCGTCGCCAGGCGTGAGCGACCTGTGCTGCGACCACCACTCCACCTCCACGTCCGGGTGTGTCCGTGACCCCGGTCACTGCTCCAACGACGGTGTGCGGCCGCGGTGACGCCGAAGGTGAACCCGCGTCAGGTTCGGGTGCGCGATGATGCGGTCATGAAGCGGATGCTCGCCGCCGCGACCGCCTGGTGCCTGGCGCTCGCCGGGTGCGCGGGCGAGGAGCCGGCCGCGCCGACGCCGACCCGGTCCGCCGTGCCGACGAGCAGCCCGAGCAACGACGCCGGCGCCGGCGAGCTGGCGCTGGCCCGCAACGACACCCGCCGCGACTCCGTCTATCCGGAGTACGGCGACCCGCTCGTCGACGCGCTGCGCTACGACCTCGACCTCACCTGGACGCCTGGGGAGGACCGGTTGACGGCGGTGGAGACGCTCACCTTCCGGGCGACCGCGGACGCCCGGAGGATCCCCCTCGACTTCGACGAGCGCCTCGCGATCTCCGCAGCCCGGGTCGACGGCGAGCCGGTCGAGGTGCGGACCCGCGGCCACGACCTCGTCGTGCGGCACCCGGTCGTCGCGGACCGGCGCTACGAGCTGGTGCTGGAGTACGCCGGCACCCCCGCGCCCGCGCCGGCCCCCAGCCGCCGCGGCGACTTCACCCAGGGCGTGGGCTGGAGCATCACCCCCGAGCACGAGACGTGGACGCTGCAGGAGCCCTACGGAGCGTTCACCTGGTACGCCGTCAACGACCACCCCTCCGACAAGGCGCTCTACGACTTCCGGCTCACCGTGCCCGAGCCGTGGGCCGGGGTGGCGAACGGCGTGCTGACCTCCTCGACGACCGAGGACGGGCTGCGGGTGAACACCTGGCACCTCTCCGAGCCGGCGGCGTCGTACCTGGTCACGGTGGCGTTCGGCGACTTCCAGCGCACCGACCTCGCCTCCCGCAGCGGGGTCCCGATCCAGATCTGGACCGACGCCGACGGCGAGCCGACGCCGGGTGACACGGCGATGACGCCGGCCGCGATCGACTGGCTCGAGCACGTGCTCGGGCCCTACCCCTTCGACAGCTTCGGCATCGTCGTGGTCGACAACGACAGTGGGATGGAGACGCAGACCATGGTCACGCTGGGCGACTCGGCGTACAGCCTGTCGGCGCCGGTGATCGTGCACGAGGCCGCCCACCACTGGTACGGCGACACGGTGACGCCGGCGGACTGGTCCGACGTGTGGATGAACGAGGGCATGGCGATGTACCTCCAAGGCATGTGGGAGGCCGAGCAGGAGGGCGTCCCCGTCGAGCAGAAGATGGACGAGTGGGCCGAGCTCGAGTCCGGCCTGCGCGCCCGCTCCGGCCCGCCCGCGGCCTTCGATCCGACCCGGTTCGGGGACGGCAACATCTACTACGGCCCGGCCCTGATGTGGCACGAGCTGCGCGAGCGGCTCGGGGAGGACGGCTTCTTCGAGGTGCTCCGGGAGTGGCCCGCCGCGCGGGCCAACGGCACCGCCGACCGTGCGGCGTACCTCGACTGGATCGAGGAGACGACGGGCGAGGAGCTCTCCGCGTTCTTCGACGACTGGCTGCTCGACTCGACCACCCCGCGCCGGGACTGACCCCGCGACCGGCACCGCGACCGACCCCGCGACCGACCCCGCGACCGACCCCGGGCCCCGCACCGCGGTCAGCGGCGGGTGCGCTCCGGCCACAGGCAGGCCGCCGCGGCGGCCAGGGCCGCGTCGACGGTGACGTCCGCGAGGCGGTCCGCCCCGGCGAGGGCGCGCGCGGTGCAGGCGGCTGCCGCCGGGTCGAGGGCGGCGTCCCGCTCCAGGCTCGTCGCGAGGGAGGCCCCGTCGCCGGGCGCCGGCCCGCCGCCGTCCGGGGCGGTGAGGGCGATCGCGCCGGCGATCGCGAGCACGAGCGCGGCGGCCACCCCCGGCCGGAGGCGGCGACGAGCCGGCCCGACCGCGGCCGCTGCGACGCGGAGTTCGTCGCGCAGCGCGGTCGCCGGCAGCCGGCCGGTCAGCGCGGCACGCAGCACCCGGTCGAGGGCGCGCGGGAGGCGCGGCACCGGCCCGCCGTCGTACGGCGTGCGGCCGGTCAGGCACGAGCCGAGGACGCGTCCCAGCGCTCGAAGGTCCTCCTCGACGCCGTGGGCGTGCTCGTCGTCGGCCCGGCCGGCGATGCCGAAGTCGGCGAGATAGGCCACGGTCCGCGGCCCGCGCCGCCGTAGGAGCACGTTGGCGGGCTTGACGTCGCGGTGGACGAGGCCGGCCCGGTGGGCCTCGGCCAGGCCGTCGGCGACCTGCGCGACCAGCTCGGCCGCCTCGGCGGGCGGCAGCGGGCCGTGGGCGCGCAGCGCGGCGCCGAGGTCGCCGTCGGGGATGAGCTGGCTGGCGAGGTAGAGCCGGCCGCCGACCTCGCCGTACGCGAAGACCTGGACGACGTGGGGCGAGTCGAGCGCCGCCTGCGCCCGCGCCTCACGCAGGAAGCCGGCCCGGAACCCGGGATCACACGCACGATCGGCGACGATGAGCTTCAGGGCGACCCGCCGCCCGAGCACGGTGTCGACGGCCTCGTAGACCGTGCCCATCCCGCCGCGGCCCAGCCAGCGCACGATCCGGTACGGCCCCAGCTCCTCCCCCGGCGCGAGCGCCCCCGCGCGCGGGGGAGCCGGCGCAGGCGGGACGGTGTGTGGCGGCTCGGACACCGCTCCGTTCTACCGCCGCGGGGTCCGTCCCGCGACCGCTCCTCCCCAACCGCCCCCGGCTCGGTCGCCCTCGGTCAGAACAGGAGCGCCGTGGCCGGGTCGGTGACGAGATCGGCGACGTCGGCGAGGAACTGCGAGCCGGTCGCGCCGTCGATGTGGCGGTGGTCGAAGGAGAGCGCGAGGGTCATCACCTGGCGCGGCACGACCTGGTCGCCGACCACCCACGGCTGCGGCTTGATGGCGCCGAGGCACACGATCGCGGACTCGCCGGGGTTGATGATCGGCGTACCGCCGTCGACGCCGAAGACGCCGACATTGGTGATCGTGAACGTGCCTCCGGCGAGGTCGGCGGGCTGGGTGCGGCCCTCCCGGGCGGTCGCGGTGAGCGACTCGAGCGCGCGGGCCAGCTCGACCAGCGACATCGCGTGCGCGTCCTTGACGTTGGGGACGACCAGCCCGCGCGGGGTGGCCGCGGCGATGCCGAGGTTGACGTAGTGCTTGACCACGACCTCCTGTGCGGCCTCGTCCCAGGTCGAGTTGACCAGCGGGGTACGCCGCAGCGCGAGCAGGCAGGCGCGCGCCACCACGAGCAGCGGGCTGACCTTGACGTCCGCGAACTCCCGGCGCTGCCGGAGCCGGTCCACGAGCTCCACCGTGGCCGTGGCGTCGACGGTGACCCACTCGGTGACGTGCGGCGCGGTGAACGCCGAGGCCACCATCGCGGCGGCCATGTTCTTGCGCACGCCCTTGACCGGCTCGCGGCTCTCGCGCTCGCCCTGGGCGCCGGAGCCCTGGCTGAGGGCGCCCTGGGTGAAGGAGCGGGGCGCCGCCGACGCGGCCGCGGAGGCCCCGGGACCGGCCTCGGCGGCGGAGGCCGCGGCCAGCACGTCCTCCTTGCTCACGGTGCCCTTCGGCCCGGTCGGCACGACCGCGGTGAGGTCGACGCCGAGGTCGCGCGCCAGACGCCGCACCAGCGGCTTGGCCAGCGCCCGCGGCGGGCGCCCGCTGCCCGACCCGCTGCCCGGTCCCCGCTGCTCGCCCTGCTCCGGCTGCCTCTCGCCGGGCACGACGACCGCGGACACCTCGGCCGGCGCGGCCTTGCGGGCGCGCCGCTTGAGCGCGCGCTGCTTGGGTCCGTAGCCGACGAGCGTGGCGTTGCCCGCCGGCGGGACGTTGGTGTCGATCGGCTCGGGAGCCGTGGGGATCTCGCTGGGCGGCGGCGCGACCGCGCCGCGGCCCTCCGATGCCGACGGTGCCGACGGTGCCGACGGTGCCGGGGCGGCGGCCGCGCCCGGCTCGCCGATGCGGATGATGGGGGTGCCGACCTCGACCGTCTCGCCCTCCGCCGCGAGCAGGGCGAGCACCTGCCCGGCGTACGGCGAGGGGAGCTCGACAATCGACTTGGCGGTCTCGATCTCCACGACGACGTCGTTGACGGCGACCACGTCGCCCTCCTTGACCCGCCAGGCGACGATCTCCGCCTCGGTGAGGCCCTCGCCGACGTCGGGGAGCTTGAACTCGTGAGCAGCGGACATCTCGTCAGGCTCCTCAGAACTCGAAGGTCCGGTCGACGGCGTCGAGGACGCGGTCCAGGTCCGGCAGGAAGGCGTCCTCGATCCGGGCGGGTGGGTACGGCGTGTCGAAGCCGCCGACGCGGAGCACGGGCGCCTCCAGCGAGTGGAAGCACTCCTCGGTGACCCGCGCTGCGATCTCCGCGCCGAGACCGAGCGTCACGTGCGCCTCGTGGACCACCACGAGCCGGCCGGTACGACGCACCGACTCGTGCACCGGGAGCAGGTCCAGCGGCGACAGGGTCCGCAGGTCGATCACCTCCAGCGAGCGGCCCTCCTCCGCGGCGACGGTGGCGGCGTCGAGGCAGGTGGAGACGGTGGGTCCGTAGCCGACGAGGGTGACATCGGACCCGGGCCGCACCACCCGCGACTGCCACAGCGGCGCGGGAGGGGCGGACTCGTCCACGTCGGCCTTCGCGGAGTGGTAGAGCCGCTTGGGCTCGAGGAACACGACGGGGTCGTCGGCATGGATGGCCTGCTGGATCATCGCGTAGGCGTCCGCGGGGTTCGAGCACGCGACGACCTTGAGCCCCGGCGTGTGCACGAACTGCGCCTCGGGCGACTCGCTGTGGTGCTCCACCGCGCCGATCCCACCGCCGAACGGGATCCGGATCACCATCGGGATCCGCACCCGGCCCTGGCTGCGGAAGTGCAGCTTGGCGACCTGGCACACGATCTGGTCGTAGGCGGGGTAGACGAAGCCGTCGAACTGGATCTCCACGACCGGCCGGTAGCCGCGCATCGCGAGCCCCACGGCGGTGCCGACGATGCCGGACTCCGCGAGCGGGGTGTCGATGACCCGGTCGTCGCCGAAGTCCTTCTGCAGGCCGTCGGTGATCCGGAAGACGCCCCCGAGCGCGCCGACGTCCTCACCCATGACGACGACCTTGTCGTCGTCCTCCATCACCTTGCGCAGGCCCGCGTTGAGCGCCTTGGCGAGCGTCATCGTCACCATGTCAGTGGACCTCCTCGAAGGACGCCACGTGGGCGTCGTACGCCGCCTGCTGGGCCGCCAGCTCCGGCGTCTTCTCCGCGTGCACGAGGTCCCACAGGTCGTGCGGCGACGGATCGGGCAGCGCGTGGCACTCGCGTCGCATCCGCTCCCCCAGCGCGTCGGCCTCGGCGGCGACCTCGGCCCAGAAGGCGTCGTCGGCCAGGCCGTTGCGGCGCAGGTAGACCTCGAGCCGCGCGATGGGGTCCTTGAGCTTCCAGTGCTCGACGTCCTCGCTGAGCCGGTAGCGCGTCGGGTCGTCGGTCGTGGTGTGTGCGCCCATCCGGTAGGTGTACGCCTCGATCAGGATCGGGCCCTGCCCCTCACGGGCCCGTTGCAGGGCCGCCTTGGTGACGGCGTACGTCGCCAGGACGTCGTTGCCGTCGACCCGGATGCCGGGGAAGCCGAAGCCGTGGGCGCGACGGTAGAGCGGGATGCGCGACTGCCGTTCGAAGGGCTCCGAGATCGCCCATTGGTTGTTCTGGCAGAAGAACACGACCGGGGCGTTGTAGGAGGCGGCGAACACGAACGCCTCGTTGACGTCGCCCTGCGACGACGCGCCGTCGCCGAAGTGGGCGACCACCGCGGTGTCGCGGTCGGGGTCGCCCGTGCCGACGAGGCCGTCGCGCTGCACGCCCATCGCGTAGCCGGTGGCGTGCAGGGTCTGTGCCCCGATGACGATGGTGTAGAGCCCGAAGTTGTGCTCGGCCGGGTCCCAGCTGCCCTGGTCGACACCGCGGAACAGGGCGAGCAGGCGGACCGGGTCGACACCGCGGCACCAGGCGACGCCGTGCTCGCGGTAGGTCGGGAACACGTAGTCCTGGGGCGCCAGGGCCCGCCCCGCGCCGATCTGCGCGGCCTCCTGGCCCAGCAGCTGCGCCCACAGTCCCAGCTCGCCGTGGCGCTGCAGCGCGGTGGCCTCGACGTCGAGGCGGCGCACGAGCGTCATGTCGCGGTAGAACCCGCGCAGCTGCTCGGGGCTGAAGTCGGCGTCGAAGCCGGGGTGGTGCAGGCGCTCGCCCTCGGGGGTGAGGAGCTGGACCAGCTCGGGATCGGGGGTCTGCTCGGGCGGGGGCCCGAAGACGGGGTCGACGGGGTCGTTCATCGCGGGGTGCGTCATCGCCCAACTCCTTACGTCCGCAGCCTGCGGGATCGCCGTGGCACGGTTCTGGTCGGTCCGGGGTCCGGGGTCGGTCACCAGGGTGGCGTGACGTGTGATCCGGAGCACACCGTCATCGCCACGATACCCGTCCAGGCGCCGTCCCCATGTGCGGCAGTTGGTCCCGGCGCCGCACGGCGTCGGTGCGACGCGCGGGAGTGCTCGTCTCCCGGCGACCTGTCCCCCCAGGCGTCGTGGCCCCGCGCGGGGCCACGACGGCGATCACGTCACTTCTCGGTGTAGCTGTAGCCGTTGATGAGCCACTCGCCGGTGCTGCCGTTGAGCAGCCAGGTCGAGTCGAGCGTCTTGCCGGTGGTCGGCGCGTAGACGTCGCCGGTCACCGTGGCGTAGGAGCCGACGATGGTGGGCTCGTCGAAGGTGTACTCGGCGTTGGAGAGCTCCAGGTCGCCGGCGACGGCCTCGCAGCCGTCCTGGTCGGTGAACTCCGAGGCGAAGTACTCCGGGGTGCTCAGGCCCTCGACGGCCAGGCAGTTGCCCTCCAGCAGGGAGTCGAGGAAGGCCCGGGCGGTGATCGTCGGGTCCTCCTCGGGCGAGTCGGTGAGGTCGACGAGGTCGGAGGGCACCGGCATCCCGATCTCGTCGGACTCGGTGGGCTCCTCGGCGGGCTCGCTGGGCTCGTCGGTGCGCGACGCGTCGGCGCTCGCGGAGGTCTCGTCCTCGGCCGCGGGATCGTCGTCGTCGCCGTCGAAGACGGTGAACGCCAGCACCGCCACCACGCCGAGGACGAGCACCACCACTCCGGCGACGATGCCGATGATCAGGCCCTTGCGGCCGCGGCCGCCCGGGGGCGGTGGCGGCACGGGAGCACCAGGGCCGCCGCCGATGCCGGGACCACCGGGAGCTCCCGGGCCACCCGGGTAGGGCGGGGCGCCGGGCCCGGGGTGCGGGGGCTGCGGGTAGCCCGGCGGCGGAGGCGGCGGCGCGGGGAAGCCGGGCTGCGGTCGATCGGGGGTGCCGTACGGCGGAACGGGAGCGCCGGGGGTCGGCGGCGGAAGCTGCGTCGGCGGCTGCTCGCCCGGCTGCCCAGGTGGGGGGAACTGGTCGCTCACCCGCGCGAGCCTAGAGGAACAGCTCCGGGGGATGGCGCAGGCCAGCGCTGCGCAGCGCGCGCCGGCTCGCGCTCGCTCATCCCGTGGCCGGGCCGCCCGCCGTGCGGGCGCCGCGGCGCCGGCGGGGCCAGACCGTCGGGGCCACCAGGACCAGGCCGACGGGCGCCGCGAGGAGGAAGACCCGGGCGTGCGGCTCGAGCGAGGCCAGCACGGCGTCGAGGAGCACGCCGGCCAGCTCGCGACGCTGCACCTCGACCCGGTCGACGACGACCGAGGCGAGAGGCTCGGCGGCCAGGAGCACGACGACGGCGGCGAGCGCGACGCCGAGCAGACCGAGGCCGGCCGCGCGGATCCGGCCCCGCCAGCCGCGGGCGACGAGGACGGCGCCCGCGACGAGCGCCAGCCACACGACCGGCAGCAGCCGGACCAGGCCGTCGGCCGCGCGATAGGCCGGACCCGCCTCGGCGACCTTCGCCTCCCGTTCGACGGGCACCTCGAGCGGGACGGCGGGCAGCAGGCCCACCGGGATCCCCCGCTCCTCCAGCTGCAGCAGGACCTGCGCGACCAGGGGACTCGCGTCCACCGTGATCGAGCCGTCGGCGGGCGCGTCGGGGTGCTCGAGCACGGCCAGCACCTGGTCGTGCAGGTCGCCGTTGGCCGTGCGCCAGAAGGTCGGGAAGTCCGGGCTCTCCACCACGAGCGTGGCGGCCGTCCGCGCCCAGTCGCGGACGCCGGCCGGCAGGCTGAGCCCGATGTGCTGCTCCAGCGCGGCCACCGCCGCGTCGGCTGCGGCGTCGGCGAGCACCTGGCGCACCGTGGGGTCGTCGGCAAGTCCGGCCACCGTGTCGACGTACTCCTCCCGGTCGTCGACCCGGGCCGTCAGCCAGCTGCCGGCGATCACCAGCGGGGCGACGAGGGTGGCGAGCAGGACGGCGACGACCGCGAGGAGGGAGCGCACGTGCCTCAGCATGCCGGACACCGCGCCTCCATCGGCGTCCCGGCGGGCTCACCCGACCGCGTGGCGCGCCGCGGGGAGGCTCAGCGGCCCGGGCTGACCTGCTCGAGGTAGTCGGTGAACCACGACTCCAGGTCGGCCGGGTCGGTCGGGAAGGGAGGCAGGTCGGAGGGGATGCCGGACGGGAGCCCGCTCGGTGCCTTCGGCGGGCGAGCGGTCGGCAGCTCGGTGGGCGGCAGGCTGGGGAGGCTGGGCGTCGCCAGGTCCGAGGGGAAGTCGGAGGGGTCGATGGTCGGCAGGTCCAGGGACGGGTCGGACGCCGGCGCCTGCGGAGTCGTGCTGCTCGTGTCGTCCCCGCCGGCGTGGTCGGCGTCGCCGTCGTCCCGTCCGGTCAGCAGGTACGCCGCGACGGCGGCGAGCACCAGAGCCAGCAGCACGCCGCCGAGGGTGAGGGCGACCCGGGTCCGCGCGCCGCCCCCGACCTCGAGCGAGGGGCCGTTCGAGCCGGTGGGGCCCTCCTCCGGCTCGGGTGCGGGCCGGTGGGGCTGCGGCGGCGGGGGTCCGGGCACGGGGCGATCTCCGGGAGCGGGGGCGACGGGACCGGCCCACCGTATCCGCACCGTCCCCCGGCCGCCCCCACAATGGGTCCATGTCCCGACCGTCCGTCCCCGGGGAGGGGTCGCTGGGCCCGTTGACCGTGGAGCACGCGTCGACGGTGTCCCGGGTCGCCGCCGAGCTGCGGCGCGCGGTCTTCGACGGCGAGCTGCCGAGCGGCACGCCGTTGCGGGAGGTCGCGCTGGCGGGGTCGCTCGGCGTGTCCCGCCCCACCGTCGGCGAGGCGCTCACCGTCTTGGTGGCCGAGGGCCTGGCGGTCCGCGAGCCGAACCGCGGCGTGGCGGTGGCCACGCCGCGGGCCGCGTCGGTGCGGGACGTGTGCCGTGCCCGCTGGGTGCTCGAGGGCGCCGGCGTCCGCGCCTGGAGCAGCGCCGACGACGTACGTCGAGCGGAGGTCCGCACCGCCCTGGAGCGGTATGCGACGGCCGTGCGCTCCGGGACCGCGTCGTTCCAGCAGCTGGACGAGCACCATCTGGCCTTCCACGTCGCCCTGGTCGCCTTGACGGGCAGTCCGCGGCTGGTCCGGATGGCCGAGACGCTGATGGACGAGCTCAAGCTCGCCCTGGCGCAGATCGACCGCGCGCACCGCGACGCCGACGAGGAGGTCGCCTCGCACGCGGGCCTGGTGGCGCTGCTCGAGGCCGGTCACCGCCATGACGGGGACCGCCATGACGGGGACGGCGCGGTGGAGCTCCTGCGCCGCCATCTCGACCATGCCGAGGCGGCGATCGTCGGTGCGCTCACCTCCGGGGAGTCGCCCCGGTGACACACTGGGCGCCATGCTGGCCTTCCTGTCCCGTTGGGCGATCACGGCCGCGGCGCTCGCACTCGCGGCGGAGCTGATCGGCGGCATCTGGTTCACCGGCGCCACCTCGGGCCGCGCGGAGCTCGAGGACAAGGTCGACCCGCTGCTCGCGGTCGCGCTCATCTCGTGCGCGATCACCGCCTGGGTCAAGCCGCTGCTGACGATGCTGTCGTTCCCGTTCATCCTGCTGACGCTCGGGCTGTTCCTGATCGTGCTCAACGCCCTCCTGCTGCGCCTCACCGCGTGGCTGGCGGACGCCGTGGACATCGGGTTCCACGTCGACGGGTTCTGGCCGGCGGTGTGGGGCTCGATCATCATCAGCGTCACCACCTGGCTCCTCGACGCCGTGCTGGGCGTGGACGAGTGACGCCCGCCGTTCCCGCCCCGCGTCACCCGGGGCGCTACCGGATCGCCGTCGTGTGCCTCGGCAACATCTGCCGCTCGCCGATGGCCGACGTCGTCCTCGTCGATCGGGTCGCCGCCGCCGGGCTCGACGACCGCGTCGAGGTGGTGAGCGCGGGCACCGGCGACTGGCACGTCGGTGAGCCGATGGACCATCGAGCGGCCGCGCTCCTCACCGCCCAGGGGTACGACGCCAGCCGGCACCGCGCCCAGCAGGTGCTGGCCTCCTGGCTGGACGAGCACGACCTCGTGCTGGCGATGGACCGGGACAACCTCCGCGCTCTGCGGGCGCTCGGCGACGCGGACCCCGCGCGGGTGCGGCTGTTCCGCGACTTCGATCCCGACGAGCCCGGCGGCGAGGTGCCCGACCCGTACTTCGGCGGCGAGGCGGGCTTCCACGCCGTGCTCGCCATGGTCGAGCGCACCTCCGACGCGCTCGTCGCGGCGGTCGCCGACGCCTTGGCCTGAGCTTGGATTGAGCCGGCGACGGCGCGAACTGGCCCTACTCACCGGTCACCCCTACGTTTGCTAGGACGTCCTAGCAATCAGTGGTCGGCAGGCGAGCGAGCGAGAGGAACGACATGACGGACATCGAGCGCGTGGGAGTGGTCGGCGGCGGCCTGATGGGATCGGGCATCGCCGAGGTGAGCGCCCGCGCCGGCAAGGACGTGATCGTCGTGGAGTCCTCCCCCGCGGCGGTCGAGGCGGCCCGGCAGCGCCTGGAGAGCTCGCTGAAGCGCGCCGAGAGCCGCGGCAAGATCGACTCCGCGGACGCCGTACTCCAGCGGGTCCGCGTCGTCGACGACCTGACGCTGCTCGCCGACCGCGACCTGGTGGTCGAGGCGATCATCGAGGACGAGCAGGCCAAGACCGACCTCTTCCGGCGTCTCGACGAGGTCGTCACCAGCCCCGACGCGATCTTGGCCTCCAACACCTCCTCGATCCCGATCATGAAGCTGGCGGTGGCCACCCGGCGGCCCAGCCACGTGCTCGGCGTGCACTTCTTCAACCCGGTGCCGGTCCTCAAGCTCGTCGAGCTGGTGCCCTCGCTGATGACCGACGAGGCGACCACCGAGCGGGCCCGCGCGTTCGTGCAGGACGACCTCGGCAAGACCGCGATCGACTGCCAAGACCGCGCCGGCTTCGTCGTCAACGCGCTGCTGATCCCCTTCATCTTGTCGGCGATCCGGATGTTCGAGTCCGGGTTCGCCTCGGCCGAGGACATCGACCACGGCCTGGTGCTGGGCGCCGCCCACCCGCAGGGCCCGCTGGCACTGGCCGACCTGATCGGCCTGGACACCGTCAAGGCGGTCGCGGAGTCGCTCTACGAGGAGTTTAAGGAGCCGCTCTACGCCGCCCCGCCGCTGCTGGCCCGGATGGTCGAGGCAGGCCTGCTGGGCCGCAAGACCGGGCGCGGGTTCTACACCTACTCCTGATGGCCGGGCCGTCCGGGGCCGCAGCCCCCGGCCGCTCCCGGATCAGCCCTTCAGCCCCGGGAAGTCCGAGTCCCGGAACTCCCCGGACGGCCGGTTCCCCTCGACCTCGCTCTCACGCTGGCGCAGCTCGACGCGGCGGATCTTGCCCGAGATGGTCTTGGGCAGCTCGTAGAACTCCAGCCGGCGCACGCGCAGGTACGGCGGGAGGTGCTCGCGGGCGTAGCGCAGGATCGACTCGGCGGTGTCCGCGGTGGGCTCGTGTCCGTCGACGAGCGCGACGTACGCCTTGGGCACGGCGAGCCGCACCGGGTCCGGCGCCGGGACGACCGCCGCCTCCGCGACGGCGGGGTGCTCGATGAGCACCGACTCCAGCTCGAAGGGGCTGACCTTGTAGTCGGACGCCTTGAACACGTCGTCGGTGCGGCCGACGTAGGTGATGTAGCCGTCCTCGTCGCGGGCCGCGACGTCGCCGGTGTGGTAGAAGCCGCCAGCCATGGCCTCGGCGTTCTTCTCCGGGTCGCCCTGGTAGCCGGCCATCAGCGACAGCGGCCCGGCGCCGTCGCGCACCGACAGGTCGAGGCAGATCTCGCCCTCCCCGACGCCGTCGACCACGGTCCCCTCGACAGGGTCGACGAGCACGACGGGCACGCCGGGCAGCGGGCGGCCCATCGAGCCGGACTTCACCGGCTGGCCGGGCGGGTTGGCGATCGCGGCGGTCATCTCGGTCTGCCCGAAGCCGTCACGGATCGTCAGGCCCCAGTGCCGCTCGACCTGGCTGATCACCTCGGGGTTGAGCGGCTCGCCGGCGGCGATCGCCTCCCGCAGCGTGCCCCGGCCGCCCGACAGGTCGGCGTTGATGAGCATGCGCCACACCGTCGGCGGCGCGCAGAAGGTCGTCACCCGCTCGCTGCGCAGCTGTCGCAGCAGCGCCGCCGCGTCGAAGCGCGCGTAGTTGTAGACGAACACCGTCGCCTCGGCGAGCCACGGCGCGAAGAAGTTCGACCAGGCGTGCTTGGCCCAGCCGGGGCTGGAGATGTTGAGGTGCACGTCGCCGGGCTGGAGCCCGAGCCAGTACATCGTCGACAGGTGCCCCACCGGGTAGGACAGGTGGGTATGCTCCACCAGCTTCGGCCGCGACGTCGTGCCGGAGGTGAAGTACAGCAGGAGCCGGTCCGTGGTCGCGTTGCCCGGGTGCGGGAGCGGCGTCGCCGCAGCGTCGTACGCCGCCGCGTAGCGGATCCACCCCTCGGGCGCCTCCCCCACCGCGAACCGCAGGTAGTCGCCGGGGACCTCGTCGAACTTGGCGGCGTCGGCGGTGTTGCACACCACCGCCCGCGCGGCGCCACGCTGGAGCCGGTCGACCAGCTCGGCGGGACCGACGGCGGTCGTGGTCGGCATCAGCACCGCACCCAGCCGGATGACCGCGAGCATCGACTCCCACAGCTCGACCTGGTTGCCGAGCATCACCACGACGCTGTCGCCGCGGCCGACGCCGTGGGCGGCGAGATGGGCGGCGACCTGCTCGGAGCGGGCCACCAGCTCCCCGAACGAGTACGACGCCCGGCTGCCGTCCTCCTCGACGATCACCAGGCCCGGACGGTCGTTGCCCCGCGCGAATCCGTCGAACCAGTCGTGCACGAAGTTGAACGACGACCCGACGTCGGGCCAGTCGAAGCCGGCCACCGCCTCGTCGTACGACGTGCGCAGCTGCAGCAGCCGGTCGCGGGCGGCCCGCAGCGCGCTCGCCGCAACGGAGTCGGGCGCGGTGCCGGGAGCGGTGCCGGAGGTCGTGACGGAGGTGGAGAGGTCGGCGGTCGTGCTCATGGGCGACACTGTGACCGCGGCCGGCGCGGTGGCGGCACCTTCGAAAGTGGGGCCGGTCCGAATCTGCCGGACTCCGCCCGTCTCGGCCTGGTCCCACCCGAGCGTCGCCGACGCCGCCAACGCTCCATCAGGTGGCGCGCAGCAGCGAGAGATCGGTGGATGCAAGCTCAGCGCCGGCTCACTCCGGGAAGTCGCCGGAGGCCTGGCGCAGCTGCCGCAGCAGGTCGTAGGCCCGCGCCTGCTGGTCGCGGTCGAGGCCGGTGATGGCGAAGTCGATCGCCGTGACCGCCTTCGTCGCCTTGCGCACCGTCGCCCGGCCCTGCGGCGTGAGGCGGGCGAGGGTGCGGCGCCGGTCGTCCTCGTCGGGCACCCGCACGACGTACCCCTGCGCCTCGAGGCGGTCGATCGCGCTCGTCACGGAGGTCGGGTGCACCATCAGCCGCTCCCCGATCTTGCTGAGCGGCAGCGAGCCCTCCTTGCTGAAGAGGAGCAGCACGAGCACCTCGTAGCGGGAGAAGGTGAGCCCGAACGGCTTCAGCGCCGCGTCGAGCGCGCCGATCATCAGCTGTTGCACCCGCATCACCGACGTCGCCAGCCGCATCGCCGTCGCGTCGCCGAAGTGCCGCTCCCACAGGTCTCCGGCGCGCTCGATCGGGTCGAACTGCAGGCGGGAGTCGGGCATGGGCAGACCTTAGCCTGCATGGAGCCGGCATCCATCGCCGTCCGCGCGATCGCGATCATGGGCTTTTCGGATTTAGTTGGACGTCCTACTATCGGAGTACCGAAGACTTTGGAGGAGCATCCGGATGTCCGACCGCAGCCTGCACGTCCCGCAGCACCCCGTCCGCCTCGTCACCGCGTCCAGCCTGTTCGACGGGCACGACGCCTCCATCAACATCATGCGGCGGATCTTCCAGAGCCAGGGCTGCGAGGTGATCCACCTCGGGCACAACCGCTCGGTCGCCGAGGTCGTCGAGGCGGCGATCGAGGAGGACGTCCAGGGCATCGCGGTGTCGTCCTACCAAGGCGGGCACGTCGAGTACTTCGAGTACCTCGTCCAGCTCCTGCGCGAGCGGGGCGCCGAGCACATCAAGGTGGTCGGCGGCGGAGGCGGCGTCATCGTCCACGACGAGATCGAGCGGCTGCGCGGCTCGGGGGTGACCATCTTCTCCCCCGAGGACGGCCAGCGGCTCGGCCTGCCCGGGATGGTCAACACCGTCGTCGAGGCCTGCGACACCGACCTGTGGGAGACCGGCGCCGTCACCGCGGAGCAGGTGCTCAGCGGTGACCGGGCCGCGCTCGCCCGAGCGATCACGGGTGCCGAGCTCGGCCGGCTCGACCGCGCGCTGCTCGACCGGCTCTCCGAGGCGGCAACCGCGCACGCCGTACCCGTCCTCGGGATCACCGGCACCGGCGGCTCCGGCAAGTCGAGTCTCACCGACGAGCTGGTACGCCGACTGCGGGTCGACCAGCAGGACAAGGTCCGCGTCGCGGTGCTCGCCGTCGACCCGACCCGGCGCAAGGGCGGCGGAGCGCTGCTCGGCGACCGGATCCGGATGAACAGTCTGGACCTGACCGGCGACGGCCTGGACCGCAACCAGGTCTACTTCCGCAGCCTCGCCACCCGCGGCGCGCACGAGGTCCCCGAGCACCTGACCGACGTGCTCACCGTGATCAAGGCCGCCGGCTTCGACCTCGTCGTCGTCGAGACGCCGGGCATCGGCCAGGGCGACGCCGCGATCGTGCCGTTCGTCGACGTCTCGCTCTACGTGATGACGCCCGAGTTCGGCGCGGCCTCGCAGCTGGAGAAGATCGACATGCTCGACTTCGCCGACGCCGTCGCGATCAACAAGTTCGAGCGGCGCGGCGCGGAGGACGCCCTGCGCGACGTCGGCCGGCAGATGGTCCGCAACCGCGAGGCCTTCGGCCAGCAGCCCTCCGACATGCCGGTCTTCGGCACGTCCGCGGCCACCTTCGACGACGACGGGGTGACCGCGCTCTACCAGCACCTGCGCGGCCTCCTCGCCGGCAAGGGCCTCTCCGTCGGCGAGGGCCTGCTCGCGCCGGTCGAGGGCAAGCGGTCCACCCGCATCCAGCAGGTGCTCCCCGCCGAGCGGGTGCGCTACCTGTCGGAGATCGCCGCGACGGTGCGCGACTACCACGCCGAGACCGAGGAGCTGGTCGCCAAGGCCCGCCGCGCCCAGCGGTACGCCGAGGTCGCCGCGGAGCTGGCGGAGCTCGAGGACCTCGCGGCCGCCGCGGCCCGCGCCAACGACGACCTGCCGCTGGACCTGCGCGACCAGCTCGCCGCGTGGCCGGACACGGTCGCGGCGTACGACGAGGACACCGCCGCCAACGGCCGCGAGTCGCTCTCGGGCAACCGGATCCCCCGCGTCGCCGTACCCCGCTACGAGGACCACGGTGACCTGGTCCGCTTCTGGCGCCGCGAGAACCTGCCGGGCCGCTTCCCGTTCACCGCGGGCGTGTTCCCTTATCGGCGGGCCGACGAGGACCCGGCGCGCA
>Ga0164243_10007592_pt1 | contig 16175 bp, 13 predicted proteins | sample OricompcompostOP_FD_108781 | JGI IMG/M metagenome (GOLD analysis project Ga0164243, IMG submission 108781) | Organic Plus compost microbial communities from Emeryville, California, USA - Original compost - Organic plus compost (OP) | ecosystem: Engineered > Solid waste > Mixed feedstock >...
GGCAGGTCCGACGCCCCCGGTGGCGGCGCGTAGTTGCCTTTGCGCTGAAACACGTCGGGGCGATTGACGCCAGCCGCAGCAACCTTGATCAATATCTCGCCCGCGCCGGGCTCCGGCATCGGACGATCGACCGGAACTAGCACCTCTGGACCACCGGGTTGAGATATTTCTATGGCTCGCATCGTGCGCCTCCTCGATTAAATAGATTATTATTGCGCCCTTTACGGAAGTTCCAAACTGCTTGCGCGGCACCAATGTCCGCAGCTTGGACTTCCTAGCTGAGGTATCATCCGCAGCTGCGAAACAGGAAGCGTGGCAGAGTGGTCGATTGCACCGGTCTTGAAAACCGGCAACGGGCAACCGTTCGTGAGTTCGAATCTCACCGCTTCCGCCAAAATGCGTTGCACCCATGGCGAAATTGGTAGACGCAAGGGACTTAAAATCCCTCGCCGCAAGGCGTGCCGGTTCGATTCCGGCTGGGTGCACCAATAGCAAAAAAGGCGGCCGAGGCCGCCTTTTTCACGTACTGCAAACGTCCTAATAGTTATTTATCGGCCTGAATCAGGCTGCTCGTTGCTGCTTTTCCCAGTACGAGTAGGTGCGCATCACATGCAGTTCCAATACCGCTTGGCCGCGCGCAGCATGCAAGCTCGCGGGAATGACCGCATGACCGCCCGTCCAGCGCATGGCGATACCATGAACATCCTGGACAGCATGCATCCCATTCAAGCTGTGAGCCAGCAGATCGATATCGCGGCGCCCTGCTTCGTCCTCAATGGTGATGCGAGCCAACCCTACGCCAACTTGACGCAGGTCGCGACGGGGACTCAAAGAAATGTCGCGCACCACGGCTGAACGCGAATGAATGTGCAAATCGCCGAGCGCGGCTCCGGCCGGCAACGCGAAACGCATCACGCCCTCTGATTGAGCGGGATTCTCAGCCAGGATCTCCTGACCATTGACCTCGACTCGCAGAGCAGGGTCTTTGATACGTACATTTTGCGTCATCTTTTGGGCACGCTGCATCAAACGTTTGCGCAGCGCCTCAACCACTGGACCGGAACGGACAATTTCAATCCCGTCGATGACGGGACGCACTTTTGCTGGCTCAAAATCCGGGCGCAGCGCAACCGTATGTGCGTTATCGAACATCGAACGGTTGTTCATGTCGATGTAGGGCTCTGCCGGCATACCTTCGGCCAAGAGAATGTCGAATTTCTCCAGCTCGACGTGAAAATACTCGAATTCTTTCATGTCGAACTGCTGGATGATCGTCTGGCCGTTCACCAACAGCATGGCAGGAATCAGCGCCCCGTCAAAATAAAGATGGTGCATCGGAGATACGATCAGGTCACGGTGCGGCATTCCGGGGGCAATAGCGCTCTTTTTGAACAACACAGGAAACGCGCGAATCGCGTCTTTCATCGGGATATGCTTTTTATGCAGCATGCGGTGGCCCAGCCATTTGACTGTCGCAACGCCGCCGCTGGCTGTCAGGACCTCATCCCCCGCACGCAGGTCTTCAACCCTCACCTCGCCATTGGGCGTGGCAATGTGCGTTCCTCTCAGGAAGCAAGCATAGGACATGCTACCGCCGTTGAAGTTGATCTGGCTGGGATCCAGATCGTCGGCGTTGAAGGTCGCAATAGTGTTGCCTTGTGCATCTTTGAAAACCAGATCGCCGTCGACATACTCGCCGCTGGCGGCGTTGGTGACCGTGATCTGGTCGCCTGCGCTGATTCCCGTCAGATTGACCGTCGGTGCCTGAGAAAGATCCGCGCCCGTAGTGTCATAAATCAGTGTCGACGCTCCCGAACTGCCGAGATCGATATTGACCTGAAAGCTCGGATCGCTCGACACGAAACTGGAATCCAGCTCCAAGGAAGAGCCATCCGACAGGTTGTAATTGAAGGTAGAACCTGTTCGCGCAGTGACATCCCCCGTGAGGAGTACATGCGCATTCTCACCGAGGTTCAAGGTCACGCTGGTGCCGCCTGCATTGCCTTGGACGGACTGGTTCACCTCGAGAACATCCGAAGAACCGGTCGTATTCGTGATGTTCAGCGTTGAGCTATTGCCGTAGTTCACATTCAACACGGTATCGCCGGGGTAGCTGCTTTGGTCGTGTGTTGCAGTAGTCGACCCAGGAACGTTTACGTCTGCCATGAAATCACCTATCCAAAAGATCAAGAAAAAAAAACGACTTGCCAGGGATAGGGGGCACCGCCTTGGAACAACTGAGTCGGCGGTTAATCGGCAGAAACTCTAGGATCAATACTTATTCGCAGCTTTTCGCCAATATTTGCTTTTATTATTTATAACTTCAATTATTTACTTTAAATTGCAAGTATTTGGTTACTTAATTAGTAATATTGATTCAAAATTGATGCTTAATTTTACAAGTCTTTCGCCCTATCCAAGCAAGCGAAATCAGTTTAATCACGTTCAGTTTCATTTAAATCGGGGACGAATATGACTTAACAATTCTTGTTATTTCAATTTATTGTTAAACAATGTAAAGCCATACTGCCCTGCAACATTCGATAAAAACCAAGTCTCGACTCATGCGCTACCATGGGGTTCATCTACAGCCAATTTCCATGCATGGACACATACATCGACAAAATCGGCCAGTTCATTCAAGCCAATCAGGATTGGGCTGGCCCGATCACATTTCTACTCACGCTCGGTGAGTCGCTGATCATTGTTGGCCTGTTCATTCCGGCCACGGCGCTGATGCTCTTGACCGGCGGCCTGATCGGGGCGGGCACGCTCTCGCCCTGGAACGTATTGGCCTGGGGGATTGCAGGGGCCATCGTGGGCGACGCCCTGTCGTATGGTCTGGGCCGCTGGTTGGGCCCGAGCATGTTGCGCCGCTGGCCGTTCAATACGCAGCGCACAGCCGTGGCGCGTGCGCGCCTGTTTTTCTCGCGCTACGGTTTTGCCTCGGTGTTGATTGGCCGTTTTCTCGGGCCGATACGCTCAACCATTCCGACTGTCGCAGGCATCATGGGCATGAAACACGCCCGTTTTCAGTTGGCGAATGTCTTATCCGCGGTGGTTTGGCTACCGTTGATGCTGGCCCCCGGGTTCATTACGGCGCGCAGCGTCGGCGCGATGCAGGATTCCCAAATGGGGCTGATTATCGGTACCGCAGCGTCCGTCCTGCTAGGTGTCGGGCTATTGGTCGGTTTCATGCGTAAACGTCAGCAACCGGAACGTGCCCGCCCCCGTCGCGGGTGAGCATCGCTGCCCCCTCTTGGATGAATCCAGGACCTGCTTTACGACATCGACGGCCGCATGAGCCCAAACTAGAGCCCGGCATAAGCAACCGAGCAACTTTCCCAAATGTGGCATAGGGATAGACAGCGCATTAGGGCCATGCCGGCCCTCTGAGCCGTCTATCGGTTCACATCCTCGGGTATCCGACAACGTACTTGTTATCGCATCGCGCCATTAACCCGCCGGCGCTTGACTTGCATGAACGCCGCCCATCTGCACCATATCGACGAGAAAATCGGCGTCCGGGTTGCACGGTAGCGTTGCATCATCGGGCCGTACGATGCAAAGGTCAGGCAACTTAATACGAATGGACTCACCTTCGGCGATTTCACCGGCGAGTTCGCACATTTGCGTGAAACACGGGCACTGGGTTGCGACATCGAAATACGCAGCGTGGCGCGCTTTGTCTTGCCTTTCATGAGAGCCTCTTACTAGGGAAAAAACAAGGGTGATTCACACGAGGCAACCGCCGCAATCGGCGCTGCCTGCCCGAAATGCCGCAAAGGTATACGCGGCGCGCTATGGTTAAGCGTGCCTCCGCGGTCGTCTATCGGTTTCACGCCATTTACTATCGGAAAAACGCGCTTTTTTATCTCATCGCGAGGATTGCCTATTAAAATGTAAACATCCATTACACGTGAGCTCAGATGATCTCGTCCCTATTTTCCCAGGTGCCATTCGATCAATATCGGATCGTCGATACCGCAGACCCCGATGAGGCGCGACAACAGATAGGCCAGGTACTCAATTCCTATCAACTGAAAATCAATAGCGGGCGGATTCTCCACAGCCGGCTGGACCTGGTTCCTTGCGGAGGTCTGTCATTACTCAAGAGCAGGCACGGGTATGGGGCGGACATCAGCATTGATCCCGATTGTCACGGCCTGGACGGCTATTACCTGCTCGTGCTACCCACGCAAGGGCACGCGGAGTTTCATTTCGATGGGCGTCGCATAGAGGTTTCGCCCAATAAAGCTTTCCTCATCAGCCCCGACAGGCGCTTTTACTTCAGAGTCAGCCACGACTACGAACAAGTCCTGCTGCGTCTGGACCGCCCGGCCATCGCCGACGCCTGGCAACGTCTGACGGGACAAGACCAAGCTCCCGACATCTGCTTCGATGCGATCATGCCCGTGCATACGGCTGGCTGGCAGGCGCTGATGCCTATGCTGCAATGGGTGGTGCGATGCTCGGGCCTGGGCCAGGGTCAGAACACCACCCAGGCGGCCTTGCTCGCCCAAACCGAGATACTGGTGGCCACCACCTTGCTACTGCACCAACCACACAGCATGGCAGAGCACCTCTGGCCGGCACCACCGCCCTCCGTGCCCCAGACCATCCGACGCGCTCAAGCCTATATGCTTGAACATCAGGGCGAACGCGTGCCGGTGGCCATGGTAGCCAGTCACTGCGGCCTGTCAGCCAGGCGCTTGCAAGCCTTGTTCCAGAGTGAATGCGGACAATCGCCATTGCAATGGCTGCGTATGCAGCGTCTGCAATCGGTCCGACAGACCTTGTTGCACGGCGATGATGCGGGCACCATCAGTGAAATCGCAACACGCTTTGGCTTTACCCATCTGGGCGAGTTTTCGCAGGCGTACCGTCAGGCTTTCGGCGAAACACCCCAACAAACACGCGGCAGATAACCGACCTGCTAAGACGTGGAGGTAAAGGTTTTAGGAATCCCTGCAGCGGCAACGCCGCTACGCAACGGATCCTCTGGCAGCGCCTGCGCCAAGATGGCTCTGGCATCCAGCAAGCGCGGCAAATCCACCCCCGTTTGATACCCCATGCTCTCGAGCATGAACACCAGGTCTTCGGTCACGATATTGCCTGATGCCCCGGGCGCAAATGGGCATCCCCCCAATCCGCCCAGGCAAGAATCAAAACCACGGATGCCTTCGTTCAAGCCGGCCAATACATTTGCAAGGCCCAGCCCCATCGTGTCGTGCAGATGCAATTTGGTCAGCGTGGTACCTATCGCATCCTGTGTGGCGCGCACGGCATCGCGCACTTGAGCCGGATGCGCATAGCCCACTGTATCGGCCAAGGCAATTTCATCCACACCGGTACGTGCGACGGCCTCTGCCACTGCTGCCACCCGGGCCACAGGCACAACACCCTCCAGCGAACAGCCGAAGGCCGTCGCGACCGCAGCATCGATACGCATGGGCCGCGATTGCGCCCGCACCCATTCGACAATGGAAGCCATCATTGCAATCTGTGCGTCAGTGCCCTTGCCTACGTTGGCATGACTGTGGGTTTCACTCACAGAGATGGGAAATGCCAGCACATGCGCCCCCGCCTCGTAAGCCGCCATCGCGCCTCGCAGATTGCACGCCAATGCACAAACCGTCAGGCCCGGAATCGTCAACGCCTCGGGCAGCACGACGCCCGTATCGGCCATCTGTGGCACGAGTTTGGGCGAGACAAAGCTGCCCACCTCTATCTCACGCAGTCCGGCACTGGCCAACTGCCTGATCCAACGCAATTTGTCCGCAGCAGGCATCATGCCTTTTGCCATCTGCAAGCCATCGCGGGGGCCGACTTCACAGAGCCTGACGTGTTGATTCATGGCATCCCTCCTATTGCACCGAGATCGCAGCATCCTTGATGGTCTTGCGCGCTTTGCTGATGTCTGCCTGGATCAACTCGGCAAATGCTGCGCTGGACATGGGGTTGGTTTCCAGTCCTTGCGACGCGAGTGCATCTTTCACATCTTTGCGTGCCAGGAGTTTGTTGAAATCTGCGTTCAGCCGCGACACGACGGAGGTTGGCGTTTTCGCGGGTGCCAACACACCATAGAACGTCACTACGCTGAAATCCGGGTAACCCAGTTCGGCGACCGTAGGGACATCAGGCAAGGCGGGGTTGCGCTTTAGCGACGTCACCGCCAGCGCCCGGATCTTTCCCGATTGAATCAAGGTAGCAGCCGACGAGATCGACGACCCGGCAAACTGCAAATGCCCACCCATCAAGTCCGCCAACGCGGGCGCCGAGCCTTTGTACGGCACATGTTGCATCTTGAAGCCGGCCTCGTGCTGCAACATCTCCATGGCGATATGCACACCGCCACCAGTGCCCGACGTGCCGTAGGCAATCGAGCCAGGATTCTTCTTGGCGGCAGCAATCACTTCCGGCAAAGTCTTGTACGGAGACTTGTCTGACACCAGCAAGACCATCGGCGTGGTGGCCACCAGCGCAACAGGCGCCAGATCCTTGACAGGGTCATATGCGACTTTCATCAACAAAGGAATCAAGGTTACGTTGTCGGACTGGCCGATGACGAGGTCATATCCCTCTGCCGGTGCGCGTGCTGCTTCGGCCAATCCCAACGCCGTCCCTGCACCGGGCTTGTTTTCCGGCACGACATCCCAGCCATTGAGCTCGTGTAGTTTGTTCCCCATCAAACGGCCGATATAGTCAGTGCCCCCGCCCGGGGTGGACGGAATGATGATGCGTATCGGCTTGGTGGGGTAGTCTTGTGCGTGCGCCATACAAGCAGCCGCCATCGCTGCCGCTGCGAACAGTTTGCGTATCATTTTCTATGTCTCCTTGTTGTGGATTTTTTTGATGCCGGGCCACCCCAAGGCACAAAACACCCCTTGGGGATGGCACAACTCTGGTTGCCGTGCGGTATATATCCGCCTCTGTCACCCGTGAACCCTAGAACACGATCAAATAATCACACCCTCCGCGCGCAGGGCCTCGATACGCGTGGCGTCCAGTCCCAGCCCTTGCAGAATCAATTGTGTATCTCCACCCTGCGCAGGCGGGTCGGAACGTTTACCTACCTTGAGTCCATCAAACTCAATAGGCAACGCAGCCGTCGACACCTCTGCTCCATCCGGCAATTGCGTTTTGAGCAGCGCGCCCCCGGCATTCAAGTGCGCATCGCCCAACAGATCGTGCGGCTGCCGTATGGGACCGTAAGACAAATGAGCAGCCTCCAATGCCTCGCACAGCTCATCGGTCTTCCATTTTTTTAGGACTTCGGCGACACCAGGCACCAACCAGGAACGCGCAGCCTCGCGATCCACCGCAGTGCTCAAGCGCGGATCGGCCGCCCACTCGGGAGGCAGGAATTTTTGCGAGAAACTGCGCCATTGCGCATCGCTGACGACGGCGACAAACACGCGCCCGTCTGCCGTGTCAAAGATGTCGTACACCCCCCATGGCGGCTTGCGCTCCGAACCGAAAGGTTTCGGCGCCTGGCCCGTCAGTTGATACTGCGCGATGAACTGCGCAACCAACAGCAAGTTGTTCTCAAACAAGCCCGAACGCACATGTCTGCCACGCCCCGTGCGATGGCGATCATGCAGCGCCGCCAGCGCGCCGACGACGCCAAATGTCCCGCCCAAGATGTCATTCGCCGAGGGCGCCACGCGCTGAGGCGAGTCTGTGCTGCCATTGATGTACGCGAGGCCGCCCATCATCTGCACCACCTCATCCAGTGCGGTACGGTGCTTGTAGGGCCCCGATAAAAAGCCCTTTAGCGAAACGTAAATCAGCCCCGGATTTTCGGCAGACAGAGACTCATAGTCCAGCCCATATTGCGCCAGGCTGCCATCACGAAAATTTTCCACCAGCATGTCGGCCTCTAGCGCCAATTGGCAAACGACAGCTTGACCCTCGGGATGCTTCAGGTCGATCGAAAGGCTTTTCTTATTGCGATTGAAAACCGGAAAATAGCCGATGCCGGATCCTTTCAAGCGGCGCGTGCGATCGCCATCGATCGGCTCCACTTTGATGACCTCGGCGCCCAGATCAGCCAGCGACAAGCCCGTGGCTGGCCCCATGATCATGTGAGAAAGTTCCAATACCTTGATGCCACGTAGCGGCAGTTCGGCCTGATCCATAAAAGCGGATCCCGGTGCTGCGGTCATCGATGTCTCCTGCTAGCCTGCTGAATAACAACGAGGCGGCATATGGAAACGCTCGAAATGCCGCCACCAACGAATCATCTTTTAATGATCATCGGGACCGGCGCATCGTGGGTAGCAATCTTTCAGCACGGGGGCATTCTCGTTTCGGAACATCCGGGATAGCCCTGAGTACCGTCCCGATCACGAATCCGGCGCAGGCACACCCAAATGATTCAACAGCACCCAGGCGGCAGGCGACAAGGCGCTCGCATCCTTGACGGCGATACAGACTGGCGTGCTCGCCCAAGGGCCTGACAAGGGGATAAATCGAATATCCAAATGGGTGTGCCGGGCCTGCAGATAGAGTGGCACTACAGCCACGCCCAGGCCTCGCGCCACCAGCATGCAAATCGTTTCGTGCGCGCTGACCCGGGCGCTGATGCGGCGCGTGACGCCCGCCTCGCGAGCCGTTTGCTCGAGTACACCGCTGATGCCGTTTTCGCGATTCAACTCGATCTGCTCAAAGGGCAGCAATTGCGCATAATCCAGAATGTCGTAGTCAGCCAGCAGGTGCTGGCCGGGTACGACGGCGGCCAATACGCAATGCTCCCACGGAAAAACCTGCAAACCCTCGTGCCCGAAATCCGAACCGACGGCGATGTCGGCGGCGCCCTCCAGTACGGCACGAAAGGCTTCCTGTGTCGTGTCTTCCAATAAGGAAAGATCAATCTGCGGATGCGTGCGACGAAACGATTGAATATACGCAGGCAGCTCGCCGGATAACGCAGCAACGCTGACAGCAAGGCGGATCTGGCCACGCACGCCTGTGGCAAAACCGGCCATCTCTGCCCGCATACGGCCCATACCCTGCAAAAGCAGCCTGGCCTGCACCGCCAATGCCGCGCCCGCGACGGTGGCCTGAACCCCTTTAACGCCGCGTTCGAGCAACGGCACACCGAGGATTTCCTCCAACTCGGACATGCGTTTGCTGACGGCGGACGGAACAATGTTCTCTCTGGCAGCGGCTCGGGCCAGACTACCCTCTTCGAGAGCGGCAACGAAGAGACGCAGCGTAACGAGATCGATATCGCGCGAGGGCGATGGGGCAATAGGGGCGGATTTCATGGCCGGCGCGATAGTCTTACGTTCGTAGGAAAGAAGGTAATGATAGGCGCCAAACTACCCGCCGGGCCCGCCCCTGAAACGCGCCCGGCAGTTCGTACGTTCAACGGTCAGAGATGCAGCGCCATAGCGGGATCGCTCACGCTGTGGCTGCCGGTCTCCATGCGACCGGCGAAGCGCCGCTCAAAGCCCTCGGCGGTCACGCTAAAGTCGTACCAATTGCCACTGTCCGCGATGGACCAGTGATGTTCCGCAACCGCGCCTGGTTCAATGGCCAAGGTCCACGGGCCGTCCGTGCGATACGCATTGGCCCGCAGCGAGGCCTGCATCGCGGCGGTGCCATGGTTGCTCACCTTCACGTATAGCGCGCTGCCGGCGGGCTCATAGCACACTTGCACTTCCAGGGCGGCCCCTTGCCGCGTATTGCCGGAGAACGTCCGCACGAAACCGTTAGTGCTATAGACCCACAGATCATAATCGCCACCATTCCACGTGTCCGACAGCGACTTGCCTGCCTCGACGGTGTAGCGGCGGGGGATCAGATCCAGGTTGCGTTTGTCATAGACGTGGAACACGGCACCGACCGTGCCGGTATTGCTGAACAGCAGTTCGACGGCTCCATCCTGCCCGACCCTCGCGCTGGTGTGCAGTTCATAAGGCAGCGCCCGTGACAGTCGAGTGCCGGTCTCCTGATACAACGGTTGCGGCACAGCGGGGGCTTGCGTCACCGTAGTCGTAGGCAGCAGCCGCTGTGCCGCATTGATCGCAGGATAGTTGCTCGTGTCGGGCAACTTGGGCATCACAGGATCGTTCGGACTGACGAAATCAAAGCACGTAGTCAGATCACCGCACACCGCACGATGCCATGGGCTGATGGCGTCTACCGTGATATCGAAACGCTTTTCCAGAAACCGGCCCACAGAGGTATGGTCGAACACTTCCGAGTTAACCCACCCGCCTTTACTCCACGGCGACAGCACATACATCGGGACGCGCGAGCTCAGGCCCCACGGGCGAATCTTTCCGCTGGTCGTGTCATCGGCCAACAGATAATTGCCCACGGAAGCGTCGAAATACTCCCCTTCCAACGGCACGGTGGACTTGCCCATCAAGGTGCCGTTAGCGTCATAGGACGGCACCGCGGGCATCGGCAAATGGTCAAAGAAACCATCATTCTCGTCAAAGGTGACGAAGACGGCGGTTTTGCTCCACACCTCGGGATTGGAGGTCAGCGCATCCAATACTTCCGCGACGAAGTCGGCCGCGCCGGCAACGCCTTCCTTGCTGCCGGGGTGCTCGGCCAGATCCTGCGTGGGCAACACCCAGGACACCTCGGGCAGCGTGCCATTCAATACGTCTTGCTTGAGTTGGGCGAGGAAGTTGACTGCGCCGTCTTCCTTGTCGGGCCCGCCCGTCAGGCCATGCTCATAGATCGGTGAACCCGGCTGAGCGCTGCGGAAACTCTGGAATGCCAGACAGCCATGCATCGCTCCGGTCCAGTTGTTGTTCATGTTCTGGTAGATGTGCCAGCTCACGCCGGCGCGCTCGAGCAGATCCGGCAACGTGTCCCACTTGAAGGCGCTGTTCGTGTATTTGTAGTTGTAGGCCCCCGTCTCGGGATCGATCTGGCCAGAGCCGTCCGCCTGCTGCGCCCGGCCTGCCACCCAGTTGGACGGATTTGGCCAGCAGCGTGAATTGACGGGCTCGGAGTCCGTGTCCGTGCTGTTGATTCCCTGCTTGAGCAACACGGGATTTGCATTGGTGCCCGACCAGAAAACGATTCGGTTCGGATCCGTGCCAGTGAGGATGGAACAGTGATAGCCGTCGCAAATCGTAAAGGCGTCGGCCAGCGCGAACTGGAACGGAATGTCTTCGCGCATGAAAAAACCCATCGTCGCCTGATTCTTGAATTGAATCCAACGATCCATCTTTCCTTGATTCCATGCGGCTTGCTGGTCAGGGAAGTTGTGAGGCGTACCCGAACCGATCAGCGCATTGCCGGTCCTGGAGTCGCGATGAAATGGCTGGATCTCCTGGCCGCCGCTGGGATTGGGCTGGAAAAATACCGACTTGCCGTTGGTCAACGGAATCGGAAAGCGATCACCGAAGCCCCGCACGCCACGCATCGTACCGAAGTAGTGGTCGAATGATCGGTTCTCCTGCATCAGGATCACGACGTGCTTGATGTCTTTGATGGTGCCTGTGTCGACCGCAGCGGGAATCGCGAGCGCACGCTGGATCGAGGCCGGCAGCAATGCCATGGCGGACAGCGCACCGGCAGCCTTGGCCGACGTGCGAAAGAACTGCCTGCGTCCTGGCTGATCAGGGGAAACGCCAGCTGAATGCGGGTTGGAGATCTTGGTCATGGGGTGCTCTTGCGTGAGAGTTGGTCGGGGCGAGTGTTCAAGGTGCGCAGCGCAGTTGTGGCGCGGGCTGCTGGGGCTGTTCGACATCAGGCGGCGACGAGGTGTCATCGTCCGAATCGTCATGGCCGCTGCCGCAGGCGGCGAGCGTCAGGCTCAGAGCGATGGCCGCAACAAGGGCGCGGCCCGGTGCAAAGTACGGGGTCATGAATACTCCTGGTGATGGAACGTTGCGGGACCTGGATGGCAGCAACGCGATGGGGGTGCCGTGAGAGCTGTCCTGATTCCGAAGCGCAGATTAGGCGTACGACATGACAACCAAATGAAAAAAGCTCAATTAAAAAATTTTTGTTTTGAATTTTATTCAGATAGAATTTCGCGCTTCGGTTGGTTGAGCGGCTTTCGTGCTCTATCGATCTCAACTCGCGCCTGTGCGCGTCATCTGCGTCTATGACTTGCATTGCCAGCCCATCCCTGCCAGATTGCCCGCTTGCCGAGCCTCCATGGACGCAGCGCTCGCGCGGCCTGATCCTGGACCTGGACGGCACGCTGATCCGGGGACACGAAGTGATCCCAGGGGCCGCGGACTTACTGTCCCGCTGGTCTGGACGCTATGTGATCGTTTCCAATAACTCTACGGACACAGCCACCAGCCTGGCCCTGCGGTTGCAGGCGTTGGGCCTGCCGGTCAAGGCCAACTCTCTCGTTCTGGCCGGCGAACAGGCCCTGCACCATATCGCCCGTCACCATCCGCACAGCAAGCTTATGCTGCGCGGCTCTGAGCGCTTGCAGGCATGCGCAGCGGGACTGGGCCTGACAGTGGTGACACAGGATGCGGACATCGTGCTGCTGGCACGTGATGTCGGTTTCAACTACACCGCGCTGCAGGCCCTGACCCGGGAGCTGACATCTGGCGCCATCCTGATGGTCAGCAACGGCGACCTGACCCACCCGGGCCCCAATGGGTCGGTGATACCCGAGACTGGAGCGCTGCTGCAGGCGCTGTTGGCCTGCGTGCCCGGCGCCCGTGCGGACATACTCGGCAAGCCGGCCCCGATGCTGTTCCAAGAAGGACTGCGCCGCCTGAATTTGCAGCCGGCGGATGTCACGGTCATCGGCGACAACGTGCGTACCGACGCACTGGGCGCGGCACGCTTGGGAATTGGCTATCTGCTGGTCGGCAACGCGCCCCATGCCGATGCGCCTGACGTGGCTCGGTTGCTCGGAGCCACATGCCCGCGCAGGCATGTGCTGCCTGAGGGCGTCGTGAGCGGCAACGCCTATCAGTAACGCTTGTTCGAAAGCACGTCGAAGGTACTGCGCAAGGTCGAAACCGCCTTGTCATAGTCGGACAAGGCCAGGCAGGCAATCAAGGTGTCAATGATGGCCAATTGAGCCAGACGGCTCGTCATCGCCTCCGTGCGAAACCGGGTCTCGCGCGATATGGTGTGCAGCACCACATCTGCATATTCCTGGATCGGCGATTTCCCGAAATTAGTGATGCACACCGTCCGAGCGCCAGCCTCTTTGGCGAGCCGTGTCGCCAATACCGTCTCGTGCGTGCTGCCCGAATGAGAAATGGTCAGCACCGCCACATCAGGCCCGGTCAGCGACGCGCTGATGGCCTGCACATGCGAGTCGGTGACTGCCGTCGCGTGCAGGCCGATCCGCAACATGCGGTAGTGGGCATCATGGGCGATAACCGCCGAGCTGCCGATGCCATAGATTTCCACGCGACGGGCGCCGCGAATCAGTTCCACGGCCGCAGACAGTGCTTCCACGTCCAGCACCGATTCGGTTTCCTGCAAGGTCTGGATATTGCTGTGGAAAATTTTGCTGACGACCTGGGCGGGCGTATCCTGCGCGGCCAGGTCCTCGTGAATGTATTGCACCGGCTGCACGATCTGCTGAGCCAGTGCGATTTTCAGCTGTTGAAACCCGGTGGCGCCCAGCAGTTTGCAAAAGCCGACCACACTGCCTTCGCTGCACTGCGTGCGCTCGGCGACTTCGCTGACCGACATGTGGACCACGTCCGCAGGATGGCGGATGACGAATTCACCGATGCGCTGCGATGCTGCCCCCATCGATGGCAATAGACTCTGGATACGCGCCAGCATGGCTTGCGGCGAGCTCCTCTGAAATTCTGCGGTGGCGGACGGCGTCTGTGGGGGTCGCTTGGAGGTGGCCATGGGAAATCGATGAGCAGAAAAGATACGACTGCAACGATACCCCAAGCTGCTGTCACCGAAATGACTTTAGAAATCCATCGTGGCCGACAGCAAGACCGTACGGCCAGTACCCAGATACAGGTAGCCCCCGGTGTCCAGATTGCTCGTCGAACTCGAGGTCGCCCAGTACGACTCGTCGAACAGATTTTCGACGTTCAAGCGCAACGTCAAGCCATTGCCAGCGATCTTGGTCCGGTACCGCGCCCCCACGTCTACGCGCGTCGCGGAAGGGATCTTGAGCTCGTTGGCCTGATCGACATATTGCGAGCCGGTGTAGACCACGCGCGCGTTCACGCCAAATCCGGGAGTCATGACATTGTCCCAATCGACGCCCAGAGACGCCTGGACACGGGGCACGCCAATCGCATCATTGCCTTCGTAAACACCGTCGGCCATTTTGTCCAGCTTTCCACGCATCAGGGTCAATCCCCCAAGCACGCGCACATCACGCACGACTTCGCCGAAAGCGTTGAACTCGATACCGCGATTGATCTGCTTGCCGTTCTCTGACAGCGCGCCATTCATGGTTGTCGCGCTGGGCCGCTTGATCTGGAACAGGCTGATCGTCGTCGCAAACGTGCCCCAGTCATACTTGGCGCCGATTTCCATTTGCTTGGTCTTCATCGGCGGCAAGGCCGTGGCGGTCGTCACGGTGGGCGGCAACGCCGACGCGCCCAGGGACAAGCCCTCGATGTAATTGGCGTAGAGCGACAGATTGGATACGGGCTTGACCAACAGTCCCACTACCGGCGTTACCGCGAACTCCTTGTACTTCTCGCCAGAGGGCTCGTGAGTGAAAACATCGTAGTTCTGGTTTTCCACGGATTGCCGTCGTGCGCCAACAGTCAGTTGAACGCTGTCATCCAGAATGGACAGCGTGTCGGCCAACGCGTAGCTGGTAAGCGTAGCCCGCTGGTACGCCCCAGTAGGATTACTGATGCCATCCGTGCTGGGCGTGCTCGCAGACGTGGGCGAATACAGATTGCTCAGGTACACGTCGCTCCAGGGAAACACGAAACCTATGTCCGCACTGTCGTTCAGGCGCGAGAAACTGGCGGCTACCTTGTGTTTGATCGGACCAGTTTCGAATTGGCCGTTCACGCCGAATTCCATGCTGGTGGTGGCGGGCTTCATGATTTGCCAGGCGGGTGAGGAAACAAAATCACCCTGCTCGTTCAGCAAGGTGATATTGCCCGCGATGGCGTTCATCTTGTCGTAGCGGCGGCCGATAGCGCCATGCACTGAGAGATTGTCGTTGATGTCATACTCGACCCGCCCCGCCACCATCGTGTCCTCGACAACACTACGGCCATATCCGGGATAATTCAGATCCGTATCCGGTGCAGAGGGGATCGAGGTGAGGCCAGGCGACATCGCAAATTGACGCACCACGTTGTCGATGGTCTGCTTTTGGTTCATCACATCGAACGACGCCCGCAAGCGTTCGCCCCGATAATCCAGGCCTAGCGAGATCAAGTGATCTCGCTCGCTCTGCTTGTCAATCGTCGTACTGCCATCGCTATACATGGCGTTGAGCCGGATACCCCACTCGTTGTTTTCCCCGAAACGCCGTCCCATATCCAGATGGGCTCCAACCTGCGAGTCGGACACGTAGTTGACCGTGACCCGTGTCAGAGGATCGTCATAGGCGCGTTTCGGAACGATATTGATGGCGCCTGCCACGTTGCCGCCCGGCGCCATGCCGCTCAACAATGCGGATGGCCCCTTCAACACCTCTACGCTCTCGGCGATTTCCAGCGGCACGCGCCAGTATGGCGACAAGCCGTACATACCGTTGAAGGCCACGTCCTGACTGTTGAAATTCAGCCCCCGGATCGTGAACTGTTCCTGGATATTGGTGCGCGCAGAACCCAAGCGAACAGAAGGATCATTCTCCACCAAATCGGCAAGCGAGCGCGCCTGTTGTTGCTCGATCAACTCTGACGTATAGCTGATCTGATTGAACGGCGTGTCCATGAAACTGGTGCTGCCGAGCAGCCCGAGATCACTGCCGGCATTGACTTGCCCGCCCGCAAAAGGCGTGTTCGCCGGGTCGGTGTCGATCGCGCCCGTCACGGTCACCGCAGGCAAGGTGGCAGCGTCAGTCGCGGTTTGCTGAGCGTAGGCCTGCGCCGAAAGCGCCATGAGGACAAACGCCGAATGGATGGCGATAGCAAGCGTGCAGAAACCCCTGGACTGACCAACATCTCGTCCATGCGCGTGATGGAAAAATGAATGCATGACGTTCTTATGCTTCCCGATACGAGAACAAAGACAGGCTGATTCAGCCAACGCCGGCATTTTATTGAATAAAA
>Ga0164243_10007593_pt1 | contig 16175 bp, 11 predicted proteins | sample OricompcompostOP_FD_108781 | JGI IMG/M metagenome (GOLD analysis project Ga0164243, IMG submission 108781) | Organic Plus compost microbial communities from Emeryville, California, USA - Original compost - Organic plus compost (OP) | ecosystem: Engineered > Solid waste > Mixed feedstock >...
CCGGCCGGCGGCGTCGGTGCCGGTGACGCCGAGGTAGGCGGCCTCGGCACCCGAACGTGCGGCGTGCACGGCGACGTTGAGGGCGTTGCCGCCCGGATACATCAGGCCGCGCTGCGGATAGCGATCGACGACGTTGTCGCCGACTCCGCACAGTCGCATGGTGGTTCCTCTCTCTGCCCGCTGCACCGGCGGGCGGTCACCGGTGGGGCGGGGCCGGCCCGGCGGCCGGCCCCGGTCAGTGCTCGACGGCTCGGTACTCGACGGCTCGGTACTCAACGGCCGTGCGCGACGGCTCAGTACTCGACCTGGAACATGTAGCGCCGCTGGTCGAGGTCGTGGGCCCGCACCGCCTCGTAGTGGTGCGCGAGCCTGCTGACGATGGTGTTCAGCGCGATCGGGGTGATCTCACCGCGCAGTTCGTCCGGCACCCCGGGCAGGCCGAGCCGCCGGGTGTCGATGTAGTGGGCCTTCTTCGTGTACTTGTCGAGGAACGTACGGGCCCGCTCGGCCATCGGCCGGGTGTTGTCCTCACCGAGCAGCAGCAGCACCGGCTGCTCCGGAGTGACCACCTCGAAGGCTCCGTGGAAGAACTCGCCGGCGTTGTAGCTGCCGCCGTGCTTCCACTGCATCTCCATCAGGTAGCACATCGTGAAGCCGTACCCCGCCCCGTAGTTGGGGCCCGCGGACAGTACGTAGGTGACCTCTTCGTCGGCGAGCGCCGCGGCGATGGAGTGGCACAGCTCCTCGGTCTCCTCCTGCGCGGAGAGCAGTGCGCCGGGCAGCGCCTCGTACGCGGAACGCACCGCCGCGTAGTCGCCCTCGACGCCGGTGCGTTCCAGCAGCGCGTAGCCGAGCTGCCCGAACAGCACGTGCTTGGGGGCGGCCACGGTGTGCTCGCTGCGGTAGGTGAAGGCGGTGTGCGCGGCCGCGGCGAGCGGGCTGTCGGGGCTGCGGGTGACGGCGGCGACGGTGGCGCCGGCCTGCCGTGCGTAGTCGGCGGCGGCGACGGTCTCCTTGGTGCTGCCGGTGTGCGAGGCCACCACCACGAGCGAACCCTCGCCCAGCAACGCGGGCCTGCGGTGCAGGAATTCGCTGCTGTTGAGGTGGAAGACGGGGAACTGCGCCCGGCCTTCGAGCAGATGGTGCACGGCGATGGAGGCGGTCAGCGAGCCGCCGCAGCCGACCAGGAAGACGTTGCGCAGCCCGGAGCCGACGAGTTGGCCTGCGAGGGTGCGTGCGGTGTCGTTCTGGCCGAGCGCGTAGCTCACCGCCTCGGCGAAGTCTTCGTTGACGGGTTTCAGGGGCAGGGTCGCGGTCGCGGTGCTCACACGGTTCCTCTCGATGGTGCGCGGAAGAGAGGGAACGTTCCCACAGGCGTGCGGAGTTGGCCGTTGGGAACGTTCCCAATGCGATGCTGGGAACCTTCCCACCACGGGGATCCGCCCGTCAACACCCGTGCACGGCCGATAACCTGGGCCCGCTATGACGACTCCGCGCCGCCCCCCGACCATCCCCGACGTCGCCCGCGAAGCCGGCGTCTCCCGCTCCACCGCGTCCCGCGCACTCGCCGACTACGGCTCGGTCAGCCCGCGCGCCCGCGAACAGGTGCGGGCCGCCGCCGAAAAGCTCGGCTACCGGCCCAACCAGCTGGCGCGCAGCATGATCACGGGACGTACGCACACCCTCGGCGTCGTCGTCGCCGACATCCAGAACCCGTTCTTCGCAGGCGTCACCCGGGGCATCACCGACGCCGCCCGCGCCGCCGGCTACCAAGTGCTGCTCGGCAACACCGACGAAGACCTCGCCACCGAACGCACCGTCGTGAAAACCCTGCGGGACAAGCTCGTCGACGGCCTCGTCGTCGCGCCCGCCTCCACCGCGGACGTCGGCCATCTCGTCGCCCTCCGCGACGCCGGCTGCCCCATCGTGCTCCTCGACCGCTACGCCCCCGACCTGCACACGGACGCGGTCACCATCGACAACCACGGCGCCACCGAAGACGTGGTACGCAGACTGCTGGCAGCCGGACACCGCCGCATCGCCCTGGTCTCGCTGGCCGGAAGCGGCGCCGACGAGGAGGCCGGCGACGGGCCGAACCCGATCTCGACCGGCATCGAGCGCGTCAACGGCTACCGCTCCGCGCTGCGTTCGGCAGGCATCGAGGACACCGAACGCTATCTGCGGATGGGCGGCTTCCACCGCCAGGACCCGGCCACCATGACCACCGGGCTGCTCACCCTTCCCGAGCCGCCGACCGCCGTGTTCGCAACGGACAGCCTGATCGCCCTCGGAGTGCTCTCGGCCGTACACGGGCGAGGGCTGCGAGTGCCCGACGACATCTCCGTGGTCACCTTCGACGACGCGGACTGGGCCAGAGTCGTACGTCCGCCGCTGAGCGTCGTCGCCCAGCCCGTGCACGAGATGGGGGCCCGCGCCGTACGCGCGGTGATATCCCGCATCGAAGGCAGCAAGAGCCGGCCCCGACACACCACCCTGGACACGGAGTTCATCGCCCGCGACTCCATCGCACCGCCGCCGAAGGGGAGTTGAGCCGGCGACAGGTGATCGGGACCGGAACCCGCCACGGGCGGCACGTCGAGATCGGCCCCGGGCGTTGGGCGAGATCGGCCCTCGGACATGGGCGAGATCGGCCCATCGAGTACGGGGAGGGCAGCGGGTCGTGCGAGGGCCGGACGCCAACTCCGGCGCCCGGCCCCGACGTTCACACCTTCGGCGCCGCCTCTCCCCTACGGCCGGCGGCGCTCAGCAAGCAGCGTCCGCCCCTCGGGCCGTACGCGGTCACTCCCCCGGGGAAAGCCGCTCAAGGATCAGCTCGCGTACCCGAGCGGCGTCCGCCTGGCCGCGCGTCGCCTTCATCACCGCGCCCACCAGCGCACCGGCGGCCGCGACCTTGCCGCCGCGGATCTTGTCGGCGATGTCCGGGTTACCGGCGATGGCCTCGTCGACGGCAGTGCCGAGAGCGCCCTCGTCGGAGACGACCTTCAGGCCGCGCTTGTCGACGACCTCGTCCGGCGTCCCCTCGCCCGCGAGCACGCCCTCGATGACCTGGCGCGCAAGCTTGTCGTTGAGCGACCCCTCCGCGACGAGCGCACAGACCCGCGCCACGTCCTCCGGGGTGATGGCGAGGTCGGACAGTTCGATGCCCGACTCGTTGGCCCGCCGGGCCAGTTCGCCCATCCACCACTTACGCGCCTGGTCGGCCGGGGCGCCCGCGTCGGTCGTCGCCACGATCAGTCCGACCGCTCCGGCGTTGAGCACCGACTGCATCTCGTGCTGGGAGATGCCCCACTCCTCGCGCAGCCGGTTGCGCCGCAGCCGCGGCAACTCCGGCAGCCCTGCGCGCAGTTCCTCGACCCACTCCCGGGAGGGGGCGACCGGGACCAGATCCGGCTCCGGGAAGTAGCGGTAGTCCTCCGCTTCCTCCTTGACCCGGCCCGACGTGGTCGACCCGTCGTCCTCGTGGAAGTGCCGGGTCTCCTGCACGACCTTCTCGCCGGCGTCGAGCACGGCGGCGTGCCGCTGGATCTCGAACCGCACCGCGCGCTCCACGCTCCGCAGCGAGTTGACGTTCTTCGTCTCGCTGCGCGTGCCGAAGTCCGTCTCACCCTTGGGCCGCAGCGAGAGGTTCACGTCGCAGCGCATCTGGCCCATCTCCATACGGGCCTCGGAGACGTCCAACGCCTTGATCAGCTCGCGCAGTTCGGCGACGTACGCCTTCGCCACCTCGGGAGCGCGCTCGCCCGCGCCCTCGATCGGCTTGGTGACGATCTCGATGAGCGGGATGCCCGCGCGGTTGTAGTCGAGCAGCGAGTGGGAGGCGCCGTGGATGCGGCCGGTCGCGCCGCCGATGTGCGTCGACTTCCCGGTGTCCTCCTCCATGTGCGCCCGCTCGATGCCGACCCGGAAGACCTCGCCGTCCTCCAACTGCACGTCCAGGAAGCCGTCGAAGGCGATGGGTTCGTCGTACTGCGAGGTCTGGAAGTTCTTCGGCATGTCCGGATAGAAGTAGTTCTTCCGGGCAAAGCGGCACCACTCGGCGATGCGGCAGTTGAGGGCGAGGCCGATACGCACGGCCGACTCCACGCCCTTGGCGTTGACCACCGGGAGCGCGCCGGGGAGACCGAGACAGGTGGGGCAGGTCTGGCTGTTGGCGTCCGCGCCGAGCGCCGTCGAACAGCCGCAGAACATCTTCGTGTCGGTGCCGAGCTCGACATGGACCTCCAGGCCCATGACGGGGTCGTAGGACTCCAACGCGTCCTCGAACGACACCAGTTCAGTGACGGTCACGGGAATCTTGCCTCTCAGTCGTCTCAGTCGTCCGCGAGGACGTCGCCCGCGTCCAGGCGCCGCAGTTCGCGTACGAGCAGGGCGACTCCCGTGACGATGCCGGCCGCCGAGACGGCCACATCGATCAGTTGCAGTGTGTCGCCCTCCTTGCGGGCCTGCTTGCCGCGCTTGACCGTTCCGACGACCCCGAAGAGAGAGGTCGCGATGGATACGTACATGCCGGTGCGGGACTTCTTGAAGCCCTTCGCCTTCTGCAGGCTGCTCTGCTTGCCGATTGCTTTTGCACTCACAGCGACGGTGCCTCCTCAAGCAGTGGGTGGCCCCAACGTGCCTGGTAGGCGGCCTCGACGGCCGTTCCGACACGATAGAGGCGGTCATCGGCCATGGCCGGGGCGACGATCTGCAGACCGACCGGCAGCCCGTCCTCGGGGGCGAGCCCGCACGGCACGGACATGGCGGCGTTGCCCGCGAGGTTGGACGGGATGGTGCACAGGTCGGCGAGGTACATCGCCATCGGGTCGTCGGCGCGCTCGCCGATCGGGAAGGCGGTGGTCGGCGTGGTCGGCGAGACCAGCACGTCCACCTGCCCGAAGGCGCGCTCGAAGTCCCGGGTGATGAGCGTGCGGACCTTCTGCGCCGAGCCGTAGTACGCGTCGTAGTAGCCGGAGCTGAGCGCGTAAGTGCCCAGCATGACGCGGCGTTTGACCTCGTCTCCGAAGCCGGCCTCGCGGGTCAGCGAGGTGACCTCCTCCGCGGAGTGGCTGCCGTCGTCGCCGACCCGCAGGCCGTACCGCATCGCGTCGAAGCGGGCGAGGTTCGAAGAGCACTCGGAGGGCGCGATGAGGTAGTAGGCCGCGAGCGCCTTCGTGAACGAGGGGCAGGAGACCTCGACGATCTCGGCGCCCAACTCCCGCAGCAGCTCGACGCCTTCGTCGACGCGCTGCATGACGCCCGCCTGATAGCCCTCTCCGGCGAACTCGCGCACCACGCCGACCCGCAGCCCCCGCACGTCCCCCTGCCGGGCGGCCGCGACGACGTCGGGCACCGGCTGGTCGATCGACGTGGAGTCCAGCTCGTCGTGGCCCGCCATGACGGAGTGCAGCAGGGCCGCGTCCAGCACGGTGCGGGCACACGGGCCGCCCTGGTCGAGGGAGGAGGAGAAGGCGACCATGCCGTAGCGGGAGACGCCGCCGTAGGTGGGCTTGACGCCGACCGTGCCCGTGACCGCTGCGGGCTGGCGGATGGAGCCGCCGGTGTCCGTGCCGATGGCGAGCGGCGCCTGGTAGGAGGCGAGAGCCGCGGAGGAGCCGCCGCCGGAACCGCCGGGGATGCGGGTGAGATCCCAGGGGTTGCCCGTCGGTCCGTACGCGCTGTTCTCCGTGGAGGAGCCCATCGCGAACTCGTCCATGTTCGTCTTGCCGAGGATCACCACGTCCGCTTCCTTGAGCTTGCGGGTGACCGTCGCGTCGTACGGCGGGATCCAGCCTTCGAGGATCTTCGAACCCACCGTGGTGGGCACGCCCTCGGTGGTGAAGATGTCCTTCAGCGCCAGCGGGACGCCGGCCAGCGGTCCGAGGCGCTCGCCGCGCTCCCGCTTGGCGTCGACCTCGCGGGCCTTGGCGAGCGCGCCCTCGCGGTCGAGGTGGAGGAACGCGTGCACCTTCTCGTCGACGGCGTCGATACGGGCGAGATGGGCCTCGGCGACCTCGACGGCGGTGGTCTCTCCGGAGGCGATGCGCTCCGCGGTCTGGGCGGCGGTGAGCTTGATCAGGTCGGCCATGTCGCTCACTCCTCCCCCAGGATCTGCGGCACCTTGAACCGCTGCTGCTCCTCGGCGGGCGCGCCGGAGAGCGCCTGCTGAGCGGTCAGCCCGGGGCGCACCAGGTCCGGGCGCATGACGTTGGTGAGGGGCAGCGGATGGGAGGTGGGTGGGACGTCCTCGGCGGCGACATCGGATACTTCGGCGACGGCGCCGATGATGTCGCCGAGTTGACCGGCGAAGTGGTCCAGCTCTTCACCGGACAGCTCCAGGCGCGCCAGCCGGGCGAGGTGGGCGACCTCCTCGCGCGAGATGCCAGGCATGCAGCGGTCCTCTGGGTGAGTGTCGGAATTTCCGCTCCCAATCCTATGGCGTCCGCGCACCCGTCCGTACGGGCCTGTGGACAACCCGCGAGAACCGCCGTGTACCTGCACGGACGCCGCGACGGACGCTGCCACGGTCGCCGCCCGTCGCCAACGCCCGTGCCGTGCAGGATCGTTACTGGACGGGCTGCCACCCGGGCGGCCGGAAACCGCGGCCCGCCGATGAGGCCGACGACGCCGCGGGCCCCGGGGCGCCCGGCGGCAGCTGGGGGCGAGCGGCGCAGCCGAGGGCGTACGGCACACCGTCGCGCGCCCGCAGCCAGGCCGTCGTCTCGTCCGGCGGCATCGCGGCCGCCACCAGCCAGCCCTGCACCGCGTCACACCCCAGATCGCGCAGCCGCTCCCAGGTCTCGTCGTCCTCGACGCCCTCGGCGACCACGAGCAGCCCGAGGGAGTGCGCCAAGTCGACGGTGCAGCGGACGATTTCGGCGTCCTCGGCGTCCACCGCGAGCCGGGCCACGAACGAGCGGTCGATCTTCAGCTCGCTCACCGGCAGCCGCCGCAGATGCACCAGCGACGAGTAGCCCGTACCGAAGTCGTCCAGCGACATCTTCACGCCGTGCCCGGCGAGCCCGGCGAGGGTGTCGGCCGCGCGCTGCGGATCCTCCAGCAACACGTGCTCGGTGATCTCCAGTTGCAGCGCGCCGGCCGGTACGCCGTGCCGGGCCAGCCGCCCGGCCACCGCACCGGCGAACCCGGGGGTGTGCACGTCGCGCGGCGAGACGTTCACCGCGACGGGTACCGTCAGCCCGTCCTCCCGCCAGGCCGCGACCTGGCGGAGAGCCGTCTCCAGCACGTACTCGGTGAGCCGCGGCATGAGCCCGGACGTCTCGGCGATGTCGATGAACTCGTCCGGCGGCACCCGGCCCCGCTCCGGATGCACCCAGCGCACCAGCGCCTCGAGGCCGGAGACGACGCCGTCGAAGCCGACCTTCGGCTGGTAGTGCAACTCGACCTCGCCGGCGTCCAGGGCGCGGCGCAGATCGGCCAACAGGCCCAGCCGGTCGGGGGTGTTGCCGTCCCGCGTCGCCTCGTACACCTCCACGCCGGTGCGGTCCCGCTTCGCCTCGTACATCGCGACGTCGGCGCGGCGCAGCAACCCCTCGGCCTCGCGGGCGTGTTCGGGGAACACCGAGACGCCGGCGCTCGCCTCCAGCACCAGCGTCATACCGTCCAGGTCCAGCGGCGAGCCCAGCGACGAGACCAGCCCGCGGGCCGAACGCATCGCGCTCGTCGCGGAGTCGGTCAGCGGCAGCAGCACCGCGAACTCGTCGCCGCCCAGCCGGGCCACCTCCGCGCCCCTGGGCAGCTCGGCCCGCAGCCGCTCCGCGATCTTCAACAGCAGCCGGTCGCCCGCGAGATGGCCGAGAGTGTCGTTGACCGAGCGGAAGCGGTCGAGGTCGATGAGGACGAGCGCCGTACGCGCCTCCGTACGCTCCGCCTCGTCCAGCGCCGCCCAGGTGCGCTCCAGCAGCCACTGCCGGTTGGGCAGTCCGGTGAGCGGATCACGCAGGGCCTCCTCGGCGCGGGCGCGGGCGATCCACAGCGTGGAGTCCAGAGCGATCAGCGGCACCGCGAACAGCGGCAGCAGCACCGGAGCGTGCGCGGCGACCACGACGATCAGCGGCGAGAAGCCCAGCAGCGCCAGCCCGACGAGCCCCTGGCGGGCCAGCGAGGTGCGCAGCGCCGTCGGCAACCGCCCCTTCTTGCGCGGCACTTGGCAGTACCACTGGAGAGTGCGCGTGATCACCAGGTAGGCACACGCGGCGAGCACGATCTCGGGCAGCGCCGCGTACCGCCACGCCTCGGGCAGCCACGGACGCTCCACCGACGGATGGGTGCCGAAGGCCAGCAGCACGAGCGCGCTGCCCCCGATGCCCAACATGTCGACGGCGCCGTGCAGTACGGCCTGCCGCCAGCGGTGCCGGCGGGCGGCCGCGACCAGCACCACCACGGCGAGGCTGACGAGCACCGCCGGCACCCAGCCGTACAGCAGCAGGATGGCGAGCGTGAGCGCGGCGCCCGAGCCCGTGCCGCCCCACCAGCGGTCGCGTGCCAGCGCGACGAGATGGCCGACGATGACGCCGGTGAGGATGGCGAGCGACCAGCCCCGCATCCCGCTCGGGAAGAGTGCGTGTCCTTTGCTCAGTACCTTGAACAGGCCGATGCCCAGGGCGAGTCCGGCCACGGTGACCACGAGCGCCGAGAGCCCCGGCACCCGCAGTGCGGCGATCCGCTGAAGCCACGGGACGTCCTCCGCTCCGCCCGTGACCCCCACGCGGCCGGCCTCCCCCTCAGCGGGCAGGCCGACGAACGGGGGGCTGTGTCCCCCGGGGGTTTCCTGCATGCCCGTCCCTCTCGCAGCCGTCATGCCTGCGTGCCCACCACAGGCGCACGGTTCAACAGTAGGCCGGAGACCGCTGCGAGCGGCACCGATCGTTGCGGGTTGGCTACCCGGGACCCGGCTGATCCAGCCCTCCGCGCGGCCACCACGTGATTACTGTGCGGATACTGCGTCGATCTACGGCCGGTGGCCCAGGAGGCGGCTGGGGCTGCTGATCAACAGCGTGACGTACGGGGGCAGTTGACGGGCCCTCAATGTCCTATTCGGAAGGTCTCAGGGCCACTTCGCGGGCCGCGTCCGGGCCGCGCTCCAGCAGAACGGACAGACCATCATCGTCCAAAATCGGCACCTTCAACTGGACGGCCTTCTCATATTTGGACCCGGGGCTCTCGCCCACCACCACGAATCCGGTCTTCTTCGATACGGAACCGGACACCTTCGCACCCTGCTCCTGAAGCGCCTCCTTGGCCGCGTCCCGGGTGAGGGAAGCGAGGGTGCCCGTGACGACGACGGTGAGCCCCGCGAGCGGCCGCGGCCCCTCCTCGCCGCCGCCCTCCTCCGCCATGCGCACCCCGGCCGCGCGCCAGCGCTCGACGATGCGGCGGTGCCAGTCCTCGGCGAACCACGCCTTGAGGGAGGCCGCGATCGTCGGACCGACGCCCTCGGTCGCGGCCAGCTCCTCCTCGTCCGCTTCGGCGATCCGGTCCAGCGAACGGAACTCACGGGCCAGCGCCTCCGCCGCGACCGGGCCCACGTGACGGATCGACAGGCCGGTGAGGATGCGGGCGAGCGGGCGGTCCTTCGCGGCCTCGACGTTCTCCAGCATGGCCAGCGTGTTCTTCTTCGGCTCTCCCTTCTGGTTGGCGAAGAGCGTGACCACCTTCTCCTCGCCGGTCTCCGGATCGCGCTTGGGCAGGCCGCTGTCCGGGTCCAGGACATAGGACTTGATGGGCAGCAGATCCTCGACGGACAGGTCGAACAGGCCGCCCTCGTCCTTCAGCGGAGGCTCCGCGGGCTCGACGGGCTGGGTGAGCGCACTGGCCACGACGTAGCCGAAGTGCTCGATGTCCAGCGCCTTGCGGCCCGCCAGGTAGAACAACCGCTCCCTCAACTGGGCCGGACACGACCGGGCGTTGGGGCAGCGCAGATCGATGTCGCCCTCCTTCATGGGGCGCAGCGGAGTGCCGCAGTCCGGGCACTCGGCCGGCATGACGAACTCCCGCTCACTGCCGTCCCGCAGGTCGGCGACCGGGCCGAGGATCTCCGGGATGACGTCGCCGGCCTTGCGCAGCACCACGGTGTCGCCGATCAGCACGCCCTTGGACTTGACCACCTCCTGGTTGTGCAACGTGGCGAACTCGACCTCGGAGCCCGCGACCGTCACCGGCTCCACCACCGCGTACGGAGTGACGCGCCCGGTGCGGCCGACGCCGACCCGGATGTCGATCAGCTTCGAATTGACCTCCTCCGGCGGGTACTTCCACGCGATCGCCCAGCGCGGCGCGCGCGAGGTGGTGCCCAGCCGGCCCTGGAGGCGGATCTCGTCCACCTTCACCACGACGCCGTCGATCTCGTGCTCCACGGAGTGCCGGCGGTCGCCGTAGTGCCGGACGAACTCGTGGACGCCGTCCAGCCCTTCGACCACCCGCCAGTGCGGCGAGACCGGCAGACCCCACTCGTCCAGCAGCTCGTAGCCGTGCGACAGGGACTCGACGTCGAAGCCCTCGCGGGCGCCGATGCCGTGCACCACCATGTGCAGCGGGCGGCTCGCGGTCACCTTCGGGTCCTTCTGGCGGAGCGAACCGGCTGCCGCATTGCGGGGGTTGGCGAACGGCTTCTCGCCCGCCTCGACCAGCCGGGCGTTCAGCTCCTCGAAACGCTCCATCGGGAAGAACACCTCGCCGCGCACTTCGACCAGCGCAGGAACCCGCTCCGGGTCGCCGGACAGCCGCTCCGGGATGTCGGCGATCGTACGGACGTTGGGCGTGATGTCCTCGCCGGTGCGGCCGTCGCCGCGGGTGGCCGCACGGGTCAGCCGGCCGTGCTCGTAGGTGAGGTTGACCGCGAGGCCGTCGACCTTCAGCTCGCACAGGAAGTGGTAGGGCACGCCCTCCAGTTCGCGGGCGATGCGGTCGGCCCACTCCGCCAACTCGCCCTCGTCGAAGGCGTTGTCGAGCGAGAGCATCCGCTCGCGGTGGGCGACCTCGGTGAACTCCGTTTCGTACTGCCCGGCGACCTTCTGGGTGGGCGACTCGGGCGTCACCAGCTCCGGATGCTCCGCCTCCAGCTCTTCCAACTCCCGCAGCAGCCGGTCGAATTCGGCGTCGCTGACGACGGGGGCGTCCTTCACGTAGTAACGGAAGCGGTGCTCCTCGATCTGCTCCGCGAGCTCCTTGTGCCGCTCACGGGCCTGTGCGTGCTGTCCGTCGGCCACCGTCTCGTCCTTCCGTCACTCAGGGTCGTCGGCGAGAGACCTCGCCGCCCGCACGCAGTGGGCGAGCGCGGCGCGGGCATACGCGGGAGAGGCGCCCGCGAGCCCGCACGCCGGAGTGACCACGACCGACTCCGCCAGGAGAGCCGGGGCCAGCCCGAGCCTGCGCCACAGCGATCTGACACCACCGACGCTACCGGCAGGGTCTGACAATGCCCCCGAGCCCGGATCCGCTCCGGGCACGACACCCGCGAACAGCGCGGTGCCGCCCTCCACCGCTTCGCCGACCGCCTCGTCGTCACGCTCCGTGAGAGCCACGGCGTCGAAGGAGACCCCGGTCGCGCCCGCCCGCCGCAGCAGCGCGAACGGCACCTCGCGCGCGCAGGTGTGCACGACGGCGACGGCTCCCTCCGCGCCCGCGGCGCCGATCACTTCGCGCAGCAGCGACTCGGCGACCGAGCGGTCGACGGCACCGTGGGTGCGGTAACCGCTCGCCGTCGGCACCGTGCCGCGCAGCACCGCCGCCAACGACGGCTCGTCGAGCTGGAGTACGGGCCGCGCGCCGGGCGCTCTGCGCCGCAGCTCCGCGAGATGGGCCCGCAGCCCCTCAGCGAGGGAGGCTGCGAGGTCGCGGCACGCACCCGGATCGCCGAGCACCGCTTCGCCGTTGCGCCGCTCCAGCGCGGCGGCGAGCGTCCAGGGGCCGACCGCCGACACCTTCAGCGCGCCCTCGTGGCCCTGCGCGAACTCCTCCAGGGCGTCCAGATCCTCGCCGAGCCAGGCCCGCGCCCGCCGGGTGTCGCGGCCCGGACGGTCGCCCAACCGCCAGCCGCTGGGCTCGACATGGGCGTACAACTCCACCAGCAGACCGGCGGTGCGCCCGACCATGTCCGCGCCGGGCCCCCGCGCCGGCAGCTCCGGAAGGAACGGGAACAGCTCCAGAGTGCCGGTGACCGTACGGACCGCCTCGCGCACGTCCTCACCCGGCATCGAGCCGACTCCCGTGGCCGCTCCGGGCTCGCCGGGGCGCAGCCACGGGAAGCGCGGAGCTGCCGCGGAGGACCGGGCCGCGCTCATGCGGCGGGCCGCGCGGAGGGCCGCACCGTCAGGTCGGTGACCTCCGCTCCGGGCGGCAGATCGAGGGCGGTGAGCACCGTCGCCGCCACGTCCTCGGGCGTGATGAACCGCTCCGGGTCGTACGTGCGGCCCTCCTGGCGGTGCACCTTCTCCTGCATGGGCGTCGCGGTGCGCCCCGGGTAGACGGACGTCACCCGCAGTCCGTTGCCGCCCTCCTCGCCGCGCAGCGCGTCGGCCAGCGCTCTGAGGCCGTGCTTGCTCGCGGCGTACGCGGCCCACTGCGGGTTGGCACGCAGCCCCGCACCGGAGTTGACGAAGATCACGTGCCCGTGGGCGAGGCGCAGCTGCGGCAGCAGCAGCCGGGTCAGCTCGGCGGGCGCGACCAGGTTGGCCGCCAGGGTCGAGTGCCACACCTTCGCGCTCAGCTCGCCGACCTCGCCCAACTCGACGACGCCCGCGATGTGTTGCAGCGAGTCGAGCCGCTCGGGCAGCTCCTGGTGGCCGAACGCCCAGGACAGCCGCTCCGGCTCCGCGAGGTCCCCGACGAGCGTACGGGCGCCGGGGAAGCGCTCCGCCAGCTCGCGCCCCCGCCCCGCGTCCCGCGCGAGGAGCCACAGCTCGTCACCGCGGTCGAGCAGCCTGCGGGTGACGGCGGCGCCGATGCCCGAACCGGCGCCGGTGATCAGATGAGTTGCCATGGCTCCATCGTCTCCCACACCGGTGACAGTGCCGGAACGGACACCGCGAGGAGAGGGGGGAGAGGCGGAGAGACGGCAACCGGCGGGCGGCACCGGCCGGTTCGGCCGGCTTCCGCAGCCCGTACCCGGCCGTCCTACGCCTCCAGGAGCGCCATCGCCTCCGCGCCGTCGTCCGCGAAGGCGACGAGTTCGCTCAGCGGCACCGGCAGGAACCCCTCGGCCTCCATGCGCGCCAACTGCCGCCGCAGACCGTCGTAGTAGCCCGCCGTGTTGAGCAGCACCACGGGCTTGGCGTGCATGCCGTGCTTCTTCAGCTCCAGTATGTCGGTGGCCTCGTCCAGGGTGCCCGTACCGCCGACGAGGATCGCCACCGCGTCCGCGCGCTCCAGCAACAGGGCTTTCCGCTCGGCCAGGTTGGCGGTCACGATCATCTCGTCCGCGTCCGAGCGGGCCTTGCTCTCCAGGAACTCCACCGAGATGCCGATGAGCCGGCCGCCGGACTTCTGCACGCCGTCCGCGACGACCTTCATGAGCCCGACATTCGAGCCGCCCCACACCAGCGAATGTCCCCGGCTGCCGATAAGCTCGGCGAACTCGCGGGCAGACTCGGTGTAGACGGCGTCGAGTTCGGCAGCGGAGCAGAAGACGCAGACGTTCAGGGGGGAAGTCTCGTTGGCGACCATGGGCAGCAGCCTAAGCCGGGACGCTCAGCGCGGACACATGGTGGTCTGCGGGGACAACTCCCTCGCCCAGCGCCTCACCAAGGAGCTGGCGACGGTCTACGGACAGCATGTGACCGTCGTGCTGCCCTCCCTGCGCGGCGGCGACCACGGGCCGCGTATCGCCGGACTCGTCGGAGCGCACGGCCTGTCGGTCGACGCAGTAGAGGCCCAGATCCCGGACGACGCCGCTCTGTTGCGGGCCGGTTTGGAGCGTGCCGCCTCGCTGGCGCTCACCTCGGGCGACGACCAGCTCAACATCCACATCGCGCTGCGCGCCCGCCGGATCAACCCCGAAGTGCACCTCGTCATCCGGATGTTCAACCGCACGCTGGGTCGCTACCTGGAGGACCTGCTGGACCGCGCGGCCCGGGTGCGCGGCTCCCGACGGGACGCCGATCCGGCGGCCCGCCCGGCCACCACGGTGCTGTCGGACGCCGACACGGCCGCGCCCTCGCTCGTCGCGGCCGCGGTCGTGGGCAGCGACAAGGTGCTGTACGCCGACGGGCTGCTGTTACGCGCCAAGGAGCGCACGCTCGGTTCGGTCGCCCGGCGCAGCCCGCTGTGCACGCTGGCGCTGCTGCCCGGCACCGAGGACGACGACGAGGGCACCGTCGACGACGACCGCACGGAGCCGGGCGCCAGGCAGGACGGCGGCTCCGGCGACGCCGGCGGGCGTACCGACGAAGACGTCGGCGAGGACGCCGAGAACGGCGACGAGAACGCCGGCCGGGACGCCGGCCGCGAGGCGCGCACCGGAGCGCGTGCCGGACGCGGCACCCGCGAGGGCCGGGAGGCGCGCGGCCACGGCGACGGCCCCACGTCCAGGGGCGACCACAGCAACCACAGTGACCGCAGCGAGCGCGGCGGCACCCGCCCCGACACCGCGGACGGTCCCGTACTCCTGCCTCCCGAGGAGGAGTTGGCGCAGCTGCCGGAGCAGCGCGGCGCGGTGGTCCTGGAGGCGATCACCCGGCGCCCGCGCCCGGCCGCGGCGAGCACTCCGCGGCTGCCGCGGGTGTTCGCACTGAAGTCGCTGTTCTCGCGGCGGCTTCGGTACGGACTGCTCGGCATGACCGTCGTGGTGCTCGTCCTGGCCGTCCTCCTGTGGCTGCTGACGGGCGGCACGTTCTGGCACGCGGGATACGTCACGCTGCTGGACGTCCTCGCCATCGACGACCCGGCGGTCGACAAGCGCACGGCGGTCCGCGTGCTCCAACTCCTCGCCGCCCTGGCCGGAATGCTGCTGCTGCCGCTGCTGCTGGCGGTGGTGCTGGAGAGCTACGGCTCGTTCCGCGAGGCCGCCGCCCTGCCCGATCCGCCGCACCGGCTGTCCGGGCACGTGGTGCTGCTCGGCCTCGGCAAGGTGGGCACCCGCGTGCTGGACCGGCTGCTGGAGCTGGACATTCCGGTGGTCTGCATCGAGCGCGACATCGAAGCCCGCGGCATCGCCCTCGCCCGGCGGCACCGGGTGCCCACCTTGATCGCGGACGTGACGCAGGAGGGGGTGCTGGAGAGCGCCAGAATCAAGCGGAGCCGTGCCCTGCTCGCGCTCACCAGCAGCGACGGCACCAATCTGGAGGCGTCGCTCTACGCCCGTCAGGTCAAGCCCGAACTCCGCGACGTGATGCGGCTGTTCGACGACGCGTTCGCCTCCACCGTCTACCGCACGCTGCGCGACACCTACCCCGGCGCCCAGACCCGCAGCCGCAGCGTGTCCGCGCTGGCGGCGCCCGCGTTCGCGGGGGCGATGATGGGCCGGCAGGTGCTCGGTGCGATCCCCGTGGGCCGCCGGGTGCTGGTGTTCGCCACCGTGGACGTACGCGACAACCCGCTGCTGGAGGGCCGCACGGTCGCCGAAGCCTTCCGGCGTGAATCCTGGCGGGTGGTGGCGCTGGACACCGCCGACGAGGGCGAGCGCCGCGACGACCTCGGCTCGCTCTCGCCTTCCGCGGACCCGCGCGCCGCGGGCCAGCCCGGCGCGCCCGCGCCCGGCGCACCGTCCGCCGGCCCCGCGCCGGGCGGACCGGGCACGCCGTCCGGACCGCCGGGCTCGTCCGATCCGCGCGGCTCCGCACCGTCCTCGTCGGGCCTGTACGCCGCCGGCGCGGGCGAGTTGGAGTGGCGGCTACACCCCGGCTACGTGCTGAAGCCCAGCGACCGGGTCGTGGTCGCAGCCACCCGGCGCGGGCTGACCCGGCTGCTCGCGGCGGGCCCGGGCCGTGGTCTGCCGCCGATGCCCAGCACGGGAGAACACCTCATTCCGGATTCACTGCGGCTGCCTCCGCCGTCGCGCACGACTCCGGCGACCGCACCGCCGCGTACGCAGCCGTCCGGCGAGGATGCGCCGGGCCGGCCGGTTCCGGACGGCGCGCGGGAGCCGCAGCAGCGGGAGGCCCGTAGTCCTCGCCCAGCGGCCGGGTCGTCCGACGAAGCCCGCGGTGCGGACTCCGGCG
>Ga0164243_10007594_pt1 | contig 16174 bp, 16 predicted proteins | sample OricompcompostOP_FD_108781 | JGI IMG/M metagenome (GOLD analysis project Ga0164243, IMG submission 108781) | Organic Plus compost microbial communities from Emeryville, California, USA - Original compost - Organic plus compost (OP) | ecosystem: Engineered > Solid waste > Mixed feedstock >...
CGAGTCGAGCGTTCCGCGCTCTCGAGTCGAGCGTTCCGCGCTCTCGAGTCGAGCGTTCCGCGCTCTCGAGTCGAGCGTTCCGCGCTCTCGAGTCGAGCGTTCCGCGCTCTCGAGTCGAGCGTTCCGCGCTCCCGAGTCGAGCGTTCCGCGCTCTTGAGTCGAGCGTTCCGCGCTCCCGAGTGAGGGGTTCCGCGTGACCGAACTGGGGCACTCGGCGGCGACGACGCCGGAGCACCCAGGGCACGCGGGCGCGACCACGTCTCGGGCACCCGGGGCACCGGCACACCCGGTAGGGCTCGGCTCGCCCGCACGGAACGTTCGATTCGCCCGCGCGGAGGGCTCGACTCGGCCGCGCGGAGGGCTCGACTCGCCTGCGGCCAAGGGGCGGCTCGGCCGCACGGAACGCTCGGCTCGGCCGCGCCGTAGACCGCACTCGGGCGCGTGGGAGGCCCCACTCGGGCGCGCGGAGGGCTCGACTCGGGCGCGTGGAGGGCTCGACTCGCGGGGTGGGGGAGGGGGTAGGGGGCCGCCGCTCGACCGCGTTCCTACGCGTGCGGCCGCGCATCCTACGTCACATCTGGGCCGGAGGCATCCCGAAGCGAGCCACGGAAGAGTTACCTTGGTGCGCATGGTGAGTTTGCCGGCCTTCGGCCTGGAGTTCTCGGCGCGCCGGACGCTGAAGAACCTGCACGAGCAGCTCGGCGCCGGTCTGCTGGCCGCCGCCGCGGTGCCCGGGCTGACCGCGGCGATCGATCAGCACTCCGCCGCCGTTCGCGACATCGTGACGATGGGGGTCGAGGGTTCCGCCGCGGTCGCGGGTGCCGTGCTCCTCGCCGGCTACGCGCGCGGCCTGATCGACGCGGCCAGGGAGTCCGGCTGGCGGTTCACCTCACCGGCCGACTGGACGCAGGCCGACTGGTTCACCTCGCGCCTGCTCGCCGTCTGCGCGCTCGCCAAGCACATCGACGAACCCGACTACCACGCCTGGCGCAAACTGAGCGTCGCACAGTAAGGGCGGCCGGCCCGAAGGCCGACCGCCCCGTAGACCCCGGTCGGTGCTGCCTAGCCCTGGCCGCCCGATGGGGGCATCGGGCCGGGACCCTGACCGCGAGGCGGCATCTGACCGCTGGGCGGCATCTGCCCACCCGGGGGCATCTGACCCCCGGACGGCGGCATCTGACCCGTCTGGTAGCCGGCCCCGCCGGGCCGCGCCGCGGTGCCGGTCGGCTGCCGCATCTGCTCGGTCGGCACCTCGGTCGGCGCGCCGGTCCTGGTCGCGTCCTCACGCCCACGCTGGTAGGCCTGCGCCTGCGCCTTCGCGGCAGGCATCTCCTGCTCGGCGCGGCCGAGCCAGCTCTCCCAGCGCTGCTGCATGGGCCGGATCAGGCCACCGCCGACGCCGACGACGACCACACCGGCGATCGTGGCGAGCACCGCGACCAGCACCGGCGTGGTCACCGTCGTGGCGACGCCGATCTGGTTCAGTGCCGCGATGACGCCGAGTGCCCAGATGAACACGGACGCGATCGTGGCCAGCACGTTGCCGTAGGACAGGCCACCGAGCGCGCTGCCGACCATGTCCTTCACAGCCCTGGCGATGGCACCCGCGATCACCACGATCACGATCGCGACGACCGCCCGCGGCAGCCAGGCCACGATGGCCGTCACCAGCGCGCTCACCGGGTTCGGCCCGAACACGCCCAGCGCGATCTGCAGCGCGATCAGGATGATCGCGTAGTAGATGAGTTTGCTGATGATGGAGGAAGCGTCGTACTTGCTCTTGGCCAGCATCTTCTTGATGCCGCCGCGTTCGACGACGCGGTCGAAGCCCACCTTTTCGAGTATCTTGTCGACGATCTTGGCAATCGCCTTCGCGACGAACCAGCCGACGATCATGATTACCAAGAACGCCAGTAGTTTCGGCACGAAGGTGGCGACCGTGCTCCAGGCATTCGAGATGCCCTGTCCAATGTCGACGGCGGCCAAATTGGATGTTGACACTGCCTTACTCCCTTCCCAGCCGGGGCATGCGCGGCGAGTACCCCTCCGGCCGTAACTCACACATTGGAAGTGGTGAATCGTTCACCTGCAACTCGCCGACCTGCCCGAACGGGTTAATCGCGGGTCCCCCGAATGAGTGGAGACGCCTTGTCAGTGCGCATAACATCGACTTGTGGATCTGCCTGTGATGCCGCCGGTGCGGCCTATGCTCGCCAAAGCCGTACACGAGGTTCCGCGAGCCGCCGGTTTGCTTTACGAACCTAAATGGGACGGGTTCCGGTGCATCGTTTTCCGGGACGGCGAGGACGTTGAACTTGGTTCACGCAACGACCGGCCGCTGACTCGTTATTTTCCCGAGCTGGTCGAGTTGCTCAGGCAAGCGCTTCCCGAGCGCTGCGTCGTGGACGGCGAAATCGTGATCGTCACCGAGAACGACCTCGATTTCGAGAGCCTCCAGCTGCGGCTGCATCCGGCGGCCTCACGCGTGCGGAAACTGGCCGCGGAGACGCCGGCGAGTTTCGTGGTGTTCGATCTGCTCGCACTCGGTGACCAGAATCTGCTCGCCGAGCCGTTCGCGGAGCGGCGGCGGAGGCTGGAAAGCGTGGTCGCCGGTGAACTGGCGCGCGTGCACCTGACGCCGATGACCGCGGACCCGGATGTCGCGGAGGACTGGTTCAACCGGTTCGAGGGCGCCGGTTTCGACGGGGTGATGGCCAAACCCGCGGACCAGCCCTACGAGCAGGACCGGCGCGTGATGTGGAAGGTCAAGCACGAACGCACGGCCGACTGCGTGGTCGCCGGCTTCCGGTGGCATGTGGACGGCAAGGGGATCGGCTCACTGCTGCTCGGCTTGTTCGACGAGCAGGGCACACTGCATCACGTCGGAGTGGCGAGCAGTTTCTCCGCGGCCCGCCGCCGTGAGCTGGTGACCGAGCTGGAACCGTTGCGGGATAACGCGACCGAGGGCCATCCGTGGCGCGAGTGGGCGGTCGCGCAGGCGGCGGCGGGCGGGCGGTTGCCCGGCGCGCAGAGCCGCTGGAACGCGGGCAAGGACCTCTCGTGGGAACCGGTGCGGCCGGAACTGGTCGCCGAGGTCCGCTACGAACATGTCCAATCAGGACGGTTCCGGCACGGCACCAGGCTGGTGCGGTTCCGGCCGGATCGGAAGCCGGAGTCCTGCACCTACGGGCAACTGGAGGAAATCGCGCCCGCGGAGCTGGCGTCGCTGTTCACCGAGGTGGCCGGATGAGCACCGTCGAGATCGAGGGCGTGCGGATCTCGCATCCGGAGAAGATCTACTTCAAGCAGCGCGGTGAGACGAAGCTCGATCTGGTGCGGTACTACCAGGCCGTGGCGGACCCGCTGCTCGCGACGCTCGGTGGGCGGCCACTGCTGCTGGAACGCTATCCCGACGGCGCGGGTGGCAAATCGTGGTTCCAGAAGCGGGTGCCGTCCTCGGCGCCGCCGTGGCTGACGACGACGGTCGTGTCGACGCCGAACGGCACCACGAGCGACGCGCTGGTCGCGGCGGATCTCGCGCACGTGCTGTGGGCGGTGAATCTGGGCTGCATCGGTTTCCATGTCTGGCCGATTCACGCGGCGACCCCTGAGATCACGGACGAACTGCGCGTCGATCTGGATCCCTCGCCCGGCGTGACCTTCGATCAGGTGCGCGAGGCGGCGTGGCTGACCCGGGAACTGCTGAGGGAACTGGGAATCGAGGCACAGATCAAGACCACCGGCTCGCGCGGGCTGCACATTTACGTTTCCCTGCAACCGAACTGGGACGGCTATCAGGTCCGGGCGGCGGCCGTCGCGCTGGCGCGGGAACTGGAGCGGCGCCATCCGGTGTTGATCACGGCGCAGTGGTGGAAGGAGGAGCGGGGCGAGCGCGTGTTCGTGGATTTCAACCAGAACGCGCCGCACAAAACGGTTTTCGGCGCCTGGTGCGTACGGCCGAGGACCGGTGCGCAGGTGTCGGCGCCGATCGGCTGGGACGAACTGGACGCCGTCGAACCCGCGGAGCTGACGATCGCCACGGTGCCCGCCCTGCTCGCCGAACGCGGCGATCCGTGGGCGGGCACGCGGCCGCAGTCGATCGAACCATTGCTGGAGATGTCGGCCCGCGACATGGCGAACGGTCTCATGGACGCCCCGTGGCCGCCGGTGTATCCGAAGATGCCGAACGAGCCGCCCCGTGTCGCACCGAGCCGGGCGAAGAAGACCTGAGCGGGGTCAGAGCTGCGCGGCGCCACCGTCCACAGTGAACTCCGCGCCCGTCGTGTACGTCGCGTCGAAAGCGAGGAACGCGACCGCCGCGGCGACTTCGCGTGGGTCGCCGAAGCGCAGCATCGGGTTGCCCGCGATCATCTCCGCCTTGGTCTGCTCGGCCAGCTCCGTCGGCAGCGACCGGTCCAGGATGCCGGTGTCGATGGGGCCGGGGCTGACCGCGTTGACCCGGATCTTGCGCGGCAGCAGCTCGCGGGCCAGGCCGCGGGTCATCGACCGCAGCGCCGCCTTGGTGGCCGAGTAGACGCTGATCATCGGAATGCCGTGCTCGTTGGCGACCGAGGTGGTGAACACCACGGCGCCACCCTCGTTGATCAGCGGCGCGAGCTTCTGCACCGTGAAGTACGGGCCCTTGGCGTTGATGGTGAAGAGCTCGTCGTAGACCTCCTCGGTCACGGCCTCGAACGGGACGAAACGGGTGACGCCCGCGTTCGCGAACACGGCGTCGATCGTGCCGAACTCGGCCTTCACCCGGTCCGCGAGCGCCTCGATGTCGGCGAGCGAGGCCGCGTCGCTGCGAACCGCGATCGCGTTCTCGCCCAGTTTGTGCTGAGCCGCGTCCAGGGTGGCCTGGGAGCGGCCGGTGATCAGGACCCGCGCCCCGCCGTCGACGAGGAGCTTCGCGGTGTCGAAACCGAACCCGCTGGTGCCGCCGGTGATCACGACTTTCTTGCCTTCGTAGCTGGTCATGCCCCCAGTCAAGGACGCTTTTCGCGGGCCGTCCAAGACCTGTTTCGCACCCCCGTCATGCATCCCGCGCATGACGAAACGCGGGTAGCCTGATCTTGTGTCGGACCTCGACCTGCGTCTCGTGCGGTACTTCACGGTGGTGGCGGAACATGGGAACTTCGGCCGCGCCGCGGCCGCGCTGCACGTCGCCCAGCCGTCCCTGAGCCGGCAGGTCCAGCGCCTTGAGGACCAGCTCGGCCTTCGCCTGTTCGAGCGCACGCCGCAGGGGAGCCGGCTGACCGCGGCCGGTGAGGCCTTCCTGGTGCGGGCGCGGCAGCTGCTGAAGGGCGCGCAGGACGCCGTTGCCGAGGCGCGAGCGGCGGTGCGCACCCGCGTGATCACGATCGGCTACGCCGAGGATTTCGTGGTCACGGCCGCGGTGCGCGATCTGCGACACCGCCACCCCGGCGCGCCGATCCGCACCCTGCACCTGGACTGGGACGACGCCACGGCACTGGTCGAGCGCCGGGTCGACGCGCTCGTCGCCAGGATGCCGTTCCTGCGCCCGGCGGACGAGCTACGCGTGACCACGCTGTACGAGGAGCCGCGCGTGCTCGTGGTGCCGCGGTTCCATCGCCTGGCGGGCAAGGAATCGGTCACGATAGGCGATTTCTCGGGCGAAGCGCGCGTGCCGTGTGCGCAGGCGCCGGGCGAGTGGCGGGAGTTCTGGCGCCTGAACGGCGAGGGCAGGCCCGCGCCCGCCGGCCCCGTGCTGATCGAAAGCTACGAGGACAAGCTCGAACTCATCGCCCAGGGCGACGCGATCGCCATCCTGCCCGCCGGCGACCGGCGCATCGGCCTGCGCGAGGACCTCACGACCGTGCCGATCGAGGGAATCGAGCCCTGCCGGGTCGTCGTCGCCACCCGAGCCGACGATCACGATCCGCTGGTGACGGATTTCCACGAGTCGGCCCGGGCCCACCTGATCGCCGCCTGAGCGCGTTGGCTACGGCTGCGCCGTGAGATATCCGCCCATGGTGCGGAAGTACTCCGTCGCGGCGAGGTTCGTGCCGTCCTCGGTGCGGACCTGCTCGACACGCAGCCCGTGATTGCGGCCGAACCGCGCGTCCGCGCCCGCGACGATCACCACGCCGTCACCCTCCTTGATGAAGATCCGGCCGGGGGTACCGCCGTACCGGCCCTCGGACACCGACGCGCGCGTGATGCGCAGCCGCTGTCCTTTGTGGAACGTGAACGCGTTGGGGTAGGGATCGGACTGCGCGCGGATCAGCCGGTCGATGTCCTCGGCGGGCCACGTCCAGTCGATCCGGCTGTCCTCAATGGACCGTTTGTGGAAGAAGCTGGCCTTGGACCGGTCCTGCGGCGTCCAGTCGGTCTTGCCCGACGCGATCAGCGCGAGCGCCTCGGTGACGAGCGGTTCGATCAGATCGACCGTCTTGTGGAACAGATCGGTGGTCGTGTCGCGCGCTCCGACGGGCACGGACCGTTGCAGCACAATGGCACCGGCGTCCAGCTCGTCGTCCATCATGTGGGCGGTGACGCCGACCTCCTTCTCCCCGTTGATCAATGCCCAGATCAGCGGGGAAAAACCGGCGTACGCGGGCAGTAAGGAGTCGTGCACGTTGAGTGTTCCGCGCGGCGGGAGGTTGAACACCTCCGGAGGCAGCCAGGTGCGCCAGTTGTTCGCGACGATGATGTCCGGTTCGGCCTGCTTGAGCCTGCGGATCACCTCTTCGTCCGGCCTGCCCGCTAGTACGACCGGCACACCGTGCTCCTCGGCCAGGTCGGCGACCGAGTCGGACCAGATCTTCTCGTAGGCGTGATCGCTCTTGGGATGGGTGACCACAAGCGTCACCTCGTGGTCCGAGTCCAGCAGTGCGCGCAGCGTACGGTGCCCCCAGGTCTGGTATCCGAACATCGCGATCCGCATCCGTCCTCCTTGATCAGGGATCAATATCACGCCCGAATGTAGTAGCAGAGGCTCACCTAACTTAGGTTAGGGTTGCCTCGGTTGTAAGTCGATAGATGGGATGGGCATGCCAGTACCGCCGGAGTTCGACCTGATCGGTGTGGGTTTCGGGCCCTCCAACCTTGCGCTTGCCATCGCCGTCGCGGAGCACAATGCCACCGCGGACGAGCCGGTCACCGCGCACTTCCTGGAGAAACAGCCGCGCTTCGGCTGGCATCGCGGCATGTTGATCGAGGACGCGACGATGCAGGTCTCGTTTCTGAAGGACCTGGTCACGATGCGCAACCCGGCCAGCGAGTTCAGTTTCCTGTCCTACCTGCACAGTCAGGGCAGACTGGTCGATTTCATCAACCACAAGAACCTGTTCCCGTTGCGGATCGAGTTCCACGACTATTTCGAATGGGCCGCCGCGAAGGTCGACGACCAGGTCGCCTACGGCCAGGAAGTCGTTTCGGTGCGTGACGGTTTCGAGGTGCACACCGCCGACGGATCGGTGTGCAAGACACGCAACCTGGTGGTGGGCACCGGACTGCGGCCGAACATCCCCGAAGGCGTCACGCCGAGTGACCGGATCTGGCACAACCACGAACTGCTGCACAAGATCGACGGGATCCGCGATCCGAAGCGCTGCGTGGTCATCGGCGCCGGGCAGAGCGCCGCGGAGGTCACGGCCTTCCTGCACGACCGGTTCCCCGGCGCCGAGGTGTGCTCGGTGTTCTCGCGCTACGGCTACAGCCCGTCCGACGACAGCGCGTTCGCGAACCGGATCTTCGACCCCGAGGGCGTCGACGCGTTCTACGAGTCGCCCGAGGAGTTCAAGCGGCGCTTGATGGGCTACCACGCGAACACGAACTACTCGGCCGTGGACATCGACCTGATCGACGATCTGTACCGGCGGCTGTACCGGGAGAAGGTGCAGGGCGTGCGGCGGCTGCGGATCCTCAACACGTCGCGGCCGATCGAGGTCACCCCGGACGGTCGGGTCACGCTCGAATCGCTGACCAACGGGGACAAAATGGTGCTGGACGCGGACCTTGTGGTCTACGCGACCGGTTACCGGCCCGCGGACCCGACGCCGTTGCTCGGTGAGCTTGGCGAACACTGCCTCCGCGACGACGAGGGCAGGCTGCGGGTCGAGCGCGACTACCGGCTCGTCACGCCGGATCTGGACGGGAGCATCTACCTGCAGGGCGGCACCGAGCACACGCATGGCGTGACGTCCTCGCTGCTATCGAACACCGCCGTGCGGGTGGGGGAGATCCTCGACTCGATCCTCGGCCGCAGTGCGTCTACTGTGGACTGGTCGCCCGAGTACGCCGTGCGGGAGTGGGCATGACTCCGCTACAGCAGATCACGGCACCGGCCCGGGCCGGTTTCGAGGACTATGTCGTGTTCGACAAGGACGGTGTGTGAACCTTCGCGGCCGGCGCCGTCGCCACGATGACGCTCGACGCGACACATGTGCGTGTGCGCGGCGCCAGCCTTGCCCCGGTCCTCCCGCCGAAGTGCGGGTGGGGAATGGGGGAGGAATGCTTTGTGCTCAACTCGGCCACCGCCCTACTTCCGATTCCGCCGCAGCAGCCACCCGAGATAAACCCCACCGACCGCAGCCGTCGCCACCCCTACCGGCAGAGTCCCGGCCCCCACGATCCGCTGCACCACGAAGTCCGCGGCCAGCACGAGCAGCGCGCCCATCCACGCGGCAGGAAGGATCCCCGCACCCGGTGCGCGGGTCAGGCGCTTGGCCAACTGCGGCGCCGTCAAAGCCACAAAGGCGATGGGTCCCGCAGCAGCGGTGGCCACCGCGCAGGCGGCCGTGCCCGCGATGATCAGGAACAACCGGCTGCGCTCGACCGGCACGCCCAGTGCGGCAGCCGCGTCGTCGCCCATTTCCAGCATGTTCAGCCATCGTGCGCCGGCCAGCAGTGCCGGGACGATCACCACCAGCGCGATCAGCACCGGCCAGACGTGCTCCCAGCCGAGGTTGTTGAGGCTGCCGGTGATCCACACGGTGGCACGCGCGACGTCGGCGATTTTCGCGTTCACGATCAGGTAGAAGTTCAACGCCTGCAGGATCGCGCTGATACCAATGCCGACCAGCACGAGTCTGCTGCCGCGCACGCCCTTCTGCCAAGCCAGCAGGTAAACCAGCAACGCGGTGAGGAGCCCGCCGATCAACGCGCCGGCCGAAACGCTCAGCACGCCGCCGCCGAAAACCAGCAGCACAAGCAAACCGCCCGTGGTGGCGCCGTAGTTGAAGCCGATGATGTCCGGGCTGCCCAGCGGATTCCGGGACAGGCTCTGGAAAACCGCGCCACTCATGCCGAGTGCCGCACCGATGAGCACGGCGATCAGCACGCGCGGCAGCCGCAGGTCCAGCACCGCGAAATCGGTGATGCGGCTGCCATTCCCGAGCAGCGTGCGCACGACATCGAGCGGGGCGACGTAAATCGCACCGGTGCTGAGCGCGACGACACCGACGAGGGCGATCGCGGCGATCATCGACACCGACACGACGGCGGACCGCGTCATGAGCGGGCCGCCTTGCTGCGCCGCACCAGCCACACAAACACCGGTGCGCCAAGGAAAGCCGTCACAACCCCGACGTCGATCTCCGCCGGCGCGATCACCCGCCCCACCACATCCGCGGCCAGCAGCAACGTCGGCGACACCACGACGCAGTACGGCAGCACCCACCGCTGATCGGGCCCGGTGAACGCACGCGCCATATGTGGCACGGCGAGCCCGACGAACATGAGCGGGCCCACGGCGGCCGTCGCGGCACCGGCCAGCAACGTGATCGCCACCAGCGACAACAAACGCGTGCGGCCGAGGTGCGCACCCAGCGCGGTGCCCGCGTCCTCGCCTAGCGCGAGTGCGTTCAACGGCCGCGCGAGCACCAACACGAGCACGAGCCCGGCGAGCAGAAACGGGGCGACGCGGGCGAGTGTGGCCCCGTCCGCGCGTTCCAGCGAACCGACCGTCCAAAAGCGCATCTGGTCCAGCGTGTTCCGGTCCAGCAACGTCAGTCCCTGCGTCAAACCGGTCAGCGCCGCCGCGACCGCCGTCCCGGCGAGAGCGAGCCGAACCGGTGAAGCCCCGCCGCGCCCGGCGATCAGGTACAGCGCGACCCCCGCGACAGCTGCCCCAGCGAAGGCGAACCACACGAACGCTCGCAGGTCCGTCAGCCCCAGGACGCTGATCGACAACGCCGCCGCGGCAGAGGCGCCCGCGTTGATGCCGAGCAGACCGGGATCGGCGAGCGGGTTGCGGGTCAAAGCCTGCATCACCGCGCCGGCCACACCGAGTGAGGCGCCGACGGCGAGACCGATCAGCGTGCGCGGAATCCGCAGGTCCCACACGACGAACGCGGCATCCGACCCGTCCCGCTCGAAGAGTATCTGCAGCACGGTGGGCAGCGGAATCGACCGCGCTCCCACCGCGATGCTCAGCAGGCACACCACGACGAGGGCGGCCAGCATCACGACGAGCCCGAGTACCCGCCTGCGTCCCGGCGCCGCGACCCGCACGCTCGTGCGCGCCATCAGAGCGGGGTCGGTCACCGGGAATCCGCGGAAAGCCGTACGAACTCGGGAACGCTGGGCAGCTGCAGCACGACCCGCTCACGCGGCCGGACCACTTCCGACAGGCCCGCCGCGGCTCGCGCGATCCACACGTCGAGTTCGCCGTAGGTCCAGCGCTGCCCGCCGGCGGCCACCAGTGCGGCCTTCGCGGCGTCGGCCTCGGTGGTCAGCTCCAGCGTTTTGCCCTGCCAATATCCCTCGCGCCGGTAGCGCTCGGCCAGTTCCTCCGGCCAGGGCACGCACCCATCCAGCATTTTCAGCTCCCGTAGCGAGAGACGATATTTCAGCGGAACTTAGGTTAGGCTAGCCGAGGTTGTGGAGGGAAGGTGTTCGCGTGCGGCTCGGGGAAGTGATCATCGACGTCACGCCGCTTCGCACCAGCCGGGCCTACCGCCTGGTCTTCGCCGCCCAGACCCTCACCGTGCTGACGACCACGCTCACGAACGTCGCGATCAACCTGCACGTCTACCAGGTCACCGATTCCTCGGTGCAGGTCGGCCTGGTGAGCCTGGTGTTCGGCTTCGCGTTGCTCGTCGGGCTGCTCGCCGGCGGGGTGCTCGCCGACCGGTTCGACCGGCGGCGGCTGACCCTCGGTACACGCCTGATCGTCGCGTTCGTACTGGGCGGGCTTGCCGTCAACGCCGCGATGCCGGAGCCCAACCTCGTGATCATCTACGTTGCCGCGATCCTCGCCGGTGCCATCAACGGGCTCGGCGGGTCCGCGTTGATGGCCGCGATCCCCGGCCTGGTCGAGCCCGGACATCTCACCGCGGCGGGCGCGCTGATCACCGTGACGAGCCAGTTCGGCGCGATGGTCGGGCCGACCGTCGCCGGGCTGATCGCGGCGGGGCCGGGCGTCGCGGCGTGTTTCGCGATCGACGCGATCGGCTACGTGGCCGGGGTCGTGCTGATGTGGTTCATCCCGCCGCAGCGCGCCGACGTCGAACCCCAGCACCCGTTGCGCGCGCTGGCCGAGGGCTTCAACTTCGTCCGACGTAACCAGGTCATCGGCGGGCTGCTGCTGATCGACGTGTTCGCGATGGTCTTCGCGATGCCGTACGCGCTTTTCCCGCAACTGGGGGAAGAAGTGTTCGGCGGTGGGCCGTCCACCGTCGGCCTGCTCTTCACCGCGCCCGCGGTCGGCGCGTTCCTCGGGGCGCTGGCGAGCGGCTGGACGGGTCGCCTTCGCCGCAGCGGACTGGCGCTGTTCGGCGCGGTCGCGTTGTGGGGCTTGGCGATTGCCGCGTTCGGGCTTGCCGGCGAGTTGTGGCTGGGGCTGTTGTTCCTGGCCGTCGCGGGCGTCGGCGACACGACGTCGGAGATCCTGCGCCGCGCGCTGCTGCAGCACTACACGCCCGACCACCTGCAAGGCCGCGTGTCGAGTCTGTGGCTCGCGCAGGCGACGAGCGGTCCCGCGGTGGGCAACGCCGAGGCCGGGCTCGCGGCTCGTCTGCTCGGCGGTGGTGGCGCACTGGTCGCGGGCGGAATCGTGTGTGTGCTGGGCGTCGGCCTGATCGCGGTGACCATGCCGCGCCTGCGCCGCGCGACTCTGCGAGGAGAACCATGTCATTCGCTGACGTCAACGGCATAAAGATCGCCTACGACGACACCGGTTCCGGCGAGCCGGTCCTGCTCGTGATGGGCACCGCGGCGAGCGGCCGGGTCTGGCATCTGCACCAGGTACCGGCGCTCACCGAGGCCGGCTATCGCGTTGTCACGTTCGACAACCGCGGGGTTTCGCCCGCCCCGCCGGGGTTCAGGATCGACGATCTGGTCGCCGACACCGCCGAGCTGATCGAGCAGCTCGGCCTCGGCCCGTGCCGGGTGGTGGGCACCTCGATGGGGGCGCAGGTGGCCGCGGAACTCGCGGTGGCGCGGCCGGAACTCGTGTCGCAGGCGGTGCTGATGGCCACTCGCGGCCGCCCGGACGCGATGCGCGCTGCGATGGGAAAGGCGGAACGCGAACTCCGGGACAGCGGAATCGAGCTTCCGGCGCGCTATGAGGCGGTACTGCGGGCGGTGCAAAATCTGTCCCCGACCACGTTGAACAATGATATTAAAATTCAGGACTGGCTCGACGTATTCGAGATGTCACCCACGGTGTGGACGCCCGGGGTGCGTGCGCAGCTTCACTTGGACATAACCGAAAGCAGACTTGACGCATATCGCGCGATTCGGGTGCCGTGCCTGGTGATCGGGTTCGCGGACGATCTTCGGTTGCCGCCCTACCTGGCGCGCGAAGTGGCCGAGGTGATTCCGGAAGCGCGATATGTCGAGATCGCGGACTGCGGCCACTACGGTTACCTGGAGCGACCGGATGAGGTCAACGAAGCACTCATCACCTTTTTCGCGGCTGGACACATTTAGGGTCACCTTACTAAGGTAAGCCTCGGCTAATCGCGAGGAGGCTTACCGTGACCAATCCGTTCGACGACGACAACGGCCGGTTCTACGCGCTTGTCAACGACGAGGGCCAGTACTCGCTCTGGCCCACCTTCGCCGAAGTGCCCGCGGGCTGGCGAGTGGTGTTCGGCGAGGACAGCAGGCAGGCGTGCCTGGACCACATCGAGGCCAACTGGACCGACATGCGCCCGCTCAGTCTTGTGCGCGCCATGAACGACGAGTCTTGAGCACCGGGGGCGTCGACGGGGTCCTCCCGCTCACGCCGCTGCAGGAGGGCATGGTCTTCCACGCCCTGCTCGGGGCGACGTCGATGTCTGCGCGGTGTAGACCGTGCTGCGGTTCACCTTGGCCGGCAACCGCACCCTGGTGCTGACCGCCGACGAGGCCGTGCCGGACGGCTCGCGCAGGTCGCGGAGATCTACCTCGAAGTCGACGCACTGTCCGAAGAGGACCTCGACGCCGAACTGTCGTAGCAAGGAAAGCGGTCCGCGTCCACAGTGGACGCGGACCGCTTTACTACGCGGGGATCAGAGCTTCGCGAACCCCGGCTTGAGCTTGTCCAGCACCCACGGGATGCCGTAGACGGTGGGGTAGCGCAGCGCGGAGATCGTCGCCATGTCGGTGACCAGGTAGTTGCCGGACTTGACGCCCGCGACGAGCTGGTTGTCCTCGAACGCCTTCTGGTTGTCGGCCGAGGTGAACGCGACGATGACGAGGTCGGCCTTCAGCTTGTCGTACTGCTCCGGCGTCAGCGTCCCGGTCGGGCTGCCGGACTCGTTCTTCGTGGCGTCCGCGACGGTCGGGCTCAGCTCCAGGCCGACCGACTGGATCAGCTGAACGGCGAAGTCCTGCGGCGACACGAGCGTGAACATCTTGCCCGGCGTGTTGCCGACCGACGCGGTGAATGTCTTGCCCGCGGCCTGCGGGTACTCCGATTTGATCTTGTCGATGGCGGCCTGGGTGGTGTCGATCACGCTCTGCGCCCGGCCTTCCTTGCCCAGCGCCTCGGCCGCGACCTGCACGTGCTCCTGCCACGACTGCGCGCCCCACTCGGTCGCGTAGCCCACGGTCGGCGCGACCTTCGCGAGGTTCGCGTACTCCTGCTCGAGGCCGTAGTCGGCGGTCGCCAGGATCAGATCCGGGGTGAGGGCGCCGACCTCCTCCGCGTTGACGCCGTTCGCGGCGTTCACGATCTTCGTCTTGCTCGTGTCGACCTTGCCCTGCAGGTACTCGGGCGCGCCGGAGTTGCCGGACTTGTCGAAGAACGCGATCGGGGTGACGCCGAGCGCGAGCGCCGCGTCCAGATCGTCGGAGGACGTGCCGACCACGACGACGCGCGAGGGCGCCTTGTCGATGGTCGTGGTGCCGAACTTGTGGGTGATGGTCACCGGAAAGGAAGCTGCCGCGTTCGAGGCCGCCGGCGCCGAGGTCTGCGTGGACGAATCCTGTACGTCACCGCAGGCGGCTAGCCCGAGGCACATTGCCCCCGCGGCTGCTGTGGTCAACAGCGCGCGGACCCTTTTCCTGCCGAACATGGAAGCTACCTTTCACGGGACCAATTGCCAGCGCCCAAAGTAAAGCAAGGCTAACCTGACCAAAGCAAGGCTCGTCGATTTCTCACGAATTGTTCGTTGTTCAGGAATCGAGGTAACGAAGTACCGCGAGTACCCGGCGGCTGAAACCGCTCGAAGGCGCCAATTCGAGTTTGTCGAAGATCGCGTTGACGTGTTTCTCGACGGCGGACTGGGAAACGTAGAGCTCGGCCGCGATGCCCGCGTTGGTGTGGCCCTCGGCCATCTTCGCCAGCACATCGCGCTCGCGTGCGGTCAGCCGGGCGAGCGGATCGACGTGTGTCGTACGCGACAGCAAGCGCCGCACCACCTCGGGGTCGAACGCCGCACCACCCTCGGCGACACGGGTCAGCGCGTCCAGGAACTCGCCGACCTGCATGACCCGGTCCTTGAGCAGGTAGCCGACACGCGCGCCGTCGCCGGTGATCAGCTCGGTGGCGTAGCGCTTCTCGACGTACTGCGACAGTACGAGCACGCCCACCTCCGGCCAGCGGCGCCGGATCTCCAGCGCCGCGCGAAGCCCCTCGTCGGTGTGCGTGGGCGGCATCCGTACGTCGGTGACCACGACGTCGGGCTGCTGCCGTTCGGTCTCCGCGAGCAGTGCCTCGGCGTCCCCGACGGACGCGAGCACGTTGTGGTTCTCCTCTTCGAGCAGGCGGACCAGGCCCTCGCGGAGCAGCGTCGAGTCCTCGGCGAGGATCACCCGCATGGCAGCTCCGCCGAGATCACCGTCGGACCGCCGACCGGACTGTCCACTGTGAACACACCTTCGACCGCGGCGACCCGTTGCGCCAGCCCCATCAACCCGCCGCCACCCGTGTGCGCGCCGCCGACCCCGTCGTCGGTGATCCGCACGAACGCCGTCGCGTCCGCGCGCTGGACGTCGATGTCGATCCCGGTCGCGGCGGAGTGCTTGATCGCGTTGGTCACCGCCTCCGAGATCACGAAGTAGGCCACGGTCTCGATCGTGCGGTCGAGCCGGTCCGGCAGCTCGCAGCGCACCCGGACCGGCAGGCTCGACCGCTCGGCGAGCGCCTCCAGCGCGGCGGGCAGGCCGTCGGCGTCGAGCGCGACGGGATACACGCGCCAGGCGACCTCGCGCAGATCCGTCAGCGCCTGCTGGGATTCCTCGTGCGCCTGGCGCAAAAGCCCGTCCTCGTGCTCGGGGTCCCCCGCGCGCCGGGCCCTGCCGAGCAGCATGCCGAGCGCGACCAGGCGCTGCTGCACGCCGTCGTGCAGGTCCCGTTCGATCCGGCGGCGTTCCTCGGTGACCGCGGCGAGTACCTCGGCGCGGCTGTGTGCCAGCTCGTTCACCCGGCGGCGCAACAGTTCGCGCTCGCTGGGGCCGAAGAAGTGGTGTGCCAGCCTGCGATCGAGCGCGGCGACGCCCAGAAGTCCCTGTACCGCCAGGAAAAGCAGGAGGATGCCGAGGAGTCCGACGGCGAGCAGGTCGTACCAGTCGTCGTCATCGCCGATCGGGTCGCCGCCGCCCAGTGGTTGACCGGAGAGCACTTGCCACAGCATGACCGCGGCGGATCCCGCGCCCCACAGGATGAGCACGAAGATGCCGGCGCCGAGACCACCGGCCACGCACCGCAGCGCGAGGTAGCGCAGCGCGCGTTCACCGGTGTAGTCCTCGCCGTTGTCGCTGCCGAGAAAACGGGCGA
>Ga0164243_10007595_pt1 | contig 16173 bp, 16 predicted proteins | sample OricompcompostOP_FD_108781 | JGI IMG/M metagenome (GOLD analysis project Ga0164243, IMG submission 108781) | Organic Plus compost microbial communities from Emeryville, California, USA - Original compost - Organic plus compost (OP) | ecosystem: Engineered > Solid waste > Mixed feedstock >...
GCGCTCTCCGGATCGACGCCGACACAATTCGCCGGCGGCTGCGAAGGTGGAATCCGGCGGCGGACGGAGGCCGGCAGCAGTTTTTGCCGAACGCCGACGGCCGAGCCCGACCTAGCCGTGGGCGGCGGCCGCGGGGCCGGCGGCGCGGCTGCGGCGCTTGATCCACACCTGGTAGGGCGCGCCGACGAGCAGGCCGACTAGCATCATCGCCAGCACTGCGGCGGTGACGTGCTTGTCGGCGTGGTTGACGTTGGCGATCATCATGGCGATGCCCGGATGGCGTGTCGCCGCGCTCATGGCCAGGGCGGCGCGGTCGGCCAGTTCCGGGCCGCCTAGCAGGTGCCCCGCGGCGATCGCGATCCCCGCGGTCAGCGCCATGGCCAGGATCGTGCCGTTGCCGATCAGCGCCGCGAGGCCCGGCCAGACCTTTATCAGCAGGGGAATCACCGCGATCAGCAGCAGCACCATGGCGATCTTGCGCACGAGCGGCGCGGCCCGCCCGGCAAAGGCCGGGGCGAGACGCCGGACGGCCAGGCCGACCACGAGGGGCAGGATGACGCTGAGCGCGACGTTGCGTGCGATCAGGGCGACCGGCAGGCGCACGTCGGCGCCGTAGATCCGCGCGAGGATCTCCACCGTCAGCGGGACGATGATCACCGACAGCAGGGCGAGCGTCACATAGAGCCCGTAGGAGTAGGATTTCGCGCCGCCGATCTTCAGTTCCTTGCCGGGGACCAGCGGCGGGACCGGCGAGACCGCCATCAGGAGGATGCCGACCCGGGCGACTTGAGTGAGCGGGAAGGCGAGGACCAGCAGCCCCGCGGCGATCGGCACGACGATGTTCACAGCCAGCACCGCCTTGGCCAGCCTCGCGGGTCGGCGGATCAGGCAGAGGAGGTCGCCGACGTCGGCGTCCATGCCGACCGCCACGATCAGCGCCGCAAGGCTGGTCGTCAGGACGATGGGCACCAGGGTGGCGAGCGCTTCCATGTCCATCTCCAGCGGGGCCGCCGGGCGCGCCGCCTGCGGCAGACTGGGCGCATCGGCCGGCGCGCGCCATCCGGCCAAACCCCCAAACCGGGCGGCTACTCCGGGAAGAGGAAGGTGCTGATGAAGCGCAGCCCCCAGTCGGGGCCGCCGCCGTTGCTCGCGGCGTAGACCCGCAGGCCTCCGCCCAGTTGCACCCGCTGCTTTCCGAACTTGTAGAGGTGGGTGGCGGTGAAGTTCACCGGGATCGTCCACTCGTCGGCCTTCCAATCGTAGGAGGCTTCGGAATTGACCCCGAGCGTGGTCGACGATGGGCTGGTCCAGGTCAGGAACGGCTGTACGAAGGTCTGATTGACCTGGGAGCGGCGCGCCCCGGCGTCGCCGGCGTCGGCGAACGACCAGATGTGGTTGGCCAGCACCCCGTAGGTGAAGCCGTGCTCCTGGCGAAGGCCGAGCACCGTGGGGCCGGCCCCCCACTTGTCGGCGCTGAGGCCGCTGGAGCCCGTCGGCCAGAGGATCGCCGGACCGGCCGCGAGGATCCAGCCGCGCACCGGCCGCTTCGGCGAGAAGAAGAAGCTCTGGGTGGTGTCGCCCGCCCCCCAGACCGCCTTGCCGCCCGGAACTGTGCGGTTCTGGTCGACGACCGGCAGGATGGTGCGGACGATCAGGTTCCAGTCGCTGGTCAGCGACAGCGGGATGACCGGCTGGATGTTCAAGGTGTAGCGCGCGCCGTCGCTCGGACCGATGCAGCAGTCGTAGTTCCACTGCAGCGGCACGCTGATCAGGTTGGCGACCGGGTTGGCCAACTGCTCGGCGAGCGCCGCGTCGCTGTGCTCCTGCGCCTGAGCTAGGCTCGCGGGCGCCAGCGCGACGGCGGCGAGGGCGATCAGCAGGCGTTTTTTCATGCGGCGAGCTCCGGTTGACGGCGCCGCCGCAGTTTCCTTCGGCCGTCCTGAGATGGGTATCGGGAGAAACCCTCGGCATCCCCCGGGCGCGCTGAGGAGTCGCGCGGCTCTAGGCCGCAGCTCCGTCGTCCGCCGACGAAGTTAGAGTGAGCAACCGCCCCTGCAACGGCGAGTTTTGCTTGAGAGGCGGCGAGTGTTGGCCGCCAGCGAGGTCAGTAGACGAAATGGCGTTTGATTGTGCGCCCTGGGAAGATCCCCGGGGACCGACCTGCCCGAAGTGTTCACGTCCGATCGGCAAGGACGAGCCGTCCACCATCATGCACTTCCACGACGATCCGTACGGCCACCGTGGTCTCAGCGGCAAGCGCTGGCATGCGGAATGCGCGCGGCCGTTCTGGGACAAGCTGTCGCCGGTTCTGGACATGCTGAACCGCGGCGCGAACCTCGGCTGAGACCGTCGCCCGCCGGAGCTCGCCGGATGCGAGCTCCGTGCGCAAAGAGATCAGACCGAAGTGCGGACGGTGGTGTCGACCCGATCCTCGAGCGGCTGCGGGGGCGGCTCCAGCAGGTGCAGGCGGAAGGGGATCGCCGCGAGCGCCGCGCCCACCACCGGCGCGACGATGAACAGCCACAGCTGGCCGAGCGCCTCGCCGCCGACCAGCACGGCCGGGCCGAAGCTGCGGGCCGGATTGACCGAAACGCCGGTGACGTGGATGCCGACGATGTGGATCGCCGCCAAGGTCAGGCCGATCGCCAGACCGGCGAAGCCCAGGGCCGCGCCGGTCCCGGTCGAGCCCAGGATGACGCCGACGAACAGCGCGGTCATGACCACCTCGAAGCCCGCGGCCGCCCCCAGGCCGTATTCGCCCTGATAGCCGGGCCCCCAGCCGTTCTGGCCGAGCGACTCCATCCCGCCGCTGATGCCGGCCAGGATCGCCGCCCCCGCCAGGGCGCCGGCGAACTGCGCCACCCAGTAGGTGAGCATGTCCTTGGCGCTCATCCGCCCGGCCAGGAACATCCCGAGGCTCACGGCCGGGTTCACGTGACCGCCGGAGATCGGCCCCAGGCCATAGGCGAGGGCGACGATGGCGAAGCCGAACGCCAGGGCGATGCCCAGCTGTCCGACCTGCTCGCCGGCGAGCACGGCCGCGCCGCAACCGAACAGCACCAGGATCAGCGTGCCGATGAACTCCGCACAGAACTTGGCCATCTAGAGCTCCTCCTTCAGCTCTCGCTCGACGGCCGCACCACGCAGCGGAAGCCGATGTGCGAGGTCGAGGTGTCGATCGGTTGGGCGTGGCGCGCCGCCGGCCGGTAGCGACGGCAATAGGACGGGGCGCACAGGTGCGAGCCGCCCTTCAGCACCTTCCTGGGAATGTCGCCGCCCGGGCAGCCGCGGGCGTAGCTGTCGCACTCTTCGCCGCCGCGCGGGTTGCGCGGGGCGCAGCACGGCGCGGTCGCCTGGGCGGTGGTCGACCACCAGTCCTGGGTCCACTCCCAGACGTTGCCGATCATGTCGTGGAGGCCGTAGGCGTTCGGCGGATAGGCCCCGACGCGGGACGTGCGGAAGTTGCGGCCGCGCTTCAGCGTCTCGAACGGGAATCTGCCGAGCCAGGTGTTGGCCATCACCCGGCCGTTCGGGTGCAGTTCCGAGCCCCAGGCGTATTCCGCCCCGTCCAGTCGCCCACGGGCGGCGAACTCCCACTCGGCTTCGGTCGGCAGCGCCTTGCCGGCCCAGCGGGCGTAGGCCTCCACGTCGGCCCAGGCGACGTGCACCACCGGATGGTCGAGCAGGCCGTTCAGGCTGCTCCCGGGCCCGGTCGGACGACGCCAGTCGGCGCCGAGGGTGTAGGTCCACCAGGCCCGGATGTCGTCCAGCGGCGTGGGGCCCTGGGTGGGCGTGAACACCAGCGAGGCCGGCGCCAGGTACTCGGGCAGGGCGCCGGGGTACTGCGCCGGGTCCGGCGCCTGCTCGGCGACGGTCACCCAGCCGGTCTCGCGCACGAAGCGGGCGAACTGCCGGTTGGTTACGGGGTGGGCGTCGATCCAGAAGCCGTCCACCTCGATCCAGCGCGCCGGCGCCTCCTCGGGGTAATGCGCGTCCGAACCCATGCGGAACCGGCCGCCCTCGATCCAGATCATGCCGGCGTTGGGCGACCTCGGTCGGGCGCGGTCGGGCATCGTGGCGGCTGAGGTCATGCACGCTCCCGGGGGACGAACCGCCCGCGCTGAGAGGCCCGGCGCAGGTGCTCCGACCTAGAGTTGGCCACGCGACCCAGGTCGTGAACATCGGGCCGATCCCTGAGACGCCCCACGCCTGAGGCGGCGCCTCAGGCCGCGACCGGCGGCAAGCTCCGGCATGCGCCGGATGGGCGGAGGCGGGCGGCGCGTGCGCCCAATGCGCCATGGCTCACGAGGGGAACGAACGCCCGCGGCTCGAGACGGCGAGCGCCGTCGTGCTGTCGCTCGCCGCGCTGGCGTCGTCCTGGGCGGTGTATCAGGCCAGCCTGTGGGAAGGCGAGGAGGCGTCGCAGTACACCCGCGCGAGCGCCTTGCGGATCCAGGCGTCCCGCACCGCGATCGAGGGCGACGCCCTGGCGAGCGCGGAGCTGCAGGTCTTCGGCGCCTGGCTGGAGGCCGCAGCGCGCGGCGAGGACCAACTGGCGGCCTTCTACCTGGCCCGGTTCCCGGCCGGGCTGCGGGCGGCGTTCGACGCCTGGGCGGCGGACGAGCCGATGTCCAACCCGGCGGCGCCGCCGACGCCGTTCGCAACGCCGGGCTACCGCCGCCCGGGCCTCGACGCCTCCCGCCGGCTCGATCAGCAGGCGGACGCCAGCTATGCGGCGGGACGGCGCGCCAGCCGTATCGGCGACGGGTTCCACCAGAGCTCCACCGTGCTGGCGGCGGCGCTGTTCTTCGGCGGCATCGGCCAGGTTTTCAGCCGGACCGGGCCGCGGCTGGTTCTGCTGGCTGTCGCGTGCCTGGCCCTGCTCGCAGGCCTGCTGCGGCTGTTCAGCCTGCCGATGCAGTTCCTGGGCGTGCATGTCCTGGCCGGCTAGGGCGGGGCGGGCGGACTCTGCGACGGCTCAGGCCGAGGTGCTCCAGCTCGCCGAGCGGCCGTGATCTCGCGGGCGTTGCGGCCGCGAGCGGAGCGTACGCCGGGTCGGTCCGTCCGGACGGCCGTCGCCCCGCGAGCCGAGCCGCTCGACGGCGACCATGCGCCAGCCGCCGGAGAGCGCCTCGGCGGTGGGCCCGTACAGGCGCAGCTTGAGTTCGAACGGGCCGGGCGGCGCCCGCAGCCAGTTCGGCGACAGGCGCCGCGCGGGCGGATCGCGCTGTATGAGCAGCTCCAGGGCGCCGTGCTCGCCGACGACCAGGGGACTGTGATCGCCGATCACGCCGCAGGAGACGCTGGCCTGCCGGCCGTGGGCGGTGAGCCGCCAGGCGGTGTGCGCCGGCGGCAGGCCGTTGGCGGCGAACAGGATCCGGTACCGCTCCTCGCCGGTCAGTTGGCGGCCGGATTCGTCGGCGTTGCAGCGCAGCGTCAGCACGTCCTCGCGCATCGGCGCGCCGAGCCGCTGCAGGGCGAGCGCGGCGCGGCTGACGGGCGTCAGCACCGCCGGGCTGGCGTCCGGGCTGATCCACTCGCTGGACGGCGGCGCGATCTGCGCCGTGCGCGCCGCCTGGATCGCCTTCCAGGCGTCGCCGAAGCCGCGGCTCATGGCCTCCTCGATCCGCGGGCCGGGCTCCAGCTGCGTTTCGATCATCGCACGGCGGCTGCGGATCGGCAGGTCGAGGCGGTCCTGCGCGGCGCGCGGCGCGCGGTCGATCAGCTGCTGCATGCGGTAGAGCAGCAGGTGCGGCTCGATGCCGGCGACCTGGCGGATCGCGGTCAACTCCAGCAGGTCGAGTCTGGTCGGCTCGACGTCGGGCTGGCCGGGCGCGCCGAGCGACGGCGAGAGGCTCTGGCGGGCGGCGAGCTGCTCGACCATGACGTGATCGGCGGCCGAGCGGGCGAGGATCCGGCTGACCACCCAGACCATGTCGCTCGGGGCGCGGAAGGCGCGGCAGCCGCGGCGCACGTCGCCGCGCCAGCGCGGCCCGGCGATCACCGCGTCGCTGACCAGGTGGTCGTCGGTGCGCGAGCCGAAGCTGGCGAAGGCCTCGCCCACCGCGTCGACCAGCGTCACCGACAGATAGCGGCCGTGAGTGTTCGGCAGGTGCAGCACCGACGGGCCGAGGCTGAGATCCATGACCGCGCAGCTGTGCAGGCAGTCCGGATCGTCGTCGAACAGGCCGGGCAACAGTTCGTGCGAGCCGGGCGGCAGCCGGCGGAAGCGCGTGGCGGCCAGCGGATGGGCGCGCCGCACGGCGTCCATCAGGATCAGCGGAAAGCCCAGGATGAAGATCTCGCAGGCGAGCTGGCGAGCGACGGCGTCTGGCGATTTTGCAGGACGGGACGACTCGACCACGGCGGCCTCCGGCAAGTCGCCGCGAGCGTCCCCCGCGGGCGAGCCGCGACCAATCCGGCGAAACCCCGAGCGAATCGCGGCGTCGGCTCTATCCGCCGACGAGAGGAGCCGAGGCGCCGCTAGGGCTGGATCAGATTGTGTTTGATCGCGAAGCGAACGAACTCCGCGGCGGTGCGCGCGCCGGCCTTGCGCATCGCCGCCGAGCGGTGGCTCTCGACGGTCTTGATGCTGATCTCCAGCCGGCGGGCGATCTGCTTGTTGGAATTGCCCTCGGCGATCAACTGCGCCACCTCCAGCTCGCGGATGGTGAAGCTCTCCAGCCGGGAGCGCTTGCGGTCGTTGATCGCGGCATCGAGCAGCAGTTCGGAGACGAACGACGAGAAATAGGGCCGGTTGGCGCCGAGCGCCGAGATCGCCGCCTCCAGGTAGCGCTCGCTGTCGGTCTTCAGCACGTAGCCGCGGGCGCCGGCGGCGAGGCCGCCGCTGACCGTCTCGTCGTCGTCATGCATGGTGAACAGCAGGACGTTCGTGGCGGGGCATTCCTGCTTCAGGCGCCGGGTCAGGGCCACGCCGTTCAGCAGGGGCAAGGCCACGTCGAGCACCGCGACGTCGGGCCTCTCGCGCAGGGCGATGTCGAGCGCCGCCTGGCCGTCGGCCGCTTCGCCGCAAACCTCCCAGCCAGGGTGGGCTTCGATCACGTCCCGCACGCCCTTGCGAACGATCTCGTGATCGTCCGCGATCAGGATGCGCAGCATTCACAGGCCTCCCGTCCTCAGAATACCGATACCCTGCGGGCGCCTACCGCGGGATCAGGCGAATCCCGGACCGTCGTCTTCCGACATCGACGCTCGGGAGCCGTCAGGTCTTGGAACGCTCAGGCGCCGACCGGAGACCAAAGTCAGGCAGAAGCCCTGCGGGATACGCGCGCCTTATCGAATGTTGATCGCACTTCCGGAATTTCATCTCCATAATCACCCTGATAACCAAAATATGCTACCATGAGTTGAATATCGCTAAGGCCTCGCAGGAGTTCGAGCTGTGTCACTCGTACTTCGGGATGAGATCGCCAGACCAGCGGTAGGGCTCTACGAGCTCGCATTCTGGTCCGCGACTGCGCCGATGGCGCTCGCTGCGCGCTCGCACGGCCAACTGTCGGTCCACCGGGCGAACCAAGCCTTCCTCCGTCTTTTCGATCTGCCTCAATCCCGGGTTGAGGGGCGACCGCTGACCCAGGTCTTCCGCGGCACCTCCGCCGATCAGGTGCGGCGCGCCGTCGAGCAGTGCCTTTGCGACGGGGAGGCGGTGGAGTTCCGGGTGGCCCACGGGTCGCGGGCGGAGTTCGCGCTGCTGCGGATCGCGGTGCAGAGGGTGATGATGAACGGCGCCGCCTTCGTTCTGATCAGCGCCACCGAGGCGCGGCCGCCGCTGGCTCTGTCGAACCTCGGGGAGTCCGGCGTGCTGGCGGAGATCGGCGCCCTGAGCCGCGGCCTGGTCTTCATCTACGACTATCCCGGCGGGACGATCCGATGCGGCGCGCATCCGCTGCTCAAGCGCATGGGGCTCGCGCCGGGAGTCATGAGCGCCTCGGACGCCTTGGCCCTGGTCGAGCAGGCCGACCACGACCTCGTGGCGCGTCACATGCTGATGCAGCTGGAGGCGCCCGACGGCGAGGTGATCCAGACCGTCTGCCGGATCCGCGGCGCCGACGACAAGACCGTCTGGGCCAGCGTGCGTTCGCAGGTGTTCGCGCGGACGCCCGACGGGGGCGTGCAGCGGATCCTCGGCGTGACCACCGACGAGACCGAGCACTACGAACATCAGGCCGAGTTGGCCGCGGCCGCCAATGCGCTCGCCCACGCGGAGCTGAACGAGCGGCGGCGCATCGGCCGCGAGCTGCACGACTCCACCGCCCAGCTGCTCGTCGCCGCCCGGCTCGGGTTGAACCGGCTGTCGACCCACGGACAGCTGACCGGAGAGCCGCTGCGCGTGCTGGACGACGCGCGCCAGGCGATCGAGCGGGCGCAGCACGAGATCCGCAACTTCTCGTTCGTGCTGCATCCTCCGGCGCTGCTCGAGGCGGGCGGGCTGGAGGACTCGCTCCGCGCCTTCGCCGTCGGCTTCGGCCGCCGCACCGGGCTGGAGATCACCACCGAGATCGGGCGCCGCAACCTGCACCTGCCGTTCCGGGCGAAGGTGGCGCTGTTCCGGGTCGCTCAGGAAGCCTTGATGAACGTCTACCGCCATGCGCAGGCGACCAGCGCGGTCTTGCGCCTGAAGCACAGGCGCGGGCGGGTGATGCTGGAGGTCGAGGACGACGGCGTCGGTCTTCCGGGCGACGGCCGGACGCCGCCCGAGGGCGTGGGCGTCAGCGGCATGCGCGCGCGCATGAGGCAGCTCGGCGGCGCCTTCGAGCTGACCTCCGGAGCCGTCGGAGTGCTGGTGCGCGCCTCGGTCGACGACGGCGAGGAGCGGCCGCGGCGCATGCCGGTGAAGCGTTCGGCGACGCCGACCGCGCGGCGCGGCGTCTCAGGTGAAGACCCGATCTCGCGGCAAGGTTTGGCCTGATACTCCGGTCCGTGCGCCGATGCTCTGCTGCCGCTTGAGCCCGCTCAAGCGGCACGGAGCGTCCTCTCATGCGCAAAGTCGGTTCATTGACCTGTCTGGCCGGCGCAGGCCTGATCCTCGCCGCGGCGAGCTTCGCCGGATCGGCCAAGGCGTCCGAGGGCGGGGCCAGCCTCTACGTGCTGGGCACCGGCGGCCCGGGCGCGGCGGTGCTGCCGCCGGTGTCGGGCGTGTTCCTCGTCAACACCGCCTACTACTACAAGGGCTCGGCGGGCGCTGAGCGCGCCTTCCAGGTCGGCGGGCAGGTCGTCGCCGGCGTGGAGGCGACGATCGCCGCCGACTTCGCGACGGTGCTGTCGGTCCCCGAGGGCAAGATCCTCGGCGCCACCCCGGCCGTCGGCCTGATCGTCCCGTTCGGCCAGCCTTGGGTGCGGGTCGATGCGACCCTCACGGGTCCGGGAGGAAACACCCTCAGCCTGTCCCGCGGCGACACCAATTTCATCATCGGCGACCCGGTGATCATGGCCGCGCTCGGCTGGACCCGCGGCAAGACCCATGTGCAGGTCGCCAACCTGCTGAACGTGCCGGTCGGCGAGTATCGCAGCGGCCGCGGGCAGCTGGCGAACCTGGCCTTCCACCGCTGGGCCAACGACCTCTCCGTCGCCGTCACCTGGCTCGATCCGCAGGCCGGTTGGGACTTGTCGGCGAAGACCGGCGTCACCTTCAATGGCACGAACCCGGCGACCCAGTACCGAACCGGGACCGAGTGGCACGTCGAAGCGTCGGTCGAGAAGAAGTTCTCACCGACCTGGTCCATGGGGGTTCAGGGCTACTATTTCGATCAGCTGACCGGCGACTCCGGCTCCGGCAACCGGGTCGGCGCCTTCAAGGGGCGGGTGCTCGGCGTCGGCGGCCACGCCGCCTACAACTTCAAGATCATGGGCAAGATACCGGCGACCCTGCGGCTGCACGGCATCAAGGAGTTCGAGGCCCGCAACCGGCTGGAAGGCCACTCGATCTTCCTCGACTTTAGCATGCCGCTTTACGTGCCCAACGCCCCCGCCGCCTGAGCCTGCGATCGGCGTCGGCGGCCAGCCAACGGTTTTCCCTATCGCGGTGAGCGTTGAATCGACGTGGCTGAAGGCGGCGGCCCTCCCATAGGCTTGCGGCAGCTACGATCATCGAGGAAACGCCAATGGCCGTGTCGCTGCTGCCGGACAACCCCGGCGCCTGGACCTTCCGCCGCTACGAGGACCTCTACGCCATCCCGCGCGAGGAGCGCGAGGCGCTGCAGCTCGAGGCCGTTCGGATCAACTTCGCGCGCATGCGCAACCGCATCCCGGCGCTGAAGAAGCTGGCCGACCGCCAGGGGGTGGAGCACATCGACAAGATCGAGGACGTGCTGCCGGTCTGCTTCGACCACCGGGTGCTGAAGAACTATCCGATCCAGATCATCGAGAACCGGGACTTCGCCAAGCTCACGGGCTGGCTCGACAAGCTGACCGCCCACGATCTGACCCGCGTCGACCTCACGGGCCTGACCACCATCGAGGAGTGGCTCGGCCGGCTCGAGGCCTACGGCATGCTGGTGACCTATTCCAGCGGCACCACCGGGAAGCTGAGCTTCGTGCCGCGCTCCTACGACGAGTTCGGGGCCTGGCGGGCGCACTTCTTCAGCGTCAACCGGGCCTCCAGCGGCGTCGACCCCTACACCACCAAGCTGCCGACCTTCTTCCCGGGTTACCGCGGCGGCTATCAGACGATGCTCAAGATGATGAGCCTGTTCAATGTCGAGATGGCGGGCGGGCCGGAGCACTACCACACCCTCTACGACACCCACATTCCGGCCGACCTGATGGCGCTCTCCGGGCGGCTGCAGTCGGCCGAGGACAAGGGCGAGGTGGCGAGCCTCGGCCTCGATCCGGCGCTGCTCGAGCAGCGCCGCACCATGCTGGAGCAGGGGCGCCGGCGCGACCAGGACATGGAGATCTGGTTCAGCAAGCTGATCGACCGCTTCAGCGGCCAGCGGGTGAAGATCGGCGGCACCTTCTCCGACCTCTACCGGGTGGCCAAGGCCGGCCTCGACAAGGGTTTGCGCTGCAACTTCGCGCCGGGCTCGATCCTCCAGGGCGGCGGCGGCATGAAGGGCTACAAGGACGCGCCGGACGACTGGGAGGAGCAGGTCAAGTACTTCTTCGGCGTCGACAAGCTCGGCAATCAGTACGGCTTCTCCGAGTGCATCGGCAACGCGCCGCTGTGCGACGCCGGCTTCTTCCACTTCCCGCCCTACACCGTGCCGCTGCTGATGGACGCCGACGGCAATGCGCTGCCGCGGGAGGGCGTGAACAAGGGCCGGCTGGCGCTGATCGACCCGATCCCGGTCTCCTACTGGGGGGGCTTCGTCTCCGGCGACGAAGTGACCATGCACTGGGAGGACGACTGCCCCTGCGGCTGGCGCGGCCCGCGCGCGGCCAAGACCATCCGCCGCTTCGCCGAGAGCGAGGGCGGGGACGACAAGATCACCTGCGCGGGATCGCAGGCCGCCTACAATGAGTTCATGCAGTTCGTCGCGGGAGACGCCTGATGCACGACGTCATCGACATCCCGATCGTATCGCGCGGTCGCCTGATCCTGCCCGGCGAAGGCGACGTGACGGAGTTCAAGGGGCGCGGCGGCGCGACCTTCCGCTCGCCCGATCCGCACCAGCACGTCCACGACCTGGTGCTCGGGAACACGGCGCTGCTCGCCGACCTCAACAACACCAAGATGGCCGACATCATCGACTTCCTGGCGGCGGTCGGCGAGCGCCTGCGGCTGGAAGACAACGAATACCTGCAGCAGTCCTTCGCCCTGGCGCTGCAGGCCGGCGGCCTCGCCGAGCCGATCCTGCGCGGGGTCTATGACGGGCTGCCGCACATGTTCGACAAGAAGGGGCTGACGGAGATGGTCGATGCGACCATCGGCATCCCCTATCTCGACGGCTGGGCCCCGGCGAAGGCGCCTCATCAGAACGTCCGCGTCCGGGCGGTCGGCACCCGCCAACTGCACATCACCGCCGGCAACGTGCCGGTGGTGGCGGCGCTGACCATCGTGCGCGCGGCGCTGACCAAGTCGGACTGCCTGATCAAGTCGCCGTCGAACGATCCGCTGACCGCCAATGCGATCGCCCGCACCATGATCGAGCTGGACGCCGCGCATCCGGTGACCCGGCACATCGCCGTCGCCTACTGGAAGGGCGGCGACGAGTTCATGGAGAGGCAGATCGTCCGCACCTCGCGGATCGACAAGATCACCGCCTGGGGCGGGATGAGCTCGGTCAAGCACATCCAGAAGTTCCTCTCGCCTGGGATCGACCTGACGGCGCTCAATCCCAAGTACTCGATGTCGCTGATCGGCAAGGAGACGCTGGAGAGCGAGGAGGCGATTCAGGAGGCGGCCACCGGCCTGGCGGTGATCTCCGGCTTCTACAACCAGACCGCCTGCGCCAACACGCGGATCGTCTACGTCGAGAGCGAGACCGACGAGGAGTCGATCGCCAAGGTGGTCGAACTCGGCCGCAAGATCGTCGCCGCCTACCAGACCCTGCCGGAAGTGATCTCGACCCCGGCCGCCGGGCCCAACAAGGAGCTCGACGCCGAGATGGACGCGGTCTCGCTCGACGACGACTTCTACCACGTCGAGGGCGACACCATCACCGGCGGCTTCGTCGTCTCGAAGTTCTCCGACCGGGTGGACTTCTACGACAAGCTGAACAACCGGGTGGTCAACCTGGTGCCGATGCCCGACCTGCTGGACGTCGTGAAGTGGTGCGACGACACCACCCAGACCGTCGGCGTCTATCCGGAGTCCGCCCGCGACCGGCTGCTCGACGTCTTCTCGCTGTCCGGCGTGCAGCGGATGGTGCCGCTCGCCGGCGGCGATCCGATGAAGATCTTCGAGGACATGCACAGGCTGCCGCCGGGGATGCCGCACGACGGCATCGAGCCGATGCGCCGCAACGTCCGCTGGGTGATCGACCATCGGCCGTCCGACCAGGCCGTGCCGCTCAGCGTCGCGGCGGAGTAGAGCGCGACATCTCCCACCGCTCACACCAGCCGCAGCAGCAGCTCGGCGGTCGCCTGTGGCGCGGTGATCATGGTGTCGTGCGCAGTGTCGAGCTCCCAGACCCGCTCGGCGGCGAACCAGCGCTCCAGCGTCTCCGGCGGCCGCACCGCCAGGGTGCTCGGGCAGTTGATGATGGTGCGCGGGATCGCCGCCACCGCCGCCTCGTTTCGCAGCACCAGCGGATCGGTGAAGGTGCGGTAGGGATGCGGCGTCAGCTTCGGCTCCATCCAGGCGAGGTCGGCCGGATCGACGACGCCGTAGATCGCCCGCGCGATCGGCCCCGGCCACAGCACCAGGGCGACGCCGTCGACCAGCCGCATGTCCGCCTCGGCGAACCTGCGCACGCCGGGCGAGCTTTCGGCGAGCGATTCGCCGTTCCGAGGGATCGCCGCGTCGAGATAGACCAGATGGCCGATCCGCTCCGGCGCGCGGTCGGCGACGCCGGTGATCACCATACCGCCGTAGCTGTGGCCGACGAGGATGACGTCGGAGAGGTCCTCGTAGGCGAGCACGTTGGCGACGTCGGCGACGTGGGTCTCCAGGCCCACCTCGGGGCTCAGCAGGTGCGCCCGCTCGCCGAGGCCGGTCAGCGTCGGGGTTTGGACCTCATGCCCGGCGGCTCGCAGCAGCGGAGTCACGCGCGCCCAGCACCAGCCGCCGTGGCCGCCGCCGTGAACGAGGACGAAGGTTTTTCTCGGAGCGCTCATGGGCCGAAGATAACTCGGCGCGGCCCGGTCAGCGCGCGGCGATCGGCTCTTGCGGCGAAAGCTGTTGGCTATCGCCGAAGATCCATGGTGGCCTCGCCTCACCGGGTGAAAAACAGGAGGGAACGCCGATGTACAAGGTGCTGCACTTCATCAAGCGCAAGCCTCACCTGACGCATGAAGAGTTCAAGGACCACTTCGAGCGTTCGCACGCGGCGATGGCGCTGAAGTTCTGCGGCCACCTCTTCTCCGATTACCGCCGCAACTACGTCGACGTCGTCTACGCCGGCGGCGACTCCCGCCAGGAAGGCAGCGGTTACGGCCCTCGCGAATGGGAGTGGGACCTGATCTCCGAATGGATCGTCCCCGACGAGGCGACGCTAAACGAGATCTACCGGATCATGCAGCAGCCCGGGATCGACGAGCTGTTCCGCGCCGACGAGGACCGCATCATCGACCGCACGGCGACGGTGACCGCCCCCTGCGACGTGCGCGACGTCGGCACGACGTTCGAGGCGAAGGGCACCGTGTTCGACACGCCGACCGGCGAGCCGAGGTGGGATTGAGGGAGGGGACCTCTTCGACCACGCGTCGCACTGACTTTCCTCGGTATCGCCGCGCCAAGACGTTTATCGGCTGATGCCGATCCACTTGGCCGCCGATCGCGCTCGCCAGCTGTGTTCGCAAAATGTTCCTATCTCTGCGCGTCAAATCGTTCGAGGATTTCACGCGTGGAGGTGCGGCGGCTGGTTGTCCGCACCCGGCGAACGAAGGGGTGCGACATGGCGACGGGGCGAGAGCGTACAGCGGGACCTGCGACCGCACAGCAGCCGCTTACTGTGGGGTTGGCGGCTTTCTCACGCGACGACCCCCGGTTTACTTTCCTCTTCGAACCTCCGCAGCCGAGCACCACCGTCAGAGTCGGTGGGCGGACCTACAGGGAGGTCGACAACGGACGAGCGAACGTCCTCGTCCCCGTTGATAGGTTCTCGCCTGGGAAGCGGGCCGAACTCCAGAGGGATGTCGAGCGTATCGCGCTCATGGCCAATAACCCATTCGCTGCAATAGGATACGGTCTCGCTAGCATGGCGAACGCCTCTTCGCAGGGGCGGGATCGAGCCCTAGCAGCGGGCCTGATCGCAGATATCGGCCTGTCAGGCGTTGCAGGGGCCGCAGTAGGCAGGGGCCGTTGGACGCCGACGCGAGAGCCCGTCGCTTCGCCCAGCTTGCAGCGTTCAAACCTTCGATACGGCGAGTTGAACGCGAAGGGCCAAGCGACTGGCATGACCGGTACGCTAACGCGGTCTCTGCTGGGAACCGGGACGCGGTCCGATCGCCGCCTAGCGCCGCCTGGCTGGCAGGGCAATGGCACATTGTATAACGAGGCAAGGGGACACCTTGGGGCGGCGCAGTTCGGCGGGACAGGGAGAGACATGAGGAACATCGTCACGCTCACGCACCGCGGAGCCAACACTCCCCAGATGCAACGCTTCGAAAACGGCGTTGCCCGTCGGCTGCGGGCGGGCGAGGTGGTCGAGTATTCCTCGACGCCGCTCTACACGGACGGCGCGCTGCCTCCGTCCGCGATTCTCCTGACGGCGCACGGATCCCGCGGCATGCCTGCGGCCCGTCTCGTGCTCAATCCTGCGGGGCGTCGCAAATGACGATCGACACGCTCATGAAGCAGGTTGCCCCGCCAGTGGAGGCCTCCGGAGCTTTCGATGGCCCGTGGGCGCCGGTCGAAGCGGAGATCGGTCTGGTCCTACCCACGGATTACAAGGACTACGTCAAACTCTACGGTGCGGGTCGGTTCCTGGAGTTTCTCGGCCTTTACATTCCGAGGGCGGAAAATCCGAACATGCGACTTGAACGCATGGTCAGGGTGGTCTGCGAGGGACTGACGTCGCTCTCCCCACTCGAAGAGCCGCCTTATCCCTATTGGCCGACCCCGGGTGGACTTCTTCCTTTCGGAGCCACGGACAACGGCGATGAGCTTTTCTGGTTAACGCGCGGGGCGGCCGAGGACTGGAAGGTAGTGATCATGGATCGGGCGTTTGGTCGCTTCGAGACCTTCGATTGCGGCGTGGCCGAGTTCCTGGCCGGTCTCATCAGAGGTGAGATCGAGCCCGAGGGATTTCCCGACGACCTGCTTCCGTCTGATTGTCCATGCATGCCTTCCGCCGCCCAGGCCGGGTCTGCAGAACCCCGGTGGGCAATGAAGTGCTCAACGAGCTGGCGCGCGGATTGGCGGCGGTGGTGAGCGGCCGGATATCGGCGACGAGCGGTCACCCCCAGCTTACGTTCCGCTAGGCGACAGACGCTCCGTTGATTTCAGAGGAGTGATCCCCGCCACAGCGGGGAAGAATGGTGGGTGTACAAGGATTCGAACCTTGGACCCGCTGATTAAGAGTCAGCTGCTCTACCAACTGAGCTATACAC
>Ga0164243_10007596_pt1 | contig 16172 bp, 15 predicted proteins | sample OricompcompostOP_FD_108781 | JGI IMG/M metagenome (GOLD analysis project Ga0164243, IMG submission 108781) | Organic Plus compost microbial communities from Emeryville, California, USA - Original compost - Organic plus compost (OP) | ecosystem: Engineered > Solid waste > Mixed feedstock >...
AGATCCTCGCGGGCTTCCTGCTCACGGTGGCCTTCCAATCCACGTTCGCGGACCTGGCCACCTATCAGCACATCGTGTATCTGGCCCTCGTCCTGGTCGCCGCCGCCACGACGACCCTCGGGTTCCTCCCCGTGAGCCTGCACCGGAGCCTGTTCCGCCGTCACGAGAAGCCGCGCCTGGTCACCCAGGCCGACGCGATCCTGAAGATCGTGCTGGTCCTGGTGAGCGTGCTGACGGCGGGGGTCGTCTTCTTCCTCTTCGACGTCACCACATCGTTGCCCGTCGCGGTGATCGTCACCGCGATAGTGGCCTTCGGGATGGTCGCCGTGCTGTTCGTGTTCCCCTGGCTCGGGGGCCGGCGCAGACGCTGAGCTCGTCCGCGGAGGACAGAGGCCGCCGCACGGAGGCGGCCGCCGAGCGAGGCCTTCCGCGCACCGGTGAGGCGACGAGACGGGCCGAGACGACAAAAGGACGCCATCGATGGCGTCCCTCCCTCTTCATTGTATCGGTGGGGACGGGGCTTGCGGCAAGGGCCCCGGTGTCGTGCAGAATCGGTCTCCCACCGGCCGTCTCGCCGGATCGTGCGTCGCCCCCCCGGCCCCCTTCCACGTGCCCGATCGCTCAGGAGCTCCATGTCACAGACATCCGCTGACGTCTTCGCACTGCCCGACCGGCTGTCCGCCAAGGCGGCGGGCCCGCTCATCGACCGTGACCGCCAGCAGTTCGCCGCCATCGCCGAGCGGATCGCGGACGAGATCGCCGAGCTCGAAGATCGGCTCCGGGTGCGGCTCGCCGCGCCAGCAGGCGGGGGCCAGTACGCGATCGAACGGGACGTCGAGGTGCGCCGAGTGACGTCGCGGCTGCGCACCCTGCGTCGCTTCCGCCTGGACATCTGCCTCGGCCGGATGGACCCGATCGACTCCGATCCGGTCTTCATCGGCCGGATCGGGTTGGCGGCGGCGGACGGGACCAGGCTGCTGGTGGACTGGCGCGCCCCCGCGGCGGAACCGTTCTTCGCCGCGACCGCGGCCGATCCGATGGGCCTCGTCAGCCGTCGCCGGTACAGGTGGACCTCGGGCCGCGTCACCGACTATTGGGACGAGGTCTTCGATCCGGATGCCGGGACGAGCTCGGTCGCCCTCGACGACCAATCCGCGTTCATCGCGAGCCTCGGGTCGAGCCGGTCACCGCGGATGCGGGATGTCCTGGCGACGATCCAGTCCGACCAGGACCGCTCGATCCGGGCCGATTCACGGGGTGCGCTCGTCGTGGACGGCGGCCCGGGAACCGGCAAGACCGTCGTCGCGCTGCACCGAGCGGCCTATCTGCTGTACTCGGACGCACGCCTGGCGGGCGGGGGCGGGCGGGTGCTCTTCGTCGGCCCCCATGAGCCGTACCTCGCCTATGTCGCCGACGTCCTGCCCGACCTCGGCGAGGACGGCGTGCAGATGTGCACTCTGCCCGGCCTGGTCCGCGAGGGCAGGGATGCCGTAGCGGAGCGGGACCCGCACATCGCCGAGTTGAAATCGGACGCGCGATGGGAGCAGGCGATCGACGCGGCCGTGCGCTTCTACGAGGAGCCGCCCGTGCGCGACACGCTCGTGCAGACGCCGTGGGCGGACCTGTGGATGACCGTGGCCGATTGGGAGGCGGCGTTCGAGGCTCCCGAGCCCGGGACGACGCACAACGACGCACGCGACCAGGTATGGGAGGCCGTCGTCACGGTCCTGTACGAGCAACTGGGCGACCAGGACCTGCCCTTGCGCCGGTTCGCCCGCGCGCTGCTTCAGGATGAGCGACTGGTCCGGGCGTTCTCACGCGCGTGGCCGCTCGTCGAGGCGGCGGTGGTGATCACGGATCTCTGGACAGTCCCGGCCTTCCTGCGTCGATGCGCGCCCTGGCTCACCGATCGAGACGTCCAGGCCCTGCAACGCGCGGCCGAGGAGCCGTGGACGATCGAGGACCTGCCCCTGCTGGATGCGGCGCGGCTGCGTCTGGGCGACCCGCGAGCGGGACGCATCCGCCGTGAGCGGGAAGCGGCCGCCTCCGCCCAGCGGGAGTATCGCGCCGAGATCGCCGACTATCTGATCACCGCGGCCGATGACGCGGAGGACCTTGTTTCCATGCTGCGCGGCGACGATCTGCAGAACTCCCTCGACGACGAGTCGGCTCTCGTCCGGCAGGATCCCGACCTACTGGCCGGACCCTTTGCGCACATCGTGGTCGACGAGGCGCAGGAGCTCACCGATGCCCAGTGGCAGATGCTGCTGCGCCGCTGCCCCTCGCGCAGCTTCACGATCGTGGGCGATCGCGCCCAGGCGCGCCGCGGGTTCCCGGAGCCGTGGAGCGAGCGTCTCGAGCGGGTGGGTTTGCGATCGGTTCGGCAGATGTCCCTCACCGTGAACTACCGGACGCCCCAGGAGGTCATGGATGCGGCAGCTCCGGTGATACTCGCGGCTCTGCCCGACGCGAACGTCCCGACATCCGTGCGCAGCACCGGCATCCCGGTCGCGCACCGTCCGGCCGTCGAGCGGGATGGGATTGTGCGCCAGTGGCTCGAGACGCATGACGAGGGTGTGGCGTGCGTGATCGGCGACCCCGGATATCCGGGTGCCGAGCGGGTGCGATCGCTGAGCCCTGAGCACGTGAAGGGCCTGGAGTTCGATCTCGTGCTGATGCACGAGCCGGGAACTTTCGGGGACGGCATCTCGGGTGCCGTCGACCGGTACGTCTCGATGACGCGCGCCACTCAGCAGCTGCTCGTGCTGGAGGGATCATGAAGCACGGGTCCTGCGGCGCGGGACCCGTCCACCGGGCCGGGTCGCGGAGGATCAGTCGTTCGTGACGGCATCCCGCCACGAGTGCCGCGGCTCATAGCCGAGCAGCCTGCGCGCCTTCGCTATCGACAGCAGGGTCTCGTGCCGGCCGACCGACCCGCGCCGCGGCACATCGGGGAACACGGCGTCGAGCAGCTCATCGTTCGTCCTGGACATCACGGTGTCGGCAGCCGCGACGATGAACCGGTCGAATCCGGGCGGGGAGACATCCAGCCCCCGGCGCACCGCCTGCGCCCCGTCCCGTGCGTCGACGTACCCCCACAGATTCCACTTGCGCACGAGCGGATCGGCGTCGAACGACGGGAACGCGGCGTAGTCCTCGGGCCACATCACGTTGGAGAAGCGCAACGCCGTGATCGAGAGACCCGGGTGCCAGCGCACGAGCTCTTGGGCCAATCTCTCTTCGAGGACTTTCACGAGCGAGTACACCGATTCGGGGCGGGCCTCGTACTCCTCATCGACCGGCACGTACGGCGGCGGGACGTCGAACGGCAGTCCGAGCACGGTCTCGCTCGACGCGTACACGATGCGGGAGATCCCCAGGCGCGTCGCCGCCCAGAACACGTTGAACGTAGCGGTGATGTTGTGGTGGAACGTCGCGACATCGCTTCGGATCCCGGGCGCGGGGATCGCAGCCAGATGAACGAGCGCGTCCACGCCGTCATGCCGGCCGTCGACCGCCGTCAGGGCATCGACGGCCTGACCGTAGTCGGTGAGCTCCACTTGCACGAAACCGGGCTCGCGTCTGCCCGTGACGTCCAATGCGATCACCTCGTGCCCGGCCCCGCGCAGCTCCCGCACGACGACCGATCCGAGCTTGCCCGACGATCCGGTGACGGCGATCCTCATGCCCCCAGCATCCCACGCCCCTGGATGTCATCGCGCAGCGATGCGCGGGGGTACGGCCTGCTCGCCCACCACTCCGAGCGTCGTCACGTCGGCGTGTAGTGGATCGTCTGCAGCACGATGAGGCCGTCCTCGACGACGAAGCTGTCGGCTCCATCGGTGACGCGAGCCTGGCCGTCCGCCTGAGCCGACCACTGCAGGAAGGCATACGGCCCCGCCACGAGCGTCTCGTTGTAGGTGTACCGGGCGTCCTCGCCGACGAGCCGGTTCAGCTCGGCGGCCGCCGCACGCAGTCCCTCGTGTCCGTTGTATCGACCCGAGCCGGTGAGCAGGACGACGTCCTCGGCATAGTTTCGCAGGTCGCTCTCGGCGTCGCCGTGCAGCCGGCACGTGAGATGGTCCTGGATGACCTCGGTGGTGGTGCGCGCGTCCACAGACGCCTCCTTCTGCGCGTTCGATGCTCGTCTGCGCGTTCGATGCTCGTCGTCGATCCGAGCCAGGCCATGCCCCTTGCCGACTGAGGACGGCGATGCTACAGAAGCGCCGACGCTGCGGGCGGCAGGCGTAGCGTCGGGATCATGAATCTGAGGGAGCTGCTCGGCATCGAGCATCCGATCATCCTGGGCCCGTTCGGCGGACTGTCCTCGATCGAGCTGACGGCGCGGGTCAGCGAGCTGGGCGGGCTGGGCTCGTATGGCCTCTACGGCTATCCGGCCGGAAGGATCCGCGACACGCTGGTCGCGCTGAGAGCCGCCACCGGGCGCCCGTTCGCCGTCAACCTGTGGCTGCCCACCGGCGACGAAGTGGAACCCGGTGACGTGGATCTCACGGCGCCCGCCGCCGCGGTGGCGCCGTTCTTCGAAGAGCTCGGGATGCCGGTTCCGGATGTGCCCCGGCACTTCCTTCCGGCGATCGAGGAACAGGTCGCCGCCGTGCTCGATGGGGCTCCGGCCGTGCTGAGCGTCGTGTACGGCACGCCCGGTCCCGATCTCGTCGAGGCGGCGCATCGCCGCGGCATCCGGGTCGTCGGCACCGTCACGACCGTCGCCGAGGCGCGGGCGATGGACGATGCAGGCGTGGATGCGATCGTCGCAAGCGGCTTCGAGGCGGCCGGGCACCGCGTGTCGTTCCTGGCTCCCGCGGAGCACTCGCTCATCGGCACGTTCGCACTCGTGCCGCAGGTCGTGGACGCCGTGTCGGTGCCGGTGATCGCGGCGGGCGGCATCGCAGACCGGCGCGGCGTCGCGGCAGCATTCGCGCTGGGCGCTTCGGGGGTCCAGGTCGGGACCGCGTTCCTGCGCACACGGCAGTCAGCCGCGCCCGATTCGCATCGGGAGGCGATCGCCACGGCTGCCGACACGACCACGCGCCTGACTCGTGCCATGAGCGGGCGCCTCAGCCGCGGCATCCCGAATCGCGCCGTGCGGGAGATCGAACGCGCGGGCGCGATCGCACCCTTCCCGGCTCAGAATTGGCTCACGGGGCGTTTCCGTGCCGAGGCCGGGGCTCGCGATCAGGGCGAGCTGCTTTCGCTGTGGGCCGGCCAGGCCGCTGCGCTCGCCGTGCACGAGGAGGCCGGCGAGGTGTTCGCCGAGCTGCGCGCGGGGCTTCCGCTCTGAACCGCGGCGCGGCCGCTCCCTAGCGACGCCGGAAGAAGCGCCGACGCGGCGCCGGCGCATCGGCGGCCGGCCGGGCAGCGGCATCCCGCGCGGCGCGACGGGCGCGCCACTGCGCCACCTCCTCCTCGACGTCGCGCGTCGGGGTGACCACGGGCGGACCGCCCAGCAGCTGCCGTCTGGCCTCGACGACCCGTCGGTTGAAGTCCTCGAGCAGCTCGCGGACCTCCTCCTCGCGATTGAGGTCGTCCAGCGTGGCGCGCAGCCGCGCGCTCTCCACACGCAGCGTCAGCGCCGGCGGGCCGAGGCCGGTCAGCTGCTCGGTCTGGATCTTCCGGCGGATCCACCAGTCCGGGTCGTGATGGTCGCCGAGGCCTTCGAGGGGTTTGCCGGCGCCGGGAAGATCGTCGAACTCACCGCGGCGGATCGCCTGCTGCAACGACGTCTCGACATACGCCCACCGCTCGGTCTCCGTCATGGGGCGGGGTGTCGATGCGGGCGCAGGCTCGTCGCCGAACAGCTCGGGATGCTGCTGCCGCTCACGCTCCTGCCGATAGCGGGCGGCGGCTTCGCGGGGATCGTCTGGCATAGCGCACCTCCGTGATATGAGCCTACGCGCGGTCCCGCGCATGCGCGCCCGGTCCCCCTGCGTGCGAGCAGGCCCCGGCGTTCGCGAAGGCAGGGGTAGAATCGCGCGTTGCACCCGAAACACGACGTTCAGGAAACCGAGGCCATGGCACGCATCCCCTTGTCCGGAGTCCAGCACGCCCTGCGCGCCGGCGATTACGAGGCCGTCATCGCCGGGGTCGGAGCGTCCCTTCGCAGCCTCACTCATCGGGGACGAGACCTCGTCGTGCCGTTCGACGCCGACCAGGTGCGTCCCCGGCACAGCGGCGCGACCCTCGCCCCCTGGCCGAACCGGATCGTGGACGGCCGGTACGAGTTCGGGGGGACCGTGCAGCAGCTGGCGCTCACGGAGCCCGCGCGTGGGCACGCGCTGCACGGCCTGGCCTCGTGGGTCGAGTTCCTGCCCGTGGACAAGGGCGCCAGCCATGTCACGCTCGAAGCCGTGGTCGAGGCTCAGAAGGGGTACCCGTGGCGGGTCGTGGTGCGCACGACGTTCTCGCTCACTTCCCTGGGGCTGACCCAGTCGGTGACCGCCGTCAACGAATCGGAGGATGACGCGCCCTGGGGCACGTCGGCGCACCCGTACCTGGTGGCCGGTGTCGGAGCGGTCGACGAATGGACGCTGGAGCTGCCGGCCTCGAAAGTCCTGCAGGTCAGCGGGGACCGGATGATCCCGACGGGGCTCGAGGAGGTGACGGTCGACCCTGATCGATTCGACTTCCGGGTCGCACGGCCCATCGGGGCGGCGCAGATCGACAACGCCTTCACCGGTCTGACATCCGACGGCGACGGCATGGTGGTCGCCCGGCTCACGGGCACGGACGGCCGCGGCGTCGAGATGGCGTGGGACGGGACGTGCCCGTGGGTGCAGGTCTACACGTCGGACGGTCCGGAAGGGGATCCGCTCAATCGCCGGGCGGTCGCGCTCGAGCCGATGACGTGCGCGCCCGACGCTTTCAACGCGGCAACCTATTCCTACGACACGGGTCTCGTCGTGCTCGAGCCCGGCGGCTCGGCCGGCGCGCAGTGGCGCATCGGCGCGATCGGCTGAAGCAGCCTCGCAGACCGGAGCTCCGTTCGCGAAGGGTTCTGCCGGCCGCGTCCCGGCGGCTATCTTGGGGAGAGGCGAACCCGGCGGCAATTCAGGAGCATGCGTGGCGGACACGAAGCGACACGACGCCGGGCGGCGCCGGCCGAGGCGGACCAAGCTCTCCGACATGGTCGCCGAAGGCGTCTACGTCGCCTCTGCGGCGACCCGCCTGTCCTTGAAGAACCGGATCCTCGTGGAGACGATCGCCGGCGGCGAGGACTTCGACGTCGAGCGCTTCATGCCGGTCGCCCGCGAGACGCTGCTCGGTCTGGCGGAAGAGGCCGAGCAGGATGCCCGCCGCGTCGAGGCCGCGCGCAAGCGCGCGAGCAGGCGGTTCACCGACTCCGTGGGCACTCACGACTATCGGAGCCGGGATGTGCGCAATCTCCGCAAACGGCAGCGGCAGTCCGAGCGGGTCGCCCGCGAGCTGCGTGAGCGGGCCGAAGACCCGGGACACTTGCGGACGCTCGTGGAGGCCGCGCGGGAAGCGGCGTGGGCGGATGTCGAGCGCAACATCGACGGCACTCTGCGCATAGAGGCGGCCCGGCCCGACCTCGAGCCCGACTATGACAAGCTCCGCGAGGCTCGCATGCAGGCTCTTCGCCTGGTCGACTTGCCGAAGCTCGCCGCGCATCGGCGCCGGAACGCGCGGGGAGCGGCCGGTGAGCTGCGCGATGCGCGCGCGGCGGACGCCGCCGGCACGCTCGGGGGAGTCGACCTCTCCGAGCTCGAGTAGCTCCGGCATCCGATCGGCGCCGTGCGTCGCGAAGCCGATTCGCGGTGGCGCGATCCGTCGGATAGGATTGATCCCTGTGCGCAGGAATGCGCGAGCGCTCGTAGCTCAATGGATAGAGCATCTGACTACGGATCAGAAGGTTGGGGGTTCGAGTCCCTTCGAGCGCGCACTGTGTTGAGACAGTGAAAGCCCCGGTCATCCGACAAGAGACGACCGGGGCTTTGTCGCGCGCCGTGGGTCCTGGTCCCCCGCTCAAGCGCAGCCGAGCGCGCGGTGCCCCTGCGATTTCCGAGGTATCTCAGCGCACCGGGGCGAACTAGACTACTCCGCCACGTCCTCGAGAGTGGTTCCCTGGGTCTCGGGACGGAAGTAGACCGCGACTGCCAGGCCGCACCAGCGCAACGCACGCGCCCCGGTGGGCTGCCCAGGCCGAAGCCGGCTACGACGTGGATGCCCTCAAGAAGCGTGGGCGCCGCCGGCCCGCACCCGGACGCACCGGCCGAGGGCCGGGCGGAGTGGACCGAGACACCGCCCCACGCGCGAGCAACTGCCGCGGTGCATCGCGGTGGGGCGGGCTGCTGGAATCAGCATGACCGGTCGGGTGAAGAGGAAGACCTCTCCGGTCGGGACCAGAATAGCGGGCCGTGACCAGGTCGCGGAAGGTGCGTGACGTCGCCGGCCGACCGTGCAGGCGAGACCCGGAGACGGGAGGGATCCCATGCCCTCTCACACCGGCTCGGGCAGAGGATGCGTCGACGTGTCATCGCGTAGGCGCTTGAGCACCAGCTCGGCGCTGATCAGGCACATCGGCAGGCCGATCCCGGGAATCGTGGACCCGCCCGCATACAGCAGCCCCGACACTTTCGCCGACGCGTTCCGTGCCCGCAGGAACGCGCTCTGCCGCAGCGTGTGGCCGGGCCCGAGGGCGCCGCCCCGCCACGCATGCAACTCGTCGGCGAAATCGCCCGGCCCCACCGTGCGGCGTACAACGATCCGCTCCCGCAGGTCGGGTATGTCCGCCCACGCCGCGACCTGATCGATCGCCGCATCCGCGATCGCCTCGACGGCGGCATCCCCGGCCCCCTCCATGCCGCCGTGTCCGAGAGCGGGGTCGGCCGGAACCGGGACGAGCAGGAACAGGTTCTCCGCGCCCGGCGGCGCGACGGACACATCGGTCGCCGTGGGGCGGCAGACGTACAACGACGCGGGCCGCGGGACCGACGTGGGCTCGCGGAAGATCGCCGTGAAATGGGCATCCCAGTCGTTCGTGAAGAACAGCGAGTGATGCGCGAGGCGGGGCAGTGTTCCCGTGACGCCGAGGTAGACGAGCACCGCACCCGGACCCGGGGAGCGGCGTGCCCACCAGTCGTCGGAATAGGTGCGCAGTCGCGCGGGCAGCAGCTCGGTCTCGGTGTGATGCAGATCCGCGGCCGAGACGACGAGCTCGGCCGGGAAGCGGTGCGCGACCCCCGCGGCATCGATGGCCCGCACGGCGGTCGTCGTGGCGCCGCCGCGACAGTCGTCCGTGTCGATCGCGATCGCGGTCAGGCCGGTCCGGATGTCGGCCCCGGCGGTCGAGGCCAGTCGGGCGATCCTCTCTATGACGGCGGCGATGCCTCCCATCGGGTACCACACCCCGTCCTCGAGATCGAGGTGGCTCATGAGGTGGTACATGCTCGGCGTCCGGGCGGGAGACGAGCCGAGGAACACCGCAGGGTAGCCGAGGATCTGCCGTAGCCGCGGATCGGCGAAGCGTCGTGCGATGAACGTGTCGAGGGGCTCGCGCAGCATCCGTGCGAGCGTCCCCGCCCTCCGCAGCACTGCACCGGTCATGAGCGGGCGATAGCGACGGAAGGTCGTATACAGGAACACGTCGAGGGCGAGCCGGTGAGTCAGCGCGGCCGAATCGAGGTAGTCGTCCAGGCGTGCCCCGGCGCCGGGCTCGATGCTTTCGAACAGGCTGCGGGCGGCATCTCGCCCGCTGCGGACATCGAAGGGGGTGGGATCGCCCTCGAAGAACACGCGGTACGCCGGATCCAGACGGCGCAGCTCGAGTTCGTGCCGGGCGCTCGTCCCCATCAGCCGGAAGAAGTGGTCGAACACCTCCGGCATGAGGTACCACGACGGCCCCGTGTCGAACCGGAATCCCTCGTACTCCCACAGCCCGGCGCGTCCTCCGAGCCGGCTGCGAGACTCCAGCAGCGTGACCTCGTAGCCCTCCCGGGCGAGCAGGCCCGCGGTGGCGAGCCCGGCTATTCCCCCGCCGATCACGACGGAGCGGGCCACCGCGCCCCCTTTCGCAGACCCGTCAGCTCTGCGTGCACGGCGATCGCGATCTTGCGCGGCGGCGACACCCGGACGCGGGAGGTGAGGATGCCGGTGGCCGGCGTGGCCCGCAGCCGCGCGCTGAGGGCGCGGAACAGGTCGTGCGCCGCGATCACGGCGGCGCGGCACCCCATCGGCAGCTCGCCGACGACGGCACGGGCGGCGCGCAGGTCGTCATCGATCTCGTCGAGGATCGCGTTCTTCGCGTCGTCCGTGAACGCGTCCGGGTCGGTGCCGGGGAAGTAGTTGCGGCCCAGCCGCTGCCAGTCGGCGGCGAGGTCGCGCAAGAAGTTGATCTTCTGGAACGCGGCTCCGAGCCTGCGAGCGCCCGCCTCGAGCCGGGCACGGCGGGCATCCGGGCAGTTCCGGCCGTGCAGGAACACGCGCAGGCACATGAGCCCGACGACCTCTGCCGACCCGTAGACGTAGTCCGTGACGGTGCGTGCCGTGAAGGGTGCCGGATCGAGATCGCGGCGCATCGACGCGAAGAACGGGGCCGTGAGCGTCTCGTCGATTCCGACTGTCCTGGCGGTGTCTGCGAATGCGTGCACCACGAGATTGGCGCTGTAGCCGTGAGTCATGGCGCGCATGGTGTCCTCCTCCAGCGCGTCCAGGAGCGCACGCTGCCCCGCCCGATCCAGTCCGGCTTCGGCGGCGGCGCCGTCGACGATCTCGTCTGCGACCCGCACGAGGCCGTAGACGTTGCGCACATGCCGGCGGGTGCGGGAGTCGAAGAGACGGGTGGCGAGGGCGAAGGATGTCGAATACCGGCCTATCACGCGCGCGGTGCTCGCTTGCGCGCAACGCGTATAGCGCTGCAGGTCGGCGTCGCAGGACCGCGCCGCCGGCGCGGCGGCGCGCTTGGCGCGGTCATGCGCGGCACCGACAGCGGTCGCGCCCGCCCGCCGCTCCGTGCGGGTCGTGCCCATCGCCTGGTTGCTCAGATCAGGTCCGGTTGCCGGTGGTTCAGGTCCGGTTGCCGGTGATGGAGCGCAGAAGCCAGGCGATGATCGCGATCACGATGAGGACGATCCCGATCCACAGCAGCCACTTGACCGCTTCGACCAGGCCGCCGACCACGAGCAGGGCGATGGCGATGACCGCGAGGATGATCAGCAGAATGTTCATGGTCCCCTTCTCACTTCCCGAGTTCGTGTATGCGTCGCGGGGTTCGTGCGGGCACGTCCCCGAGTCTGTATATTGCGCGAGACGTTAGCAGGGTGGCGGGCTTCGTCCCACCCCCTTGCGCCACCGCCCGCCGATGTGCGACGTTCACGCTCCACGGGAGCCGCGGGCGGCGCGTCGGGCCGCGGGACCGGCCAGCAGCCCGGCCATCGGAACGCTCCACAGGTCGTGGCCCTGTGCCCTCCAGCGCTCGAGCAGCCGGTTCGCGGCCAGCAGACCCGTGGTCGCTGCCCGCTCCATGAGCGCGACGGGCAGGCCGCATCGCACCATGTCTCCGGCCAGCATCAGTGTCGGCCATGGAGTGGTCACGCCGGGCCGGGCGTCCCACGGGTCCGGGGTGATGACGCCGCAGTCGTCCCGGATGAGGGCTTGACGGTGGATCGCGGTTGCGTGCGAGGTCTCGGGGTACAGGCGGTGCAGTTCACGTTCGAGCGCCGTGACGAGCCCGGCCGACGCGGCCGGATCGGTCAAGACGCCGGGCGCCACGGCATATGCGTGCAGTTCGACGACTGACCCGCCGTGCGCCGCGGACCACCGTGCGGCGCCGGCTTCGAACCGGTCGAGCACCGAGACGTTGTCCAGCGGGCCGAAGCCGCTCGTGCCGAGGAATGCGGCCCGCGATCCGTCGACGGGCCGGTCGAGCCACAATCGGAGGACCGCGAACGGCGGCGCGTTCTCGGTCGCCGCGATCCGGCTCCGCCACTCGTCGCCCCCGTGCGCGTCCAGACCGCCCGCCAGCGACCGCGCGGCCCGCGGGTCGGCCGCCAGCACGACCGCGTCGGCGCGGAGACGCTCGCCGCCACGGACTGTCACCGTGGCGATGTCGCCGTCGAGCTGGATCGCCTCCACGGGCGTCGAGGTGCGTACCTGGACGCCCAGCCGTGAGAGGTGGTCGCCCACGGGTCGCCAGAGGCTCGTGTCGTAGTCGTCTCGCGGCACGTCGAACAGAAGGCCCTCGGCCGATCCGAGGAAGTAGGTGTGGAACATCGCGACGAGCTCGCCGGCGGAGAAGCGCCGGGGATCGGCGAAGAACGACCGCGCGAACACCTCGAGCGCGAGGTCACGCGCCGCCGGCGGGAAATGCAGCCGATCCAGGAAGTCGGCCGCCGACTGGCCGTCGTAGCGCGAGAACGTCGCCGGGAACGAGACCCGAAGCAGCTCCAGGGCGGTGCCGATGTCCACGCGCGCCAGCGCTCGTGCCGTGAAGCCCGGACTTCCCAGGACGAATCCGATTGCGTTGAACGGAGGCGTGCGGGGAACGCGCGAGAACGAGTCGGTGGTTCCGTCGGCACGCTGCAGCGGATAGTCGGGGAGCGGGACGAGACATGCGAGGTCCGGGTCGGCACGACGCAGCAGTGCCCGCAGGTTGTAGTACTGCCGGAAGAACGCATGGAAGCCGCGGCTCATGGTCCTGTCGTCCTCGAGCGGCCACGCGGAGGCCCGTCCGCCCAGCCGGTCGGCGCGCTCGAGCAGCGTGACCCGGACGCCGCGCTCGGCAAGGGCCATCGCTGCGGCGAGTCCGGCGATCCCGCCGCCGACCACGGCGACATGCTGTCCCCGGTCCACTCGCGGCGTCCCCGCCGGTCCGCGGTGCCGGACCGCACGTCGATCGCGGCCGGGACCGCACCCTCTGCTCACGGAGCCTCCCGTCGCCCGAGGCGGACCCACACGATGATCGTGAGGGTGACCATCGCGAAACCGAACCCGAAGTCCTCGATCGGGATGTCGAAGGGGAACCGGATGCCCGAGAACATCCCGGGCGTGTATTGCACGATAGGCGCCGAGAGCTTCGTGAGCCAGCCGTCGACGAGCACCTGGAACGCGAACACGATCGCCAACGCGACCCAGTAGCGCGCAGACCGGAAGACGCCAGTACGCGCCCAGATCAGCTCGACCAGGATGACGATGACGACGGCTGCGGCGGTGAGCGCCGTGTACTCAGGCATCCCGGCTCGTCTCTGCCCGCTCGCGGACCAGCCCGTCCGGCCAGCGGAAGCGGAGCGTGCCCGTGCCGCGCCGCAGGAGCTGGATCTTCCCGACCGATTCGTACGTGAGAAGAGCGCAGACAGGGATCACGGCGAAGAACACGAGCTCTTCCAGCGGCACCGACCCGACCGCGATACCGGTCACGAATGCGGGGGCGTAGCTCCAATGGCCCCGCACGATGCCGACGAGATCCCACGCCGTGAACACGACGAACGTCGGGGTCAGGGCCATCAGCAGGCGCCGCGGCGACCGGTACACGCGCACGCCCAGGACGAATTCCAGGGGAAGCGTCACCGCGACACAGGCCGCCATCAGAAGCAGGTACTGCGCATGGTCCATCGTTGTGCTCCTCGCGAGCCTGCGGACGACGTCCTGAACTAGGTTAGAGCCAGGCGAGAGGAAACGCAGCGGTGCGAGAACGGACCGGCGCTCGACGGGCCGTCCGACCGGATGAGCCCGGCGGGCCGGCCGTGCAGCACGAGGGCGGAGCATGGCGGATCCGCTCCCTCGACGCTGCCCGGCAGATCCTCGCCGCACGGCGGCAGACGACGCAAGCCGGCTTCACGGCCGAGGCGATCCCGACCGGGTACCTCCGGCATCATCCGATCCTCGTCTCCGACGGTCCGCTGCACGACGAGCAGCGGAAGGCGGTAGGGCGCTTCTTCGCCCCGCGGGTGGTGGAGCGCGAGTACGCGGCGCACATGAGGGCGGTCGCCGCCAGGATGCTGGACGATGCCGAGCGCGCGGGGGGCTGCCGGCTCGACGACCTCGCGCTGGAGTACTCGGTCGAGGTGACCCGGCGTGCGGTGGGCCTGGAGCACTCCTCCGTGCGCGGGATGGCCAGGCGTCTGGAGAGCTTCTTCCGTCAGCCGCCCTTCGACATCACCGCTCCGCGAATGGGCCGGAGCCGGCGCCAATGGGCCCTTGCCGCATGGCGCGCGCTCGTGCCCATCGCGCGGTTCTGGGTCGCCGATGTCCGGCCCGCAGTGCGCGCCATGCGCCGTCGTCCCGGCCGCAACGTGATCAGCCACCTCATCGCGTCCGGCTACAGCGGCACCGACATCCTCGTCGAGTGCGTCACGTACGGGACCGCGGGGATGGTCACCACGCGCGAGTTCCTGGCGATGGCGTGCTGGCACTTGATCGACGACGAGCGCCTGCGGGGCCGGTACGTGTCGGCGGGGAAGGACGAGCGCTTCGCGATCCTCGAGGAGATCATCCGGCTCGAGCCCGTCGTCGGGCACTTGTACCGGCGTGTGCAGGGGAACCTCACCGTCACGGACGGGGAAAGCTCGTGCTCTCTGCATCCCGGCGACCTCGTCGACATCCACGTGCGGGCTGCCAACGCCGACCCCGACGCGGTCGGGCCGGATCCTCTGTCGATCTGCCCCGGCCGCGCCATGCCTCCTGGAGTGGATGCCGCGGGCCTGGCCTTCGGCGACGGTGCGCACAAGTGCCCGGGTCGTGCGCTCGCGATCGCCGAGACCGACGCGTTCCTCCTCGATCTGCTGCGGCGCCGGCCGGTGCTGCTCACGCCGCCGACTCTGGGGTGGGACGACCTGGTGGCCGGGTACACGCTGCGCGGGATGAAACTCGGCTTCCGCTGACCCGCACCCCGCGCCGCTCTCCCTCGACGCCCCTCAGCGGGCCAGTTGCGCGGCCAGGAGCGTGATCAGGTCGTAGAGGACATGGCTGGCGGCGATTCCGGTCAGCTGGGCATGGTCGTATGCGGGGGAGACCTCGACGATGTCGGCGCCGACTATGTCGAGGTCGCGCAGGCTTCGCAGCATCCGCAGCAGTTCCCGGCTCGTCAGTCCGCCGGCCTCCGGCGTGCCCGTGCCCGGGGCGTGCGCGGGATCGAGCACGTCGATGTCGATCGAGACGTACAGCGGACGGTCGCCGAGGCGGGTGCGCATTCGATCGATTCCCGCCTCGACGCCGTGCTCCTCGATGTACTCGCTGGAGACGATCGAGAACCCGAGCCGTTCGTCGTCGTCGAGGTCCTGCTTCGAGTACAGGGGGCCGCGCGTGCCGACGTGACAGCTGGCGGTCAAATCGATGAGACCCTCTTCGCTCGCCCGCCGGAAGGGCGTGCCGTGGGTCACCGGCGCTCCGAAGTAGGTGTCCCATGTGTCCAGGTGGGCATCGAAGTGCAGCACCGCGACAGGTCCCCGCTTCCGCGTGACCGCCCGCAGGAGCGGCAGCGCGATGGTGTGGTCGCCTCCGACGGTGACGATCCGCTGCACGTGCTCCCCGAGGGCCGCGGCGGCGCGCTCGATCTCGGCGACCGCCTCAGAGATGTCGAACGGGTTGACCGGGATGTCGCCGGCGTCCACGACCTGGGCCAGAGCGAAGGGCGACACGTCCTGGGAGGGATTGTACGGTCGCAGCAGGCGCGAGGACTCTCGAACGTGGGACGGCCCGAATCTGGCGCCTGGCCGATAGCTGACGCCCGAGTCGAAGGGAACGCCGACCACCGCGATGTCTGCCGATTCGACATCCTCGATGCGAGGCAATCGCGCGAAGGTCGCGATGCCCGCATAGCGTGGATTGACGGATGCATCGACGGGTCCGGTGGGCTCGGTCATGGTGTCTCCTCTGCGATTTCGATGTGCTCGAGACGTGGGCTGCGCTCTTCCGCGATCGCTCCTGTTCTCGTCTGGCGCGGACGCCGATTTCTGCAGCGCACGCGCTGCTGCTCACGGGTTCGTCGTCTTCTGAATCACGTCGTCTCCTGGCGGACGTGCAGGAGCTGTACGCCGCCGGCGTCGATCGCGGCGGCGATAGCGGCGGGGATGTCGCCGGCGGTCGCCACGCGATGCCCGCGGGCTCCGAAAGCGTCGGCCAGCGCCACCCAATCCGGCTGGAGGAGGTCGACGCCGACCGGCACGATGCCCCGATCGAGCTGGTTCCGCCTGATCTCA
>Ga0164243_10007598_pt1 | contig 16171 bp, 17 predicted proteins | sample OricompcompostOP_FD_108781 | JGI IMG/M metagenome (GOLD analysis project Ga0164243, IMG submission 108781) | Organic Plus compost microbial communities from Emeryville, California, USA - Original compost - Organic plus compost (OP) | ecosystem: Engineered > Solid waste > Mixed feedstock >...
CAAGCCGCCGTCGCAGGTGCCCTGCACCATCCGCTATGACGATGGCAGCGAAAAGGTGATCCAGCTCAAGGCCCGCGTCGATACCGAGGTCGAGATCGAATATCTCGAAAACGGCGGCGTGCTGCATTACGTGCTGCGCAACCTCGCCAAGGCCTGAGCGGCCTGCACCGGCCGGAACCGAACGGGCCGTCCCTGCGGGGGCGGCCCTTTCGCTTGCGGCACCCTTGCAGGGGTATTTGAAGAACGAAGAAATGGGGTTCCACCACCCGCGCCGCGCGGGCAAGCTCGCGCGCCCCTCCGGCCTTCTCTGTTCCCCAAATACCCAAATGCAACGGCGCCGAAAGACAAAGGCCGCCCCCGGAGGGACGGCCCTGAAATCCGCGACTGCGAAAAGGATCAGTTCTTCGCGTAGAATTCGACGACCAGGTTCGGTTCCATCTGCACGGCATAGGGGACATCACCCAGGGCCGGGACGCGCAGGAAGCTTGCCGTCATCTTGTTGTGGTCGACCTCCAGGTAATCGGGCACGTCGCGCTCGGCCAGGCCCACCGATTCCAGCACGATGGCCAGCTGGCGCGAACGCTCGCGGATCGAGACCACGTCGCCTTCCTTGACGCGATAGGAGGCGATGTTCACCCGCTTGCCGTTCACCTCGACATGGCCATGGTTGACGAACTGGCGCGCGGCAAAGATGGTCGGCACGAACTTGGCGCGATAGATCACGGCGTCCAGGCGGCGCTCCAAGAGGCCGATCAGGTTTTCGCCGGTATCGCCCTTGACCCGCTCGGCCTCGGCATAGATGCGGCGGAACTGCTTTTCGGTCAGGTCGCCGTAATAGCCCTTGAGCTTCTGCTTGGCACGCAGCTGGGTGCCGAAGTCGGACAGCTTGCCCTTGCGGCGCTGGCCGTGCTGGCCGGGGCCGTATTCGCGGCGGTTGAGCGGCGACTTGGCGCGGCCCCAGATGTTCTCGCCCATGCGGCGGTCGATCTTGTATTTGGCAGCGGTGCGTTTGGTCATCGCTGATCTCCTTCTTTATGTTATGTTCTCGAAGGGCGTTGTCCTTTGGCGATATGCCCGACAGGATTCCCCTTGCGGGGGCCACCAACACCAATGAAGCGGCGCTTATAGCCGCCTGCGGGCCGGAGTCAAGCACCCCTTGAGCGCCGGCCGCCCAGCCCTTAAATGAAGGGCAGCAAGCAAGGAAGCCGCCATGTTCTCGATCCCCGGCAAAGCCCCTGTCACCATCACCCCGGCGGCCGAGCGCCAGATCGCCCGGCTGATGGCCGCGCGGTCGGCCGGCGGGCTGCGCATCGGCCTGAAGAAGGGCGGCTGCGCTGGCATGGAATACACCATGGAACTGGCCGAGTCCCCCGCTCCAGGCGACGAGGTGGTCGAGCAGGGCGCGGCGCGGGTGCTGATCGCGCCGACCGCGCAGATGTTCCTGTTCGGGACCGAAATCGACTATGAGGCGGGCGTGCTGGAATCCGGCTTCCGGTTCCGCAACCCGAATGTCACCGACAGTTGCGGCTGCGGCGAATCGGTCAGCTTTGCCCCCCTGGAGGGGTCGCGGGCGAAACTCTGACGCCTTTCGTCGCAAGTTAGCGCCCACATCGCACCCCGCGTCTTGATTGCCCCGAGCCCCCGGCCTAATCCCCTGTCGGACCAAGACAAAGGGAGAGAGGCAGATGGCCCCGCGCAAACTCGCCGCCGGCAATTGGAAGATGAACGGAACCCTGGCCGCGCTGGCCGAGATCGACCGGCTGCTGGCCGATCACCCGGCGCCCGGCTGCGAGGTGCTGATCTGCCCGCCCGCCACGCTGATCCATGCCATGGCCGCCCGCGCCGGCCATATCGCCGTCGGCGGCCAGGATTGCCATGCCAGGGCCTCGGGCGCCCATACCGGAGACATCGCCGCCGCGCAGCTGGCCGATGCCGGGGCAAGCCATGTCATCCTGGGCCATTCCGAACGCCGCAGCGACCATTGTGAAACCGACGAACAGATCGCCGCCAAGGCGGCCGCAGCGCATGGGGCCGGCCTGGTCGCGGTGATCTGCGTCGGCGAGACCGAGGCGCAGCGCGATGCCGGCCAGACGCTCGACGTGATCGCGGCCCAGCTTGCCGGCTCGGTCCCCGATGGCGCGACGGCCGCGAACACGGTCATCGCCTATGAGCCGGTCTGGGCCATCGGCACCGGCCGCACCCCCACCTCCGGCCAGATCGCCGAGGTCCATGCCCTGATGCGCCAACGCCTGTCCTCGCGCTTTGCCGAGGGCGGCGACATGGCGCTGCTCTATGGCGGCTCGGTCAAGCCCGGCAATGCGGCGGAAATCTTTGCCATCCCGCATGTGAACGGCGCGCTGGTCGGCGGCGCCAGCCTGAAGGCCGCGGATTTCGGCCCGATCATCGCCGCGCTTTCCGCCGCGTAATCGCCGCGAAAGGGACGCCGTTCCGTCCCGCCGGCCGGAGATGGAACGGCGTTTGCCCCTTGCGGGGCCGCAGCCCCTTGCCAAGCCCGGCCCGGCGGGCATAGGTCTCGGCCGGTATTCGGGACGGGACGATGACAGAACCGGCAATCTCATTCCAGGGCGTGACGCGCCGTTATGCGCAAAAGGACGGCGGCGACGTGCTGGCCCTGCATGACATCCGGCTGGAGGTGCCGCAGGGCGCGATCACCGGCATCATCGGCCGGTCCGGCGCCGGCAAGTCCACGCTGTTGCGCATGGTGAACGGGCTGGAACGCCCCAGCGCCGGCAAGGTCATCGTGAACGGGCGCGACGTCGGCGCCGCCTCGCATGCCGAACTGCGCCGCATCCGGCGCGAGGTCGGGATGATCTTCCAGCATTTCAACCTGCTGGCCAGCCGCACCGTGGCCCAGAACATCGCCCTGCCGCTGGAGATCGCCGGCCAGGATCGCGCCGGGATCGCCCCCCGCGTCGCCGAACTGATCGAGCGCGTGGGCCTGACCGCCCAGGCCGGGCGCTATCCGGCGGAACTCTCGGGCGGACAGAAACAGCGCGTCGGCATCGCCCGGGCGCTCGCCACCGGCCCGCGGGTGCTGTTGTCAGACGAGGCGACCTCGGCGCTGGACCCCGACACCACGCGGCAGGTGCTGGCGCTGCTGGGGGATATCAACCGCGACCTGGGGCTGACCATCCTGCTCATCACCCATGAAATGGCGGTGGTGCGCGACATCTGCAGCCATGTCGCGGTGATCGAGGCCGGCCGCATCGTCGAGGCGGGCGAAACCTATGCGGTCTTCTCGAAACCCGCCCATCCCACCACGCGTTCCTTCCTGACCGGGGTCACCGGCGTCGCGGTGCCGCAATTCGTCGCCGAGCGGCTGCGGGACAGCCCGCAAGGTCCCGAAGCCGAGGCGGTGGTGCAGATCACCTTCATCGGCAGCCATGCCACCGACCCGATGCTGGCGCGGCTGACGGCCGAGCGCGGGGTCAGCGTCAATATCCTGGCCGGCGCCATCGAGGAAATCGGCACCAGACCCTTCGGCAGCCTGATCGTCGCCCTGCCCGCCGCGCGGCTCGGGGAATCGCGCCGCTTCCTGGAAGAACACGGGCTTCTGACCGAGGTGCTCGGCCATGTCGGCTAACCTGATCCCCCTGCTGTGGCAGGCGACGCTGCAAACGCTCTACATGGTCGCCATGTCCACCCTGCTCGGCACGCTGATCGGCGGGCCGCTGGGCGTGTTCCTGGCCACCTCGCGCCGGGGCGAGCTGCTCTCGGCGCCCTGGCTGAACACGCTGCTGGGGCTCGTCGTGAACGCGGCACGCTCGACCCCCTTCATCATCCTGGTGGTGGCGATCATCCCCTTTACCCGGCTGATCGCCGGCACCTCGATCGGCACCACCGCCGCCATCGTGCCGCTGACCATCGCCGCCGCCCCCTTCATCGCCCGGCTGATCGAGGCCGCCATCCGCGAAGTCGATGCCGGGTTGATCGAGGCCGCACGCGCCATGGGCGCCACGCCCGGCCAGATCCTGCGCAAGGTGCTGATCCCCGAGGCCATGCCCGGCATCATCCTGGGCCTGACGCTCGCGGTGGTCAGCCTGATCGGCTATTCGGCCATGGTCGGCGCGGTCGGCGGCGAGGGCCTGGGCGATCTGGGCATCCGCTACGGCTATCAGCGTTTCATGCCCGAGGTGATGCTGGCCGTGGTGGTGATCCTGGTCGTGCTGGTGCAACTGGTGCAATCGGCCGGCGAATGGATCGCCGCCCGTTTCGACAAGCGCGCGCCCCGCAACCGGGGCCGATAAGCAGAAAGGACCAATCATGCGCAAATTCCGCCTTGCCGCCCTGACCTCGGCGCTCACCCTCGCCGCGACCATGGCCGCGGCCGAGGAAATCAAGGTCGGCGTCTCGCCCGGCGAACATGGCGAGATCATGGAACAGGTCGCCAAGATCGCCCAGGCCAAGGGCCTGACCATCGACATCGTCGAATTCACCGATTACGTGGTTCCGAACCAGGCGCTGGCCGATGGCGACCTGAACGCCAACAGCTTCCAGCACCAGCCCTATCTGGACAACCAGATCAAGGATCGCGGCTTCGACCTGGTCGCCATCGCCAAGACCATCACCACGCCGATGGGCGTCTATTCCGACAAGCTGAAATCCCTGGACGAGCTGCCCGATGGCGCCAAGGTCGCGATCCCCAACGACCCGACCAATGGCGGCCGCGCCCTGCTGCTCTTGCAGGACAAGGGCATCGTCAAGCTGGCCGAGGATACCGGCCTGACCCCCTCGCCCCTCGACGTGACCGACAATCCCGGGAACCTGAAATTCCTGGAGCTCGACGCCGCCCAGCTGCCGCGCGCCCTGGCCGATGCCGATATCGCCATCATCAACACCAACTATGCGCTGGATGCCGGGCTGAACCCGAACCAGGACGCCATCGCCATGGAAAAGCCCGACAGCCCCTATGCCAATATCATCGTGGTGCGCCGCGGCGACGAGGACGCCCCCTGGGCCAAGCAACTGGTCGAAGCCTATCACGACCCGGCGATCAAGCGATTCATCCAAGAGGAATACCAGGGCGCCGTCATCCCTGCCTGGTGATCTTTTCCGTTTTCCAAATACCCCGGGGGAGTCGCGGCACGCGACGGGGGCAGAGCCCCCATCCCCGCCATGACAGGACGCCCCGCGACCAGGCGGGGCGTTCCCTCATTCAGGCTTCACTCAGGCTTCATTCCAGCCTCATGCTGCCGGTGCGGCGCAGCCGGTCGTGCCAGCTGAGCGCCTCCTCGATCAGATGCGGCGTATGCCCGCCCCGCGCCAGCGCGCGGCCGTAGTAATCCGCCAGACCGTCGCGCCATTCCGGGGCCACGCAGTTCTGCAGGATCACCCCCGCCCGCTCGCGCGGCGCCAGACCGCGCAGGTCGGCAAGCCCCTGCTCGGTCACCAGGATGTCCACGTCATGCTCGGTATGGTCGACATGGCTGACCATCGGCACCACCGAGGACACCGCCCCGCCCTTGGCCATGGATTTGGTGACAAAGACCGACAGATAGGCATTGCGGGCGAAATCGCCCGAGCCGCCGATGCCGTTCATCATCTGCGTGCCCATGACATGGGTCGAGTTGACATTGCCGTAAAGGTCGAATTCCAGCGCCGTGTTGATGCAGATCAGCCCCAGCCGCCGCACCACCTCGGGATGGTTGGAAATCTCCTGCGGGCGCAGCACCAGCCGGGGCTTGAATTCGTGGAACCGCGCCATCACCTCGCGATATTTCGGCGCCGACAGCGTGATCGAAGAGCCCGAGGCAAAGACCATCTTGCCCGCATCCATCAGGTCGAAGGTCGAATCCTGCAGGACCTCCGAATACATGGTCAGGTCGTGGAACGGGCTGTCGATAAAGCCGTGCAGCACCGCATTGGCGATGGTGCCGATGCCGGCCTGCAAGGGGTGCAGATGGCCGGGCAGCCGCGAATGCGCCACCTCGTTCTTGAGGAACTCGGTCAGGTGGCCGGCAATGGCGCGAGTCTCGGGGTCCGGGTCGTGGATGGTCGAGGACGAGTCCAGCTTGGTCGAGATCACGATGGCGGCGATGCGCTCGGGCGGCACCGGGATGAAGGGAAAGCCCACCCGGCTTTCCGGCGTCACCACCGGAATCGGGGTGCGGGTCGGGCGATAGGTGGGGATATAGATGTCGTGCAACCCTTCCAGCGCCTCGGACTGGCTCAGGTTGATCTCGACGATCACCTTTTCGGCCAACAGCGCGAAACTGGCCGAATTCCCGACCGAGGTGGTGGGCACGATGCCGCCGGTCTCGGTGATCGCCACCGCCTCGACGATGGCGATGTCCACCGGCGGCAATTGGCAGGTGCGCAGCTGCTCGACCGTCTCGGACAGGTGCTGGTCGATATACATCACCTCGCCGGCATTGATGGCACGGCGCAGGCCGGGATCGGACATGAAGGGGATGCGGCGCGACAGCACATGCGCCTCGGCCAGGGTCTTGTCTAGATCGTTGCCCAGCGAGGCGCCGGTCATCAGCGTCACCTTCAGCGGCTGGCGCCTGGCGCGCTCGGCCAGGGCCATGGGCACGGCCTTGGCCTCGCCGGCGCGGGTAAAGCCGCTCATGCCCAGCACCATGCCGTCGCGGATCAGGCCGGCTGCCTGATCGGCGCTGACCACGCGCTCGCGCAGGGCCTTGTGGCGGATGCGGTGAAGGTAATCCTCGGTCATGGCAGCCTCCCTGGAACCTGCGCGATGATTAGTGGCATTGCGCAAAACTGACAAATCAACCCTGCCATGCACGCAAGGAAAGGCCGGCCAGCCGGCCGGCCGGCCGGCCCCCGAAAGATCGTTTCGCGCCCGGATCAGCGGCGCCGGCCCAGCGACCAGGCCCCGTTGCCCAGCAACGCCAGCGCCACCATGGTCACGGCCCAAAGCACCGGATATTCCCAGCCGCCGCCCGGATTGCTGAAGGTAAAGCCGGCACCGCCGTGGCCAAACCAGGCCGCGCCCAGCAGCACGGCGGCCATGACCAGGGCGACCTGACGGGTGAAGATGCCGGCGACCAGCGCCAGCCCGCCCAGGATCTCGACCAGCAGGGTCAGGTGACCCAGGATGCCCGGCAGGCCGATCGAGCGGAAATAGCCCGCGGTGCCCGCGGGTGTGAAAACCACCAGCTTGATCAGCCCGTGGATCAGGAACCACAGGCCGGTCGAGGCCCGCAGGATGAAGGCGGCGATATCGGCATTGCGCTTGGCAATGGCGGCGCCGTCGGAACGAAGGTCGGTCATGTCGCATTTCCCTGGAATTCTGTGTCGGTCAGCAGATAGCATCTGGCAATTATCGCGAAAATGGCCATGATCGTGGAAAGATTGTCGCCGAAATGGGGATCGCGATGGACAGGATCGACGGCATCCGCGCCTTTGTCGCCGTGGTCGATGCCGGCTCGTTCACCCGGGCGGGCGAGCGGCTGGGCATCTCGAACAAGCTGGTCAGCAAATATGTCGCCGCGCTGGAGGCGCAGCAGGGGGTGACGCTGCTGAACCGCACCACCCGCGCGCTGTCGCTGACGCCCTCGGGCGGGCGCTATCTGGCGGCGGCGCGGCGCGTGCTGGCCGCGGTCGAGGAACTGGACGCCCAGGCCCATGCCGAGGAAGGCGCCCTGACCGGGCGGCTGCGCATCACCGCGCCCGTCGCATTCGGCGAGATGTTCGTCACCACCCTGACGCGCGATTTCACCCTCGCCCATCCCGGCGTCGATATCGACCTGAACCTGTGGGACCGCTATGTCGATCTGGCCGCCGAGGGCTATGACTTGGCGCTGCGCATCGGCCAGCTGGCCGATTCCAGCCTGATCGCGCGCCGCATCGGCCAGACCGAAGCCTGGGCCGTTGCCAGCCCCGCCTATCTGGCCGCGCATTCGCGTCCCACCCGGCCCGAGGACCTGCGCGAACATGTGAATATCCGCGACAGCAACGCCCAGAATCCGGGGCGCGCCGTCTTTCTGGTCGCAGGCCGGGCGGTCAGCGTCCCCTTGCCCGGCGCCATCACCGTGAACAGCGCCCATGCCGTGCGCCGGCTGGTGCTGGAAGGCGAGGGCATCGCCATGATCCCCAGCTTTGTCGTGGCACGGGACGTGGCCGAAGGCCGGCTGGAGCGGCTCTTGCCGGGTTTCGCCCGGCCGCAGCTGGACATCCAGGCGCTATACCTGCCGCAGCCCTTCCTGCCGCCGCGGCTGACCGCTTATCTGGACCATCTGCGGATGCGGCTCAGCCCGTTCCTGAAAGAACCGTCCCCGGATTCATGATCCCCAGCGGGTCCAGCCGGGCCTTGATCGCCCGCATGGCGGCCAGCCGCGCCGGATCGCCCCAGCGTTCCAGATCGGCGACCTTCAGCCGCCCCACGCCATGCTCGGCCGAGAACGAGCCGCCGCGCTCGACCACCATCTCATGCACCAGATACGACAACGCCTTGCGCCGGGCGTCGCAATCCGCGCGGCTGCGGCCCGGCGCCGGGAACAGGTTGTAATGCAGGTTGCCGTCGCCCAGATGGCCGAAACAGTTGATCCGCACCCCCTCGCCCGCAAGCCGCTCGCCGGCATCGCGGATGAAACCGGCGATCTCGGACAGCGGCAGGCTGATATCATGGCTGGCAATGGCGCCGATGCGGCGGTTCGCCTCGGGGATATGTTCGCGCAGATGCCAGAACCCGGCCGCCTGCGCCCCCGATTGCGCGATCACCCCGTCGGTGACCAGGCCGCGCTCCATCGCATCCGCCAAGAGCCCCTCCAGCGCCGCTTCGGGGCCCAGCCCCGCGGGCAGGCCGACTTCGATCAGCACAGACCACTCGACACCGGGCAGCGGCTGGCGGATCTCGGGCAGCACCTCGGCCAGAAAGGCCAGGCCCTGCCCGCCGATCAGCTCGAAGGCGGTGACGCCGCCGGCCATGCGCCCCTCGGCCAGCGACAGCAGCGTCAGCGCCGCCTCGGGGCCGGGCACCTGCAACATCGCCACGCCGATATTCGGCGGCGGCACCACCAGCTTGAGGCTGGCCGCGGTGATGATGCCCAGCGTGCCTTCGGCGCCGATCAGCAGGTCGCGGATGTCGTAGCCGGTATTGTCCTTGCGCAGCCGTTTCAGGTCATGGATGACCGAGCCGTCCGGCAGCACCGCCTCGATGCCCAGGCAAAGCGCGCGGGCGGTGCCGTAGCGCAGCGCGGTGACGCCGCCGGCATTGGTCGCAAGGCAGCCGCCTATGGCCGCCGTGCCCTGGCTGGCCAGCGACAGGGGGAACAGCCGGCCCGCGCCCTCGGCCGCGTCGCGCACCGCTTGCAGGGTCATGCCCGCCTCGGCCAGCAGCACGTTTTCCTCGGGCCAGATGCCGCGCAGCGCCGTCATCCGTTCCAGCGACAGGATCAGCGGCGCCGGCCCCTCGGGCATGACCTGACCCGACACCAGCCCGGTGCCGCCGCCGCGCGGCACGATGGCGACGCGCGCCTCGGCACAGGCGCGGACCACGGCGGCGACCTCCTGGGTATTGCGCGGCGCGGCGACCAGCCCGCCCCGCCCGGACCAGCGGCCGCGCGGTTCCTCGAGATAGGCGGGCGTCACCTCGCGCAACACGCCCTCGGGCAGGCATGCGGCCAAGGCATCATCGGCGGGGTTCAGCATCAGCGCACCTCGGTCTTGCCGCGCCGGTCATGGCGCAGGTTGGAATAGAGCACATGGTTGCGCCATCGGCCATTGATCTGCAGATAGCTTTGCGCCACGCCCTCGTATTTGAAGCCGGACCGCTCCAGCACCCCGCGCGAGGGGGTGTTCTCGGGCAGGCAGGCGGCCTCGATCCGGCTCAGGTCCATCTCGGCAAAGGCATGCTGGACCAGCGCCCCGATGGCCTCGCGCATATAGCCCTGTCTGGCGAAAGGCCGGCCGATCCAATAGCCGATGGTGGCCGATTGCGCCGGGCCGCGGCGGATATTGTCCAGCGTGATCGCCCCCAGGAGCGTGCCGTCGCGCCGGATCAGGAACAGCGGCAGCGCCGTGCCGTTGCGGCTGGCGCGCTGTGCCCAATAGACCCGGTTGGTAAAGCTGCGCTTGGTCAGGTGATCGGGCGCCCAGACCGGCTCCCACGGGGTCAGGAAGGCGCGGCTTTCGGCCCGCAGCGCCGCCCATGGCCCGAAATCGGCATGCGCAGGCAGGCGCAGCACCATCCGCTCGGTTTCCAGACGCGGCGGACGGCGGCGCGAGAACATCAGGCGGCAAGCCTTTCGGCCAGCACCTCGCGCGACGGTGCGCCGCTGACCGGCCCGTAAAGCGCCAGCGCCGGGCGGGCATGGGCGATCAGCCGTTCGGCATGGGCGCGGATATCGGCCACGGTCACGGCGTCGATGCGTTCCGCGACCTCGGCCGGGTCGGGCACCCGACCCCAGATCGCCAGCGACCGCGCCATGCGCTCGGCCTGGCCGGTCGGGCTTTCCAGCCCCATCAGCAGCCCGGCCTTCAACTGCGCCCGCGCGCGGGCCACCTCGGCCTCGGTCATGTCCTCGGCCGAGCGTTTCAGCTCGTCCACGGTCAGCGTCGCCAGATCGGCGATCTGCTCGCCCGAGGTGCCGGCATAGATCGTCACCATGCCGGTATCGTCGTGGAAACCGGATTGCGCGAAGATCGAATAGCACAGGCCCTTTTCCTCGCGCAGCTTCTGGAACAGGCGCGAGGACATGCCGCCCCCCAGCGCCGAGGTCCAGATCTGCGCGGCATAGAAATCGGGCGCCTGGTAGCCCGGCCCCTCGAAAGCCAGGGCGAAATGCGCCTGTTCCAGCCCCTTGACGCGGCGGGTTTCGGCGCCCTGCCAGCGGGCCGGTTCGCGCTGGGTCAGCGCGCGGGCGGGCAGATGGCCGAAAACCGCCTCGACCTGGCGCAGGATGCGGTCGTGATCGACCGCGCCGGCGGCGGCGACGATCATCCGCTCGGGGCCGTAATGTTCCCCGATAAAGCCCGACAGATCCGCGCGGTCGAAGCGGCTGACCCGCTCGGCCGGACCCAGGATGGTGCGGCCCATGGGCTGGTCGGGATAGGCCGCCTCTTGCAGCCAGTCGAAGATCACGTCGTCGGGCGTGTCCAGCGCCTGGCCGATCTCTTGCAGGATCACGCCGCGCTCGACCTCGATCTCGCGCTGGTCAAAGACCGGGTTCATGACGATATCCGCGATCACGTCCAGCGCCAGTTCCACATCCCCCGCCAGCACCCGCGCGTAATAAGAGGTCACGTCGCGCGAGGTATAGGCGTTGATATAGCCGCCGACATTCTCGATCGCCTCGACGATTTCCAATGCGCTGCGCCGCGCCGTGCCCTTGAAGGCCATGTGTTCCAGGAAATGGGCGATGCCGTTCTGTTCGGCGCGCTCGTCGCGGCAGCCGGCATTGACCCAGATGCCGATGGCGGCGGAATGCAGGCCCGGCATGTCGCGGCTGACGACGCGCAGCCCGTTCCCCAGGGTGCTGATGCGGATGTGGTTCAAACTGTTCTCCGTTCAAGGATCAGCGATTTAATGGCCTCGGCGTCATTTGCAATACGCGTGATCCGTTCGCTGCGGTCAAGCAGGTCCGCCATATGCGCCGGCAGGGGTGGGCGGATGCCGGTCGCGGCTTCGACCGCATCGGGGAATTTCGCCGGATGGGCGGTGGACAGGCTGATCATCGGGACGCCGGCGCGCAGATGTTCGCGCGCCACTTTCACCGCGACGGCGGTATGCGGGCAGATGACCTCGCCGGTTTCGGCACGGATGGCACTTATCATCGCCATGGTCTCCGCTTCCGAGGCGCGGCCCGAGACATAGGTCTCGCGCAGCGCCTCCAGCGCGCCCTGGCTGATGGCGAAACCGCCCGATTTCAGCTCTTCCATCAGCGCCGACACGGCCTGGCCGTCGCGGCCATAGGCCAGCCACAGCGCGCGCTCGAAATTCGAGCTGACCTGAATATCCATCGAAGGGCTGATCGAAGGGGCCACCGTCCCCACGCGATATTCGCCGCGGTCAAGCGCCCGGTGCAGGATGTCGTTCTGGTTGGTCGCGACCACCAGCCGGCCGATGGGCAGGCCCATCGCCCTGGCGATAGAGCCGGCAAAGACGTCGCCGAAATTGCCGGTCGGCACGGTGAAATCCACCTCGCGCCGCGGCGCGCCCAGGCTGACGGCGGCGGTGAAGTAATAGACGATCTGCGCCAGCACCCGCGCCCAGTTGATCGAGTTGACGCCGGCCAGCCCGACCGCATCGCGGAAATCGTGGTCGTTGAACAGGTCCTTCAGCCGCGCCTGGCAATCGTCGAATGTGCCGTCCACCGCCAGCGCATGGACATTGGCCTCGGCCGGCGTGGACATCTGCCGGCGCTGCACCTCGCTGACGCGGCCATGCGGATACATGATGAAGACATCGACATTCGGCAGGCCCTTGAACGCCTCGATCGCGGCCGATCCGGTATCGCCCGAGGTCGCGCCCAGGATCGTGACCCGCTGTCCCGAACGCGCCAGCGCCAGCTGGAACAGCTGGCCGATCAGCTGCATGGCGAAATCCTTGAAGGCCAGCGTCGGGCCGTGGAACAGTTCCAGCAGGTGATGACCGGGGGCGAGCTGGACCAAAGGCGCGCGGGCGATATGGTCAAAGCCCCGATAGGCCCGCGCGATGGCGCCGCGCAGCTCGGCATCGGTGAAGCTGTCGCCGACGAAGGGGGCGATGACGCGACAAGCGACCTCTTCATAGGGCAGGCCCTCGAAGCGGGCGACCTCTTCGGCGGAAAGCGTCGGGATCGTCTCGGGCAGGTAAAGCCCGCCGTCGCGCGCCAGCCCGGTCATCATCGCCTGTTCAAAGTCCAGGACCGGAGCCCGCCCCCGAGTCGAAACGTAACGCATCGCGTCCCCCTAATATTGCCGCTGCCTGATACGCCAGATCAACCCGACTGTCATCCCTGCCCAGACCGCAGCGATCATGAACCATTGCACGGCATAGCTCAGATGGTTGTTGGGGATGCCCTCGACGGCGACGGGGATCGGCTGCACGCCCTGCGCATCGCCCCGCAGCTCGGCCGCCACCACCAGCACCGGCTCGGTTCCCAGCTGCGCGGCCATGGCCGGGACGTCGCGGGCGAACCAGACGTTCTCGGCCAGGTTGGGCTCGGGCGTGGCGCTGCCCTTTTCGTCGGGCCAGTGCAGGTTGCCCGCCACCTCCAGCCGCACCGGCGGGCGCGGGTCGCGCTTGTGGTCCTGATCGACGAAGCCGCGGTCCAGCAGGATCCTGCGCCCGTCATCGGTGACGAAACCCGAGACGACCTGATAGCCGCCCCCCAACTCGCGCGTGCCCGACAGCACGTCGATCTCCTCGCCCGTGGTCCGGCCCGAAACCAGCACCGGCAGGTATTTCATCGACGGATCCACCGCCGCGGGCAGGGGCACGGGCGCGCCCTCGATCCTGTGCTGGATCCGGGCGATCAGCCCCTCTTTCCAGTCCAGCCGCCTGAGTTGCCACATGCCCAGCGAAATCAGGATTGCGCAGCCCAGCACGCCGACGATCAGCGGGAACAGGTAACGGCGCATGGCGGGCCTCCAAAGCAAACGGCGCGGGAACATCCGTCCCGCGCCGTGAAAATGTCGGTCGGGATCAGCGGCCCCAGATATAGATCACGACAAAGAGGAACAGCCAGACCACATCGACGAAATGCCAATACCAGGCGGCCGCCTCGAAGCCGACATGCTGCTGCTGGGTCATCTGGCCCTTGAGCAGGCGGATCAGGCAGACGAACAGGAAGATGGTGCCGATGATGACATGCGCGCCGTGAAAGCCGGTGGCCATGAAGAAGGCGCCGGCATAGACCGTATCGGCCAGGCCGAAGGCGGCGTGGCTGTATTCATAGGCCTGCAGCCCGGTGAAGCAGACGCCCAGGACCACCGCCACGATCAGGCCGTTGATGGTGGTCTTGCGGTCGCCCTCATGGACAAAGGCATGGTGGGCCCAGGTCACGGCGACGCCAGAAAGCAGCAGGATCAGGGTGTTGATCAGCGGCAGGTGCCAGGGATCGAAGGTGGCGATGCCCTCGGGCGGCCAGACACCGTCGACAAGCGGGCTGTCCGGCCCCATCGGATAGAGGGCATTCTTGATGAAGGCCCAGAACCAGGCGACGAAGAACATCACCTCGGACATGATGAACAGGATGAAGCCATATTGCAGGCCGATGCGCACCACCGGGGTATGTTCGCCCGACTCGCCCTCGCGCACCACGTCGGCCCACCAGCCGAACATCACGTAAAGCACCGCGACCAGTCCGATCAGGAACAGCCAGGGCCCCTCGACCGGGGCCCCGAACACCGAGATCCCCTTCATCCACGCCACCGCGCCGGTCAGCATCATGAAGGCGCTGACCGCACCGAGAAAGGGCCAGATGGATGGCGGCAGGATCTGATAGTCGTGGTTCTTTACATGGGCCATGGCTGCATTCCCGGCTGTTGCTGGTTCTTGTTGCTCAGTTTACGGTCGGTTCCGTTTTCACGTCCAGCGCCGCCTGTTTCGGCGCGGGCGGATCGGTCCGGTGGAAAGTATAGGACAGGGTGATGTCGCGGATGCGACCCGCATCGCGATCATCCACCAGATCGGCGTCAACGAAGAAGCTGACCGGCATCTCGACCCGCTCGCCCGGTTGCAGCACCTGCTCGGTAAAGCAGAAGCACTCGATCTTGTTGAAGAAATAGCCGGCGGCATCGGGGGCCACGTTATAGCTGGCGGTGCCGGTGACGGGTTCGTCGGTATTGTTGACCGCCTCGTAGAAGGCGATGGCATTCTCGCCGATGCGCAGCTCCATCTCGCGCTGCATGGGCCGGAAGGTCCAGCCCAGGTCGTCATCCACATTGGCGTCGAAACGCACGCGGATCTTTTCGTCCAGCACCCTGTCCGAGGCGGCATCGGCGACATTGGTGGTGCCGGCAAAGCCGGTGACCTGGCAGAACCAGGAATAGAACGGCACGGCCGCCCAGCTCAGCGCCCCCATCAGCACGACGATGCCGACCAGCATGGCCAGGACGCGGCCGTTCGACCTTGTCGGTGTCCCGCTCATTGATCGCTCCCCTCTGCTGCGCCCTGTCCGGCCGCCTGCCTGGCCGCCGGGGTGCCCGGCGCCGCCACGGGCGCCGGGTTCGGCACCGGCGGGCTGGGATCGCGGGGCAGCATCGAGGCGCGCGGCCGGTGATCAAAGCCCTGCATCATGTCGCCCTGGGTGATCTTGACCACCGACAGGCCGAAGACCAGCGCGACAAAGCCCAGCAGCACCACCAGCAGACCGATATTGCGGCTGCGGCGGCGCTTGTGCAGCTCATGTTCGACCTGCGGCAACATCACCACCCCCCGACCCAATGCTGCACCAGCAGCGCCAGGAAATGCAGGAACGTGTAATAGAGCGACAGGCGGAAATAACGCTTTTCCACCCGATAGCCGTCGGCCTGGGCCTGGTCCTCGTCGCGGCGCAGGATCCGCCAGCCGCCGGCGATGAACAGCCCGTTCAGCACCAGCGAAACCGCCAGGTAAAGCGGCCCGCCGACCGAGGTGAAGCCCAGCCAGATCGCGAAAGGCGCCAACACCAGCGTATAGGCAAAGATATGGCAGCGCGTCACCCTGCGGCCATGCGTCACGGTCAGCATGGGCACGCCGGCCTTGGAATAGTCGTCCTTCATGAACAGCGCCAGCGCCCAGAAATGCGGCGGCGTCCAGAAAAAGATCAGCGCGAACATCAAAAGCGGCTCGATGCCGATGCCGCCGGTGGCACAGGCCCAGCCGATCATCGGCGGAAACGCCCCCGCCGCGCCGCCGATGACGATGTTCTGCGGCGTCGAGCGCTTCAGCCAGATCGTATAGACCACGGCATAGAAGAAGATGGTAAAGGCCAGGAAGCCGGCCGCGAACCAGTTCGCCGCCAGGCCCAGCATCATCACCGACAGGCCCGACAGCGCCAGGCCGACCGCCAGCGCCTCGTCCGGGGCGACCCGGCCCGAGGGCACGGGGCGGGTCGCGGTGCGGCGCATCACCGCGTCGATATCGGCGTCATACCACATGTTGAGGGCCCCCGAGGCCCCGCCCCCCAGCGCGATGAACAGCACGGCGCAAAAGGCGACGAAGGGATTGACCGGCTGCGGCGCGACCCACAGCCCGACAAAGGCGGTGAACACCACCAGC
>Ga0164243_10007599_pt1 | contig 16170 bp, 13 predicted proteins | sample OricompcompostOP_FD_108781 | JGI IMG/M metagenome (GOLD analysis project Ga0164243, IMG submission 108781) | Organic Plus compost microbial communities from Emeryville, California, USA - Original compost - Organic plus compost (OP) | ecosystem: Engineered > Solid waste > Mixed feedstock >...
CACCTTCCGTAATGGCGCCCGCGTCAGCGGCGTATTGAAACATCCGAACAAGCTCGGGCCCGAGGCGGTCGCCAATCTCAAGGCCGGGCTCGAAGAGTTCCGCTCCGGCGGCGAGCAGGAGGGCAAGAACCTGATCCTCGAAGAGGGCATGGACTATGCCCGCATCGCCATGACGGCCGAGGATGCGCAATGGCTGGAGGCCCGCAAGTTCAGCCGCACCGACATTGCCATGTTCTTTGGGGTGCCGCCGCACATGATCGGCGACACGGAAAAGAGCACGTCCTGGGGCGCCGGCATCGAGCAGCAGTCGATCGGCTTCGTCGCCTATACGCTCGAAGACCATCTGACCATGTGGGAAGAGGCGATCAACCGCGACCTGATCGACCCAGAGGGAAAGCACAACGACAATCTCTATGCCCGCTTCAACCGGGCGGCGCTCGTCAAGGGCGACATCAAGGCTCGCTGGGAAGCTTACGTTAAAGGCCTGCAATGGGGCGTCTACAGCCCGAATGAAATCCGCGCGCTCGAAGACCAGAACCCGCGCGATGGCGGCGATGTCTTTTATCCGCCGCCCAACACGTCGGGAACGCCGGCGGACGGCAATGGCGACAATGATCGACCGCCCATGGAAAAGGACACTGACACATGAGCCTTCGCAAACTGCCCGAGGCACGGACGTTCCCTCGGCCGCAGAACTACCAGTGGGATACGCCGAGCGGCGTGCTGACGAAATGGGCCGAGCATCCGCTGGCCGCGGTGCCCGGTGCAGATGGTGACACCACCATCTCCATGTTTGACGTCATTGGCGAGGATGGCTGGTCTGGTGGTGGCGTCACCGCAAGCCGCATCTCGGCAGCACTGCGCTCGATCGGGAACAAGGAAATCACCGTCCGCATCAACTCGCCGGGCGGCGACATGTTCGAGGGGATCGCGATCTACAATCTCCTGCGGGCCCATCCTGCGAAAGTCACGGTCGAGGTGCTGGGCTGGGCCGCATCTGCCGCCTCGGTCATCGCCATGGCCGGCGATGAAATCCGCATGGGGCTCGGCTCCTTCATGATGGTCCACAATGCCTGGGGTGTCGTCATCGGCAATCGCCACGACATGCGTGACGCCGCCACCCTGTTCGACCAGTTCGATGCTGCCATTGCTGATATTTACGCAGCACGCACCCGCATGAAGCGCGCCGATATCGAACAGCTGATGGATGCGGAAACCTTCATGACGGCGGCACAGGCGGTCGAGAACGGCTTTGCCGACGCCATCAACGATGCTGAAATCCACCCAGAGACCAATGCGTCCGCGCAGGTCCGCCCCGAAATCCATGCCAAGCGCCGCATCGATGCGGCGCTTGCGCAACAGGGCATCACCCGCTCCGAGCGGCGCAAAATGCTCAACCAGATTGCCGGCATGCACGACGCTGCCGACACCGCCACGCACGACGCTGGCTTCCATGCAGCCGCCATCCAGCGGTTGATCGACACCATCAGATCATAGGAGATCCCGTCATGGGTATCGAACTCACCCCGCGTGCGCGCGGGATCGTTGCCGTTCGCGCTGATTCCGGCAGCACCACAAAGATCCTCGCTGAGTTGCAGAAGACCTTCGAGGACTTCAAGGCCGAGCGCGACAAGGAGCTGGCCGACATCAAGGCCGGCATGGCCGACGTGGTGCAGACCGAAAAGGTCGATCGCATCAATGCCGAGATCACCGCCCTGCAAAAGGCGCTCGATGAGACCAACGCCATGCTGGCAGCGGTCAAGGTCGGCGGTGTTGGCGGGACGACCGATCCGGACAAGGCCGAGCATGCGCAAGCCTTCGACCGCTTCTTCCGCCGCGGCGTCGATGCCGGCCTGCGTGATCTGGAGGTCAAGGCCAAGCTGACCACGCAATCCGACCCCGATGGCGGCTATCTGGTGCCGGAAGAAACCGAGGCCGGGATCGACCGCGTGCTCGGTACGGTGTCGACGATCCGTTCGCTTGCCCGCACCATCTCGATCTCGACCAATAGCTACAAGAAGCTGGTCAATATGGGTGGGGCGACGTCCGGCTGGGTTGGCGAGGAACAGGATCGTCCTGGCACGGCCACGCCGACGCTGCGCGAGATCGCCATCAATACCGGCGAGATCTACGCCATGCCCGGCGCCACGCAGACCTCGCTCGACGATGCCCGCATCGATCTGGCGGCATGGCTGGCCGACGAGGTGTCGATCGAGTTCGCCGAGCAGGAAGGGGCAGCCTTCGCCAATGGCGATGGTATCAACAAGCCGCGCGGCATTCTTGCCTACGACAAGGTGGCGAATGCTTCCCATGCATGGGGCAAGCTCGGTTTTATTGCCTCGGGCAAAGCGGATGGCTTCCTGGCTGCGACCGCTTCGGTCAGCCCGGCCGATTGCCTGATCGATCTCTATTATGCGCTCAAGTCCGGTTACCGGAACGGGGCGTCGTGGCTGATGTCGGATGCGACCATGAATACAGTGCGCAAGTTCAAGGATGCGGAAGGAGCTTACATCTGGGCGCCGCCGTCAGGAGCAGCGGAAGTTGCCACCATTCTTGGCAAGCCCGTTTACACCGACGACAACATGCCGGCGGTTGCTGCCAGCGAATTCCCCATCGCGTTCGGAGACTTCAGCCGCTCCTACCTGATCGTCGACCGTATCGGCATCCGGGTGCTGCGTGATCCGTTCACCTCGAAGCCCAACGTCCTGTTCTACACGACCAAGCGTGTCGGCGGTGGTGTGGTGAACTTTGAAGCCCTCAAGCTGCTGAAGATCAGCACCTGAGCATCATGACGGGCGGCTTCGGTCGCCCGCCTCTTCATCATCTCCCATTCATCGAAGGATTTCTGTCATGAAGGACGGTATCTCCGGCCTCGGCCTCGTTGCATCGCTGGTTCCTGCTGTGGTCACGGCCACCACCAAGGGCAGCCACGCCGATCTGCAAGGCTTCAATTCCGCAACCCTGATCATCACTACCGGCGCGATTGCCGGCGATGGCCTCTTCGTCGTCGCCATCCAGGAGAGCAACACGACCACGGATGGCTATTTTGTCGATGTGGCAGCCGGCGATCTGCTTGGAACCCTGCCGGCAGAGCTTGCGGCCAACACGGTCTACAAGCAGGGCTACAAGGGCACGAAGCGCTATATCCGCGCCGTCATCACCAAGACCTCCGGCACGTCGATTGCCGCCGGTGCGGTTTTTGCGCTCGGCCATCCCCACGACGCGCCAATCGCCTGACAACATTGAAGCGATCGGCCCATCACTCGCCGAACGGCTGGTCGCTTTTCTTTATTATATGGATCGCAAAACGTGCCCGCACCCGTTCGCACAGTCGCCCCGGTCAACATGCCGGTGTCGCTGGCCGAGGCTAAAGCCCATCTGCGTGTCGAACACGACGACCAGGACGACCTGATCACTGCCCAGATCAGGGCCGCGACCGCATGGCTCGACGGTTATGCCGGCATTCTCGGTCGCGCGCTGATCACCCAGACCTGGCGGCAGGATTTTGCCGGCTTTGCCGATCGCCTGCCTCTGCCGGTCTCGCCGGTGATCGCGGTTGTCAGCGTCAGTTACGTTGACGCGGGCAATGTGGCGCAGGTGCTGGATGCCGGCGTCTACGATCTGTTTGTCGATGCGCGCGGCGCTTATGTCACCCTGCGTCCGGGACAATCCTGGCCGGCAACCTTCCGTCGCACCGATGCCGTCTCCGTCACCTTCACCGCTGGTTATGGCGCGGCGGCCGATGTGCCCGAGCCCATCTGTCAGGCCATCCTGCTGATCGTCCAGCGTCTGTTCGATGGCGCAGATACCGAGATCGACATTGCCATCGAGCGCACCGTTCATGCGCTGATCGCGCCCTACCGAAAAAGTCCGCTCTGATGGCCAGGATCACTGCCAGCGATCTGCGTGACCGCGTCAGGCTCGAAAAGCGCGAGGAAGTCGATGATGGCTATGGCAACACCTATGGCCAGTGGGTGCCACAGTTCGAGCGCGACGCCTGCATCCTGCTCTCCAAGGGGGGTGAGACCGTCATTGCCGCGCGCCTGCAAAGCGTCCAGCCAGCCCTGATCATCGTGCGCTACGATGCCGAGACCGCAACCATCAATGCCGCATGGCGGCTGATCGAGACACGCTCCGGCACAATCTACGACATTCGCACATCCGCCGACATGGAGCGGCGCAGTCGCTTCATCACCATGCTGTGCGAATCCGGCGTGGCGACCTGATCGCCAGCACTGCCCGTCGACATCTCCTCCGTCTGCGCGGTTGAAGCGCTGGCCGTGAATGGTGACGTCGCCCAGCCCGGAACATCTCATACAGGGAGAAAGACCATGGACCGTTCGCGTTTCTACGCGGCGCTGCGGCGTCGTGATTCCGGCGTCTTTGGCACATCGCTCACGCAAGCGCAGGTGGATCGGCTGGAAGCAATCCTGGCGCGGCTCGACGCAAAGCGCATCGAACTGGCGCAGGCCGCCTACATTCTCGCCACTGCCTATCATGAAAGCGACCGCTTCCGCACCATGGAGGAATACGCGTCGGGCGCTGCCTATGAAGGGCGGGCGACGTTGGGCAACACGCAGCCGGGCGATGGGGTTCGGTTCAAGGGACGTGGCTTCGTCCAGATCACCGGCCGGCGCAACTATACCGATTGGGCGAAGCGGCTGAGCGTCGATCTCGTCGGCAATCCGGCACTGGCCGCCCGGATCGATCATGCGACCACGATCCTGATCGACGGCATGATGCTCGGCACCTTCACCGGCAGGAAACTACCAGACTACGTTTCCGGCACGAAGAAGGACTATGTCGGCGCGCGACGGGTGGTGAATGGGACGGATCGGGCGGCGATGATCGCCAACCATGCGCGCGCGTTCGAGAAGGCGCTGGCTGGTGCCGGCTACGATGCCGCCACGTCGCGGTCGCCGAGCGCGCCGACACCGACGCCGGAGCCTGCACCCGTCGATATCGTACCCGGCGCCGGAAGGCGCGATCTGCCGGCTGCTGTGATCCTCGTCTTTATCATCCTGATGCTGATCGTGGTTGCCGCATCCATCTTCGGAGGCTGACATGAGCACGCTCGCATCCATCCTGCTTGCGGCGGCCGGCGATCTTGCCGTGCCCGTCATCAAGAAGACTCTTGGTGACAGGCTCGGCGGCGCAGGCGGCGATATCGCCGGCAAGGTGATCGACGTCATTGCTGAAAAGGCTGGCGTATCTCCCGACAGATTGCCCGACGTGCCGGCTGGCGAGCTGCAGAACGCCATCGTCGCGGCCGAGCCGGATGCCGCCGACATCCTCATGCACCATGTCGAAAGCCAGCGGTTGATGAACGAGACGCTGAAAGCCGAACTCGACAAGGGCGGCCCGACATGGACCTGGGGCTGGCGACCGGGCTGGATGTGGCTGCTCGCTTTCGTCTGGCTCTACGCGCTGATCCTGCACCCGCTCGCCAATGCAGCCTTCGGCGCTGCAATCGAGGCCGTCGATCTCACCATCCTCATGACGCTGACCGGCGTGTTCACCGGCCTCTACATGGGCGGCCATACCGCCAAGAGCATCGTATCCGGATTGCGGAGGCACCCCGATGACTGACCAGGCACCGAAACGCTTCGAGGACCTGCCCGAGGAAACGAAAACCTTTCTGCTCGCCCTGCGCCCCGACGAAGTGAAGACGCTCGACGACGGCATTCGCCTGGTCCGCTCGATCAGCACCGTGTCCGCCTTCGTGAAATGGATCATCGTCGGCATTCTCGGCATTGCCGTCGGCATCGCCATGTTCGGCGAGAGCATCGCCAAGATCATCAAATGGTTCCAGTCGTCAGGGTGATTGGGACTGGAGAATGGCGGAGGCCATGCTTGCTGCCGACACATATCTTTTCGGCCCAACTGTGCGTGGGTGGTCAGTCCCCGCTTACTGCCAAACCCTGTTCCGACGGCCCATTCGCGGTTCCCTGATCCGCCTCCCAATCCGCATAGGTGCGTCCATCCGGAAGCTTCCAGAGGATTCTCCCGTTTGCGCTTGCACCGATCACGGTCGCAGCTGCCGCTGATGCCGAGGAAAAGCTATAGTCGCTGGTGAAGACGAGAAAATCCTCCTCCTGCTTCAACACGCCAGAGTCGAGCAGTGTCTTGCGCATGGCGATGGTTCCGCGAGGTATCGTAGTCGTTGTCCGGACCCGCGCTCGAGATCCAGCAATTACGACGAAGTCACCGGAGGCCCCGAGTTCCATCTCTGCGGCGAATCCTTCCCCACGGAAGAAGAACCGCAGACCGGGGGAAGGAGTGAGTGCGGGAACGGCAGGAGCGATGGTCGCGAAATCGGCGCTGCGCCCTCGCATCTCGCGAAATAGATCCCAGCCCAATGCGCCGACCAGCGTTTTCGTCTGATCCACGAATTCGTCCATCGCCGCCCGGTCGGGTAGAGGCAGTTTTCCGGCATCCCCGGCAGGGAGCTTGCTATTTGGAAGCGACCAGCGCGGATTTCCGCCTGTGCTTCGGATCAGGCAGGCCTCAACATAGCGTGCGTGGCTTTTCGTCAGATTCTCGTCCTTGCTGATCAGCACGACCGTATCGGTCCAGAATTCCTTGCTGTCGCGTCCAGCCCTGTTCGAATTCCAATAAGCCAGTCGGTCACCAACGCCTTCGGACTCGCCGATATAGGACAGCTGCCGGTCGGTCTCGCTCTCATCCTCGCCAATCAGGATATAGACACCCGGCCGCTCGATCTCGGGGAAGGTCTTGCGCACCTCGCCCAGCTTGTTGCGACGGAAGGCGATGGCCTGGATCGTCGACATCATGATCTGCGCCACCCGAATGCCGTTCGGGTCGCCGTCGAGAAGGAAGATGTTGATCGAGCGCGGCTTTGTCATGCGGCGCGCCCGACGATATCCATGAGTTTGGCGTAGTCAGTGACCACATCGTATTTCACGCGATCCTGCGTAATCCGCTGGCTGATCTCGGCAAAAAACTTGCGGGCGCATTCGATCTTGGTCTTCTCGATCTCGCGCAGCTTCATGGTGGACATCGTGCCTTTGGTTTCGGCGACGAAATAGATGTGCCGGACGCTGCCCGCCCTGAAGGAGATGGCCCAGTCCGGATTGTAGTCGCCGACAGGGGTCGGGATCAGGAAGCCACGCGGCAGTTTGGCATAGACGACCACCACACTGCTGGTATCTAGCTCCTTCACGAACGCCTTTTCGACGTCCGAATCCGTGATCGCGTAGTCGTAGACGTGGTTCTTGAGCTTTGCCGTGGCCCGGGAGAAATCCTGGCTGGTCTGATTTGCCGTGAAGATATCGACGTCGTGGCGTTCATCGACCTCGTCATAGGCGAGGCGCTCGATGACCATGGCCGCCTTCTGCTCAGCAATGATCCGCGCGGCTTCGAAGATGAAATGTTCCGGGTTCTGCTTGAACTGCCCGAAAACAGCAGGCTGGACGCCGCCAAGAATGGTCGCGGCGGTTTCCCGCGTCAGTTGCGCGTTCTCGGCCACCTTTCCCACAAGGTCATACTTCACGAGGGAGTGGATCGAGTCGCCGCGCTCGGTCGTTGTGCTGGTGACAGTGAAGCCGTCACCGTCGCGAAGCTGGCTGTCGGTCAGCCCGTCGTTCTGCATGCCGGCCTGCACCGTGTATTGCAGCGGGGTGACACGCAGCTGGCTGTCCAGCGCATTGACGCATTTCTTGATCAGCTCCGTTGAATCGAAATCAACACGGTAGACCGCCTTGCGATTGATCTGCGCCCACAGCTCCTGGAATTCCTTCCTCTCGAAGTTTGCGTTGAGCGGATTGGTCTTGGGCTTGCGGCCATCGCCGATGTCGGGAAGCTGAGAATCGCTGAAGACGCCGTCGATGAGCCAGAATACCTGCTCGGCATAAGGCTTCAGTTCTTCGGGCAGGTCTGCCAGCGTCCCGGCCGCTTTGGCGTCATGATAGGCATCCGCGATCTGGTCGGCATCGTCGGTGTAGTCGTTCTTTACCAGATAGCGGTAGATCTGCCTGGCCATTGCGGCGGTTACTTCAACCGGGCCATGCTCGGTCACGAGTGTCTTGCCCGTGAAGTACTCCTCGGTTGCCTGCCGCGGACGCGATGAGAGGGTCTCCGCGATCTCCTTCTGTAGCCCGTCCACGAAGTCCTTGTAGCTCTCGCTTGCCACGACGGTCAGCACGTTGATGTCATGCACCACCGCCGGGTGGTCCATCCTGTCCCCGTGCTGATCGACGCTCAGCCGCAGGCCGCGCCCCACTTCCTGGCGGCGGGAAATGGTGTTGTCGCTGTGCTTGAGCATGCACATGACGAAGACGTTCGGATTGTCCCAGCCCTCGCGCAGCGCCGAGTGTGAGAAGATGAAGCGGGTGGGTTCGGCGAAGGAAAGCAGGCGTTCCTTGTCCTTCAGGATCAGGTCGTAGGCGTCCACGTCGTCGGAATCGACAGAGCGGGCACCAACGGCAGGATCCTTTAGGCGGTTTGTCTTCTTATCGATTGAAAAATAGCCGTTATGGGTCTTTGCCGGATCGATGCCCGCGAGATACTTCCGGTACGCCTCATTATCGATGGCGAGCTCCGAGAGGTGCTCGGCCTTCAGCAAATCGTACTCTTCCTCAAAGACCCGAGCATACTCGCCTTTCTCGTCGGCCTGACCGTAGTCCCGGTACTTCACCACCTCGTCGATGAAGAACAGCGACAGGACCTTGATGCCCTGTGCGAACAGCTGCTTTTCCTTGTCCAGATGCGCCTTGATCGTCTCGCGGATCTGGATGCGGCGGATGTCGCGTTCGGAGACGTCGCCGTTCGCTTCACCAGCGCGCAGCACTTCGCCATTCGTGAATTCGACCGTGTCGTTGACAGCGTCGATCTGGCTGATCGTGAAGCCGCGGTATTGGTCCAGCTCGCCAGACTTCACGAACAGGTCGTCGCGGAACTCAAGACGCTTCAGCTGACGCTTGATCTCACCAGAGGCCAGCTTCACCTCCATCTCGATCCTCGCCACGGGGGTCTTTTTCGAGATTTCGATGCCTTCCAAGTAGAGGTAGGCGTTGGTGCCGGCCAGCCCGCGGGTCTGGATGCCGCGCACCGCGATCTTCTTGACCAGCTTCTGGTTATAGGCGTCCAGCGCATCCAGCCTATGAACACGGTTGTGCTGGGTCCGGTGGGTCGCCGAATAGCGCATGATGAACAGCGGCTTGAATTTCGGCAGCGACTCCATCGTCGCCGCGCCTTCCATCTTCTGCGGCTCGTCCAGGATCAGGATCGGCCGGTTCGAGGCGATCACGTCGATAGGCTTGCGCGACTGGAAGTCGTCCAGCTCCTCGTAGATGCGTCGGTTGTCCTTGCCGCTGGCATTGAACGCCTGGATGTTGATCACCATGACGTTGATCCCAGCGTCGGACGAAAAGCTCTCCAGCTCATGCAGGCGCTTGGAATTGTAGATGAAGAACCGCGCCTTCTTGCCGTAGCTTTCGGTGAAGTGGTCTGCCGTGATCTGCAGCGACTTGTAGACCCCTTCGCGGATGGCGATCGACGGCACCATGATGATGAACTTCGACCAGCCGTACCGCTTGTTCATCTCGAAGATGGTCTTGATGTAGCAGTAGGTCTTGCCGGTGCCGGTCTCCATCTCGACATCGAGGTGGACGCGGGTCGCGGCCAAGGCGTCGCGTTTGTACGTCGCTGCGACAGGTACACGCGCGCCTTGGGCGTTGAAGGTGGTGAAGTCCGTCAGCGACTGTGAGACGGGCAGGTTCTGGCGCCGCTGGACGGATCGGATGTTCTCCAGGATCTGCGCGTCGGTCAGGGCGAGGTCGGCGTTCTTGAAGCCTTCCTCGAAGGCGCTGGCCTGCGCCTTGCGGCCGGGGTCGATGCGGTAGGTCAGGCCAGAGGTCATGGGCTGGCCGGCGAAGCAGTCGACCACGTCGTTAACGGCATTGGTCTGATAGGGCTGGACCTTGAACTTCAGCTTCATGGGCAGCGTCCCTCAGATCGACTTGACGTCGGTGGTGGGCGAAAGCTGGCGGAAGATCTGTTCGACGTTGATCTTCACCGCGTCCGAGACGAAGCCATTGTCGCGGAAGACGACGCGCAGGGGCTCATGGCCTGCCAGCTCCTTCACCAGATCCTCGGTGATGCCGTGGTCGAAGCAGGCGACAAGGGCGTTGTCGTCGACGAAGAACACGGTCTTGCCCTGCACCGTCTCGCGGCGGATGGGCAGCGTCAGGTCCACGCCCCAATCGACCAGCACCTGGAACAGCAGGTCCTCGGCTGTGCGCCCCTCCTTCACGTTGTCCACCATGTCGAGCAGGTCGGACTGCTTCAGCTCGTCGGGGCGGTAATAGACGTCCTTCATGTTCGAGGTGTCCACCTTAAGTACCCGGAAGCCGACATCGCGGTTCCAGTCGGGATGGCACTCGCCTTCAAGGATTTTCTTGCCAGCGCGGCGGATACGCTCTTTTGAGACTTCAGCAATGGTGCTCAAGCCATCGGTCCGGTGCTCTGGTTGGAGATCCGTTGCCTCCGGCAATTGAACCATCAAAAACTTCCTGTTGCCGCCATCAGCCGCATTGGCTTCAAGAACTGCGTGAGCGGTTGAGGATGAGCCTGCAAAAAAGTCTATGATGAGGTGCTCTTCATTTTCTGCCGTGCAGAGGTCAAGGATACGTCGAAGCAGTTTGAGTGGTTTCTTCCCATTTGGAAAAATAATGCCGCCCTCTGCCCCAACGCCACCCGTAGTTTTGATATCAGACCAAAAATCTCCGGCTTTTTGGTCAATGTTTTGATCAGCAAAAAGGATCTGAATTCTCGGCGACTTTGTGTCTTGGTTGAAATTTCTTTTGAAAAGGTAGAGCTTCCCGGACGAGCTAAGAACGGTCAAGACCTCCTGCGGCGGCAACTCTCCGCGCTGAAGGGCAAGATTCTTTACCGACCCAGAGCCAACCGCTTGGATAATGCGCCAAGAGTTCTCTTGACGCCATACTTCAAAATCGTGCCCCGGTGCATATTTTTTGTGTGCTTGCTTAGCCGAAATAATCTTGGCCGGCGCCAGAAGGTTGTCTATGAGCGTCACGTCCTCTTCGGTCGGATGGTCCTTTTCCAGAACTTCCTTGATCTGATCGACCGCTTGTTTCGCAAGGTCATCAAGGAAGTCTTTGTACTCCTCGTTCCATGTTTGCGCAGGAATTGTGACAGGCTGGACCTTGAGCGATAGAGACTTCCGATAGAAAAGAAGATACTCTTTGAGCTTTGGAAGGCGAGCGGTGATGTGCGACATCTTCACGCCCGATGCTTCGCTCATCTTAACAGCAATGCAGTTCACGAAATTCTCGGCGCCAAATATCTCATCGAGAACGGCGCGACAGCTATGGACTTCATTGTCATCAATTGAAGTAAAGAAGGCGCCGTCGCTTGCGAGTAAGTTCTTTGCGAGCTTCGCTCGTGCATAGAACATACTCAGCCAGTCTGAATGAAAGCGGCCATTGGCTTCAGGGTTGGCGACCAAGCGATTTCCGCTTTCATCTGTCTGATTTGAGCGCCGCAGGAAGTCGTTAAAGCTTTCCGTGAAGTCGTCATGATATATAAAGTCACCGCCTGTGTTATACGGCGGATCGATGTAAATCATCTTCGCTTTGCCAAGATAGTTTTCTTGGAGAATTTTTAGAGCTTCAAGATTGTCACCCTCAATGAACAAATTTTTCGTGGTATCGAAATCCACGCTTTCCTCGCGACAGGGGCGCAATGTCTTTGCGATCGGCGCGTTCGCGAGCGCCAACGCCTCACGCTTCCCAGGCCAATCCAGCCGATACCGCTCCTGCGGCCCCTCCACGATGTGGTCACTCAACTCCTGACGCAGCTGATCGAAGTCCACCGCCAGACGCAAAGCCCCCGTCGCCTCGTCGCGCGCCTCGGTCACGCAGCCGGGGAACAGCGCGCGGATCTTCGCGATATTGTCCTGGCTCAGGTCGGGGCTGTGCATCTTTAGCTTGTCCATGCTCTTCCTCTCAATCGTCCATCAGGGCGGTGCGGGGCTGTGCCGCCGTCAGCCGCTCCAATTCCTGTTTAGCCGCGCGCAGCTCGGCATTGATCGCCACGCGTTTGTTGAATTGCTTCTCCCGCCCCAGCCGCGCCTTGATCCGCTCGACCTCGCGCGCCTGGCGCTCGATCGCTTCGGCCTGCGCAATGCGCGCTTCCAGCGACACGGGGCGCTCCGCGTCAGCCGGGGCGAAGGGCGGCTGCAGCGCCTCGCCGATGCCGGGGACCAACCGGGCCGTCTGCCCCGCCACCATCGGCTCGAGCAGCCGCTCATACAGCGCGCCCATGTTCAGCGCCACCGGAAGCGGGGCGCGGGCTGCGTCCTCGGGCAGCCAGTCCCCCTGGAAATAGTCGCCCACCACCCAGCGGGCGCTGTCGGCCTCACTCGGCCGCTTGTAGGCCGCGGTCAGCCTGACGCGGCCGCCATGGACCACCTCGAAGATCAGCGGAAAGGGGATGGCCTTGTCGATGGCGCGCAGCACATCACGGTCCAGCATCGCGGTGCGCGCGATGATGCGGAAGACCTGGATCTCGGCCACCTGCTTCGTCGCCGCCAGATTGACCGTCTCGGGCGCCAGTTTGTGCGACCAGACGATCTGATCGACCTCGCGCACGAAGAGGTCCTTGAGGCCCGTGTTCGCCCCGGCGTGCTCGTAGATCTTGTTCTTGGGGATCACGCGCCCGAAGGCGGCGGCGCGGGGCCAATCGTAGAGGGTCATGACGCGCCCCCTTCGATGACCAGGAAGGCGATCAGCTCGAAATCGTCCAGCCCCTTGATGGTGTGAGTCAGCGCTGTCGTCCGCCCGCCGCTGAACAGGCTGTCGATGTCCTTTTCTTCCTTCACCTCGATCATGGAACGGATCGCGCTGGAGAGCAGGTCGGAATAGCGGCCCATCTTGCGCCCGTCCTCGGTGCGCTCGTTGAAGATGCGGCAGACGTCGCGGATGGGCTCGACCCGCCCCTTGCAGCTGGATCGGATCAGGTCGAGCAGGCGCTTGACCTCGGTGTGGTCGGCGACGATCCGGCCGTCGTCGTCGATGTAGACCAGGTAAAAGGGGTGCAGCCGGTTCTGCTGATTGACGTTCACGCTGTCGTGGATGTTCTTCAGCGCGAAGATGACGCCGGGCTGCAGGTCAAGCTCCGGCTGCGCGGGGACGACGGCGTGCATGCCAAAGGGCACGTTGTCGAGCTCTCCGTGCTCCTTGACGTAGTTGAGCAGGTCCATCCGGAAGTCGTTCAGCCCAAGATCGGTGATCGATATCCCGGCCTTCACGTCCTCCAGCTCGATGACCTCGTCCTGGAGCCGCTTGAGCTGTTCCTTGCGGTAGGCGATGTCACTCGACTTCGCCGTGAGCACGTTGTCGTCGCCGGTGGCGGTGATGTCGGTGATCACCATCCGGTTTTCGACGCGCTCCTTGAGGTTGATGTACTCGTCGAGCGAGATGTCGGGCCAGTAATTGACCAACTGGATCTGGCTGTTGGGGGATCCGATACGGTCGATCCTGCCGAACCGCTGGATGATCCGCACCGGGTTCCAGTGGATGTCGTAGTTGATCAGGAAGTCGCAGTCCTGAAGGTTCTGGCCTTCCGATATGCAGTCGGTGCCGATGAGGATGTCCAGCTCTCCCGGCTCGTTCGGCAGAACGATGGCCTTTTCCTTCGACCGCGGGGAGAACAGCGTCAGGACGCTCTGGAAATCGTAGGACTTCTTGAGCGTCGTCTTGGGTGCGTCTGACCCGGTGACCTTGCCGACATGCAGCCCGATCTGTGCGGCGAACGGCGCGAGGTTGTCGAAGAGGTAGTTGGCTGTATCGGCAAAGGCCGTGAAGATCAGCACCTTCCGGTTTCCGGGGTTCAGCGGCTGGTCCACCTTCTTCCTGATGAGGGCAAGCAGGTGCTGGAGCTTGGCGTCGTCCGCCGGTTTGACCTTTTCCATTGAGGCGATCAGATCTTCGATCAGAAGGAGGTCCGCAGCCAGGTCGTGCTTCCATGATGGCAGATCCATGTCGGCGAGGCTGATCTGGACCTTCTTTCCGACCGTGAATTCGTCGAGGCCGGAGAGGTCATCGTCCTCCGGGTCGAAATCGCTCATTTCGGCAAGGTAGTCGCTGACGCTCTCGCTTCGTCCGGTTTTCTCGAACTGGTCTATCGCGTCGAGCGTGCGCGAGATGTTGGCGCCGAGAGACCGCAGGGTGAGCCGGAACGCGGCGACCGAGCTCTCCAGGCGTTTCAGCAGGTTGGTCGTCATCAGCGCCTGAAGGCTGCGCTCTCGATCGGCCTGTCTGAGCTTGCCGCGTCCGCCCTCGACCTGCGTGTCGTAGATCTCCTCGTACTTCCGCAGACGGCTGGGCAGGATGTAGCTGATCGGGGCGTAGACCGCGAGCTTCAGTACCGAAAGCTGCGTGAAGATGTCGTTGAACCCCATCACGTCCGACCGCTCGGTGATTGGGCAATGATAAGAGAGCGGCTTGCGCCTTTGGGGAAACTTCCCGATGTCCTTCGTATCGTAGAAGGTCTCGATGTGCTTTCGTGACCGGGCGATGGTGACGGCGTCCAGAAGCTCGAAAAAATCGAAGTCGAGCGCCTTCAGGATCGACGCAGCGGTCCTCTCTTCTGGCGGCAGGGACGACCATTCATTGAAAGCCTTCTGGGCCCGGCGAAAGATCTCTTCGACGCTGGTCTGGGCCTTCAGATTTTTGCTGAGCGCCTCGGACTGCCCCTCATATGCAAGCGCAAGCTGATTACGAAGGTCAGTGAACCTGTTATTGACCGGTGTCGCCGAGAGCATCAGAACCTTGGTCTTCACGCCGGCGCGGATGACCTTGTTCATCAGCTTCTGGTAGCGCGTCTCGCGGTCCTTGTAGACATCGTTGTTGCGGAAATTGTGGGATTCGTCGATCACGACGAGGTCGTAATTGCCCCAGTTGACCCGGTTCAGCGGGATGCCAAAGGACTCGCCCGATGTCCGAGACAGGTCCGTGTGGCAAAGGACATCGTAGTTGAACCTATCCTTTGCGAAGATGTTGGTGGTCAGGTTCGTATTGTAGTTCCGCCAGTTGTCCGCAAGCTTCTTGGGGCAGAGCACCAGAACGGAGCGGTTGCGCAGTTCATAGTATTTGATGACGGCAAGCGCGGTGAAGGTCTTACCGAGTCCCACGCTGTCCGCGAGGATGCACCCGTTGTATGTTTCGAGCTTGTTGATGATGCCGGTCGCCGCGTCCTTCTGATAGTTGAAAAGCTTGTTCCAAACCACGCTGTCGCGGTACCCGGTGAGGTCGTTCGGCAGCACGTCCTCGTCAACGTCCTCCAGGAAGTCCTGGAAGATGTTGTACAGCATTATGAAATAGATGCGCTCGGGCGAATTCTCCTGATAGACGGACTCTATGTGCTCGCAGATGGCCGCGGTGACGTCATTCACCTTTTCCGGGTCCGACCAGATCTGATCAAACAGGTGAAGATACATCTTGGCGTGCGCAAGATCATCGAAGCGGGTCACGAAGTTGGAGACCGCATCGCCCTTTTGGTAGCCAAGATCTACGGCCGTGAATCCGCTGATCGGCATATAGGCCACTTCGCCCTCGGACCCAGCCAGATGCATAAATTGCTGCATCGGGGCCTTTGTCGTGTTGGAACGAAACCTGGCCTTCTTGCGGATCCAATCAGCGCATTCGCGAGCGACGGCGCGTTGAGTGAGCTTGTTGCGCAGCTGGATCTCGAACTCGGTGCCGTAAAGGCCGCTTTCCCGTCGAGCCTTGGGAATAAAAAACTCCCGACGTTCCTTCCGGAGGCGGTCGGTAACCTCGGTCGACACAAATGTGGGCGCGGTGAAGATGAACTGCAGGCTGTCGATCTTCGACAGCTCAGACTTAAGAGCTTCGAATGCGTAGATCGAGAAGCATGACGCAGCGATGCGCAGACGTGTGCCGCGGCCGATAGCGCCCTTCAGATCATCCCCGAGAAGATGAGAGGTGTTATCGATTAGCTTCATCGATAACCTCTCGGTTCAGAAGGATGATTTGCTGGTCCATCGGCCTCCGCGCTGTGGGGTCGGTGTCCAGCCCCAGCCGCTTGAGTGCGTAGTAGAGAAGCGCCTTGCGGACGGGGATCTTCGCCCGGCCGCCACGCATCCCGTAATCGAGGGCAATGACCTTC
>Ga0164243_10007602_pt1 | contig 16166 bp, 14 predicted proteins | sample OricompcompostOP_FD_108781 | JGI IMG/M metagenome (GOLD analysis project Ga0164243, IMG submission 108781) | Organic Plus compost microbial communities from Emeryville, California, USA - Original compost - Organic plus compost (OP) | ecosystem: Engineered > Solid waste > Mixed feedstock >...
GATCCGGCTAAGCTGCCCTGGGCATCCATGCAAATCGATACGGTTATTGAGTCGACCGGACGCTTTACGGATAAAAGCACCGCATCGGCACATATACAGGCCGGCGCAAAAAAGGTGCTGATCACCGCTCCCGCAACCGGAGGCGTAAAAACGATTGTTCACGGTATTAACAATGAACTTATCGGCGATGACCTGATCTACTCAACCGCTTCCTGCACAACCGGCTGCATCGCTCCTGTTTTGTTTATTCTTGATAAGGAGTATGGCGTGGACTCCGGATATATGGTCACCGTTCATGCCTTTACGGCAGATCAAAATCTTCAGGACGCGCCGCATAAAGACCTGCGTCGCGCCCGTGCCGCAACGTATTCCATTATACCAACTACTACCGGCGCCGCGAAAGCCATTGGTAACGTGTTACCTAACCTAATCGGAAAGATGGATGGATACTCCTACCGGGTGCCGGTGATTGACGGATCAATTGTCGACCTGTCGGTCAATCTTCAAAAGGAAGTTTCTGTGGAGGAAATCAACGCCACTTTGAAACGTTATGCAGACACGTCTTTAGCAGGTGTATTGCAATACACGGAAGAACCATTCGTATCGTCAGATATTTTGGGGAATCCCCATTCTTCCATCGTGGATGCCACCATGACAAAAGCAATTGGCAAGTTGGTTAAAGTCGTGGCTTGGTACGATAATGAGGTGGGCATTTCTAACCGCATTGCTGAATTGGTCCAACTGATCTAACGCAACAGGTAGAGCTGTCATAAGATGACAGCCTCTACCATCAAAAAACGACCCACAGAAAGCCCGATACGGCTAAAAATTAGCCCCCGACAAAAGTTATCCCGCATATATCAGAAAAATCCTGTACCTTTGCATCCCGTACACAAACGTGATGTCGCGGCTTTATGTAGCTTAGACAGCGTATAAAATACACCCAAAGTTTGTCATGACTAAATACATTTTTGTTACGGGCGGCGTCACCTCGTCGTTAGGAAAAGGTATTATTTCGGCTTCCTTGGCCAAACTTCTGCAGGCCAGGGGATACCGGGTAACCATCCAGAAATTTGATCCCTATATTAACATCGACCCGGGCACGCTGAACCCCTATGAACACGGTGAATGTTACGTCACGGAAGATGGCGCGGAAACCGACTTGGACCTCGGTCACTATGAGCGTTTCCTGAACACCCCCACCTCACAGGCCAACAACGTGACCACCGGCCGGATTTACCAGCACGTGATTGAAAAGGAACGCGAAGGCGCCTATTTGGGTAAAACCGTGCAGGTAGTACCCCACATCACCGATGAAATTAAAAGAAGGATGTGCCTCCTCGGAAAAGATGGCCACTATGACATCGTGATCACGGAACTGGGTGGAACCGTAGGCGATATTGAGTCGCTCCCGTTCATCGAAGCCGTGCGTCAGCTGCGATGGGAATTGGGCAGCAACAGCTCATTGGTAATCCATCTGACGCTGGTGCCATTCCTTGCCGCCGCCGGGGAACTGAAGACCAAGCCTACCCAGCATTCCGTGAAGACACTGCTGGAATATGGGATACAACCCGACGTACTGGTTTGCCGCACGGAACATCACCTCACCTCGGATATACGGAAAAAACTTGCCTTATTCTGTAACGTACACATTAATGCGGTCATCGAATCCATCGATGCACCTTCCATCTACGATGTCCCCTTGCTCATGCTGAAAGAACAGCTGGATAAGACGGTATTGACCAAACTGAAACTGTCGACCAAAAATGACCCGGATCTGGAAAGCTGGAAGGTTTTTCTGGGCAAACTGAAAAACCCGACTGCCGAGGTGTCGATAGCATTGGTGGGCAAATACGTTGAACTGCCTGATGCGTATAAGTCAATCAATGAAGCTTTCATCCACGCCGGAGCGATGAACGAGTGTAAGGTACGAGTCAAATACGTGGCTGCCGAAAGCATCAACGAAAGCAATGTGGCCGACAAACTCAAGCAAGTAGCCGGCGTGTTGGTTGCTCCCGGCTTTGGAGAGCGGGGCCTGGAAGGCAAGCTCGAAGCTATCCGCTATGTACGTGAAAACAACATTCCCTTTTTCGGCATTTGTCTCGGCATGCAATGCGCGGTCATCGAATTCGGACGGAACGTGCTGAAACTGAAAAATGCCAACAGCTACGAGATGGACCCAAAAACCAAACACCCGGTTATTCACCTCATGGAAGAACAAAAAAAGGTAAAAAACATGGGCGGAACCATGCGGTTGGGTGCGTATGATTGCGAAATCAAGAAAGGAACCAAAGCGGCCGCCATCTACGGTAAGCTGAAAATATCGGAACGGCACCGACACCGTTACGAGTTCAACAACGATTACCTGACACAGTATGAAGCGGCCGGTATGATCGCCTCCGGTATTAACCCCGCCAACAATCTGGTGGAGATCGTCGAGCTCAAAAACCACCCGTTTTTCGTCGCGGGGCAGTTCCATCCCGAATTAAAGTCAACTGTTGCAAATCCTCACCCACTTTTTGTTAGCTTTGTAGCCGCTTCTTTGGCCCACAACAAAGCATCGAAGCAGAAATAGCGCAAATTAAAAATGGATAAAAATTCAATCACCGGCCTCGTTCTCATATTCGTTATCATAGCGGGTTCTTTTTACTTAATGAAACCCTCCGATGAAGAAATCAAACGCGAGCGCCAATTACAGGATTCATTAGCCAGAGCAAGGGCAGGCGTTGAAACCGTAACCACCGACACAACAGCTGCGGAAACAGCTTCTGCCATACTTGACTCGGCACTGTTAGCAAGTCCGTTCGGCCCCGCCACTGTCGGTGAAGAAAAAAACATAATCCTGGAAAACGAACATATCCGCGCCCATATCAGCAGTAAAGGCGGACGGGTAAAGTCGGTAGAACTAAAGGAACATCAAACCTATGATGGGCAGCCGCTCAAGCTTTTTGAAGGTGACCATAACAAGTTCGGATTATTCTTTTCTGCGGCCGGAAAAAACATCGTCACCAACGACCTGTTTTTCTCCACTCCGGATAAAGACGTACAGGTAACTGGACAGGATTCTGCTTCCGTGACCTTCCGTTTATCCTATGCGCCGGAGAAATATATCGACTACATTTACTCCATCAAAGGCGACGACTACAACTTAGGATTCACCATTGTTACGCATGGCTTGCAGGATGTGGTAGCACCCACGGAAAATCAGCTGGTGCTTAACTGGGAGGCTTCGCTTTTTCAGAAAGAAAAAGATATGGCCAGCGAGCGCCAACGCTCAACCCTGTATTACGCCCTCGCGGATGGGGATGTGGATCATCTGAATACCGCAAAGGATGACGAGGAAGACCTCAAGGAACGCCTGAAATGGGTCTCCTTTAAACAGCATTTCTTCTCCAATGTGTTGATCGCCGAGCAAGGATTCAACGGCGGAAAGGTTAATGTGTATACGAGCACCGATGACCGTATCGTCAAACTGTTCTCCGCAAACCTACAACTTGACTTCACCAGACAGGAGATCAACACCTACCCCATGCATTTCTTCTTTGGTCCCAACCAGTATAAAGTGTTGAAGGCGCATGGACATGGACTGGAAAAACAGATCGATATGGGATGGGGCCCCATGAAATGGATCAACCGTTTCATCACCATTCCGGTATTCAACTTTCTGGACGGCTTCCACTGGAGCTACGGATTGGTGATCTTAATCCTTACCGTCATGCTGAAACTGGTGTTGTCGCCACTTACCTACCGCTCGTATGTTTCCATGGCTAAGATGCGTGTCCTCAAACCGGAGATGGACCAGATCAAGGAAAAGGTCGGACAGGACAATCCCGCGTTGCTGCAACAGGAATATCTTAAGCTCTACAAACAGGCAGGCGTTAACCCACTGGGAGGATGTATACCGCTGCTTTTGCAGATGCCTTTTACCATCGCTTTCTTCTTCTTCTTTCCTAACCTGTTTGAACTGCGGGGCGAAAGCTTTCTGTGGGTAAAAGACCTGTCCACGTACGACTCGCCGATCACTTTCCCGGCCATTCCGCTGATCGGCATGGACCACATCAGTCTGATGTGTATTCTGATGACTGTCGCGACGCTGCTGTCAACCTGGTACAACAATACCGTTTCGGGCGCCGCAAACGCACAAATGAAATACGTCGGCTACTTCATGCCGCTGATATTCTTGTTCGTATTGAATAGTTTCCCGGCGGGACTGAACTACTATTATTTCCTGTCAACAGTCATTACGTTCGGACAGCAGGTCGTTATCCGGAAAATGATCAATGACGACAAGATTCTGGCGATCATCGAGGCAAACAAGAAAAAACCGGAATCTCAGAAGAAAAAATCAAAATTCCAACAGCGCATGGAAGAATACATGCGTCAGCAACAGACGCAGGCCAAAGGAAAAGGATCTAAATAATACGCTTAGAGGCCGGAACCGTTCGTTCCGGCCCATTTTGCTATACAAATGCGCTGTAACCCGTAATGGATCGGCCCACAATCAACGAATTGATTTCTTTCGTCCCCTCGTACGAATAGATAGCTTCTGCATCCGCCAGGAACCTCGCTACATCATACTCCAATAGAATACCGTTCCCCCCCATCACCTCACGCGCTCGGCTTACGATATCACGCGTACGGAGCGTACAAAATACCTTGGCCAATGACGCGTGTTCATCACGTAGCATCTGCGCATCCTGCAGCTCTGATAGGCGGTATACCAGCGTCTGCATGGCAGTGAGGTTAGAAAGCATCTCCACCAAATGATTCTGGATCAGCTGAAACGATGAGATTGGCTTGCCGAACTGTTTGCGCTTGCGCGTGTAATCAAGCGCATTTTCATAGGCTCCCCGCGCGCAGCCTACCGCCATCCATGCCACCCCTGCACGTGTTAACCGCAGTACGTTGGCCGTATCCTTAAAAGAATTGGCATGTTGAAGCCGGTCACTTTCATCAACCACGCAGTCGGTCAGCGTAATCAGGCCGTTTTGAACAATACGGAGTGCCATTTTCCCTTTGATTTTTTCTACAGCAAAGCCCGGCGTACCTTTTCTTACCAGAAAACCCTTCACCTCGCCGTCATCCAGATCTTTTGCCCAGATCACAGTCACATCCGCGAAAGGGGCATTGCCAATCCATTTTTTCTGGCCGTTCAGCACCCAGCCTGATTCGGTCTTACGGGCGGTTACCGTAAGTCCCCCAGCCGCTCCAGAACCCACTTCCGGCTCCGTCAGCCCAAAAGCTCCGATCAGTTTCATCTGTTGCATAGCCGGCAGCCATTCCTGCTTCTGCGCATCGGAACCGCAGAAGTAAATCGATCCCATGGCTAACCCGCTCTGCACACCAAAAAATGTGGCCACTGAAGCATCAACACGTGCAATCTCCATGGCAACAATCCCCTCCATGAGGGACGACCGGCCTGCACATCCGTACCCCTTATAGGTCAGCCCGCAAATATCCAACTTGGCCAGCTTCGGAATGATTTCGAAAGGAAATTCATCACGGAGCCAGTAGCGGTTTACCAACGGACGTATCTCGCGCTCCATAAATTCACGGACCTTCAACTGGAGCGCCCTGTCATCTTCACTCAACCGAAGATGTAATTCATAGAAATCTCCGTTTATCGGCGGCAGTTCTCTGGTTGACTTTCCACCGTCCAACATCTTCATGAGACCGCCCAGCTGTTTGTCATCCAGCTTAGAAAACGATTCCATTACTTTGGACAGGTCTACTTTTTTCGATAGTTTTTCCAATTGCTCAAAATCAATGCTTTTGAACAACTGGTATGCCTTTTTTATCTTTGAAAACATCTTCTTGTCCTTTTAATAGTTTATCACGGAACCTACCTACCCCATGATTTTTTATTTTTTTGGGTTACCTTTCCTTCGCTGGCGTATTAATGTTTAAAATAAACAAATTTGTTTTAACCAAAAAAGAAGATTAGCAATGAAAAACGTATTTAAATTCGGTTTTTTAGGTTTGGCTCTTTCTGTAGCAGTAGCAGCTTGTAACAACACCGCTTCTCAAAGCGAAGAAACTGCGGATTCATTGACAAATGAAATCGAAGAGCAAGTAGACGCTATCACGGATTCCATCGATTCAGTAGGCGCTGCAGCCATCGATTCATTGGATTCATTGGCACAATAAGCCGGTTTAAGAAATCGAAAAAAAGGCACCCTCATCGGGTGCCTTTTTTTGTTACATATGCTCTTCCACGATCAATTTATAACCGATCCCCCTGACGTTAACAATTTTGATATACTCGTCCTTTCCTAAACGTTTGCGCAACTTTGTAACGAATACGTCCATACTACGGGCGTGAAAAAAGCTATCCCCTCCCCACAGGTTTTCCAGGACAACCCTCCGGTCGAGCACCCTGTTTTTATGTTCTACCAACATTTTAAGCAAGGCAGACTCGCGGTAGGAAAGCCGGGTCACTTCATCTCCCAGCATAAGCTGCTGTAGCGCATCATTAAACAGGTATCTGCCAATGGGATGAAGTTCCGGAGCGGCTGTCTCTATCTGAGTAGCCCTATTCAGGAGCGCGTTGATCCGCACAATCAACTCTTCCATGCTGAACGGTTTCTTCAGATAATCATTACCCCCAAGCTCAAAGCCTTTCACCACATCTTCAGTGAGTGACTTGGCCGTCAGAAAAATAATGGGAACCTGCCCGTTTATCCGGCGGATGTCTTCCGTTAGCGCAAATCCATCTTTGGCAGGCATCATCACATCCAAAATGCAGATATTCGGGTCGAACGTCCGGAAAGCAGAATAGGCTTTAACCCCATCCTGCACCCATAGCACCTCAAATCCGCGCGATTCAAGGTTTTCCTTTACAATCTTTCCCAGAAAGGGTTCGTCCTCTGCCAATAGTACCTTAACCATTTGTTTCTGCATCATATTCCCAAATTCAATTTTGTGGCCCATTTATGGGCAAATCGATGGTAAATGTGCTTCCCTTTCCTACCGCACTGTCCAGGGAAATCTGTCCGTGATGTTTCTTAACAACCGTAGCCACGTAACTCAAGCCTAATCCGAAACCCTTTGCATTATGGATATTACCGGTAGGTACGCGAAAAAAATTATCAAACACTTGGGACTGATAGGCCGTTGGAATGCCTATCCCGTTGTCACAGACCGTCAGGCGCAGCCGGTCAACCCCGATGGGCCTGTAGGAAATTTCAATTTCCGGCACCCTGTCGGCATACTTTAAACTGTTGTCTATCAGGTTATAGATCACGTTGGCAAGATGCGTGCGATCTATCTTGGCCACTACGCTGCCCGATGACTGAACCGTTATCGTTGCATTTCGCTGCTCCCATTGCGGACGCATGTTTTCCACGATGTCGGCCAATAACTTCCCGATGTCCGTCTTTTGCAGCGTAAGCGTAAAATCCAGTTTTTCAAATGCAGCCATTTTCAGAACCCGCTCGACCATCACCGAAATACGATTCAATTCATTCCGGCAGATATCCAGGTATTCCCTGGCCTGCTCCGGCTTCTTCATCACATCGAAATGCTGAAGTGCCTCTACCGCTAGCGATACCGTGGCAATGGGTGTTTTGAACTCATGGGTCATGTTGTTAATGAAATCAGTCTTGACATCGGACAAACGTTTTTGTTGAAAAATTGTCCGAAGCATCATCAAGTATGCCCAGGCAGTCATCCCAACGATGGCTATTGACGACAGGAGAACCCAAGCCATATTTCTCAGGATATAGACGATACCGTTTCCCACCGCCAGTGTCATACGATATGGTCTTTCTACTCCCATTTTTGCGTCCCAGCTAGTCTTTCCTGAAAGTCTCTTAAAGGTATCCTCATCCGGGAAATAGGTCGCTTTGGCCCCATTGATGTTACTCAATGTAAAGGCATAGGCCGAACCGATACCCGCACGATGCAACAACGAATCAATCCCGCTTTGAACTGAATGGCTGAGACGCGTAAATTCCTCCTTCGTATAGCTATTTCGGGTGTCAATCCGAAAGTTGAGTGTATCCCGTACCGGCTTTCTAAACGTTGTTGTACGTTCATCAAAAATAGCTATCTTCATCTGCGAGTCCGTTATCAGCCGTCGACTCCCGCGAAGCGTGTCTGTATCGTGTAGCGGAGCGGGCTGAGGGCCCGACAACAACAGGTCCACAATCCGCGTCAACCGCGCCGTGTCCCTTCTCCCCATACTGTCGGTAAAAAGTCCCAAACGTTCGATGTCCGCCACCGCATACCCATACTCAAGCCGCCTTACCACGTCAGACACCTCTTTCTCAAACTGCTGGCCGGAAAGCCGGTATGTATTATATAACCAGTATCCCTGTAGGAACATGATTCCTGCTAAAGAACAGGACACCACGATGGCAATGAGCCGTATGCGCCGGACAATCATGGTACAAATCTATGAAAACCGCGCACGCGGTGGCTACTAACCAACCTAAGTTATAACATTGCTTAACACATGTTAACACTATTTAACATTCAACGGTTCCGTTAACACTGCTTAACACTAAAAAAGACCTACGCTTTCTTTGCTGAGCCTACTTTTGCCCATGGATATAAAAAATTAAAACGATGAATCTTACGAAAATTTCAATTGCCATATGGCTTGCCGGTGGATCGATCTTCTGCCAGGCATTCACCGCCGGCGCACAGGAAAGCGAAATCGCCTTCGCTCATGTGAAATATCAGTTCACCCATGTGGATGATACCAATTTCAGAAACGACCCCCACCGGGAGGAGATGATGCTCTACATCGGCAAGGATGCAACGCTATATAACAGCTTTAGCCTGGCAACTACCCTTGAGCGCATGAAAAAAGAAATAGCAGAGGAACCGGACATGGCCGCTGATGCGGGCGCACCCAGTGGCCGCAAGCAACCCCGACTATTCATAAACGCGCCCAATATCTCTCATGAAGCCCTCTATCTATTCCACCGTGAAAAACGCGCTACCGCCGTGAACAAACTGGGCATGACCACCTATACCATTCTGCAGCCGTACCCACAAATCGACTGGCAAATCGACACAGCCGTCAAAGAAATCGGTGGCTACCGGTGTCAACAGGCCACCGGCATCTTCGGTGGGCGTAAATATACGGCTTGGTTTACCACCGAGTTGCCCTTCCCCTATGGGCCCTGGAAATTGCAGGGGCTGCCCGGGCTCATTCTCGAAGCGGAAGATAGCAAACACGAAGTGGTCTTCCGCTACGCCGGCTTCGATAAAGACACCACATCCGGCATCGTGATTGCGCTCCCGGAAGACGCCCTGAGCACCTCGAACCGCGAATTTGAGAAAGCCAAAGCGGCCTTCGACAAAAACCCCACGGCCCATTCGTTACCCGCAACCAACGCGCCCGCAGGCGCACAGCGGAAAATCGTGCTGAAAGACCAGTCAGGGCGGCAACTCTCACCCGAAGAATTTAAAGCAATGCGCGAAATGGCCCGCAAACAGGGAAAAATTAAAACCTTGAACAATCCGCTCGAACTCCCGGGTGGATATACGGAAAGAGAAGAAAAAGCGCAATGAAATCTCCGGCAACCGTCACGCTATTCGTTATCATTTTATCAGTCTGGGTGTCCCTCAGCGGGTTTGCCCAGAGCCGCCGGATCGACGGAACGCTTACAACCGACGACGGCAGCCCCGTTCCGTTCGCCAGTGTCATGGTAATCAATCAGGCTCAGCATATCCTTGCATTTAAAGCCACGGATAGTCGGGGAAATTTTTCCCTTACCTGGCAAGATACGGTCCATACCGGGGAACTTCGCCTGGAAATCAATCACCTCGGCTACAAAAAGGTATCCATCCCACTCGTCCCCGGCCAACAGCGTTATGATATCCGGATGGAAGAACAACCCATCGATCTCGCCGAGGTTGAGGTAAAAAGTCGCCCCGTCATCAACCTCCGGGGCGACACACTGAGTTATGACGTGGCCACCTTTACCAAAGCCGAAGATCGCTCCATCGGCGATATCCTAAAACGTTTGCCCGGCGTGGAAGTGGAAGAAAACGGGCAAATCAAATACAATGGAAAACCCATATCGAATTTCTATGTGGACGGCGATGACCTCCTGAACGATAAATACGCCATCGGCACCCAAACCATCCCCCATGCAATGGTCAAGGACGTCGAGATCATGCAAAACCACCAGCCGCTGAAGGTGCTGCAGGGCAAAGCCATCAGCGAGGAGGTTGCCCTTAACCTCAAAATCAGGGATGAGGCTAGGTTGCAGCTCACCGGACAGGCCAAACCGGGTGGAGGCCTACCGGAACAGTACGACGGTGAGCTGAATACCGTGCTTTTTAATAAGAAATATAAAATGCTTAACGTGGCGAAAGCCAACAATGTCGGCACCGACTTATCCGCTGATTTAACCGGATTTAGCCAAGCAGACAGGCTCTCGAGACTGGGGAATAGCCATCCCTCTGAATTGCTTACGTCGCGGACCGTCGGCAACCCGTCACTGCCTACCAACCGTTACTATTTTAACAATTCGGGATCCCTTAACGCCAATAACCTCGCTAACCTGAAAAACGGCCTGCAACTGAAATCCAACGTGGGGCTCATGATCGACAACCGGGAAATGGACTATTACAGCACCCATACCCTCTTCCTGCCCAATGATACCATCCAATACAGTGAAATTCAGCAGTCCGGGCAACAACCCTTCCTGATCAACGTGTCGCTGAATGCACAGGTCAACAAGGAGGCCTACTATTTCCATGATGCGCTGAAAATAGACTATTCGGGCGAAAAGGGCATATCCAGCCTGCTAAGCAACGGGGCGGACGTGTCGCAACAGCTCCGTAGCCGTGTACATGACTTTTCCAACTACCTGGAGTACATTCCCGCGCTGGGCAACCAGAACATCCTGACGTTCAACTGGTACCTCAACCATTTCAACCGACCGCAAACGTTGGATATTAAGCCCGGTATCCTTGCAGACGTATTAAACGAAGGCGAACCCTTCGACGCGGTATACCAGCATACCGAGACGCCCACGTGGTTCAACACGGTGTCCATTGGGTATCGAATCCCCGAGGGTAAGATCATGCAGCATTATCAATTGAGCGCGCTCAACGAGTGGAAGCAACTGTATTCAGAACTCCGGCTTGCACAACCCGGCGGGCAGGTCACCCATGCTGAAAACTCCGATAACCTACTGCATTGGGAACGGCATAACGCGCAGTTCAGTGCTGCCTACGAACTGAACACCAACCGTTGGGAGGCCCTGTTATCGCTACCACTTACGTGGCAATACGTCGGGTACGACGATGCGCATTTCAACCTCAGTGAAACCGACAGACAACTGCTCTTTAACCCCCTTTTCCGGCTGAAATACCTTACCACGCCGGAGGACTACTTGGCGATTAGCTATTTCTACAACAACCAGGTGGGTAGCATCAACGACCTATACCGGGGGGTCATCCTTACCAACTACCGGACACTCCGTACCAATGAAGGCCCGTTGCAGGAAAAACGCACCCATTCTGCCGGTCTGTCTTACCACTTCCAACGCACAATCAGTATGCTGTTCATGAATGCCGGCATCAACTTCAGCCGCTCCCTTTATAACACCATCGCATCCAACCGGGTGCAAAATGACGTCGTAACCACCGCCCTCTTGCCCTTTGACAACCTGGTAAACACCTTCAGCGCCAACGCGGGCATCAGCAAGTACATTTTTGCATTGGGCGCCACGGCAGCTCTCAACGGGACGTGGAATACCACCCGCTTCGAGCAGCTGATGAACGATGAGCTGTTACCGTATCGCAACCTGTCATTCAGCATCACCCCCAGCATTGAGGCACGTTTGTGGGATCAGATAAGCCTTGGCTACGAAGGTACGGGAAGATGGACAGCAAGCAAGCTGATACCCGGTAAAACCGGCATCCGTACTCCTGACCGGCGGATCACGCAATACGACCAATCGGTCAACCTGCTCTACTCTCCGTTCACCAACACGTTTCTACGCCTCAGCGGCCGCCACCAGTATACCCGTCAACCCGGTATGGCAGACATCCGCTATTTCTTCGCCGATGCAGGTGCCCGCTATAAAATAGACAAATGGGATACGGATATTGAACTCAGCGTTACCAACCTGGCCAACATAAGGAGCTATGAAACCTACAGCCTTTCCGCCAATGAATCCAGTTACAGCCGGTATAACCTGCGCGGACGCATGGCGTTGGTAAAATTGACATTTAATCTGTAAAATTTTGCCCGCTACGGGCTGGAAAAGATGCCCGGGGGCATATGCCTACTGGGCAAAGCCCCCGGGGTACACCTAACGGTACTCCTTTCCATGGCCAGGTTGATTGGATACCTTTAACAAACAACGCTTGTAATTCAATCAGTCGGTAATGTTTAATTCGGTCTTCAATTTCTTAATCACTTCCACACCTTTATAGTGCCCATTTACGGTGTTGGTCAATACTTCCCGGCTGACTCCGATTTTTTCGGCGATTTCTTTAATCGTACGCCTGGATTTCACGATTTCAAGCTTTAGCGACAGATTCTCAGGATACTTCGCTTTCTTCATTTTTTTAATTACTTTTGTGAATACACAAACAAAGTTTGTGAATATTTTTCAAATATACAAAATTATTTGTGATTCCTTTTCACAATGAATTATTTTTCAAAGAACTTAAAGTTTCTTCGGGAAGAACGGAAAATGGGCCAGTCCGACTTAGCGAAACTTCTGAACGTTTCCCGCGACAACGTAGCTTCCTACGAACGCGGATCTACCCCGAAATTGGATGTGGTCGTACGCATTGTGAGTACTTTTCACATTGACCTGAAAGACTTAGTTGAAAAAGATTTGGAAACCTCTCCTCCAGAAGCTTATCGGATGGCTGCGGAAACAGGCGACCCGTATCAGCGCACACCGAGTGCGGACTATATTACCGAATCGCTAAAAAAACTGGTTAAGGTTCAGGAAAAATACATCCAAACGCTGGAAGAAAAAATCAAGAACGCTTCAAAGCCGAAAAAAAAATCAAGCCGCCGGCGCCTCCCTTCAGACACCAGCGACCGTTAGCCTCTCTTTGTCCTTTCCTTATCCCTTCCGTGCCTTCTACGGGGCGTTACTCGGCCATATGGGTAGCGATAGGAAGGTTAGGATCTTCTTAGACAGGTTTCACCACCTCGTCCACCATCCCGAAATCTCTGGCCTCCTCCGCCGTCATCCAATAATCCCGATCCGATAACTTTTCCACAACCGCATATTCCTGCCCGCTATGAGCGGCAATAATACGGTAGAGATCCTGCTGTACCTTCAGCGTCTGGCGGATATTGATATCCATGTCGGCAGCCGTTCCCTGCATACCCCCCGACGTCTGATGGATCATCACCCGCGAGTGCGGCAACGCCGCTCGTTTACCCGCTGTACCCGCACATAACAGCACGGCAGCCATGGACAATGCGATACCGGTGCAAATGGTGGCAACATCCGGGGTAATGTATTGCATAGTATCATAGATACCCAAACCGGCGTAAACCGATCCACCGGGGGAATTGACATACAGCTGTATATCTTTTTTGGGATCGGCCGATTGCAGAAATAGTAGCTGCGCCTGTATAATATTGGCTACACGGTCGTCCACCGGCTCACCAAGAAAAATGATCCGGTCAACCATCAACCGGGAAAACACATCCATCTGGGCGACGTTGAGCTGCCGCTCTTCGGTGATATACGGCGTCATCGACACGGGTAAGCCATAAGCCGGGACGTACGAAATGTGTTGATCCACATACATTCCGTTGATACCCATATGTTTCACCGCATATTGGCGGAATTCGTTGCCGATACTTCTCATACGTCAGTCCTCCTTTTTAAATAATCCCAGTACTTTCTCGCGGAATCCCCGATACCGTACGTCTTTAAACAGCGCGGTATGCACCTCCTCTAATTTGCGCCGCTGCTGCTGGCGACCGTATTCGCGCACAATCCGGTACGCCCGCTGCTGCCAGTAGGTGTCGTCGCGCAACGCCGGATCCAATAGCAACCGTGCTTCCCACAGTAGCTGCTGTGCTGGGGTGGCCCGCTTCAGCAAATAGTCTTCAATAAGTTGTAATTTATTTAACGAAGTCTTCATACCGCAACGACTTTTCTTTAACTACATCTTTTACTTTTTGTAAGCATTTAAATTTTTGCACCGCAGCAGAACGGACACCGGAAAACCCAAACCGCGCAGCAAGCTCCTCCATTCCTAACTTTTCATAGTAAAAGGAAGTCAGCATCTCCATGCATCTCTTCCCTGCCGCCTGTAATACCTTCATAATCCGTTGGTCCGAACGATTCTCTTCCGGGAAAGAATCACTCGCCCACTCCGGTCCCGTACCTGTTGAATCGAATCCGGCAATTAACTGATCCAACGGAACAAACCGCTGATTTTCAGCATAACGCTTGGTCCAAAGGTGACGTGCAATCCCAAAAATATACCCACCTTCTCCCTGCTGCAAAGCAAGTGATCCATCGTATTTCTTTTCATAATAGATCATCAAAGCGTCATGAAACACGTCCTTGGCTTCCTCAAACGTTCCTCCGCGCCGCGACACGTGTCGCGCAACAGCGGGAAAAACCCGGAGATAAATAGCTTTAATCGCGTTGTCCATTTTTTATCGTTTTTATCCATGTGCGTTTTTATTCCTTTATATCACCCAAACCCAGGGGTAATTTATAAACTTTTTTATTCCGCAGCCCCCCTCTCCAAACAAATCCCATATTCGCGCTGTTAGCTTCCTACAGTCAAGCTCATCGTGCGGGACCGTTGTCATTGTTGTCATTAAACTTTAAAGTAACAGTTAACTAATGAGGATAGCATATATCTCCACCTGCCAACCAAGGGAATGCGGTCTGGCGACATTCAACGAAAATTTGGTGAGGGCCGTAGGGCAACATATCCCTTTTTCGGAACACGGCAGCTTTATTGTTGCGCTGAACGATACAGACGACAAGAGCCAATACGCTTATGACGATAGTGTGAAATTTGTCATAAGCCAGGAAAAATTGGCCGATTATCAGTCGGCGGCGGCATTTATCAACGCGAACGGGGTGGATATGTGTGTCATTCAGCATGAATTTGGTATTTACGGAGGCCGTAGCGGTGTGTACCTATTGGGCCTTACCCGCTTGCTTAAGGTTCCCTATACGGTCATCTTTCATACCGTATTGGCGCAGCCGGACCCCATCCAGCTATCAATCGTAAAACGGCTTGCCGGCCGCGCAGCTGCAGTGGTAGTCATGACTCATAAAGCAGTTCAACTCCTGCGGTCGGTCTACCAAGTGCCGACGGACAAGATCCGGGCTATCCCCCACGGTGTTCCCGATATCGACACGCCAGACCCTGCTATTACCCGGAAGCGATTGGGAATTCCGGACGGAAAAATACTTTTGACATTCGGGTTGCTGGGCCCGAGCAAAGGCCTCGAAACCACCATCCGATCACTTCCGGCGGTGTGCAGGCAGCACCCCGATGTCCGATACCTGATCCTCGGAAAAACACATCCGGGTATCCTGCGCTGTTCCGGCGAATCGTACCGGGATAGCTTACTGGATCTGGCAAAGAGCTTGGGGATCGAGGATCATATTGTATTTATATCGGAATTTGTGCACGAGGAGAAATTACATGCCTATTTATCGGTCTGCGATTTGTATATCACCCCTTATCCCAACGAAGCCCAAATAACAAGCGGAACGTTGTCATACGCCGTTGGGGCAGGCGCAGCTGTCGTTTCCACGCCCTATTGGCATGCCGCTGAACTGCTCAAAAACAACCGCGGCAAGCTGTTCGGCTTCAACAATCACCTTGAACTTTCCTCCATTATCACTGAATTGTTAAGCAATCCGTCGGAGCTGAAGAGTTTAAAAAGAAATGCATATCGGTACGGCCTGACGCTAAGATGGCCACGGGTTGGCAAACAATACGCACGTCTTTTTAATACGTTGTGCCGCAAAGAAGAGCAGCCCTCCCTGCCTGAACAGGCCCTGGCTCAGGTTACCTCCACACTTCGTACCCTCACGTTAAAAGCAAGCATACGGTAGTACAAATCGAGTAGGAAGTAAGGGATTATTTCCCTTACTGTCCTCTCACACCACCCTGCGTACCGTTCGGTACAGGGCGGTTCCTTAAGTTTTGATCCTCACCTTTCGGTAGTGATCCGAGAGAAA
>Ga0164243_10007604_pt1 | contig 16160 bp, 13 predicted proteins | sample OricompcompostOP_FD_108781 | JGI IMG/M metagenome (GOLD analysis project Ga0164243, IMG submission 108781) | Organic Plus compost microbial communities from Emeryville, California, USA - Original compost - Organic plus compost (OP) | ecosystem: Engineered > Solid waste > Mixed feedstock >...
ATCGCGCCGTTCTGGCCGCGGGAGCCGTACAGCGCCGCAGCGTTGGCGCCTTTCAGCACGGAATAGGATTCGATGTCATCTGCATTCAGGTTCCAGGAGTCGGAGCTTACAGGCACGCCATCCACTACGATCAGCACGTTGCTGCGGCCGCGGAGCTGGATGCCCGGATCGCCGAAGAGGTTGGGGCTGGGCGTAATCACGAGGCCGGCCACCTTACCGGTAAGGCCGCTCACAGGGTTGGGCTCACGGGCTTTCGTGAGGTCCGCCCCTTTTACTTCCTGTACGGAATAACCCAGGGCTTTTTTCTCTTTCTTGATACCCATGGCGGTAATAATCACTTCGTCCAGTCCTGCTTTGGCAGGAGTGAGTACTACGCTGACCGTACCGCTGCCGGTAACAGGAATTTCCTTTGTTTCAAAACCCATGAAGCTAACCACCAGCACGCCGTTTTCAGGCACCAGGAGGTGGAAGGAGCCGTCCGCAGCGGATACTACGCCTTTGGACGTACCTTTTACCAGCACGGTAGCCCCGGGGATGGGATTGCCGGCCTCGTCCAGCACCTTCCCGTTTACATCCGCAGGCGGGAGCGCCGGCGGCGCGGGGGCATGGGAGGCCGCTTCCGGCTGGAGTTTGATCACCACTGTTTTATCCACAATGGTATAATTTAAAGGCTGCCCGGCCATACAGGCGCCCAGCACCTCTTTTAGTTCGGCATCCTTTACGTGTAAGCTTACACGGCGTCCGGCGGACAATACCCTGTTGGTGTACAGAAAGTCAAAGCCCGTCTGCCGGCTGATTTCTTTAAACACCTCCTTCAGCGGCGCATTATTTTTGGAAAGCGTGATCCTGGCTTGACCAAAGCTGGCAGCGTTTACCTGCAGCATAAAAGCTAGTATAAAAATAGAATTCAGTTGCATCACACGAATAATTGTGATCTGGCAAAGGCTACGCCTGTGCGTACCTTTGATTAGAGTGCGCAAATACATACTTTTGTTACTGTTTGGGTAGTGTTGAATACGTTCTGTCAAAAATGTGGAAAGCATTATCTCAAACCTGCCGGCGGTGTTCCAGACCTCCGGCATTTTTTTTAATGCTGCGAAATAGACTAGTTGCTTTTCATGGTATTAGATTTTTGGTTGTTAATTGGTTACAAGCTATTTTCCTACAGTCACTGTTCTTCCCTGGATCGTAAAGTTGGCCTCGCCGGTAAGGGTGAGTAGTTTTAACACCCCTGATATGCTCACCGTCCTGCTCACTGTACCATTTAACCGCATGTTCAGCGTATCGCGGAAGGTGAAGTCCACATCGTACCAGCGCTCCAATTGTCGCATAGCGGTTCGTATATCCGTATTGTTGAAATAAAAACGGTCATTTTTCCAGGCCAGCGCTTCTTCCAGGTCTGCCGCTGCGATCGTTATTTCAGGATCGTTGGCGGCGACAGTGGCTTGCTGACCGGGTTTCAGCAAGGCGCGGGCGCCACGGTGGTTCACTGCCAGGGCACCGTTTACCAGGGTGGTTTTCATCTGCCCTTCCTCGGCATAGGCCATTACGTTGAAGGAAGTGCCCAGCACCTGCAATTCCATATTGTTCACTTCCACAATAAAGGGATGTTTGGCGTCCTGCGCGATCTCGAAATAGGCTTCGCCGGTCAGCTGCACCCTTCTCTCTTTACCGAAGGCCAGCGGGTAGCGTAAGGCGGAAGCGGAGTTGAGCCAGATCTTGCTGCCGTCCGACAATACCAGGGAGTATTTGCCGGCTTTGGGGATGCTCATCACGTTAAATTGTTGCTGCGCGTTGGCGCTGCTGCCATCATAGGCAATCTGCCCGTTTTGCTGTTTGCTGATACGGGCGCCGCCCTGCGTGGCCAGCACGCCGTTGGCGGCACTGTCCAGCGAAATCTGCGTGCCGTCTGCCAAAGTGAGCATTGCCCTGTTCCCGCCGGGAGGAACGTCGTTGGCCTGCACGGTTGCCGGGGTAGCAACAATGGATGACCGGGTATGATAAAAGTAATAGGTAACAGTAGTGGTAAGTAGTAAGAGCAGTACTGCCGCAGCAGCCATCATAGCGCGTCTGGAGATCGCCTTTAAACGGGAAGGCGGCGCGGCGGCGAGGAGTTGTTCAAAACGCTGTTCCCAGCGGGCAGGGTCATCTGCGGCAAATACCAAATGCTGGTTTCTACGGGTGGGATCATCCGCAGCAATTCCTTGCTGGTTCCTGCGGGCAGGATCATCCTCATTAATTCCCGCCTGCTCCCTGCTGACCGCATCATCCCCTCCAATCCCCTGCTTCCCGCGAGTACCGTCATCCGCAGCCAACGCCTGCTGCTGCTCCCATCGAATACGCAGCATCGCAACAAGCGCCTCATTGTCAGGCTCCTCATTCACCCACTGCAATAGCTGATGCAGCTCCTCCCGCGTGCAGGTATTATTCAGGTATTTTTCTACAATATGTTTCCAGTCTGCCTCCGGCATAGATGATTTGTTCACTGTTATAAGTATTGACGACAGATTTTAACCGGACAACTATGCTCCGGGAAATTTTTTTTAAATATGGCTGATGATAAACGCAATAAAGGCCGTACTGCCCAGGTCCAGGTGCTTTACCAGGTAATTCCGGATAAATTGCTGGCTGCTCACGATATGGTTGTTCACTGTATTTTTGGAGATATGCAGCATGGCCGCAATCTGGTCATGCGAGTACCCATGCTCCCGGCTGAGGATATATACCTGCCGCCGCTTGTCCGGCAGCTGGTCCATCGCTTCCCTCAACCGCGCTTCATAGTCGCGGAGCAATAACCGGGAATCCGCATACGCATCGCTCACCGGCTGCAACTCCTCCCACAACGCCTGCTCCAGCTCCGGGCTACGGGCCGCCGCCCGCAAAAAGTCCACCGATTTGTTGTAGGCTACCTTAAACAGGAAACCGTCTATATTTTTTACCCATTGCAGCAACTCCCGCTGCTGCCAGATACGCAGGAATACATCCATTACAATCTCTTCTGCCACCTCGCGCGACTTCACCATGTTCAGGATAAATCCATACAGTTTTGGGCGATTGGTGTCAAAAAAGATCCTGAAAGCCGCTGTATTTCCTGTAGAAACAGCTGTCAATAAATCTTCATCTGTCATGACATGCTTCATGAATCCGGTCCACTTTGGTCCAAAACTATTGAAAAACGACCGGCTTTCCATGTAGCCTTTTGTACGTCCATCCTTTTTTTTATGAACAACCGTCCGTCCTTTTGTATCTTGACCCATTAAAATCTGACGTCTATATTAGCGCTTATGAGAAAGTATGTACTGGGCTCCCTGCTGATGGGAACCGCCCTTATGACCTATGCGCAACAACCATCTAAAAAACCGCTGGACCACAGCGTGTACGATGGCTGGGAAACTGCGGGAGCAAAAGTTATCAGCAACGATGGACAATGGATCGCTTATACCATCAACCCGCAGGAAGGGGATGGCCGCCTGATCATCTTTGACCGTAAAACCGGCAGGGAAACAATCGTGCCTCGCGGCGCGCTGCCGGTGATCACAGAAGATTCAAAATTTGTGATCAGCACCATCAAAGCTCCCTTCAAAGATGTGCGCGAAGCCAGGATCAAAAAGAAAAAGCCGGCCGACATGCCCAAGGACTCACTGGTGATCGTAACACTGGCCACCGGTCAGCTGCAAAAATTCGCCAACGTGAAATCCTTTAAAACGCCGGCCAAAGGCAGCGGCCTGCTCGCCTTCCTCGCTGAAGCGCCGGCCGCCGATACCGCCAAAGGCAAAAATGCCAAAGCGCCGGCTAAAAAGGATAACGACCGTGAGGATGATGATAAACCCGGCAGCGATAAAAACGAAACCGGCATGCTCGTCATCCGCCAGCTGCTGACCGGCGCGCAGGATACCATCAAAAACGCGACCGCCTACACGCTCAGCAAACCGGGCAACTCCATCCTCGTGGCCATCAGCGGGAATAAAAAAGATTCCCTCTCCCGCACCGGCGTGCTGCTCTGGCATACCGCCAGCCGCAAAGCAGATACGCTCAGCCGCGGCTACGGCGATTATAAACAACTGACGCTGGATAATAAAGGCGAACAGGCTGCCTACCTCGCTACGCGCGACAGCGCCAAAGCCCTGCAGCAGTTCTATGCGCTGTATTACTATAAACCCGGGGCGGACAGCGCCGTGATCGTTGTCGACAAACAACACAAAGCCCTCCCCGCCAAATGGACGGTAAGCCCGCACGGCAACCTGAACTTCTCTGAAAATAATGAGCGCCTGTTCTTCGGCACGGCGCCCATCCTCCCTCCGAAAGACACTACCATCGTAGACTTCGAAGTAGCCAAGGTGGATATCTGGAACTATAAGGACGATTACCTCCAACCCATGCAGCTCAAAAATGCGGATAAGGAACTGAAAAGGACCTACCTCGCCGTGTACTATCCCGCTGCCGGCAAGGCCGTACAGCTGGGGGATAAAGAGCTGGAAACAGTGGTTACTTCCAAAAAAGGCGATGGCAAATACGCGCTCGGTTATACGGACAAAGGTGAGCGTGTACGCGTTCAATGGACGGGCCGGAGTTTAAAAACCGCTTTCCTCGTGAATGTGGCGGACGGTAGTCGTAAACTGGTAAAGGACAAATTGGACGGTATGTACTCCATATCTCCCGAAGGGAAATATATACTCTGGTATGACCTGGAAAACCGTAACTGGTGGACGTATAATAACGAAACAGGCCTTACCGCCAATATCTCCGCGAAAGTGCCGGTGAAATTGTACGACGAGGAAGACGATCATCCGGACCTGCCGGAACCTTACGGCCTCGCCGGCTGGATGGAGCAGGACAACTACGTGTACGTGTACGACCGTTATGATGTTTGGCAGCTGGACCCTTCCGGCGCCAAAGCGCCCGTGAACGTAACCAACGGCTATGGCCGCAAAAACGCCGTGAGCCTGCGCTTTGTACGGCTCGACCCGGAGGAGACCGCCTACAAGCCTGGCCAAACCCGCATCATGACCGCGTTTGCGGATACCACCAAATACAACGGCTACTTCTCCATGCAGCTGCCGGGCGGTAAAGCGAAAGTAACCAACCCCGTACAGATAGTACTGGGCCCTAACAGTTATAACGACCTGTCCAAAGCGAAGAACGCCAACGTATATGCCTATATCAAAGCCAGCTACGTAGCCTCTCCGGATGTTTACGTGGGCACGGCGATCGATAAGGCGGTGAAAATCTCCGCCACCAACCCGCAACAGCAGGAATACAACTGGGGCACGGCGGAACTCTATAAGTGGACCACCTTCAGCGGTAAAAAAGCAGAAGGTATCTTATACAAACCGGAAAACTTTGATGCCAGCAAAAAATACCCGGTAATATTCTATTTCTACGAAAAATTAACGGACGGACTCTATAACTACCAGCCTCCCGCTCCTACGCCTTCCAGGCTGAACATCAGCTTCTTTGTGAGCCGCGGCTACCTCGTGTTTGCGCCGGATATCACCTACGAACCGGGTTACCCCGGCAAAAGCGCCTATGAATATATCGTAAGCGCCGCAGAAGACCTGGCCAAACAACCTTTCGTGGACGGCAAACATATGGGCATCCAGGGCCAGAGCTGGGGCGGTTACCAGGTGGCTTACCTGATTACCCAGACCAACCTGTTTGCAGCCGCATGGGCAGGCGCCCCGGTGGCAAATATGACCAGCGCCTACGGCGGTATCCGCTGGGAAAGCGGTATGAACCGCCAGTTCCAGTACGAGCATTCGCAGAGCAGGATCGGCGCTACCCTTTGGGAAAAGCCGGAGCTCTACCTGCAAAACTCCCCGCTGTTCTCCCTGCCTAAAGTAACCACGCCGCTGGCCATTATGGCCAATGATGCAGACGGCGCAGTGCCCTGGTACCAGGGGATTGAGCTGTTCACCGGCTTACGCAGGCTCGGCAAACCGGTTTGGATGCTGAACTATAATAATGAGGCGCATAACCTCGTACAACGGCAAAACCGTAAGGACATTTCCCGCAGGGAACAACAATTCTTTGACCACCTCCTGAAAGGCGCTCCCGCGCCGGTGTGGATGGAATATGGCGTTCCTGCTACAGAAAAAGGCGTTAACTGGGGCTTTGACCTGGTAAAATAAACGGCTATACGAATCCAAAAGGGTGTTTCCGGATGCGGGAACACCCTTTTTTTATCCGCTTCCCGAATAATAAAAAAAATTATTTATATGAATAATTAACATATATTTACAATACCATCATATCCGTATGATGATCCTATGCAGCCATAATATCCTATAAACCAGCAACATTGTGCCTATGAACTTCCATATTTATCACCCGGAAGACGCATTGCGTCCCTATGTTAAGCAGTATTACTATTGGGAAGACAATACCCGTGGCGTGATCCAATTGCCGCAGAGTTTATTTGCGCTGGGCGACCAGTACATGGTATTTATCCAGGAGGGCGAAGCCACCGTTAAGCCGGCTAACCATCCTGCCTATACGTTGCCTGCCAACGCGATCATTGGCCACTTTACCTGCGCCTGCCAGCTGCAGGTCAAAGGACCGGTGAAAATGGTGATCGTCCAGCTGAATGTCTATGGTTGTTACAAATTGCTGGGACTGGATACGCCGGCTTTCACCAATTATTACCGTAACCTGGACGTAGTTTGCGGCGCCATGTGGACCAACATCGCTGCCCGCCTCGCCAGGGTAAGAACCGCGGACGGCATCATCCCGATCCTGAACAACGCCTTCCGCAACTGCCTCGAAGCCGGTAGCCGCTCCCTCCGCCAGGTGGATGAAATGGTGGATTATCTCGTAGCCCGTAAAGGCAACGTTTCCCTGGATGAGCTGGCGCATATTTTCCACCTCTCCCGCCCGACCATGGAGCGTGTATTCACCTCCGTTACCGGCATCCCGCCACAGCTCTTCACCCGCATGACAAGATTTAAGACTGCCCTAAAATCTTTACAGCAGTTAAATTTCCCGCAATGGCAGGTGAGCATGAGCCGCAATATCTATTACAACCAGGCCATGTTTGTAAAGGATTACCTGCTGTTCAACGGCGAATTACCTGATTATTTTGAACCCGTGGCAACCACCATCGCGCACATGCCTACCGGCAACCGCCAGATGGTAGCAGTTGCGAGTTAACGACGAATAAATTACCTTGGGCCTTCGCAAATTAACCCGGTATGACTACAGCAATTTTCGAAGGCCCATTTAGTATTTCCACCGACAACAGTAAACTGGATATCCCGCTGATCCAGCGCTTCCTCAGCCAGGACAGCTATTGGGCAAAGGATATCCCCATCGATGTGGTGGAAAGGATGATCGCCGGCTCCCTCTGCTTTGGCGTGTATAAAGGCGATGCCCAGGCCGGCTTCGCCAGGTTGGTGACGGATAAAGCTACCTTCGCTTACCTCTGCGATGTGTTTATCCTGCCGGAATACCGCGGCCAGGGCCTCTCCAAATTCCTCATGCGGGTGATTATGGATTACTTTGAATCGCAGCAACTGCGCAGGATCTTACTGGGCACCAAAGATGCACACGGACTCTACGCCCAGTTTGGCTTTAAGCCGCTGGAAGAGCCGCAGCGCTACATGGCGGTGGGTAAACCTGACCTATATACGAAAAAGCAATCCTAAATGCCGGTTTTTCCCTACCTTTCCGTCCTCAAATAACTACCTATGCAATATTCAGCAAGCTGGTGGCGGGAAAAGCTGCAGTTACAGTCCCACGTGGAAGGAGGCGCCTTCCGGGAAACCTATCGCTCCGAGTGGATGTTGGATATGCGCACGCTGCCGGCCGGTATGTCCGGCAACCGCAACGCCTCTACGTGCATTTATTTCCTGCTTGAATATGGCGAGTTTTCAGCCTTTCACCGCATCGCTGCGGATGAAATCTGGCATTTTTACGACGGCCATACGCTCACGATCTATGAAATTGAACCGGGCGGCAACCTCATTACCCATAAGCTGGGGCGGGATTTCGACAAAGGCGAACGCCTGCAGGTGATCATTACGGCCGGCAACTGGTTTGCCAGTCGCACCGAGGTGGAAGGCGGCTATGCCCTCACCGGTTGTACCGTAGCGCCGGGCTTCGACTTCGCGGATTTCGAACTCGCGGAAAGAGCGCCGTTGCAGGCGGCTTATCCGCAACATGCGGAGCTGATTGCCACGCTGACCCGGTAAGGATAAAAGTTTTTTGTTTATTTTTTGGGGGAGATGTCTAAGCGGAATCAGCAACCACTGCCCGTAAAACAACCTTTTCCGGCGCGGCACAGGCCGGTTGACACGTGGCCTCCTCCGGCCCCGTGTTCCCATTAAACGCCTGAAAGCTAATCCCGCGAAAGGCAAAACGGTTTCGCCACTAACGGGAACAGCCGTACGAAAACCAGGTTCCCTGTTTTTTTGTAAATTTCAATCATGAAGAAAATTGTCTACCTACTGGTATTTATTGTGATAGCCATCCTCATGTTCTGGCTGGGCCGCTACTTCGGCGGCAAGCACGTGAGCCAGCAGGTTATCTCCAATGGCCTTATCGTAAAGGAAATCGCAGAGCTGTCCAGCCTCGACGTGCAGGGCACGGCCAGCATCAAGCGCAGCAACCTCGAGGAAGGCGCCACCGGCTGGACGGACAACCTGAAAAAAACCTTCCTGGAAAACACCATCTGGGTGACCATCCCCTACCAGGCCAAATTTGGCGTGGATATCAATGATAAAAATTTCAAGGTAGATATTAGCGAAAAGCGCATCACCGTGCAACTGCCGTCTCCAAAGCTGCTCAGCTATGAGCTAAAGGTGGACCGCATGGAAACGGCCAACAGGAAAGGGCTCTTCCTCACCCAGGACGATGAGACCTATACGGATGTACAGAAAAAACTTTACCAGACTTCCAGGGCACAACTGGAAAACAATCCTGCTTATATCGAACAATCCAAAGGAAAAATCGTCAAAATCATGCAGCAATACTATGCGCCCTTCCTGAAGGACCATGTGCTGGATGTGCGCTTCGAGGGCGATACTGCCCGGTTGAGCGGCGCAACGCTGCAATAACCGCTTCTCAGGCGGTATAACACTGGCGGTTGGTTCTTCAGCCGGCAAACCCCAACGGCATTCCGTTCATTCGCGACGCTGCCTTACGCAGCTATATACTTCACCAGCGTTCGTTTAGCCACCGGCAGCAGCGTTTCATTGATCGGTAATACCAGCCTGGTTTCCACACTGTACACCGCCGGATTGGGCAATTGCTTGCGATGCCGGATCAATTGCGATTTGATGTACTCGAACGTATGCAGGAGGTCCTTCTTATAACTGTCCAGGAAGCTCATGTGAATGCCCCTGAACTTTTCGTCCGCCCGCTCAAAAATGGTGAGCCGGTAGGTGTACACCAGCACTTCCCGCAGCCGCCCGTCGCTCAGCAACATATACCCTTCCGAGCTTTCCAGCGGCACCAGCCCCACCGGGGCAATGTGCAGCTGATCTTCCACAAACTCGTACAGCTCCGTTCCCTCCCGGATAGTGCTGTCCATTTTTTTCATCGCATATTCAATGATGCTTTCCAGCTCCTGCATCAGCTCATCGTCCGCAATGATCTGCTCGTAAAGTAATTCCAGTTTTTCCAGGTTTACCTTACTCAGCTGCTTGGGAAAACGCTGCTGCAGGAACTGCTTGTTCTCCCGGAATGAAACCAGGTTGTTGTAGTGGAAAATAATGTCCGCCAGCTGCGGATACAATTTGTGTTCCCCAAAGTATCGGTTAATGTCCTGAAGGTATGCGAGTAACGTGTACTTCTTTAATTCGAAATCGATGTAGCCGTCCGCAAACCAGGTTTCGCTCAAGGCTCCCATGATAAATTAATTTAATGGATTACACTATTAATTTACGAAAATATTCCTGCAAAAAGTGTTCAAAAAATGCAAAAACAGGTTTCACGAAAAAATATTTTTTCTACCCATAGTTAAGCTGGGAAAGGGTCTACCGGGTTAGGGCGGAGAAAAACATGGTGAATTCTCAAATATTTTTCAGGGGCTCTTATTTTATTGGCTTTAATTTCCTAACTTCAGTACATTATTTTTCATTTTTTTAATTTCAGTTATCATGAACATTTACGTAGCCAACCTGCATTATAGGTTGAACGATGAGGATCTGCATCAGATTTTCAGCGACTATGGAGAGGTTACCTCCGCAAAAATCATCAAGGACCATGAAACTGGTCGCTCACGCGGTTTCGGTTTTGTGGAAATGCCTAATCAAGAAGAAGGAACCAAGGCTATGGAAAGCTTAAACGGTAGCGAAATTGAAGGCAAACAACTGATGGTTAACGAAGCAAGACCAAAACAACCGAACAATAATTTCAGAGGTGGTGGTAATAACCGTGGTGGCGGAGGATATGGTGGTCCTCGCGGCGACCGTGGCGGACGCTACTAAGTTATTTTTTATCGGTAAAGCTGTTAAAAAAATTCAAAAGGCGGTTTCTTCGGAAACTGCCTTTTTTTTGCCCTTTTTTGCCAAAATGGAGGGTAATTCCTTCCGCACCCCTCAAATGCGCTCCATTTGGCGCCAAATAAAAAAAGGGTGTATCATACGCTGATACACCCCTCCTATCTTAAGGTCCGAAATTAAATACCTCTTTTCGGATCGAAATTTTCCAGTTCTGTAGCCACGGCCGAAAGGAACGTAGACCCCAGGGAACCGTCCACAATACGGTGGTCGTATGACATGGACAGGTACATCATATGCCGGATGGCAATGCTGTCCCCCTGCTCCGTTTCTATCACCACCGGGCGCTTCTTGATGGCGCCCACCGCCAGGATGGCCACCTGCGGCTGGTTGATGATAGGCGTGCCCATCAGGCTACCGAAAGTACCTACGTTGGTGAGGGTGAAAGTGCCTCCCTGCGTATCTTCCGGCTTCAGCTTATTGTTACGTGCGGCATTGGCAAGGCCGTTAACCTGTTTGGTCAGTCCCACCAGGTTCAGCTGATCAGCGTTCCGGATAACGGGCACAATCAGGTTGCCGGTAGGCAGCGCCGTAGCCATACCCACGTTGATGTCTTTCTTGATAATGATCTTATCGCCGTCCAGTGAGCAATTGATCAGCGGGAAGCGCTTCAGGCATTTTACGATCGCCTCTACAAACAGCGGCGTGAAAGTCAGCTTTTCGCCTTCCCTCTTCTCGAATTCGCCTTTTACGCGGTCGCGCCATTTTACCATATTGGTCACGTCGGCTTCCGCAAAGCTGGTCACATGCGGGCTCACCTGCTTGCTCATCACCATGTGATTGGCAATCAGCTTACGCATGCGGTCCATTTCCACGATTTCTACATTGCCATTGTAGGTCGCTGATGGCACCGTTACCGCCTGCGCCTGGCGCGGAGCGGCCGCTGCGGCAGCGCTACCGGGGGTGTTGGCAGGCACTGCGTCCGCCACTACCTTACCTTCCTTGCGGTCAGCCACGTATTGGAGTATATCCTTCTTCGTTACACGACCTTCCGTACCGCTGCCGGGGAGCTTTTCCAGCTCAGCAAAGCTCACGCCTTCCTGCTGCGCAATAGTCAGTACCAGCGGAGAATAGAATCGTGCGCCACTACCTCCCTGCGCAGCCGCAGGGGTAGGCTCAGCCACCTGCTCTGCCACTACAGGAGCAGCGGCGGCAGTAAATTTGGGTTCAGTAGTTACAGGGGCAGCAGGCGTGGTGTCCGCTGCTGCGTCGGCATTGGTATTAATGCGTGCAATGACGGTACCTACCGGTACCACATCATTCTCGGAAAACAGGACTTCGGCAATAACCCCTTCCGCTGTAGAAGGAACCTCGCTATCCACCTTGTCGGTAGCAATTTCCAGCACGGTTTCATCCACTTTAACGGAATCCCCCGGCTTTTTATGCCAGCGCAGGATGGTAGCTTCCATGATGCTTTCTCCCATTTTCGGCATTACCAGTTCTACAATAGCCATAAGATTGATTTTAGCTTGAATTTTAGCTTTGTTTAGTGCGCAACAAAAATAAGGGAATTGTATCAATTCAATTCTTCCGGCTCCAGTTCCAATATCAGCTTCCTTAATTCGTTGATCGCATAAACAGCGGCCATTTGTGTATTTCGTTCGCGGTCATAGCGAAGGTGGTATTTTACAGTCACCATTTTCTCCCGGCTGCCAACAGCCATCCATACGGTGCCTACCGGCTTTTCCTCCGTACCGCCCGTGGGGCCCATGATGCCGCTGACGGCAATCGCATAGTCCACTTCCAGCAAATCCAGCGCGCCGGTCAGCATTTCCTTCACCGTGGCCTCACTCACCGCTCCATGCGCTGCCAGGGTTTCTTTTTTCACCCCCAGCATCTTCATTTTCATCTCGTTTGAGTAAGTGATGGCGCCTCCCTTGTAATAAGCGCTGCTGCCGGAAACTGCGGTAATCCAGCTGCCAATCAGGCCGCCGGTACAGCTTTCCGCCGCGCCCATCGTTTTTTTGCGCTTCAGCAATACCTGCCCCAGCACCTCCCCGATGGAAATATCCTGGTCAGTCACGTAAATATCCTGCAATCTTTCCTTGAGCTCCGTGAAATACAGGCTCAGCTCCGTAGCAGTACTCACCTTGTCCTTCCCCTGGGCGGTCAGCCGCAGCTTGAGCAAACTATAGCTCGGCAGATAGGCCAGCTTGATGTGCGGCGGCAATTTCGCCTCAAAATCCACCAGCCGCTCCGCCACAAACGACTCGCCCATGCCGGAAGTGATCAATGTATGATGCACCACCGCCGGCGTGTGGAAATGCGCTTCCAGCCGCGGCAGTACAAAACTTTCCATGATGCCTTTCATCTCATGCGGCACTCCCGGCATCGACACATAAATCTTGCCTTCCTTTTCGAACCACATCCCCGGCGCAGTGCCGCGGTGGTTCGGGATAACGGTGGCTGCCTCCGGCACCAGGGCCTGGTCCACATTCCTTTGCAGGATAGGCAATCCCCTGCTTTCGAACAAATGCAGCACCCGCTGCAGCGTATCACGGTCCTGCACCAGGCGGGTATTGAAATATTCGCAAAGGGTAGGCTTGGTAATGTCGTCAGCGGTAGGGCCCAGGCCTCCTGTTATCAGTACTACGTCCGACAAGGCCGCCTCGGCTGCCAGCGTTGCCAGGATATCTTCCCTGATATCCCCAATGGCTATACGCCGGTGCACCCATATGCCCATGGCATTCAGCTGCTGGGCCATCCAGGCGGAGTTGGTGTCGATCGTCTGCCCGATGAGCAGCTCGTCGCCAATGGTAACGATACTGACCGTAATTTTATCCACGTCGCAGGTTTTTTAATTAAAGAATGGCGCCAGGCGCTCTCTCAGCACTTCCGGGAGGCCGGACTTCTGCCGGGTTTTCACATCTACAAACACCAGCGTGGTAACCCCCACATTCAGCAACTCTCCCTTCTCGTTATACAATTCACTGTGAAACTGGATCTTGGAGCTTTTGGGCAGCTCTTTTAATATAGTCTTCACCGTTATGAGGTTATCGTAGGTTGCCGGGCGGAAATATTTCGCATTCAGCTCTGCCACCGGCATCATCACCCCCTGCTCTTCCAGCTCCCGGTAGGTAAAACCCAGCTCCCGGATGGCTTCCGCCCTGCCCACTTCGTAGTAGAGCGCATAGTTGCCGTAATAGAGATACCCCATCTGGTCCGTTTCTCCGTATCTCACCCGTATTGTAGTCGTACTAATAAACATCTTCCGTGCTGTTTTTGATTACGCAATCATATTGTCGATGGAAACCTTGCCTGGCCCCACAAAGAGGATGGTCAGGTAGGCCGCCAGGTACATGAGCGGCAATTCTATCCTATCCACCGGCTCATGCGCATGTATCACAAAAATAACGACTGACATGCAAATAATGAGCGGCACGCTGGCCAGCCGGGTTAATAAACCCAGCATCAGGAAGATGGCGCAGGCCACCTCCGCAAATACAACCATGCCAAGCGAAACGGCATGGCCTACGTGAAAAGGATCAGGAAAGGTATTCTTTTTTGACGCAAATCCAATCAATTTTGGCCAGCCGTGTAATAAGATCAACCCGCCGAAAACCAGTCGCATCAACAGCATTGCGAAGGATATGGCGCCATTGGTATGCCCCGCCGAAAACAGTTTTCTCATAGTAGGTAAGGTTTTTGCTAAGAAAAGTACTTTCGCACAAGATAGCGTATATGCCTTTGCCGCCTATACGGAGTTATCCACATTGTGTAGAATACAATCCGAAAAGAACGCAGATAACATATATATTTGCTTCATCTGTTCTGTCGGCACTATACCTCTTACTGGTACTGGCAAAACAGCGGATTGGAGGCTCATGTAACAGGAGGTAATCGCCCGGACGGAAAATATTTCTGCCCGGTATTCGTTTTAATCGCATATTCAAGATAACAGCAAAACATGCAGGTCATAAGAAAAATCATTGTTCCGGGACATCTGTATTTATCCCTTTTTGCCTTTGCCGGCGCCACGCTGGCGGCTTTGCCTGCCGCCCATGCCCAGCAGACACGCATTTACACTGATCCGGAAAAAACCTTCAAGGATGCGCAACAATATTTCCAGCATGGAAAATATGCCGTGTCCATGCAGCTTTTCAAGCAAACAATCGATAACATTACCTACTGGCACGAAACCAATCGTGACCTCGTCAGGTCGGATGCGTATTACTACTATACCATCTGCGCGCTTAAACTGCAGCAGGCCAACGCCGAACAGATTGCGCTGGATTATCTGAAATATTTCAACAACAACGCCCGCGAACAACTGGTAAGCTACCAGCTGGCCAAATATTATTTCCACGCCAACAAACTGAAAGAGGCTATTCCGTACTACGAAAAAGCCAATATCGACAACCTCTCCAACGACGAGATTGCCGATGCGAAGTTTGAACTGGCCTACTGCTACTTCAATGTGAAGGAGTTCAAAAAAGCCCAGCCGCTGTTTGCCTCCATCAAGGAAATTGAAGGAAAATATTACCTCCCGGCCAATTACTACTACGGTTTTATCGCTTATAACAACCGCCAGTACAACGAAGCCCTCACCAGCTTCCAACGGGTGGTAAAAGAGCCGAAGTACAGCAACATTGTACCGTACTACATCGCGGAAATCTATTACTTCCAGGGGAAAACGGACCAGCTCATCGCCTATGGCGAACCGCTGATCCAGCAAGGCGGCCAGTACTACGAGGCCGAGCTGAAACAACTCCTCGGGAAAGCCTACTTCGAAAAGAAAAATTACCAGAAGGCACTCCCCTACCTGCAGGAGTTCCAGGATAATTCCGACGAAGTACGCAACGAAGATATCTACCAGCTCTCCTACTCCTACTACCAAACCGGTAACCTGCAAAAAGCCATTGCCGGCTTTAAACAGCTGAGCGGCGCTAAGGATTCCCTGGGGCAAAACTCCATGTACCTGCTGGGCGACTGCTACCTGCGCACCGGTCAGAAGGCCAACGCCCGCAACGCATTCGCCTATTGCGCCAACAACAGCTCCAACGCTCAGCAACAGGAAATCAGCCGCTTCAACTACGGCAAATTATCCTACGAGCTGGGCTACCCGGACGCCGCGCTCACAGAACTGACCCAATTCGTACAGAAATACCCGAATTCACCCTACAATAAAGAGGCCCGTGAAATCATGGTGAACCTCTTCATGAATTCCAATAACTATAAGGAAGGCCTGGCCACCATCGAGATGATCCCCGATAAAAACCAGACCGTCCTGAAAGCCTACCAGAAAGTAGCCTACGGCCGCGCCACCCAGCTGATCAACGATGGCCAGCTCGCAGAAGCGGACCGCCTCCTGGATATCGCTATCAAAAATCCTTACGACACGCAGATCAAACAACTCGCGTACTTCTGGAAAGGGGAAATCGCCCTCCGTCAGAATAAAACGGAAGCGGCCATCTCTAACCTGAACGCCTACCTCGGCAGCACCGCGGTGCTCTCCGGCGAAGCCAACGCGCAAACCGCCAGCTACAACCTCGGCTACAGCCTCCTCAAACAGGACCGCTACAGCGAAGCCCTGCCCTGGTTCGAATCTGCACAAAAAGCCAGCGGCCCCAACGCGCAGCGCATCAGTAACGATGCCATGCTCCGTGCAGCCGATTGCTACTATATGCTCCGCCAATTTCCGAAAGCATTGTCGCTCTACGATCG
>Ga0164243_10007605_pt1 | contig 16160 bp, 14 predicted proteins | sample OricompcompostOP_FD_108781 | JGI IMG/M metagenome (GOLD analysis project Ga0164243, IMG submission 108781) | Organic Plus compost microbial communities from Emeryville, California, USA - Original compost - Organic plus compost (OP) | ecosystem: Engineered > Solid waste > Mixed feedstock >...
AGCCCTGCCCGCCAACCCCCGCGCACCTCAGGGCCGAGCCGGAGGTCTTGCGTCGTCCCTCCAGCCGTTCGCACCGATCGCACGCAAGGCAACCCTGTGACGCCCAGGGCCAGCGCCGGCCTCGCCGTCCGTCGCCTAGAGGCCGAGATGTCCGGGTTGGCCGCCGGATGATTGCCCATACGCCCGCTCGGAAGATGGCCGCGCAGCAGCCGGAAATGGACCAGGCTGCAGGCCTGAGGACGATTCCCTGCCGGGCTAGTGCGCCGCGTCCCAGCTCGGCCCGTGGCCGATCTCGATGCCCAGCGGCACGTCGAGCTTGACCGCCGGCAGCGCGGCCTCGGCCATGACCCGCTCGATCACCGGCGAGGCAGCGGCGACGTCGCCTTCCGGGAGCTCGAACACCAGTTCGTCGTGCACCTGCAGCAGCATCCGGACGTGCCCGAGCCCGGCGTCGGCCAGTGCCGCCGGCATCCGCGCCATCGCACGCTTGATGATGTCGGCGCTGGTGCCCTGGATCGGCGCGTTGATCGCCGCGCGCTCGGCGCCCTGGCGCTCGTGCGGGATCCTGGCGTTGATCCGCGGGAACCAGGTCTTGCGGCCGAACAGCGTCTCCGAATAGCCGCGCTCGCGCACCTGCTCCAGCGTGTGCACGATGTAGCGCTGGATGCCCGGGAAGCGCTCGAAGTAGCGGTCGATGATCGCCTGCGCCTCGTCGGCCTCGATTCCCAGCCGGCCGCCGAGCCCCCAGCGGCTGATTCCGTAGAGGATCGCGAAGTTGACCGTCTTGGCCCGCGCGCGGGTGTCGCGGTCGACCGTGCCGAACATCTCCTGCGCGGTGCGCGCGTGGATGTCTTCGCCGGCGTGAAACGCCTCCTTGAGCTGCGGCACGTCGGCCATGTGCGCAGCGAGCCTGAGCTCGATCTGCGAGTAGTCGGCCGACATCAGCACCATGCCGTCCTCGGGCACGAAGGCCTCGCGGATCCGGCGGCCGATCGCGGTGCGGATCGGGATGTTCTGCAGGTTGGGATCGGTCGAGCTGAGCCGCCCGGTCTGCGCGCCGACCAGCGAGTAGCAGGTATGCACGCGCCCGGTGTCCGGGTTGATCGCGGCCTGCAGCGCCTCGGTGTAAGTGCTGCGAAGCTTCGTCAGCTGGCGCCATTCGAGCACCAGCCGCGCGACCGGTGCACCCTGGTTGGCGAGATTCTCGAGCACCGCCTGGTCGGTCGAGTACTGCCCGCTCTTGCCCTTGCGCCCGCCCTTGTAGCCCATCCTGTTGAACAGCACGTCGCCGAGCTGGGCCGGGCTGCCGATGGTGAACTCCGTCCCGCAGCAGTCGTAGATCTCGCGCTCGATCCTCGCGGTCTCCTTGGCGAACTCCTCGCTGAGGCCGGCGAGCGCCTGGCGGTCGACCTTGATCCCGTGGCGCTCCATCTGCGCCACCACCGGGATCAGCGGCCGGTCGACGCGTTCGTAGATCCGCGTGCCGCCCTCCTCGGCGAGGCGCGGCTTGAGCACCTTCCACAGCCGCCAGGTCACGTCAGCGTCCTCCGCGGCATACTCGGTAGCGCGGTCGAGCGGCACCTCGCCGAACGGGATCTGCTTCTTCCCGCTGCCGCAGATGTCCTTGTAGGTCAGCGTGGTGTGGCCGAGGTGGCGCTGGCTCAGCTCGTCCATCCCGTGACCGCCCCCGATCCCGTCTTCCGAGCGGCCGGCGTCGAGAGCGAAGCTGATGATCATCGTGTCGTCGACCGGCGCAACCGCGATGCCGTTCCGGGCGAAGACGTTGATATCGTACTTGACGTTCTGCCCGACCTTCAGAACCGCATCGCTTTCGAGCAGCGGCTTCAGCGCCGAGAGCGCGGCCGCCTTGTCGATCTGCACCGGCCGTTCGGCGAACATGTCGCTGCCGCCGTGGCCGAGCGGGACGTAGCAGGCGTCGTTCGGCCCCAGCGCCATGCTGATTCCGGTGAGCTCGGCGCGCATCGCGTCGATGTTGGTCGTCTCGGTATCGATCGCGACCAGGCGCGCGTGGAAGGCGCGCGCGATCCAGTGCTCGAGCCGCTCGAGCGACTGCACGGTCTCGTAGGCTGAGCGATCGACCGCCGGCCACTCGGGCAACGGCTGGCGGTTGCCGGTGCGGCTGGCCGGTGCACCCGCGGTGTCCTGCCGAGCCGGGTTGAGCTGCAGCGGCCGGTCTGGGCTGCCCTTGCCGTCGCCGAGCCGCTTGAGCAGGCTGGTGAAGCCGTGCGCGCTGAGGAACTCGGCCAGCGGACCCTCGGGGATCGGGCCGAGCTTGAAGTCGTCGAGCGGGATCGGCAGCGGGCAATCGTCCTTGAGCTGGACGAGCACGCGGCTGAGCTCGGCCATCTCGCGCCCCTCGATCAGCCGGTCGCGCAGCTTGCCCGGCTTCATCGACGGCGCCGCGTCGAGCGCGCCCCGCAGCGAGCCGTAATCCTGGATCAGCTTCGACGCGGTCTTCGGCCCGATGCCGTAGATGCCCGGGATGTTGTCGACGCTGTCGCCCATCAGCGCGAGCACGTCGCCCACCTTTTCCGGCGGCACGCCGAACTTCTCGATCACCTCGGGGATGCCGATGCGCTGGTTCTTCATCGTGTCGAGCATGTCGATGCAGCCGCCCTCGATCCCGTCGTGGGGCTCGGCGCACTGGCCGACGAGCTGCATCAGGTCCTTGTCGCTCGAGACGATCGTCACGTCCCACCCGCGCCGCGTCGCCTCCCTGGCATAGGAGGCGATCAGGTCGTCGGCCTCGAGGTCGTCCTCCTCGATGCACGGCAGGCTGAACGCGCGCGTCGCGTCGCGGATCAGCGGGAACTGCGGAACGAGGTCCTCCGGCGGCGGCGGCCGGTTGGCCTTGTACTGGTCGTAGAGCGCGTTGCGGAAGCTGGTCGAACCCTTGTCGAGGATCACCGCGAGATGTGTCGGACCGTCCGCCTTGTCGAGCTCGTCGGCCAGCTTCCACAGCATCGTCGTGTAGCCGTAGACCGCGCCGACCGGCACGCCGTGCGGGTTGGTCAGCGGCGGTAGCCGGTGATACGCGCGGAAGATGTAGGCCGAACCGTCGACCAGGTAGAGATGCTGCTTTTCGGCCATCGGTGTTTGCTAGCAGCGTTATGCGCCGAGGTCAGCCGGTTTGACGCCCCCTCTCGCCCCGCTTGGGGTTGCTTCGCCACAAAATTGCCATTATTTCCGTGGGCGGAGTTCACCGCATGGTGGGTTTCACGCCTGCTCTCGCCGGATCAGCCTGTGAGGCGAGCGTCCGTTTCCGCTGTTGAAGGATTGACGAACATGCGCAAGATCGTTCTCGTCGCCGCGATTGCCGGTGCCGCCCTGTCGCTGGCTGCCTGCTCGCAGGAAACCCAGGAAGCCGCCGAGGACACCGCCGAAGGCGCGATGGCCGACGCCGAAACCAACGCCGAGGCGGTCGGTGACGCGATGTCGGATGCCGCTGGCGACGTCGCCGCGACCGCCGAAGACGCGGCCAACGAGGCCGAAGCCGAAGTGCAGGGCGAGACCGAGACCGAAGCGGCCGCCGACTGATCGGCCGTCATCGAAACGATGGGAAGGGCGCGGCCGCAAGGCTGCGCCCTTTTTCGTTGAGCGCAGGCTCAGTTGGCGGCCGCGGCCGAGCCGGAGGCCCCGTAGCGGGCATTGGCCCACTGCCGGGCGGTGTCGCCGTATCCGTCGTAGATCGCCCGCGCGAGCGACGCGATCTTGGCGTCGCGATTGGCCTTGCCGCCCTGCCCGGTGACGTAGATCGCCACCGCGATCGAGCGTCCGTCGGGGGTGGTGATGATGCCGATGTCGCTGGCGGTGTTGTTCAGCGTCCCGGTCTTGTGCGCGACCACCGTGCCCGCGGGCATCAGCGCCGGGATCCGCCTCGTGCCGGTGCGGCACCGCTCCATTGCACCGATGATGATGTCGCGGCTGGCGGGGCTGAGCCACTTGCCCTGGTAGAGACCGGCGAGCAGCCGCGCCATGTCGCGCGGCGTCGCGCTGTCGCGAATGTCGATCTGCACCGCCGGGTTGATCTCGCCGTCGTCGCGCACGAGCGTGGCGATGTCGCGGGTCAGGTTGAAGTTCTGGATGCCGGCACGGCGGGCCCAGTCGTTGACGGCCGCCGGGCCGCCGACCGCGGCGAGCAGCGCATCGGTCGCCGGGTTGCTGGAGCGGGTGATCATCAGCTCGATCAGGTCGCGTGCGGCCATGTACTGGCCGGGGCGGACCGGGGCGACCGCCGATGAGAACGGGCGCGAGGCGACCGGGATCAGCAGCGGGAACTCGCTGGTCAGGCTCCAGCGGCCCTGGTCGACGCCTTCGAGAAAGGTCGCCGCAATGGCGATCTTGCTGGTGCTAGCCATCGGGAACGGCTGGTCGCCCAGGATCGAGATTTCCTCGCCCGTCGAGAGATCGATCGCGGCGATGCCGATACGGCCGTTCGAGCCGTCGGCGAGCTGAGCGAGCCGGGCGACGAGCGGATTGCTGTAGTCCGGCGTGAAGTCGCGCGGGGCGCGCAGTTCGGTGCCGAAGGCACTGTCGAAAGCGGCCTCGAAGGAGGCTTGTGCCTGTGCGGGAGCCACCCCTGCGGCGGCCAGTGCGATGACGGCTGCGACCCGTCCGATGATCCCGAGCTTCATGTCTCGAAGCGTACCCTCGTGAATGTTGTGGAAATCTTAACCACAGGCTGTCCCCGGGGATACGGCGCCGCGACGAACGGACTCGCTGCGACGCCCAGCCGTGGATTCAGGGCGGTTCGTCGCACTTACCCCGGTTTGCGCGCGCGCAGGACGAACTGGTCGGTGCGGCCCCGAATCGACGGGTCGAACACGTTTGCCGTGCGCGGATCGTCGGGCCGCGCATAGATGTCGCTCTCGGCCTCGATCGCGAATCCCGCTTCGGTCAGCGCGGCGATCGCTGCGGCGAGGTCCATGCGATGAATCGAATTGGCGGCCTCCGTCCCCGCGCCCTTGAGCGCGCTGTGATCGACCACCAGCAGCGTGCCCCCGGGCTTGAGGGCCGCGAACAGCGCGGCAAGCGCCTTGGGCGCGGTGCCCTCGGGCATCGCGCCGAGGTAGAGGTCGTGCATGTTCTGCACGGTGATGATCGTGTCGAGCGGCTCGGGGAACGGCGGCGCGGAAATCGAGCCGCGCAGCGCGACGACGTTGTCCCGCCCCGCCACCGCCGCGTCCTGCTCCTCGGCATAGGCGGCCCTGAAGGCGACGAACTCGTCCGGCTGGAATGCGTAGACCCTGCCCGAGGGCCCCACGGCGGTGGCGAGGATCCGCGTCCAGTAACCGCCGCCCATGATGTAGTCGCCGACCTTCTCGCCGGGGTCGATCTGCGCGAAGGCCAGGATCTCCGCCGGCATCCGCGTGGCGTCCCGTTCGCGGTCGGCCTGCGGCCGCTGCGGATCGGCGAGCGCGGCCGCGTACTGGTCGGGCGAGTGCGAGGCGGGAATGGCGCCTCCCGTGGGCGCGCAGGCAGCCAGCGCGAAAGCGAATCCCAGGCCCAGCAATCCCCGCATGTCGTCTCTCCCGCCGTGTCTGCGCCATCGTATCAGCGGCCGTGGCAGCGGCAAGCAGTCGCGGGCCCGTCGGGCTCCTCCGTCACCGGCCGTGCGCGCCAACCAGCGGCACGAAACGGACTCCGCCCAAGTCTTCCTGGCGCCATTCCTCCTCGCCGGTTCGCGTCACGCAGAGCAAGGTCTGGACAGTCTCTCCGCCGACCGGCACGACCAGCCGACCGCCCACCTTTAGCTGGCGCTTGAGCGGTTCGGGCACCCTGTCGCCTCCCGCGGCGACGAGGATCGCGTCGAACGGCGCCTTGTCGGGCAACCCGAGGCTGCCGTCGCCGGCGAGGATCGTCAGGTTGTCATAGCCGAGCTCGGCGACGCGTTGCTGCGCCGCCTCGGCGAGAGTCGGGTGCCGCTCGATCGCGAAGACCTCCGCGGCGATGCGCGACATGACCGCCGCGGCGTAGCCCGAGCCCGCTCCGACCTCGAGCACCCGCTGGCCCGGCGCGACACCGGCCGCTTCGACCATCAGCGCGACGATGTACGGCTGCGAGATCGTCTGCTCCTCGCCGATCGGCAGTGGCCCGTCGTCGTAGGCGAGATCGCGCAGCCGTTCGGGCACGAACCGCTCGCGCGGCACCTCTTCCATCGCCCGCAGCACGTCCGGGTTGGCGATGCCGCGCGCCTCGAGCTGGCGTTCGACCATGCGGTGGCGCAGCTCGGCGGGGTCGGGCATCGCGGAACCCCTCAGCAGCCGGCGCAGCCACCGCGGCATCGCATGGTCAGGCCGCCGCGAGCACTCGCTCGATCTCCGGCAGCGGCGAATTGGTCAGGTCCTTGGCGACCTCGCCGACGATCCGGCTTTCTAGCTCCTTGTGGCAATGCTGGCGGATCTGGCCGAGCGTCTTCGGATCGGCCGCGATCACGAGCTGGCCGATGCCGCCGCGCAGCGTCTGGGTGTTGAGCCACTCGGCAATGGCCGCCCCGTGGGCGAGCTCGTCGATGTCGGTGCTGCCGTTGCGCTGCCCGGCCGGATCCTGGTGGCGGACCCCGGCGCTGAAATTGGTCAGCTCGAGGTCGAGGTCGGTCACGTGCTCGAGCTTCGGCGCGAACGGCTGGCCGACATTGCGCATGAGCACGAACCGCTCGCCGTTGGCGAGCGCGACCAGGGCCTGGTGGGGAATCTTCATCGGCGACTCTCCTCTTGTCCTCTGCGCCCTCAACGACCCACGGGCGTCCGGGTGCCGACAATGCCGGGCGCGGGGCGACCGGCCACTCGGTAGAATCCCGGAGCCCCAGGCCTCGTCGCGCGGAACTTCGCCGAACGGCCGGGGCGCGAATGCGCGTGGGGACACGCTGCGCCCGCTGGCAAAAAAAGGGCCGGGGGATCGCTTCCCCGGCCCTCCTTGTCGCTTTGAACGGACGGGGCTTAGAAGCCCATGCCGCCCATGTCGGGCATGCCGCCCGGCGCGGCCGGCTTGTCTTCCGGCACTTCGCTGACCGCTGCCTCGGTGGTGATCAGCAGGCCGGCGACCGAAGCAGCGTCCTGCAGCGCCGTGCGCACGACCTTGGTCGGGTCGATCACGCCGGCGTTGACCAGGTTCTCGTAGGTCTCGGTCGCGGCGTTGAAGCCGAACTGCTCGTCCGTCTGGTCGATCAGCTTGCCGGCGACCACCGCACCGTCGAACCCGGCGTTCTCGGCGATCTGCCGGATCGGCGCCTGGATCGCGCGGCGGACGATGTCGATGCCGCGGGTCTGGTCGTCGTTGGCACCGGTCAGGCCGTCGAGCGCCTTGGTCGCGTAGAGCAGCGCGGTGCCGCCGCCCGGGACGATGCCTTCCTCGACCGCGGCGCGGGTCGCATGCAGCGCGTCGTCGACGCGGTCCTTGCGCTCCTTCACCTCGACCTCGGTCGCACCGCCGACCTTGATCACCGCGACGCCGCCGGCGAGCTTGGCCAGGCGCTCCTGCAGCTTCTCACGGTCGTAGTCGCTGGTGGTGGTTTCGATCTGCGCGCGAATCTGCTCGACGCGGGCCTTGATGTCGGCCTGGTCGCCCGCACCGTCGACGATCGTGGTGTTGTCCTTGTCGATGGTGACGCGCTTGGCTTCGCCGAGCATCGAGATCGTGACGTTCTCGAGCTTGATGCCGAGATCCTCGGAGATCATCTCGCCCTTGGTCAGGATCGCGATGTCCTGCAGCATGGCCTTGCGGCGATCGCCGAAGCCCGGCGCCTTGACCGCCGCGACCTTGAGGCCACCGCGCAGCTTGTTGACCACCAGGGTGGCGAGCGCTTCGCCCTCGATGTCCTCGGCGATGATCAGCAGCGGACGGCCCGACTGCACCACGGCCTCGAGGATCGGCAGCATCGACTGCAGGTTCGAGAGCTTCTTCTCGTGGATCAGGATGTACGGGTTCTCCAGCTCCACGACCATCTTCTCGGCGTTGGTCACGAAGTACGGGCTCAGGTAGCCGCGGTCGAACTGCATGCCCTCGACCACGTCGAGCTCGAACTCGAGGCCCTTGGCCTCCTCGACGGTGATGACGCCTTCCTTGCCGACCTTCTCCATCGCCTCGGCGATCTTCTCGCCGACCTCGCGGTCACCGTTGGCCGAGATGATGCCGACCTGGGCGATCTCGTTCGAGCCGGCGACTTCCTTCGAGCGGGTCTTGAGGTTCTCGACGACCTTGGCGACGGCGATGTCGATGCCGCGCTTGAGGTCCATCGGGTTCATGCCGGCGGCGACCGACTTCATGCCCTCGCGAACGATTGCCTGGGCCAGCACGGTCGCGGTGGTGGTGCCGTCACCGGCCGAGTCGTTGGCCTTCGAAGCCACCTCGCGCAGCATCTGCGCGCCCATGTTCTCGAACTTGTCCTTGAGCTCGATTTCCTTGGCGACGGTGACACCGTCCTTGGTGATGCGCGGCGCGCCGAAGCTCTTGTCGAGCACGACGTTGCGGCCCTTCGGGCCGAGCGTGTCCTTCACCGCGTTGGCGAGCGTGTCCACGCCCTTGAGAATGCGCTCGCGCGCGTCGCGCGAAAACTTGACGTCCTTGGCAGCCATCGTCTGACTATCCCTCTACTTGACTGGTTGAACCGATTGCCGAAGCTCAGGCGGCCTTGCGGGCCTCGCCGGCGCCCTCGATCACGCCGAGGATGTCGCTCTCCTTCATGATCAGGAGATCCTCACCGTCGATGCGCACTTCGGTCCCCGACCACTTGCCGAACAGCACGCGGTCGCCGGCCTTGACGTCGAGCGGCTGAAGCTTGCCGGTCTCGTCGCGGGTGCCCGCGCCGACGGCCAGGACTTCACCCTCGCTCGGCTTCTCCTTGGCGCTGTCGGGGATGATGATGCCGCCGGCCGTCTTTTCCTCGGCCTCGATGCGTCGGACCAGAACGCGGTCGTGCAGCGGACGGAATGCCATGTGTATGACCTCTTCCAAAGTTGGTGATTCGGGTTGGCACTCTCACCCCGAGAGTGCCAGCGGCGGCCATATGGGTCGCATGAACGAGGCCGTCAACCGGCGTTAAGGACAAAAATGCGCCGGCGGGACGAGACCGAGACGGCCCCGCCTCATCCACCGCTGCAGCATCAGCAGCGCGACGACCACCAGCCCCGTCATCAGCCCGATCCAGATGCCGAGCCCCTCGAGCGGGGTGAAGAAGCCGAGCCAGACCGAGGTGCCGAGCCCGGGCACCCAGTAACCGAACAGCGCGTAGAGCATCGGCGTGCGGGTGTCCTGCAGCCCGCGCAGCGCACCCGCCGCCACGGCCTGGAGCCCGTCGAACAGCTGGAACGCCGCGGCGACGACCATGAACTGCATGGCGAAACCCATCAGCGCCGCGTTCCGCGCAGCTTCGGTATCGACATAGATGCCGAGCACGAGCCTGGGCGCGAGCAGCATGACCGAGGCGGTCAGCGTCATGAACCCCGTACCCATGACGATCGCGACCCAGCCGGCCCGGCCGAGCGCGACCGGATCGCGCGCGCCGTAGTGATAGCCGACGCGGATCGTCGCCGCCTGGCCGATCCCGAACGGGATCTGGAAGGCGAGCGCTGCAACCTGCAGCGCGATCGTGTGCCCGGCGAGCTGCGAGGCGCCGATGTTGCCCATCAGGAACGCCGCGCCGCTGAACAGCGCGGCCTCGGCGAGGATCGTTCCCGCGACCGGCAGCCCGGTACGCAGGAGTTGCCCGAACCGCTCCCACTCGGCGCGCCACCACTTGCCGAACAGCCGGTAGCGGCGCAGCCTGCGGTCGGCCCGGATGGCGACGACGTACGACAGGAAGCCGAACACGCCGGTGATGACGCTCGCCAGCGCCGAGCCCTCGAGCCCGAGCGCCGGGGCGCCGAGGCGCCCGAACACGAACGCGTAGTTGGCGAGCGCGCTGACCCCGATCGCGAGCGCGGTGATCGCGGTCGCGTAGACCGGGCGGCCGAGCGCCGAGACCACGCTGCGCAGCGCGTTGGCGGCGATCATCGGAATCATCGCCCACATGATCACCCGCAGGAACCCGCCGGCGAGCTCGGCAATGCGCGGCTCCTGCCCGGTGACGAGCATGATCTCGCGGCCGAACCAGCACACGCCCATTCCGGCGAGGCCGCACAGGGCCGACAGCCACAGCGCCATGCGCGCGCTTCGGCGGACTTCGCGCACCGCGTGGCGGCGGCGGCCGAGCTCGGCGGCGATCAGCGCGGCAACCATCCCCGTCAGCCCGGAAAAACACCACATCATCAGCCCGAACAGCGAGATCGACAGGCTCGACGCGGCGAGCGGCTCGTCGCCGAGCCGGGCGACGAAGATCACGTCCATCGCATAAACCAGCATCTGCAACAGGTTGGCGAGCGCCAGCGGCGCCGCGATCCGCAGCGTCGCGGCCAGTTCACCGCGCCAGGTCGAAGGGGACGGCTCGAACATGAAGCCGGTGCGGATAGGCCCGGGGCGGTGCGGGGAAAAGAACCCCGGCGTCGTGACGGCGCATTTCGCAACCCATGCGGCACGAGGGCCACAAAGACGGCGGCCGCGAGGCTTCACAACCCGCACGACGGGCGATAGGGAGCCGCCCGAACTGTTTCAGAGGAATTCCCCGCCATGAAGGTCGCCCTGAAGTCCGTCTCCACGCTTGCGTTCGTCCTCGCCCTCGCCGCGTGCGGCGGCGAAGCGGAACAGGCCGGCGAACCGGCTGCGGAGGAAACGGCGGCGACAATCGACGCTCCCGAGCCAGCGGACAGCGCCACGCCAAGCGATGCGCCGAGCCCGACCCCAACCCCGACCGAGACACCGAGCGCCACGCCGAACCCGACGCCGACCGCTACGGCCTCGCCGACGACCGCGGCGGTGACCGAGCCAGCCGCGTTCGCGGTGTGCAAGGCGTGCCACTCGGTCGAGCCGGGCAAGCACGGCATCGGGCCGTCGCTCGCGGGGATCTGGGGCGAGAAGGCCGGCGAAGTTCCGGGCTACGAGTTCAGCGAGCCGATGAAGAACTCCGGCCTGACCTGGAACCAGGCGACTCTCGACCGCTACCTCGCCGACCCGCGCGGCACCGTGCCCGGCACCAAGATGGCGTTCGGCGGCGTCAGCGATCCGGCCAAGCGCCAGGCGATCATCGACTATATAAAGGGACTGTAAGTCCCCATCGACGCGAACGGTCGAGGCTTCCCGGCCACGAAATAAGGGCGGCGCCTCGCGGCGCCGCCCTTGTTGGTTCGGCCGGGTAGGGACTCCCCGAGCCGATCAGACGTCGTGGTCGTCGAGCTTGCGCGGCTGCAGTTCGGTCGCGGCAGCCGGGACCGGCGAGGTGTCGAACGCACCCTCGCAATTGCCGCTGCTCGCCCGGGTGACCTTCGGCTCCGCGCCGCTGCCGTCGGAGCTGTACTGCACCGTGCGGGTGCAGCCGTTGGCGTCGGTGGTCGCCGAGAAGTAGCTGAAATGGGTTCCCTGCGGGAGGTCGCCGACGAGCGTCAGGCCGTCGCCGTTGCCGATCCGCGCCTGCTTCATCGCGGCGTCGTGAAGCGCCCGCATCCGCCCCATCATCGCCTGGTGGCGAGCGCGCATCTCGTAGGCGATGCGGTCGAGCGCGGCGAACGGATCGTGAGCGGTCCAGCCCTGCCGCCAGGCGGGAACGACGGTGACCTTGGGCGCAACCTCGCCCGCGTATTCGATATGGGCGACCGACCCATCGGGCAACGCGACGTCCATCGTCTTGAGCTTGTCGGCCGCGGCCGCAGCCGTGCCGGCAGCGAGCAGCGTCGCAGCGCCGGCGAGGAACAGGGTACGCTTGAAGCGCATCGGTATCCTCCGTTGGTTACGACGGTGGCGGACTCTATTCGGCGAACCTGAACGCTCGATTACAAGTGAAGTCGCAGCTCAGCGGGGCGCCGCGGCATAGGCCGGATCGAGCTCGATGGCGCGGCGGATGTCCGCCTCTGCCTGAGCCTCGTCGCCGCGCGCGCGGTGAAGCCGGGCGCGATGGTAGTAGCCGCGGGCGCCGGTGCGATCGCGGGCGACGGCCCGGTCGAGGTCAGCGAGGGCGCGGTCGAGGTCGCCCTTCCGCTGATAGGCGAGCCCGCGGTTGAGGTACGCGAGCGCGTCGCCGGGCTCGGCAGCGAGGGCCCGCCCGAACGCCCGGATCGCCGCATCGAGGTCGCCCTGCCAGGCAAGCGCGAGCCCCTCGCTCAGTCGCGCGGAGCTGCGGCAGGCCGTGGGGTTGCGGCGCGGGTCGTCGAGCGTGCAGGCGTTCCACTCGCCGTCGAGAGGGGCGGCATCGGCAACGGGGGCGATCGGTGCTCTCGCTGCGTAGCCGTCGCGCTCGATGCGCGAGCCGCTGACCGTGACCTGGTCGACTCCACCGGCGTCAGCTGCTGCCTGCCGGGCCGCCCGGGCCGGAGCTGGCGGAGGGGGCGGAGGAGCAGGTGGAGGTGGAGGTGGAGGTGGAGGTGGTGGCAGAGCGGAGGCGCGCGTGGCCGGGGATGCGGACGGCTGCACCGCCGACCGTTGCGACCGAGCCGGCTCGCTTGCGAAGGTCGCCTCTACCGAGGGCGCCTGAGTCTGCGCCGGCACGGACTGCGGCAGCTTGCTCAGGTTTGACCCGGGGACGGCGGACTCTAACGAACGGGCCCGTTCGGCCGGCGTGGCGGACTCGGCCGCCGCCGTGGTCTCCGTCGCTGCCGGCGGAACAGCGGGCACGGGGGTCGCGACAGCGGATGACGGCGGCGGCAGCGGAGCCGGCCCACCTTCCGCAGGTGCAGGGCCCGGCGCCGAAGTCGGCGCTGGCCCGGGAATGATCCGGTCGCGCTCGGCCCACCAGATCGGCGTGCTGATCACCACCACGAGCACGGCGCTGACCACGAGGGCGACCTGCGGACGCGCCCAGCCCGGCCGGGCCGGCTTCGCCGGCGCCTCAGGCTGCGAGGCCGGTGCGATGCCCTGCCCGTCGAACCGCCGCAGGGCCGCGGCGAGCGCGGCCTCGCGCGCGGCCGGGCGCGGCGGCGGCGGGTCGGGCAAAAGCGCGGAGAGGTCGTGGTCGGTGGTCATTCGCCTGCCGGTTGGTCCGCCCCGCCCCGCGCCGGCCGAAGAACGGCGGGACGCGGGGGCGGGGCTGACAAGACTGTCGCGACCGGTCTTACACTTCAAGCGAAGGCCGGTCGAATGCGATCGGCTACCCGCCGAGCCGGGCCATCGCCGAGGCGGTCCTGGCCGCGCGGACCAGCTGGACGAACTCGGAACGATAGCCGTACGGGTCGTCGCCCTTCGCGGCGCTGACGATCTGCAGCACGTCGTCCCAGGTCATCTCGCCGCTGTAGCGCCCGCCGCGCAGCAGCTCGGCGAACGAGGCAACCCCGGCCGCGAAACGCGCGTCCTGCGGGGCCTCGGCGAACGTGCGCACTTCGGCCGAGCGGTCGATCGGGGTCGAGATCAGCTGGCTGCGGTCCGAGTTCGGCCGCTTGTAGCGGATCTTGACGAAACCGTACTCGCTGCTGTCCGCCGCCGTGCGCGCGACCGGCCGCGAGTAACGCAAGTCGCCGATCGCGCGCGGTCCGCCGACCGGGACGATCTCGTAGAGCGCGGTCACGGTTTGCCCGGAACCGACGTCGCCCGCATCGACCTTGTCGTTGTCGAAGTCCTCGCGCGCCAGCATGCGCGTCTCGTAACCGACCAGCCGGTATTCGGCGACCGTGGCCGGGTTGAACTCGACCTGGATCTTCACGTCCTTGGCGATCGGGAACAGCGTCGAGGTCGCTTCCTCGACCAGCGTCTTGCGCGCCTCGTTGAGGGTATCGATGTAGGCCGCGTTGCCGTTGCCGTTCTGCGCGAGAGTCTGCATCAGCGCGTCGTTGTAGTTGCCCATGCCGAAGCCGAGCACCGAGAGGAACACGCCCTTCGCGCGCTGGCGCTCGACGTAGCCCTTGAGCTCCTCGGGGTTGGTGATGCCGACGTTGAAGTCGCCGTCGGTAGCGAGGATCACGCGGTTGACCCCTTCGGCGTCGAAGTTGCGCTCGGCGAGCGCGTAGGCCTGGCGGATACCCTCGGCCCCCGCCGTGCTGCCGCCCGCGCCGAGCCGTTCGATCGCCGCGAGGATGCGGCCACGTTCGCTCGCGCGGGTCGGCTCGAGGACTGTGCCGGCACGCCCGGCATAGGCGACGATCGAGACCGTATCGTTCGCGCCGAGCTGCCCGACCAGCATGCCGAGCGACTGCTTGACCAGGCCGAGCTTGTTGGGTGCGCTCATCGAGCCCGAAGTGTCGATCAGGAACACCAGGTTGGCGCGCGGCCGCGCGGCGCGCTCGACCTCGTAACCGCGGATGCCGATACGCACGAGCTTGCGGCCCTCGGTCCACGGGCTCGGGAACACGTCGATGCGGGTGCTGAACGGCTGCTCGGCCGAGCGCGGCAGCGCGTAGTCGTAGGGGAAGTAGTTGATCAGCTCCTCGGCGCGGACCGAGTCCGGCTGCGGCAGGACGTTGCGGTTGAGCGAGGCGCGCATCCAGCCGTACGAGGCCGTGTCGACGTCGATAGAAAAGGTCGAGACCGGCTCTTCGGCGACCACGCGGAAGGGGTTTGCATCGACCGCGCTGAAGCGGTCGCGGCCTTCGTAGGCATATGGAAGCGGCGCGATCCTGTCCCGGGGCGGAGGCGCCGGAGCATAGGTTACCGGGGCACTGGCAGCGGCCCGCGTCTGGGCCTGGTGAGACGCCGGAAGGCGATTAAGGTTCGACTCCAGCGCTCGCGAGCCCGTAACGACGACGCTTTGTTCCTCGTCTGCCTGCTTCAGCTCTGGGGAAGGCGATGAAACGGAAAGCGCATCGTCCGCGACTGCGACGGGCGGCGCGTCACGCGTCAGCCCGGCGTCCTGACGATCGACCCCGGAGCACGAGGCAAGAAGGATGGCGACCAGCGCTGCAGCCGTGGTCGGACGAGGATAGGTCATGCGAATTCTCCCTGGCATCTGCGCCGGATCGTCCTGCGCATGACCCTGAGACGCGCGGGCCGAGGATTTCCTTGGAAGGATTCGCAATGCGCGGGCTCAGGCGCCGCCGGACCCCAGTATTCGCCGCACTTCGTGCATGCGCCACGAGACCGTCGCCTCGGCGACGCCGAGAATCTCGGCGGCCTCGGCGTGGGTCAGTTGCTGGCCGGCGACGAGCACGACCGTGTCGCGCAGGTCGGGCTTGAGCCGGCTGACCGCGCTTTCGAGCCACATCCGGTCGTGCAGGTCGCGGCCGTCGGGCCCGCGCGCGAGGCCGGCGAGCACTGCCAGCTTGAGCGTCATGCCGTGGAACGAGCGCCGCCGGCGGTGGTGGTCGCGGCAGGCGTTGACCACGATACCGCACAGCCAGGTCGAGAACTTGGCCTGGCCGCGGAACTGGCCGAGCTTCTCGACCAGCGCGCAGCAGACCTCCTGGGCGATGTCGTCGGCATCGGCGCGCGACCCGGTCATCCGCCAGGCGAGGCCGTGGATGCGGTCGTAGTGGCGGCGGAGCAGGGTATCGAAGGCCTCGCGGTCGCCGTCGAGCGCCGCGGAGACCAGTGAACCGTCCGGATCGCGCTCGCCCCCCGTCATCGGCGCGATGATGCCACTCCCGAGCCGCGCCGAACAGGTGTCGCGGCCGATCCTCCGGAGATCGCTGGCGGACGGCTCGAGATTTGCTTTCCCGAGCTTGTCGCCATAGCCTGCGGCCGGTCGCACCGAGGGGGAGCATGGCAGCGCGACTGGCCCGCCTGGCGAAGTTCGCACCGGAGCTTGCCGGGCTGGCGGCGCTCGCGCTGGTGGTACTGCTGCAGCAGGCGGATACTGCGTGGCTCGAGCGCGTGCGACTGCAGGTGTTCGACGCCTACCAGGCGGCCGCGCCGCGAACCGGCCCCGAGGCGGGCCAAGTGGCGGTGGTCGACATCGACGAGGAGTCGATCAGGCGGCTCGGCCAGTGGCCGTGGCCGCGCACCGACCTCGCCGAGCTGACCCGCCGGCTGGGCGAGGCCGGGGCGGCGGCGGTCGCCTACGACATCGTCTTTTCCGAGCCCGACCGGACCTCGCCGTCGCAGGTCGCCGCGCGTTATGCGCAGGCCGGACCGGACGAGACGGTCGGCCGGGCGTTGACCGGGTTGCCGGATCACGACGCGCTGTTCGCCGC
>Ga0164243_10007606_pt1 | contig 16158 bp, 11 predicted proteins | sample OricompcompostOP_FD_108781 | JGI IMG/M metagenome (GOLD analysis project Ga0164243, IMG submission 108781) | Organic Plus compost microbial communities from Emeryville, California, USA - Original compost - Organic plus compost (OP) | ecosystem: Engineered > Solid waste > Mixed feedstock >...
AGGTCGGGGAGCAGGTCGGCCGCGCCCGTCGACGGTCCTGGTGCAATTCGCTCCACGTTTCGCGCTTGGCGTGGTCGCGCGGGCACATATACGATGATCTTCGTGGCCTCGAACCGTAGCGCTGTGATGAGTGTCCCGCCGCTACCGGGCGTGCCGCACCGAGGCGAATCGCGTGACGGCACGCCGGCGCTCGCCGAGGGGACCCATCCGAAGGGTCGCCTCGATCCCGCCGAGCTCGAAGCCGATCACGTCACCGCGCACCTGCGCGATCTCGAGGACCGGCTGCAGCGTTGCCTCGCCGCGATGACGCTGCACTTCCAGCCGATCGTCCACGCAAGCACCCGCGCGCGATTCGGCTACGAGGCGCTGCTGCGCTCTGCAGATCCGTCGTTCCCGCATCCGGGCGCGATCCTCGACGCCGCGGAGCGGCTCGAGCGCATCCCGACCGTCGGTCGCGCGGTGCGCGCGCAGGCCGCCAAGGTGATCGCCGCCTCGCCGCCGGAGCGCGGCATCGTGTTCATCAACCTCCACCTGCTCGATCTCGCCGACAAGCAGCTGACGAGCGCGTTCGCGCCGCTGTCGAAGGTCGCCTCGCGGGTGGTCCTCGAGATCACCGAGCGCACCTCGCTCGAGGGCCAGATCGATCTGCGCTATCGCGTCGCCGAGCTGCGCGAGCTCGGGTTCCGGATCGCGATCGACGACCTCGGAGGTGGCCACGCCCGCATGGGCACGTTCACGCCCCTCGACTGCGACTTCGTCAAGCTCGACATGTCGCTGGTGCGCGACGTCGACCAGCACCCGATGAAGCAGCGGCTGATCCGGTCGGTGACCGAGCTGTGCCGCGAGCAAGGAATCACCGTGATCGGTGAGGGCATCGAGAACGAGCGCGAGGCCCAGGTGCTCGTCGATCTCGGTTGCGACCTGCTCCAGGGCTACCTGATCGGGAAGCCCGGGCTGCCGTTCGTCGACCCGCTGTAGCGACGCGCGTCTCGCGCTCCGCTCGCGCTCCTCGCGCGTCGTTCGGGCTTCGCCGTGCTCAGTGGAGCGCGAACGCGTACAGGATGCCGCGGTTGGACATCACGAAGAGGCGGCCGTCGCTCGTGATCGTGGGCGCGGCCGAGATGCCGTCGCCCGGATCGAACCACTCGAGCGTCTCGCCGCTGCGGCGGTCGGCGATGAACATCCCGGCCCCCGCGAGGGAGTACACGAGGACGTCCTCGAACACGACCGGCGTCGCCGGCTCACCGCCTCCCCGCCCACCGACCCGCCACAGCACGTTTCCGGCGAGATCGAGCGCGTAGGTCCCGAGATCGGCGACCGACACGTAGAGCACCTTGCCGTCGGTCGTGAGGCCGCCGACATTGCCAGACGAGCTCGGCATCGACGCGTCCCAGAACGGCAGCCGCCACTTCACGAGCCCGGTCGCCTTGTCGAGCGCGTACACGCCACCCGACGACGACGACGCGTAGACGGTGTCGCCGAGGACGAGCGGGGTCGCGTCGACGTCGACGAAGCGGTCCGCGTCGCCCTTGAGCGACGTCGACCACGCGATCGTCCCGGTGTCGCGGCGCAGCGCGACGAGCGTGCCGTTCGCGAACCCGGTGTAGATCAGGTCGCCGTCGATCGCGACGCCGGCGTGGCCGCGCAGCGTGTACTCCTCGGGCGTCTCGCCCCGGTACTGCCACTTGAACTTGCCGGTGATCGCGTCGAGCGCGACCACCTGATCGGCCTCGTTCGCGAACACGATCGTCTCGGCGGTGAGCCGCGGCGTCTGCTGGATCGGGCCGCGGCTCTGGTAGCGCCAGGTCTCCTCGCCGGTCTGCGCGTCGAGCGCGATCAGCGATCCGTCGCTGGTGCCGACGTAGAGCGTCGTGCCGATCACGAGCGGCGCGCTCGCGACCGCGCCCAGCTGCTTGCGCCAGCGCACCGCGCCGTTGGAGGCGCGCAGCGCCGCGAACCCGCCGGTCGCCGAGCCGACGAAGACGGTGTCCGCGTAGACCGCCGGCGCCGCGAACTCCTGCGGGGCGACCTCGGTCAGCCGATCGGCCGTGACGTACTTCCAGTGCAGGGACAGCCGGTCCTCGCCGAGCGGCTCGCGCGGCACCGCGCGCATCGCGTCCGCGCGCTGCGTCGGCACGCTCACACACCCGGTGAGCGCGGCGGCGAGCAGCGCGCCGAGGGCCGTGGTCGTCGAGGTCTTCACGATCCCATCGCCGCGAGCCGCTGCTCGATCAACTCGGGGAGCTCGGTCGAGGTGCCGAGCTCGCGGGCCTTCTCGAACAGCGCCTTCGCCTCGGTGCGCTTGCCGAGCGTCGCCTGGATGCGGGCCTGGTGGTACAGCATGTACGCGCGGCGCGGCCCGTTCTCGTCGGGCTGCATCGTGCCGAACGCCGCGAGCGACTCCTCGAGCAGGCGCTGGCGCGCCGCCGGATCCTTCTCCTGCGCGGCCTTCGCCTCGAGCGCGAGCCCGAGGCCCTCACGCGCGAACACGCCGTCGATCCCCTTGGCGTTCTCGCCCGCGCGGTAGGTGGTGATCGCCTCGTCGAGCTTGCCGGCGTCGAGCAGCACGCCGCCACGGAACGCGGGCGAGCCCTCGGCGCCGTGCTTCGCCATCGCGGCGAGCACCGCCTCGGCGCGCGCCTTCGCGGACTCGAAGCGCGGGCCCTCGGCCGGGGGCGTCATACCGGGGATCTCCGGCGTCGCCGGGCCGACCGGCCGTCGCGCGACCTCGAGCACCTGCGCGAGCTGCGCGGTCTGCCGCTCCTGGCCGACGTGCTTGCGCCACCGGATCACCAGCACGACCGAGATCACGACCGCGACCAGCACGAAGGCCACGAGGATCTTCTTCATGTGCGGGAGCAGGCGATCCGCGATGGACTCCCCGCCGACGTGCACCGGCTTCGGAGTGTTCGGGGGATGAGTGGTGTCCTTGTCGTCGGCCATCGGCGTCGGGCGGATGTAGCATCGCCATCCGCGGTGCGTCAATTTGGACCCGGCGCAGCCCCCGTTCGTGGAGCTGCGTGGCCCGGCAATCCTGGACCTTGCTATTCGCCCCCTTGGACCGCGGATCACGGGCGCGAGTTGCCTAGAATTCTCCCATGCGCGCTCTCCCGCTCGCCGCGTTCGGCCTCCTCGGCCTCTCGGGTCTCGCCCACGCCGAGAACGAGCGTGCCCTCTCGGTCGGCCTCGGCTGGGCGACGTTCAGCATCCCCGGGGAGGCCACGGGCAACCAGGAGCCGGAGTCGGTGACCCCGGACGTCGGGGGCGCGCTCGCGGTGACGTACGAGCACGCGGTCGGGACCGATCTCGCGCTGCGTGGCGAGCTCGTCGGCGGGCTGTTCTACGGAGGGGGCGACGCGGACCAGTCGGATCTCTCGTACGTCGGCCTCGCCGACGTCGGCGTCGTGTTCCGGTTCGACGTCCTGAAGTACGTCCCGTACGCGTTCGCCGGGCTCGGCGCGGTCGCGAGCGGCGGTGGACCGGTCGACAACGGCCTCGACGTGGTGCTCGCGATCGGCGGCGGGCTCGACATCCTGCAGAGCCGCGCGTGGTCCTACGGCTTCGAGGCCCGCCTCGCGAGCTTCGGCGGCGATGTCACGGTGTTCACGCTCGGGGTGCGCGGCACCGTGCGCTGGGGCTACTTCTGACCGTCGGCGCGCGAGGTGCGGCTCGGACGCGCTCAGGCGTCGTCGCGCTTGTGCCGGTCCTTCTTCGCCTTGAGCACGATGCGAAGCGGCGTGCCGCGGAACCCGTACGCGTCGCGTAGCCGGTTCATGAGGAACCGCTTGTACGACGGGGCGAGCCCCTCGGGCGTGTTCGCCCACAGCACGAACGTCGGCGGCTTGGTGGCGCCCTGGGTCAGGTAGTGGATGCGGACCGCGCGGCCGTGGTGCAAGGGCGGCGGCATCTCCTCGATGACCTCGGCGAAGAACCGGTTGAGCTGGGCGGTCGGGATCCGCTTGCGGTGCTCGCGCGCGACCTGCTCGACGACGTCGAGGAGCCGGTCCACGCCGTCCCCTCGCTGCGCGGACAGCAGCACCGTCGGCGCCCACGTCAGGAAGTGGAACGTGTCCTGAGTCTGTTCCTTGAGCTGCGCCTTCGCCGCGTCGCCGGAGATCCGGTCGCTCTTGTTGAGCGCGATCACGAGCCCCCGCCCGGCCTCCTCGATCATGCCGGCGATCCGCGCGTCCTGCTCGGCGGGGCCGAGCTCGGCGTCGATCACGAGCACCACGACGTCGGCGCGCTCGATCTGACCGATCGCCATCGACACCGCGATCTTCTCGATCTCGGCATCGATCTTCGCCTTGCGCCGGATCCCCGCGGTGTCGACGAGGATGTAGTCGCGCCCGCCGATCGAGAACGGCGTGTCGACCGGATCCGTGGTCGTGCCGGCGACGTGGTGCACGAGCGAGCGCTCCTCGCCGAGCAGCCGGTTGGCGAGCGACGACTTGCCGGCGTTCGGGCGACCGACGAACGCGACGCGCAGCGGCTTCTTCGCCTCCGTCGCCTCCACCGCCGCGACCTGCTCCTCGTCGAGCACGTCGAAGATGTCCTCGTCGGCCGCGTCGTCCTCGTCCGCGACGGGCGCGCGCTCGGCCGCGGGCACGGTCGCCTCGACGATCGCCTCGAGCAGGGGATCGATGCCGCGGCCGTGCGCCGCCGACACCGGGTACGGCGCGCCGAGCCCGAGCACGTGGAAGTCGTGGACGAGCTCGTCGCGCGAGGCGTGGTCGATCTTGTTCACCGCGAGGAACACCGGCTTGCCGGTCTGGCGCAGCTGCTTGGCGAGCTCGTGGTCGACCGCGGAGACCCCGGCGCGCCCGTCGACGACGAGCAGCAGCGCGTCGGCCTCGTCGATCGCTCGCATCGCCTGGCGGTGGATGCCCGCGCCGATCACCTCGTGCGCGGCGTCCGGATCGAGACCGCCGGTGTCGACGAGGCGGAGCTGGGTCCCGAAGTAGTCGGTCTCGCCATACCGCCGATCGCGGGTCAGCCCCGGTGTGTCGTGGACGAGCGCGGGCCGCCCGCCGACGAGGCGGTTGAACAGCGTCGACTTGCCGACGTTGGGACGCCCGACGATCGCGAGCAACGGAACGGTGGTCTGGGTCATGCGCCCTCGCCTTCTCCACCGTACCCGAGGCGTCGTAGCTCGGCTTCGCCACGGCTCCACTCGGCGAGGACCTTGACGAACAGGGACAGGTGGACGGTCTTGCCGAGCGCGTCACCGAGCGCCTGGCGCGCTGCGATGCCGAGCTCGCGGATGCGCGCGCCGCCGCGACCGACGACGATCGGCTTCTGCGACTCGCGCTCGACGATGATCACGGCGCCGATCGAGAGCGCGTTCTTCGCGGGGTTCTCGCTCCAGGTCTCGACCTGGACCGCGCACGCGTACGGCAGCTCCTTGCCGAGCTGATGGTAGAGCTGCTCGCGGATGATCTCCTGCGCGATGAACTGAGGCGATCGGTCGGTGACCATCTCCTCGGGAAACAGCGGAGGCCCCACGGGCAAGCGCTGCGCGATCACGCGCTCGAGTCGCTCGACCCCGTCGCCGGTGGCGGCGGAGATCGGGACGATCTCGACGTCGGGGGCGAACGAAGCCCACGCCTCGATGAGCGGCAGCAGCTCGGGCTTGGGGACGCGATCGACCTTGTTGAGGCCGATGATCACCGGGTGAGCCCGGCTCGCGTCCCGGAGCGCGGCGGCGTCCGCCTCGGCGAGGCGCTCGGGCGTGCGGCCGCGCCGATCGGTGCCGTCGACGAGCAGGAGCACGACGTCGGCGTCGCTCGCCGCGGTGAGCGAGGCTTCGCGCATGTAGCGCCGCAGCGGCCCGCGGCCGTCCTGCACACCGGGGGTGTCCACGTACGCGATCTGCGCGCGGTCGGGCGTCTCGCCAGGGAGCTCGATCGTGTGGACTCCGAGAATGCGGTCCCGGGTGGTCTGCGGCTTGGGTGACACCGCGACGAGGTGTCGGCCGAGGACCCGGTTCAGCAACGTCGACTTGCCGACGTTCGGTAGTCCGACGATCGCGCAGAAGCCGGCACGGATGTCCTCGGACATGGCGCAGCGATGTACCACGAAACGCACGAAACTGGCCCTGCCTGCCACGTCTTGGGTAGCGTTCTTCGCGATGCAGCGGATCGCCCTCGCCACCGGCCTCGGCGCCTTGATCGCGGCGGCCCTGCCCTCGCCCGGCCTCTACGTCGCGCTCGGCCTCGGGATCCTCGCGATCGGCCTGGGCTGGGTGGGCTACGGCGAGCGGACGGCGCCGGGGTTCCGTCGGCTCGCGGCGGCCGCGGCGATCACGGTCGGCGCGGTCGCGGTGCTGCTCGGCGGCGCGCGCGTCGTCCTCGTGCTCGCGGCGATCGATCGCCTGCAGGGCATGGTCGGGTGAGGCCGCCGCGCGTCAGCCGAGCCGGTACAGCACCCACGCCGTGAAGCTACCGACGGCGGCGAGGATCACGATCAGGAGCGCGACGCCGCGGGCGAGCTTGGCGCGGTCGATCGACCCGAGGATCTCCTTGAGCTCCATCACGCGCCGGTCACCCGTGCCGAGCTCGACGTCGATCGCGTCGATCGGTGCGAGCTGCGCCGCGAGCGACGCGGGACGATCGACGTAGAGGCGCTCGCCGAGCTCGAACAGGATCTTGTCGCGCAGCGCCTCGGCGTCGCTCGCGGCGCGATCCATCACCTTGCGCTTCGCGCCGATCGCGGCGAGCAGCTCCTCGGTGCGGCGCTGATCGTCCTCCTCCGTCGTCACGAGCTCGGTCCGGCGCTTCTGCGACTCGGCGCGCTTGGCCTCGATCGCGGCGATGCGCGGGCTCAGCGCGTCGAGCTCGGCCGCGAGCCGCGGCTCGTCGCGCTGCACCGCGAGCCGATCGGCCTTGAGCGTCGCGAGCTCGGCGTGGATCGCGGCCGGGTCCTGCTTCGGTCCCTTGACGGCGACGAGGCTCGCGGTGGTGTCCGCGATCTGGGCGTCGATCCGCCGCAGCGAGTCGCGGAGCTCGGCGGCGCGGCGGGTCACGGCCGCGTGCTCCTTCTGGAGCGGCTCGAGCCGGCGAGCGAGCTCGGCGAGCTCGGCGTCGACCGCGGCGAGATCGGTCGCGTACTGCGCCGCGTGGCGCTCGCGATCGCGCTTGACCCGCTCGAGCTCCTGGTCGGCGGCGACGACCTGGCCGTGGTGACGCGCGCGCTCGTCCTCGATCGTGGCGAGCTGCTCGCGCGCGGGACCGAGCGCGGGGTGATCGAACGCGTCGCTCGTCACGGCGGTCCGGCCGAGCACGACCATGTACTTGCGACGCTCCTGCTGCCGCGACGTCTGTTGCGCCTCGAGCGCCTCGAGCTCGCGTCTCGCCGATCGCACGCCCCGGGTCGCGGTCACGACGTAGCGCACGTCTCCGAGCACGCCGCGCTGGCGGCGCAGCGTCGCCACCGTACGCAAGCGCCCGCCCGCCGAACGGCTCGGGCTCTCCGCCGAGGCCTCGGTCGCGTCGGGCCGGCCGAGCTGCGTCGGATCGCCGCGCTCGAACTTCACGGTCGCGGGATCGAGGCTCGTCGGATCGTCGCGCAGGTGCGCCGCGCTCTCGGTGAGCAGGACCTCGACGGGCGTCGGCTTGACCTGGGTCAGCGGCGGCTCGGGGATCCCGAGCAGCGCGTTCGCCGCGTCGCGTTTGATCGTGGCCTGTGCGTGGCCGATGCGGAGCTTGTCCTGCTCGACCGAGGTCGAGCCGTCGTCGAACTCGCCGCGCGGGACGATCGGCGCGCCCGGCGCCGCCTCGCTCGGCGGGGCGAGCTCGCGCTCGGGCGGTCGGTCGGTCGGGGCCTCGGGCGGGCGCTCGAGGTCTCGCTCGGTGGGGCGATCGACGAGCGCGTCGCGACCCGGATCGCTCGTCGGAGCTCTCGGGCGGAGCGTCGCGACGTGATCTCCGACGACGAACGCGCCGGTGTCGCCGCCGATCGTTCCCGCCACGGCGTTGGTCGCGATCGTCGCCCGCCGGGGCGGGACCGGCGGGGGCGACGACGGCTTCGCGGCCGCGCGGGCCGGGGATGGTGCCGGGGGCGCCGACGGAGGCTGGGTACGAGCGGGCGCGGGCGTCGCAGCCGCTTCGACGATCGCGCTCTCGAGCGCCGCGCGCGCCGCGGAGCCCGGCGGTGGCGGTGGGAGCGTGCGCGGCTTCGTGCGCGGCGGTGACGTGGCCGGAGCTGCCACCGGCGGTGGCGCGGTCGGGGCCGGGCGCGTGACCGGTGCTGCCACCGGTGGTGGCGCGGTCGGAGCCGGGCGCGTGGGGGCGGGCCGCGGCGTGGCGGTGGGCCGTGGCGGCGGCTCGGGCTCCGGCTCCGGGTCCACCGTCCAGCCGGACGCCAGGTCGGCGATCTTCGCCCTCGTCTCGTCTCCGAGACGACGGCGGCTCCGTTCGTCGTCCGGCACCGGGTGCACGATACCACGGCCGCGCGGCGGGAGTGCCACCTCGCCCCACCTGACTTTGCGTGCTGCCAATGACATTGACACCCAGGTGCCAATGGCGTTGACATGGACGGGTGGCAGCGCCGGTGGCACCCGAACCACGGATCCTCGATCGTTACCAGGTCGAGGCGGTGGTCGGCCGGGGCTCGTTCAGCCGGGTCCTCCGCGTGCTCGACACGCGCACGGGCGAGCGACGCGCGCTCAAGGTCGTTCCGCGCGACGGTCACGAGGCCATGTTGCTCGCCGAGTTCGAACAGCTCGCGCGACTCCACCACCCGTCGCTGCCGCGGGTCTACGACGTGGGCCGCACGCGCGAGCCGGTCGACGACATCGCGGCGGGCGCGCCGTTCTTCGTCGCGGAGTGGGTCGCCGGGAGCCGCAGCGATCAGGTCCCGTGGTCGCAGGACGCCGCCGCGCTGTGGGAGCTGATCGCGGATCTCGCCGGCGCGCTCGCGACGATTCACGGCGGCGGCCTCGTGCACGGCGACGTCGCGCCGCAGAACGTACTGCTCGCGGCGGATCGCGCGGTGCTCGTCGACCTCGGCCTCGCGACGGGCACCGGCGCACGCGGCACGCCCGCGTATCTCGCGCCCGAGGCGCTCGCGAGCCACGTCGAGCCGCGCAGCGACCTGTACGGGCTCGGTGCGACGCTGATCCGCATGATCACAGGGCGACCGCTCGTCGAGGCGGCGACGCTCGGCGAGCTCGCGCAGCGGATCCTCGCGGGCGTCGCGGTGCCCGCCCTGCCCGGCGTGCCCGCGCCGCTCGCCGATCTGCTCCGGCGGCTCGTCGCCCGTGATCTCGACGAGCGGCCCCCGTCGGCGCTCGCCGTGCTCGACGAGCTGGATCAGCTCGCTCCGGCGATCGGCGCCCGTCCGTCGCGGCGCGCGCGGCCCGCGATCGCGGCGCCACCCGCGCCGATCCGCTGGCCGGGTGCGGCGGCGCTGGTCGACGCGATCGTGGGCTCGCTGCTGCCCGGCGACTCCGACGCGTCGGAGAACGCCGTGGTCGTCGTCGCGGGCGCGCCCGGGCTCGGCGCGCGCCTGCTCGCCGATGCGGCGCTCCAGCGCTGGCAGCTCGCGCGCGTGGCCAGCCATCGCGCGGCGGCCGCGCTCACCGGCACGCTCGACGAGATCGCGGCCGCGCTCGCGATCGAGCCGCCCAGGGCGGCGGCGAGCACGCGAGGCTTCGTCGAGCGCCTCGCGCGCGCCGTTCGCGGGCGCGACGAGCTCGTGCTGGTCGAGGCGAGCGACGATCCTCGGGGCGCGGACCTCGTCGCCGCCCTCGCTCGCGCACCGGGCCGCCATGCCGTGCTCGTCGTGCTCGATCACGCGCCCGCCGCACGGCCGGGGATCGCGGTCCACGAGGCGAAGCCGCTCGACGTCGACGGAGTCAGCGAGCTCGCACGCGCGATGCTCGGGCGCGCGCCATCCCGCGCATGGGCGCACGGGCTCCTCGTCGCGAGTGCGGGGCTACCGGTGACAGCGATCGAGCTCGTGCGCGCGATCGCGTCCGAGCCCGAGCCGCTCGCGGTCGACTGGTCCGCGCGGTCGTCGCACGGCGCCGCGGCGCTGCGCGCGCGCGAGCTCGCGTACCTCGCGCCCGGCCCGCGACGGATCGCGGCCGCGCTCGCCGCGTGGGGCGGTCGTGCGCGGATCGATCGCGTGCTCGCGACCCTGCGCGCCCTGCCGGACGAGCCGCACGTCGGCGTCGCCGATGCCGTCGCGCTCGAGCGCGCGGGGCTTGCCACCCGGCACGGCGACGAGCTCGCGATCGATCGCGCGACCGCCGACGCGATCGCCCAGGAGCTCGGCGCGGCCGCGCTCGCCGCGCTCGCCGGGGCGGCCCTCGACGCGGTGGCGAGCGAGCTCACCGAGGGCCGGGGGAGCCCGCCGTGGATCGCGCCTCTGTTCGAGCGCGCGCCGCTCGATCCCGCACGCGCGCGGCGCGCCTGCGATGTCGCCGAGGACCTGCTCGCGCGGGGGCGCGCCGATCGTGCGCTCGCGATCGCTCGCCGCGCGACCGCGCGCGAGCCCGCGCGCGCCGGCCTCGTCGCCGCCCGCGCCGCCTCCGCGGTCGGCGCCTATCGCGACGCGAGCGATCACGCGCGCGCGGCCGAGGCCGCCGGCGCGGACGTCGCGGATGCCCAGCTCGTCGTCGCGCGGGCTGCCCAGCGCGCGGGCGAGCTCGAGACCGCCGAGCGGGTGCTCGCGAGACTGCACGCCGCGGAGCCGGAGCACACCGAGATCGCGGGCACCTATGCGCGCCTGCTGGTGACGCGCGCGCGCTACGCCGACGCGCGTCGCGTGGCGCTGCGTCCGTCGACGCCGCTGTCCGGGCTACGCGCCGAGGCCGCCGGGCTCGCGGCGTTCTACCTCGGCGAGCTCGACGCCGCCGACGCCGCGTTCGCCGCGCTCGAGCTCGCCGCCGCGGCCGTCGGCGACACCGCGACCACGGGCCGCGCGCTGTCGCTCCGCGGCATGGTCGCGCAGCAGCGCGGGCAGCTCGGCCTCGCGAGCGAACGGTACCGCGAGGCCGCGCGCCGCCTCCACGACGTCGGCGAGCTGCACGCCGCGGCGACGGCGGAGCTCAACCTCGGGACCGTGCTGGCCGAGCGCGGCCGCGCGAGCGAGGCCCTGCCTCGCCTCGTGGCCGCCGGCCGCGTGTTCGACGAGCTCGGCGCGAGCACCGAGCTGTGCGCGGCGGAGCTCAACCGCGGCAACGCGCTCCTCGCGCTCGGCCAGCTCGCCGAGGCCCATGGGGCCGCCGAGGCAGCCGTCGCGCGCGCCGCAGGGGCGCCGCACCTGCGCGCGTTCGCCTTGCTCGTGCTCGGCGACGCCCACGCGCGCCGCGGGGACACCGCGGGTGCCGCGCGCGCGTATCGCGACGCGCTCGCGATCGCGATCGAGCGCGGCGACGCGCACGCGCAGATCAGCGCGTACATCGCGCTCGAGGAGCTCGGGAGCCCGGATACCCCGCCCCGCCCGAGCGACGGCGAGATCGAGGCGCTGTGCGCGAGCGCTGACGACCGCGATCGGTGGACGCTCGCGCGTGCGCGGCGCGCCGTCGACGCCCCCGCGCTGTCCAGCGAGCGAGCGGGTGCCCTCGCCGCCGCGTGCGCCGACGTCGCCGCCCGCGCCGGGGACGCGGACCGCCTCGAGCGTGCGTTCCGCGCCCACGCCCTCGCCTGCGCGCTCGCCCGGCGCGCGCACGATGGCGCGCTCGCCGCGACCGAGGCCGATCGCGCGCGCGCCGCGCACGCCGCGTGGGTCGCCGCCGCCGCCCCCGCGTTCCGGCCGGTCCTCGCTGCGGATCCGGATCTCCGGCGGCTGCCCGAACCCTCATCGGCACCGACGGCGCCGCCCGCGGCATCCGCACCGGTGCACGCCGACGTGGCGCAGCTGCGCCGGCTGCTCACGCTGTCGCGCCGGCTCAACAGCGAGGCCAGCGTCGAGCGCATCCTCGACGACGTGATCGACACCGCGATCGAGCTCACGCACGCCGAGCGCGGCTTCCTCCTGCTCCGGCAGCCGGACGGCGCGCTCGCGGCCGTGGTGTCGCGCAACTTCGCCGCCGCGGATCTCGAGGTCGACACCGCGACGGTCAGCCGCTCGATCGCGGAGCGCGCCGCACAGACCGGCGAGCCGGTGCTCACGGTGGACGCCGGCATCGACGAGCGGTTCGGCGCGGCCGCCTCGGTCGCCGCGCTGCGCCTGCGCTCCGTGCTCGCCGTGCCGCTCCGCCAGCGTGGGTCGATCACCGGCTGCATCTACGTCGATCACCGGCTGCGCGGCGGCGCGTTCGACGACGGCGCCGCGACCGTGCTCGGCGAGCTCGCCGACATCGCCGCGATCGCGATCGAGAACGCCCGGCTCAGCGAGGACCTGCGGCGGACCACGCGCGCGGTCGACGAGCTCAACGCGCGGCTGTCGGCCGAGCTCGCCGAGCGCGACGCCGAGCTCGTGCGCGTTCGCTCCGAGCTCCCCGACCGCGAGCGACTGCGCCATCGCTACGAGCAGATCGTCGGCCGGTCCCCGGCGATGCTGCGGATGCTCGACATCGTCGATCGCGCGGCCGCGACGTCGCTCCCCGTCGTGATCGTCGGCGAGAGCGGCACCGGCAAGGAGCTCGTCGCGCGTGCGCTCCACGAGCACGGGCCGCGCAAGGACCGCCCGTTCGTCGCGATCAACTGCAGCGCGGTCCCCGAGCAGCTGCTCGAGAGCGAGCTCTTCGGTCACGTCCGCGGCGCCTTCACGGGAGCCGATCGCGATCGTCGCGGCCTGTTCGAGGTCGCCGATGGCGGTACGTTGTTCCTCGACGAGATCGCGGACACCAGCCCCGCGATGCAGGCCAAGCTCTTGCGCGTGCTCCAGGACGGCGTGCTCCGCCGCGTCGGTGACACCGCGACGCGCAAGGTCGACGTCCGCGTGATCGCGGCGACCCAGCGCTCGCTCGCCGAGCTCGTCGCCGCGGGCCGGTTCCGCGAGGATCTCCGGTTCCGGCTCGAGGTGATCGCGGTGGCGGTGCCGCCCTTGCGCGAGCGCGAGGGTGACATCCCCCTGCTCGTCGAGCGCTTGCTCGCACGTCTCGCGCCGGACCGGCCTCCTCGGCTCACGCGCGCGGCGCAGCGGGCCCTCGCGCAGCACCGGTGGCCGGGCAACGTGCGCGAGCTCGAGAACGCGCTCGCGCGAGGGATCGCGATGGGCGACGACGTCATCGACGTCGAGGACCTCCCCGAGGCGCTGTCCGCCGCGGCGGCGCGCCCCGAGCCCACCCGGCCGGCGCTCGGCGACGACCTCCGCCTGAAGCCGGCGGTCGCCGCGACCGAGCAGGCCTACATCACGGCGGCGATGGCCCGCGCGAAGGGCAACCAGACGGTCGCCGCCCGGCTGCTCGGGCTGTCGCGGTTCGGGCTGCAGAAGAAGCTGCGCCGGCTCGCGGGTGACGACGCGACCGACGACGACGAGTGAGCCCGCGCCTCGGCTCCGCCTCTCAGCTCAGCCCCTTTTCGCGCCGCCACGCGACCTCGACGATCTTCGCGATCATCTGCTCGTAGCTGAGCCCGGCGGCCGCGGCGGCGCGCGCGACCCCGGCATCGGGCGAGATATCGGGGTTGGGGTTCACGTCGATCACGTACGGCGTGCCGGTGCGATCGATGCGCAGATCGACGCGCGCGTAGTCGCGCAGGCCGTGCGCGTCCCACGCCGCGCGCGCGGTCTCCTCGCAGCGTCTGGCGAACTCGGGGTTCGCGTCGCGCACCGGCACCGGGCGCGTGCCGGCGTAGTCGATGTGGTTCTCCTCCCACTTCGCCGCGTAGCTCACGATGTGCGGCCGATCCGGTGGCATCGCCGCGAAGTCGATCTCGTGCAGCGGCAGCACCTGGAGCTCGGCGCCGTTGCCCATGAGGGTGACGTTGACCTCGCGGCCCTCGATGAACCGCTCCGCCAGCACCGGCTGGGCGAACTCCTCGAACATCGCCCGCGCACGCCGGCGCAGCGCCTCGGCGTCCGCGACGACGTTCTCCTCGGTGATGCCCACCGAGGCGTCCTCGTGTGCGAGCTTGAGGAACCACGGATAGTCGAGCTGCTCGAGCGTGGCGTCGTCGAGCGCGCGGGCGTCCGCGAGGTAGCGATACGGCGGGGTCGCGATCCCACGGCCGAGCAACAGCTCCTTGCTGCGCCGCTTGTGGAGGCACAGCGTGAGCCCCATCAGGTCGGCGCCGGTGTACGGGATCTTGAACAGGTCGAGCAGCCCCGCGAGCGTGGGCTCGTTGCGCGGGTCGCCGGCCATCGACTCGCACAGGTTGAACACGATCTCGGGCTCGCTCGCGCGCAGCTTGCTCATGACCTCGAGCGCGTCGTGGCCATGGAGGCCCATCATCTCGACGCGGAAGCCCGACGCCTCGAGCGCGCGTGCGATCGCGCGCGCCGACGCCTCGACCGAGCTGACGTCGAGCTCCGGCCCGGTGAGCTCGTCGTCGTAGTCGGTGTTGTAGAGAACGGTGATCCTCGACGGAGCCATAGGGCCGTCAGTAAACCACTATTTCGAGATCGATGCGACCACGCGCGGCCCGACCTCGATCGCGGCCTCCTCGACGGAGATACTTTGACCACGAAGCGTCGCGAGCGAGGCATGCGGCGCGCTCAGGCCGCAGGCGCGAATGCGCTCCCATGCGATGCGCGGCGTCGCGACGTCGAGCGCGAACCCGTGCACGCTGACGCCGCGCGCGACGTGAATGCCGCACGCCGCGAGCTTCGCCTCTCCCTTCCAGACGCCCGCAGGATCGCGACGCCACTCGGTGCCCGGCGCGCCGAGCGCGGCGCACGCGTCGACGATCGCGGAGGCGACGCGAGCCAGGAAGTCCACGACGCCACGCTCGAGCTTCACGATCGGATAGATCATGAGCTGGCCGGGGCCGTGGTACGTGACGTCGCCGCCCCGCTCGATCCGCTCGACGCGCACGCCGGCGGCGGCCAGCGCGTCGGCGCTCGCGAGGATGTTGGCCGGATCCGCCGAGCGGCCGAGCGTGATCGTCGGCGGGTGCTCGCACAGGAGCACCACGCCGTCGCCGCCGGCCCACACGCGCTCGCGCGCGGCGAGCTGGTCGGCGAGCACGCGCCGGTAGTCGGCGCGACCGAGCCAGTGCCACGCGAGCATCCGGGGGGCGCTCACCCCGCGAGCAGCTCGTCGAGCAGCTGGTCGTCGACGTAGTGCAGCGGCGCGGCGGCGCTCACCACGCCGACGCCGCTCGAGATCAGCGCCGCGACGAGCTGGTCTCCGCAGACCACGGCGATCGAGCGCCCGGCGCGCTCGAGCTCGCGCTCGGCGTCCTCGGACAGCTCGGCCGGTGAGAACAGGATCCCCGCGACGAGATCCTTGGCCTCGACGCCGACGCGCAGCTCGCCGATGCCGCGGCGATCGATCGGCTGATCGCCGCTGCGCGCGCTGACGAGCACCGTGCGCGCGATCCCCGGCGCGGTCGCGGTGGCGTAGCTGATCCCACCCACCCGCTTGATCCACTCGATGTCGCGATAGCCCGCCGCGACGAGGTAGGCGTGGATCAGCCGCTCGAACCCGGCCGGCGTCGCCTTCGCGATCCGCTGAGCGAGCGCGCGGTGCGTGGCGCCCGCGAGCCGCGACAGCGCGGCGGCGAAGCCCGCCTCGGCGTCGGCGGTCTGGCTCATCGCCACGGGACCGGGCGCGAACAGGTCGCGGCCGCGGTACACGATGCGCGGCCGGAGGCCGAGCGTCCGGTAGCTCCGCTCGTCGCCGAGGAGCTCGGCCTTGAGCTGCGGAGCGAGCTGCTCGGGATCGGCCTCGACGAGGTTGCGCTTGCGCATCATCGCCGCGAGCTGGCGGACCGGCAGCGGCTGTCCGTTGCGCAGCTGGGCGAACACGGTCGCGGCCGCGTCGCCGAGCGGCGTGCCGACGCGCTTCAGCACGTCGTGGTCCTCGTCGATCGCGACGGGCGGCTGGACCGGCGGACGCGCCTCGTACGCCGGCTCGGGACGCGCCTCGTGCGGGCGCGCGCCGTGGGGGCGTGCCTCGGGGCGTGCCTCGAGCGGCCGGCCCTCGCCCGGACCGCCCCCGGCCCGGCGGCAGCGGACCCGGTCCAGCTGTGCCGTGCCGCGATCCAGCTTGCCGAGCGGAGCCACGGCCTGCCGCCGCAGCTCCTGCACGCGATCGGGCGGGGCGAG